>JAEEGL012758690.1_pt1 | contig 108040 bp, 126 predicted proteins | sample 9134231 | NCBI WGS metagenome assembly JAEEGL01 (sample SAMN16246548, study PRJNA631951) | gut metagenome | biome: gut microbiome; feature: rumen; material: fiber-attached | host: Bos | place: Iran: Karaj | collected 2018-10
AGATAAGAGCATCTTCAGCATAAAGGCAGAATACTAATCTTACACAAAGCATATTTAAAGAGCGAAGACTAGCTTCGTCGGGGTCCTTATACTGCTTGTATAAAGCATCGTAAATAAGACCGACAAACTCTCCCGCCTTCACTGAAACTTCCATTTCATGTGTAATTTTAGTTTGTTTTTGATTAACAAGAAATTCAAACTCTGGGTATTTATCACGAAGCTCGACGAGAGAGTACTTTACTGGCTCTGGACGAGCTGTATCCATATCATATACCCATATTTCAGCAAAATTTGAAAGAATAATCCATTTAGCCTTTTCTGATACAGGAAGGCTATTATCGTACATTTTAGCTTGCTCATAAGGTGTCATTCCATTATGGCCTGCCTGAGGCTTTGATAAATTAATATTCAAGCTTTTTTGCTCGATTAAAACTCTTGTTTCAGGGATATACGCATCAATTTTTTTAGTATTTCCGTCTGGTCCAATAACTTTCTTCTGGAAATCAATTCTATCTGTAGCGTCATCGATACCTAAAACTTTTTGAAGAAAATCAAGCCAATAAGACCTATCATCTTCATCTTCCTTTCCCCTGTTAACCCACTTTTGGTAAAACTGTCTAGCAGCTTCACGCCTTTTTTCGTCACTCATGCTGTCGTTTCTCCTAGTTTAATTAATATAATTACCCATTAGCGATTACTAATGGGTTTATAGCTATTCTTTAATATAAAATTTTAATAAATAATCTAAAAGCTTATCGTCTATAGGCTTTCTGCCATTCATAACATACAAATCGTGCCTTACAATACGCTTCTTTGCGTCTACAAGGTCCACGGCATACCATTTATCTTTATGGTATGGATGATTAAGCTTGTGCTTATGTCTAATTTCTATTTTATCTTGAAATATAGTTAAATCCCAAAAGTCTTCAGTATTCTTAGATAAAACTGTTATTTCACGGCTTTCAGCTCTATACACTTCAAAGTAATCACCTTCTAGGAACTTTTCAATATCTATCTTTGAGAATTCCATATTATTCCTCAATACTAAATATATTAATATCCTTCATATTTTGCTTAGCTTTTTCTGTTTTCTTAGCATAATACTTACTTGTAGTTTCTACTGAAGAATGACCTAATACATCAGCTGTATCCCTTATACTTCCCGTTTCTCTATAATAATTAGAAGCATACGTTGCTCTAAGCTTATGTGGAGTAAGTTTTGTGTCAGCACCTAGAGCAAGCTTGAAACGTTCTTTTAAATTCTTTTCTATAGCACTTTCAGACATTCTTTTGTGCTGAGAAGATATAAAAAGAGCATCATCTTCAGAAAAAGGTTCAAATGTTTCCCTAACATTAAAATTATAATCTGCGATAACATCTAATACCTCAGGATTCATATAAATATAATCAGCATCTCCACCTTTTCGTATTAGATTGACTCTTCCAGTATCAAATTTAATATCAAGCGTATTAAGGCCAACAAGCTCCGCAAGACGTATCCCTGTACCTAAAAACATAATAAAGATTGCATAGTCCCTTTTAGATACATAAGGAGCCAGACGTACTCGCCTTGGACAAGCTTTATTTTCATATTTAGTGCATTCATTAAGAGCCTCTTCGTATTCTTTATGAAAGAAATCAAGTATTTTAGGAAGTTCATCAGGCTGAACTGTTATGATCTCTTTTTTATCAACCTTGGGAGTTTTCGTCCTTGCAGTTGGGTTCTTTGGCACACACTCTAAATCATAGCATAAGTAATCATAGAAAACCCTAAGAGCGCAGAGCTTTCTTTTTCTTCCCGCTTCGCCATTAGTTATATGAATTTGCTTGCCATTTGACTCGATATAGTAGCTTTCAAGCCACATCATATACTCATCTATATCTGTGCCTTTTAATTCAGCCAATACATCAATAGAAATAGCTTTTATAGGAACATCTTTTAGTACAGGGTTTGCTTGTTTTAAAAATACAAAGAACACCTTAATATCCTGCAAATACTCGTATCTAGTGCGTGGCTTATTGTTAATCAAGTGATTGACAAAGCTAGTGCAGTAGTCGGGCAGAAGAGGGAGCAATTCTTTAATTTTCAGTCTGTATTTTTCATTAGTCTGTTCTCTATATGATTCCATATTAAGTCTCTTAATATCTCTCTAAATAATATTTATCGTTTTTAATGTCGATTTCACCAAAATCATGTGGTTCTATTATATCAAGGTCATAGTCTGTTGCGAAATCATTATTTTCACATCTAATTGCAGTAGAATCCATAGGCCCATTATCTTGACGCTTTTTCGTGCCTTTCAAGATTTTTCCAGATTTGCCGATTTCATAAATGATACTGTATTGATACAGACTATCTTCGTATAGCTTGCCACCACAAATAGGGCATTTATTTAATATTTCCATTATATTTCCTCAACTACGGGTTAACCAAATCATAACCCTTGGTTTTTGAATTCCATACAAGCTTGCCACCAAAACGGTATCTGCCGTCGCACCAACAGCATCTACAATTATCCTTGGTATCCGACTTACAGGTATCATAGTACCAACACGGAACAAAGCTTGAACAACCAATCATTTTATAGTTATTTAAAGACGCTTCAACTGGGGATATTTCCCAATATGCTTCAATTTCGTCGTGGAAGTAATTTTCCCCTCTATCAGAATGCCAGTAACCACCTCTATGCGAACCGCCACAATAAAAGGCAGGGTGATAATGTCTTCCTCTAGTATCACATTCTTTAAGCTTAATGATAAAGCTAGGCACTTTAGGCTTAAAGTCTTCACTAAGACCTTTAACACCCTTCATCATTTCTTTAGTTACTTCATAGGGCTGATTTAACATTCGTGATCCTTTCTAAAATTCTCGATTGAGAGATTATTGTTTTCGTTAAATCTGTTCCAGGTTTTTAAAATTTCATCGTTGTAGTCTGCAGATTTACTAAAACTATAAAACTGTATATTTGTTTGCACGGAATGGCCTAGTAACATAGCTCTTTCAGTGACAGTTAAACCCATAGGGATAAAAACATAGGAATTAAGAGCCATTCTAAACGCATGATTATTACTAAGTTTTAAATTTAAGCCTGTTGTTCCTCGTGACGAATTACCCTTACATAAATAATAAAGCGCCTCTGCATAAGAAGCAGTAGTAATCCAGTCACCATTTTCTTTAGCAAATACCCACTCGGAATTTATTCCTAGAGCAGTTTGCTTAGTCTTAAGATGCATTAAGATTTTCCTTGTATTTTGAGTTAATGGAATGTACCTTCCGTCTTTACTTAACCCCTTTTCATTCTTTGTTGTAGGATTATAGTAAAAGATTTTTTTGCCGTCTTTTATCACATCATTTTGTTGTGAGTGAATATGAATACGGTCTGGGGAAATATCAGCCCACTTTAATGATGGAATCTCGCCTTCACGTACACCCGTCTCTATTGAAAATAATATAGCGTAACCATTCACATCATATTTTAATTCATTAATTCGTTTCCACAGATGCTGCTTAATCAATTCAATTTCATGTGGCTGAAAAGCTTTATCTTCTGGTCTGGATGAGTGCTCAACACAATTCTTAACGTATGGTCTATTATTCTTTGGCACAGGGTTTGTCTTTATTAAACCATGCTCAGGGTCTGCAGCATAATTAAAAACTAGGTTTAAAACGCCCTTGAATTTATAAAAGCTTTTCTTTGTTGGCTTTATTTCTTGTGTAATTTTTTGTAAATACTCTTTAACCATAGAAGGAGTTATTTGAGTTATGTCGATATTGGCAAAATTTTCATCAATGAACCTATCGAATGAAAACCTATAATCATCAATTGTTTTTTCCTTTGGATTCTCAGTACGAACCTTTTCATCTAAAGCAAGCTCAAAAACTTCTTTAAAGCTATAGCTATCCTCATTTTTATATTGATGAACGTAATAGTTATAGAGTCTTTCGATAAGTGTGATAACACTATAGCTTTTCATTCTTCTATATTTACGCTCCTTTGAAGAGGGAAGACGAGTGTAATAATATGGTTGCTTATAGTGGTCGTTTGGTAAAACCTTTGAGTGATAACTAATTGCGTATTTATGGTATGCGTTAACAACTTTTATCTTTTCTATAATTTCTACTAATTCATTATCCGAGAGTTCTGAAACTCCGTTTTGTTCTAGGAACCACGATATTCCTATAATTTCTGTCTTAAAACGTGCCATAATGCTAGATACTCCTGTGTAAAACTACGCAACATGTTCCAATATATCCAAACAATCCACATTTACATTTTTAGCTGATGCAAGTAGGATCTTTTCCCTTTTTGCTAAATCCCACGTTGGAGGGACTATGATTTTGCCCTCAAATTCGCCCGTAGAAGACATTTTTACTCTAACATGAGCCAAATATTCAGTCTCGTAAATAAAGTCGTAATAAAGCCCGTCTTGGCGAAAATTTAGGCCGATAACATATCCTTGCCCTTTAAGTGGAATTCCAAATGACCTGAAAGGAGATAAGTGAAGGAATTTTTCATCGATTTCAAACCCATTATTATATTCTTCTTCAGTAAAATCAGTTCTTTCAATGTTAACTATATTACTGCAATTCCATTTTTTATCTGGAGCAGTAAAATAAGTAAATTTTAAGCCCCATAAAGTCCATTTAAACCATGTTAATCCAGTTAAAACATAGCCTTTTTCAATTTTTTCTGTTACTTCTTTTGCTAAAGGTATTCTCATTAAAACTCTCTCTTTCCAATTCTAAATCCGCATTTCCAACAATAATGCTCGCCAATAACGTGATCCATAGGAAGAGTAGTGCCACAATTACCGCAAGTGTAATTATCGTATTTCTTTCCACACTTACCTTTATGAAACTTTGGCGCAACAGGAATATCCTTCGCAAATTCATATTTAGCACGGGCTAAAACACGGCTTTTTATTTCCTCATCTACATTTTTTAAATTCTCTATCCAGGTAATAGCTGTATCGCAACCTACCATAGGGCCATAACTTTTACTCATAAAACTCCTTAAAACTTATTATCAACGCCTCTTACAAGCTGAATATTATGTTCTTCAGCATAAATAGTTAATGAAATATCAGTTGGAAACAGCTTATAATCATCATCAAAAGTAGATTTCAAATACCAACCGTTTCTAAAAGATTTTCCGTATTCGTATACATTATTTTCTTTAGTATTTTCCATAATACATTTCCTCTCTAAATCAATATTTTTCCCGTAAAACTATAGGAGATTACTCAATTTTTATCTCTATAATCCTATTATAGTACAAAAAGTAATTCCGTCAAACGTAGGTTTGTCGGAATTATGTATTATATAAAAAAGAAATTGGCTTCTCGGCTTGCTTTACATATCAAATAATCTACAATAACTAAACCTTAAGCTGATAAAAACTGTAATCAACGGAATTGCTTATCCAAAACTATATAATAAAAAAGCGAAATGAAATACTTATCAAAGTAAATCATTCCGCTACATAGATTAGTTCAAAGCGTTTACCATACCGAAAACTTCTTCGTATCCTACATTTTTTACACCCTTAATATCAGATTTAAAAGCAGGCACAGTTAATTTAGTTTCTTTCTTTTGTCCTTTACGCTGCTTATGTACACGTTCATCTGCATATATTGTACCAAACCCTGCGAGGTAAACTTCATCGCCTTCCTTTAAGGTTTCAGTTACTACAGAAATAAACTCATTAATAACTTTTTCGGTTGCAACTTTGGGCTGATCTGTACGTTTTGCTAGTTCTGAAACAAGTTCATTCTTTTTCATCTATAGCCCCTCGTTATATCATCGTATTCTTTCTAGTATTTTTTCTTTGCTACCAATAAATACTTCTGTAAAAGATTTATCAGACTTGCAATTTGCAACACTAAGCTCTGTAATGAAATCTGGGGAATCGTCATTAATTAGTCCGCCCTTAACAAGTACAGTGTCGATAAAAACCTTAGTAGAAAAATTATCGAGGTCAATAAACTCTTTTTTATTTTCAAAATGCTGTACAAACAACACCATAACTGGCTCAGTAAAAGGTTGAATTTGAGTCTTATTGGTTGCTTTAAGCATTGCCAGTCTATATAAAGACGTAATTTTCTTCTTGTTCTGAGTCCATAAAAACTTATCATCATATATCGCAGGGTTCTTATAAATTAACCTATCTGCTTTTAAATGATATATTCCATATTCTTCTGTAATATCAAAAGAAATTAGTTCACTGCCTTCTGGAAATAACAGTTCATTGTCATCTCCTATCTCTAAACTATTTAAAAGAGAAAGATTTTCCGCCCAGGATTTATGGGTGAATTTTCTTTCAAAATCAATTACATCATCTGCTGATATATCTCTACTCTTAAGTCTATTTAGAGCGTCGAGTTCTTCTTGCAATGCTCGACTATAGGCTTCTAATAAAGCATTATCATACATAGTGTTACACCTTTTTTATTCCATGTCCTTGCGTATTATATCACGGCTTTACCTTCTTGTATACAATAATTTTTTATTGATATATATTGAACTAATAAAGGAATTGCAAAATTGTCAATTTGTGCTATAATACACTCATTAAATATTGATTACGCAAAGACTCTCGAAGATTTATAGCAAACGCTATGACTCTTTCGGGGGTCTTTTTTGCGTTCACATATAAACTTTAAACGCCCAAAAGGAGGTATGAATTAATGGGTAAAGAATCAGGAACACCTTGGACTCTAATCTGTCCAGAGGCGAAAGTAACATCATTCAATGAAGGTGTTGCTAAGAATGGAGATGGATATTTTGTTTTTTCCATTAAGTGCAGCTACAACAATATGGTAATCAAATGTACAGTGTTTGATAACGTGGATGAAAGTGAGCGAAAAAAGCCAAATAATCTTCGTAAACACTCAGCGCTATACAATAGAGCTCGTTCTATTCAAAAAGGAGCTTACTACATTGTATATGGTTATCTTGATAACATCTTGAAATCAGATGGTAGCGTAGAGCCAGTTCTAAAGGTAACAGATTTTCAGTATTGTCACGATGAACTAAAGCAGAGCTCTTATGGCACTTGGAACAAAAGCAATAATTCATCAACTAACAATAGTCAAAAGCCGATTACATTCCAATCAGGCTTTGGACGATAAAAGGAGGCGAAAATATGGCTAGAAATATGCAAAGAACTCCTAATGATTTTACTTTTAATGATATTGCTAACATGTACTTTGACGCTTGTATCGAGCGCTACTTAAAACAAAAGTACAAAGGAATAGCTTCTTGGCAGTTTGTAAAAAACTACACAAGCCGCATTCAAGATGTTGGCGTACTTATTAAAATTAATTTCGTTAACGGAGAGTCAAAGGAAGCATTTGTATATATGCCAACTTTGATGGATTCAAAAGCAAATTCAAAGGATGTTTTAGAATATTGCGAAGCTAAAAGGAATGATGTAAAAGCATTCATTCGTCAATTATTAATAGACTTTTCTGATGATAGTGTTACATCAAAAACTTATGATGTATCAAAGTATACTGAAGATGAAGTCGGTCAAATCTGCGATGTAGTTACTGACGAAGGACTTAGAGTGTTCGTTCAGGGTCAAAATATTGCAGTTCAAAGAATGTAGGAAGGAGGACTCGGTTATGGTTTATAGAAACTGTAATGGAGATATGTCTACTAAGGTTTTAAACAGTAGAGATATTCCTTACTACGAAAAGAAAAAAATGCCTAAGCTTTTCAAAAGAAAAGATGTTAAGAGCGATACAAAGCGACAGATCGCAATGTACTACTCTCTTGCTATGGCATGTTAAATGAATAGCCTTCTTTAAGAAGGTTCACCTTAAAGGTGGTTTACTAATTGTTAGCCACCTCAAGGGTGGCTTTTTGAATGGAGGTTAATATGAACAAATTATTAAACAACGAGTATGATGTTTTAACTACAACAAATAGAAACAAGATGGTTGAGTGCCTTGAGTACATCTCAAATAATCTTGAATGGTTAAGCAATCCAGTACGTGACTCACGTATTCTAGTTATGCAACCAGGGAAGAAAGACGTAGATGGCCAGATGGTACTTTTAGATGATGGCACTTGCGGAACATTTATTGATGTTCTCAGAAAGACAGCTCCTCTTCAGGATGAAGAAGCTGCAAACGAGTGCTATGTAAATTCTAACCGTTTTGCTGCTATTCCAAACGCTAATGGACACTGGGAAGTATTTCCTACATTCCATACAGCTCAGAAAGGTCTTCTTACAAGACGAGGCCTCTTCTGCCCTGCTATTACAGGTAATTATGCAATCACAAGACCACTTCCAACAATGGAAGAAACATTCCTTAACGATGCCGCTTCACGTTGCAATACTGAAGAGCTCTGGGGTGTTTTAGATGGTGGCTGTATTGCTAACTGTTCAAAGGGATATGCTCCACTTGATGCGCTTGCAGGGTTTAATACTTTTGAAGCTCAGCTTAATAGCGTATGGGATGGTGTTGAGTTCTGTTATGGAGAGATTTCTTATGAGTCTTACCTTGCAGACTTTAAGATTGATGATCCTATCGCTGTAGATTCACTCAGAAATGTATTCGAGCAACTTGGAGTAAAAGTTGATTCACTTGAATGCTATGCTAGATATACCACATCTGATACTACAAATGCTCAGATGGGTGGTACAATCTATTACAAATTGAATGGTTCTACAATCCGCCTTGCAGATAAGCTTGGCGTGGATCATAAGGGCGACGTTAGTATCTTAGATTTCAAAAAGCGTATTGATGATATTGGTATGCTTTTAAAAGAGTCTGAGGATGCTGTTGAACGATTAGGAAACATTGATTTACAGTTCCCTTCAGATTGCTTAAAGAATGCTCTTATTAAAGTAAAGCTTCTGAATAAGTTTGGACAGGATGCTGTAACAGAGTCAGTACTTTCTAAAAACATCGTTACCGCTCTTGATGTCGTGCTTAAGTGTAGTGAAGTGCTTACTACTACTGCTACTTCTCACAAGTGGACAGCAACACAAATTATCAATGCTTCAGAAGAAGTAACAAAACTTCTTAATGCGAAGTTTGATTCTTTGGATCGTCCATGTCAGCTAGATAAGCAGGATTAATAAAATTAATCAACTGTTTTTATGATATAATGTCTTTATAAGAAGGACTCCCAAATTGTAAATTAGAGAGAGTCCTTCAAGGACTTTCTCTAAAATAATAGAGAAAGGGGTAGCGAATGAAAGGAGCTAACATGACTCGTCAAGTTTTCATTATCAAAGAAGATAAATACTATGTGGCAACTGATTTGCTTAGCGGAGTTGCATCACAAGGAAAAACCTTTGATGATGCCCTGAGTAATTTAAAGGAAGCGCTAGAGTTATACTTTGAGGATGATGAAAATGCCGCAGGCGAAGACAATATGCGCAAAGCCTATGTCACTACTTTAGAGGTAAACGTTTAATGCCTTCAAAATACCCTGTGTTAAAACCAGAAGAAGTAATCAAAAGACTTGAAAAATTGGGATTTTGGATTGTCAGCCAAAAAGGTAGTCATCTCAAGATGACAAATGGAATTAATAAATGTATTATTCCAATGCACGATGAAGTTGCAAAAGGAACATTACGAAGCATCCTTATTCAAGCTAATATTACTTTGGAAGATTTTATGAATATAAAAATATAAAAACTTATGCCCTCAACTATTGTTGGGGGCATTATTATTGATATTTGGTAAATTTATGTTATAATGTTCACATTAAATATGTTTTTCAAGAAGACTCTCGAAGATTTACGGGTACACCGTAGACCTTTCGAGGGTCTTTTTGTTGTATATAAATAAATCTTTAAACAACTATTTGAAAGGAGGTAGGAAATGTATTATTACACTTCCGACTTGCATTTCGGATGCAAGTATATCTTTGAAAGGACGAATAGGCCTTTTGAAAATGTCGAAGAAATGGGAAAAACCATTATCGACAATTTTAATGAGCGTCTATCGAAAGACGATGTGCTTATTATTTTGGGTGACGTAGCTTGCAGAGGTTATAACCCTGTAAAGGAGCTGAGGGCAATCAACTGCAAAAAGGTTCTTATTAAGGGAAATCATGATGTAGGCCCACTAACCCACAAATCCTTTAGAGACTGCTTTGTAGACATTAGGGATTACGAACTAATCCGTGATAAGGATTACACCATTATTTTAAACCACTACCCTCTCGCTGAGTGGGACGGTTATTTTAAGGGCATATATCATTTTTACGGACACGTTCACAATTCCAATATTGGCTCAGGGCTATTAATGAATTTACTTCCTAGAGCCATAAACGTGGGCGTGGATGTAAATGATTTCAAGCCTATGACTGCAAAGGAGTTAATCGAGAAGCGAGAAGCTGAATACACAAGGAACCCATACGGGCTTCCCGAAGAATTCTTAAAGCAACTCGTTGATGTTGTAGATATATCACACAACCAGGAGGATAAAAATAATGAGTAGCAAGAAATACTGTCTGCTTCGTATGATTAATGCAGACAATAATAATAATAAGGATTATGAAATGGTCGAGATTGATGAAAACCATTTCAAGGCAAGTTGGGGAAGAATAAACTCAACAAAGATGTCAAAAACTTATTCCATGTCAGTCTGGGACAGCATATACCGTAAGAAATTACGTGAAGGCTATACAGACGTTACGACACTTGTTGCAGTGGTTAAAAAAGAAGTATCTAAGTATTCAGAAATATCCGATGAAGAAGTAAGGAAACTTGTCGATCAGCTTATGCATTACGCTAACCAGTATGTTCAAAAAACATACGAGATTGACAAGAAAAATGTAACTGTAAATATGGTTACAATGGCTCAGAACTTGATTGATGAGCTTGGAAAATCTGCTGATAAAGGCGATGTATATAGCTTTAATAAGTTATATCAAAAGCTTATGGTAGTAATTCCTAGAAAAATGCAATCGGTTGCTGCTTCTTTAGCCTCAGATACAGCTAATTCAGATGAGTTAGCCCAAATCGTAAGGGATGAGCAGGCTACGCTTGATACTTTAAAATCTGTTTGTGATTTTGAAGATGAAAACAAGACAACCGACAAGCCTACTATTCTTGAGGCTCTTGGCCTTTCAATTAGGCCTTGTACTGATTCTGAAATTTCTAAGATAAAAGAGAAGCTTCAGGCGGAATCAGCAGTTCATTTTGACAAAGCATTCCGTGTAGAATGTGCAAAGGTTGAAAGAAAGTTTAAGCAGTATTGCAAAGATAATGGCTATTCTAACAGGGATATTCATTTCTTGTATCACGGTACTAGAAACCAGAATGTCTGGAGTATCTTACAGACTTCTCTTCTACTCAATCCAAACGCCCCTATTACTGGAAAAATGTTTGGATATGGACTGTATCTTGCTCCTAGAGCCAAGAAGTCTATAGGCTATACCTCTTTACAAGGAAGCTTTTGGGCAGGAGGAAATTCTAAAAATGGTTATCTTTTTGTAATGAAAGCAGCCTATAAAAAGCCATACGATGTGTATACACACCGAAGCGAATTTATGAGATATACTGAAAAAGACATGAAGCGATTAGGCACTGACGCTCTATTTGCTCATGCAGGAAGTATGCTTAGAAATGACGAGGTTATTGTATACAACGAAGGTGCTATCACACCTAGATACTTAATCCAACTTAAATAATAGCAAGCCCTACTCTTTTAAAGAGTGGGGCTTTTATTTTTAGATTTAATTATAAAAAACTGTTGACCTCAAGCAAAGTTGTGTTATAATAACGGAGTAAAATATTTTTGATCATTAAAACTCTCGTAGATTTGTAGCAATAGCTATAGCTCCTGCGGGAGTTTTTTGGTTTAAAAATATAAATCTATAAACTAATTATTTTTTTATTCAAAGGAGGTTCATTATGAACAAAGTTATTCTTATGGGAAGATGCACAAGAGATCCAGAGGTACGTTACGGTGGAACTAACAATTCTGCTGTTGCAAGATTTTCACTCGCAGTAGACCGTCGTATTAAGAGAGAGGGTGAGCAGGGCGCTGATTTCATCAACTGTGTTGCTTTTGGAAAGACTGCAGAGTTTCTTGAGAAGTATGCTCGCAAGGGTACAAAGTTTGTTATCGAAGGTCGTATTCAGACTGGCTCATACACAAACAAGGACGGCCAGAAGGTTTATACTACTGACGTTGTTGTTGAGAATGTAGAGTTTGCTGAGAGCAAAAACTCTCAGAGCGGTGACAACTTTGGTGGAGACACAGGTTTCGCACCTTCATCAGATGCAGGTGACGGATTCATGAATATCCCAGACGGCATCGAAGAGGAGTTACCTTTTAACTAGGATTAACTCATACAACTGAACCATAAATGGAAAAAGCCTCTATAGATTATTCTATAGGGGCTTTTATTGTAAGAAGGAGCATTAAAATGTCAGAGAAGAAAGCACTTTTCCCTGCTTTAAAAGCAGAGGATATTCAGGTAGCAGTAACAGAAATCACACCAGAAATGGGAGCAAGACTTATTTTCTTCGTAAAGGGAGATTTAATCTCTATTTACTTAGACAATGCCTTTGGCACTCTTGGATGGAGCAAGGAGATGAAGATCCTTCCTAAGGGAGCAGGTCGAGAGCTCATGAGTTGTACAATTACAATTTATGACGAAAAAACAAATCGTTCTGTTTCAAAGGACGGCGTAGGTTTACCTTCAGAATGGGAACCAGAGAAAGGTGAGGAAACAGATGCTTTTAAGCGAGCTGCTTATAATTTAGGCATAGCAAGAGAGCTTCGCCACAACCCACCAGTTATCTATATTCCATTCGATGATATTCCTACAACAATGGTTCCTACAGAAGGCTCACAGCAGAAGTTTAAGACTTCTGCAAGCTTTATCGTTGAAAGCGTATCATACGCAAACGAAGATACTAATGACAGAACTATTAAGGAAATTACCGTAAAGGAAACAACTACAGGAAAGTCATTTAGCTTTAAAAACGGTAAGGTTACTTCAAAAAAGACTTCAAGAAAGTCAACAAAGGAAACTAGCCCTGAAAAGAGCACAAAGGAAGCTTCACCAGAAGTTACACCTGCTCAACCTAAAACTGAAGAAGTAAAAGCCGATACAGTAAATGAGGTAAACTCTGAAGCGAAAGCTACAGAGGAGATTCCTACATTCAAGCCTTTAAAAGCTAGAAATTATGGAGACTTCGTTGTAACTGTTGAAGGTCAGCTAAAGGGTAAGAAGTTATTCGAGCTTCAGCCAGTACAGATTGTATGGTTATATGAGAATAACAATTCTCCTGAAGAGCTTAAGAACGCTTGCCTTGCTTTTGCAAAGTCTGATGACAATGCAAAGGAAGTATTTCTTTCAAAAGGTTATGATTTATAATGGATGGAGAGGCAAACGCCTCTCCTATTAAGGAGGATCAATTATGGCGAACGAAATAGCCACTATGCCTATCGTGGCAGAATTATTGTCCTTAACTTCAAAGAGAGCAGGTTCAAGTCGCAAATATCCATGTCCAAAATGCGGCAAGATGGCTTTTGAAGCTAATGACATTAAAGGTCACTGCTTTAAGTGTGGTTTCGGTGGAAACTACATAACATATTATGCAGTAGCTTGTGGCATTTCTACTAAAGAAGCCACAAAAAGAATAGCTGCCTCTACTGGAGGAACAACTACTTTTACCTATACACCAACAGAAGAACCTGAAGAACCGATAGCTGATATTTCTGTAAGAGATAAAGCTTATCGCACTCTTCTATCAAATCTCTCTCTTTCAAAGAAGCACATTGCAGATTTAAAAGCCAGAGGTTTAGATGAAGACACTATTAAAAATCTCGGTTATAAATCATTTTATCTTGGGCCACAAAAGGCACGAGTAGAAATTACTGAGAAAATAATTAATAGCGGAGCTTCAATAGACGGAGTGCCAGGATTTTACCTTAATCAAGATACAAAATCTGGATTCTATGGAAAGTATATCCTTTGTTGGAGAAAACAGGGAATTTTAGTCCCTTACATCGATTGCGAAGGCAATGTTCAAGGATTCCAAGTTCGTAAGGACAATGAGAAACTTGAAAAAGATGAAGATGGAAAACTTGAGAATAAATACGATTGGATCAGCTCTAAAGGTAAGAAAAAAGGCTGTGGCTCAAGAGCCTATGTACACTTTGCTTGTGATTTTTATGGAGATTTCAAGACAAAGAAAAAACAGCCTGTTCTAGCTAAAGAGATGATTATTACTGAAGGAGCTATGAAAGCAGATATTGCTCATGCTCTGACAGGGCTTCCAATCATAGCAGTCCCTGGAGTAGAAACTCTTTTAGAATTAGATTCAGTTCTTGATTATTTAAAGGCAAATGGCGTTGAAGAAATCATGAACGGGTTTGATATGGATTATATGACTAATCCAAATGTTCAAAGAGCACAGGAAAAGCTTGAGGCTATGGTTAATAGCAAAGGTCTTAAGTATTCTCGTCTGGTATGGGATGAAAATTACAAAGGTATTGATGATTATACTTATGCAAGAAAACTTAAAAAGCAACCCTTAGAGATTGCAAAAAAGTAAAATTGTGGTATAATACAGCTATTAAATATTGAATTCACAAAGACTCTCGAAGATTTGTAGCGAAAGCTATGACTCTTTCGAGGGTCTTTTTTGCGTTCAAATATTTATAAATCTTTAAACTATATTTTTTTGAAAGGAGTGTTCAAATGAGACACGAATTAGATTTTGCACCTATTAAAGTAGGCGATGTAAGCGACTGGTATGCTTACGACAATGAGGGAAATATTACTTCTCTTGATGAATATGGCAATCCTGCACAGGATGATGCCAAATGGGTCGAAGCAAGAAAGACCGCAAATGGCTTACAGCTTGATTGTAAGGAAGATGGCTCTATCGTAGGAGCTTGTATTGGAGGCTCATCAGCTTCTATTGTGGCAGGTATTTTTGAAGGCCATGAAAACGGATGTAGAGAAAACACTTTTAACAGTAAGCTTTCTTTATATCACGAGCTTCGAGGAGAAAAACCTCTATACGAAAACAAAGATCCTCTTAAGAAAAACCTCTTTTACATTGGTCACACTTTTGAGGATGCTGTTGGTCGTTCCGCTATCAAGCGTATTAATGAGACTATCTTGAAAGATGATGGTCTTGTTGGCTACCTAAAAAATGATACAGCAATGTATCGATGTGGTGTTAAGAATGAGAAGGGTGTGCTTAAGTATCCACACGCTATAGCTGACTTGGATCGTATGATTGTTGTTTATCCAATAAATACGGTTGTTAAGCTTAATGATAGCGAATGGGTCAAGAATAACCCACCACTTTTCACTTATGGACTTGAGATTAAAACTACAACTCAGTTCTTAGGCGGAAATCCTCACTGGACAATCGGAGGCGAAAACTATGTTGGAGCCCCAGAAAACTATCAGGTACAGACACATCATTATATGGGTGTATGTAATATCGATGGTTTCTTTATCGCTGTTCAGAATCAGGATATGAGCCCTTACAATCTATTAATTAGATTTGTAGAAAGAGATATTGAGATTGAAAAGCGAATTCTCGATAACGAGGAAACTTTCATTCAAAATGCTCTTAAGGGTATCGCACCAACTGAGGACGAAGATGTTGCATCGAAGTACCAGAAGACAAAGGCTGCATTCACTCCTATCTTCTCTAACGTTAGTAAGGCTGAAGACGCATTCATTATGCCAGAAGACTTGCAAGACGTAGTTTATGAGATTGTTAGCGTTGATGACGAGATTTCAGCACTAAAGAAGCAGATCAAGGCATTAGAAGCAAAGTCTACAGACCTTGGCACTAAGCTTTATTCATGCTTTGAAGCTGAAAATAAGTCACTTGCTATCATACCTGGAGATGAAGGAAACCTAGAGATTTCATGTAATCACAAGGTTGGCCGTTCTGTTACTGATATTGAGCTATTAGAAAAGGAAAACCCTAAACTAGCAGCTCTTTGTGTGCAGAAATCAGTTGTAGTCGGTGAATTAGATCTTGCTCAGAAAGAGGAATTATCTAAATACCAGTCCACACCTATTTCACCTGAAATGGTAGTAAAGGTTAAGTTTAAAAAGGCAAAGAAGGAAAAGAAGTCTACTACAAAGAAGGCTTCTTAAGTAATTACAGGCTCTCCTATATAGGGGAGCCTATTTAAAGGAGCTAATTAAAATGAATAACACATACAGTAGAGAAGGTTATAACCCCGTTAATGAGGTTCACACCGTAGAACGCTATTTAAGAAATACTGGTTCTGTATGGCTTAAGGACTCTGATGTGAAGGATAAAGTTGACTTACATCAACCAAATCTTTTGCATTATAAAGGCTTCACAACCATTGATAAAGTGGGTGATATGGAGTCAAGAGTTGCTGAAAATATTATGCGACTTAAGTGGTTAAACACCCGTCTTGATGTTTCTGATGCAATCATAAACTCTTATATTGAAGAATTTGAGCAAACCGAAAATGAGGGAAGGCAATTGCATTACAAACAAAAAGATGGTGTACGAATGGCAGTACGTGAGTCTATCTGTGTATTAACAGGTGGCCCAGGTACAGGTAAGACAACTGTTTTATCGTGTATGGTTTATGTTTTGCGTAAACTCCAAAGCGATAATCGTGTTGTGTTTACAGCACCTACTGGAAAAGCTGCAAACCGAATTAAAGAGTCTACTGGCGAAAACGCCACTACAACTCACAAGAAACTAGGTTTAGGCCGTGGCAATAAGCCCGAAACATTTTGGGAAGACACTTTCATCATGGATGAGTCTTCTATGGCTGATTTAGTTTTAGCGGATGCACTTTTCAAGGCTATTCCTCTTGGAAAAAAGCTTATATTGGTAGGTGATGAAGAACAGTTACCTTCAGTTGGAATAGGAGCTGTACTAAGAGATATTATCGCTTCTGGCGTTATCGAATGTACAATGCTCACTAAAACATTCCGACAGGATGACTCTTCTACACTCTTCCAAAATATTAAAAATATAAAGGAAGGTCTTGTAGAACTCGTCGAAGGCTCTGATTTTCACCCCATAGAACTATCACAGGAAATAAGTCTTAATGATATTGCTATTACTCTAAGAAATAACTACATAGAAATGGTAGAAAAATACGGAATAGATGATGTCTGTTTGCTTGTACCTTATAGACAAAGCCGACAGACAATATCATCGGACGTTATGAGTCCATTTATCCAAAAAGCTGTTAATAAAAACACTGTTGGATATAAGAGCCGTAAATTCTTCTTTTCTAAGGATGATAGAGTAATGCAGCTAGAAAACAGAACAGAATGTGCAAATGGAGATATTGGAATTGTTCTTGAAGCTAACGAGACAGGCGTTATCGTAGATTTCTTCGGTACTCAAGTTCACTATGAGACTGCTGAAGAACTCGAAACACTAGCCCTTGCTTATTCAATGACGATCCACAAGTCTCAGGGTTCTGAATACAAAGCAGTAATTATGTGTCTACTTGATAGTCACGAAAAAATGCTTAATCGAAACCTAATCTATACAGGAGTTACAAGAGCAAAGAAAGAATGCTTTTTGTACTATCAGCCTAAAGCTTTAGAAAAAGCAATAAAAACAAAGGCTGACGAGAATAGATATTCATTCTTAGTTGAAAAACTTAGAGCTTTAGATATTGAATATCGCTTAGCACAATACAACATAGCGTAATTGTAAGGAAATGTTATAATATTAAAAGGAGGTCTGTCATGGCAGATAATAATAAAAAAAGAAAAACACTTCTCGGAATGGTCGAGGAAGGACAAATTTTAAAGGAGTTTGGCTCAGATACATTTATTTCGGTAAATCCTAAGCCAGATATTGATAAAATCGAGGTTCAAATTGTTAAGCAGGAAACAAAAGGACAGGACTATGTAAACTTTTGGCTTACTACACAGCAAATGTTTATGTTCTGTACTGAGATCTGTAATGGAGTATTTCAGAAGAAATGCTTGCAGGATGTAAACTCAAACTATCCAGAAGCTTACAAGTATGTAAGCGGAAAAGATGGTAGTAAAGAGCTTAAGTTTGGTGGTGGCAAAAAGGGATACCGCTTTAACATTCAAAACAAGGCTGATAATAAGTATAAGAACGTAGGTGGTGTTACATTTGAAGCTATTCGTATGATGGCTGAATTATTCTTCATTATCTACGGATTTAAGCCTGCTGATTACTACATGAAGTCTTTAGCTGACAAGTTCTGGAAGCATAATTCTAATGCCTCAAAGCACTATAATATTAGTGACGAGGACGAAGATTATACTGGGGACAATGCTGAAAGCACAACAGATAGCCCTGAAAAGGAAACTGTTGCTTCAGATAAGTCGAATAAGACTACTAGCGACAATACAACTGTTGCCAATAACAATAATACTGCTAATACAGTAAATAACACTGATGAAGAGCCACGTTTGATAAATTCTACTGTTTTCGTTATCAAGGGTTCATTCAAAGACTATGCTAACGGCAAGTCATTTGAAGCATTAAACTGCGAGAATGGAAACCCTGGCAATAAGAAAGCAAAGATAATGCTTATCAATGGTCATACAAATGTGAGCGACGAAGAGTACAATTCGTTAAAGGAGTTCTCTTCTACAAACGAACTCACTAAGGTCGAGATCAGTTACTATGTAAAAGACAACAATTGTTATTTAATGAGCCTATAGCAAAAAGAAAGCCCCTTCCTCTATCTGAGGAAAGGGCTTTTATTATGTTTAAAATATCTTATGAAGAGGTATAATTAAAATATGTTTACCTTTAATATCGCTTATCTTCACATATGGGTTATCCCACATTCTCGAATCATTTGAGTTCTCTCTATTATCACCCATAACAAAGACACAACCTTCAGGTACTTCAAATGTAGACAAGCAATTAGTCTCTACGTCCTCGCCTAAGTATGCACTCTCGTCATATAACTCTCCGTTAATATAAGTATAACCATCGTGAAATTCGATTTTGTCGCCTGCGATTCCAATAACACGTTTACCATACATTGTATTATTTTTTTTGAGTGAAACAATGTCACCTCTCTGTGGCTGACGAGCTACATAACTCAATTTAGATACGACAGCAATATCATGTACCATAATGGTTGGTTCCATTGAACCCGATGTTGCATAATTAAAGCCAAAAGCTATGACAAAAATATAAAACCATACACACAAGAATACTAAAGATTTAATGACAAAATTTTTGTTATAAATTATAAAAGTCTTAATTCCCTCAAGGAAGGATACATTTTCCTTATCATTTACATCTTCTTCGATTTCTTCTTTAATCTCTTCGTTGGAATTTTTATTTAGTTGCTCTGTCTCAATTTCAATTGCTGTAACTTTATTACTCTTCTTTTTCTTCCAAATGATAGAAAAAGAAATAATAAACAATATAGCTGCGATAAGAATTACAATCTTAAAAATATCAAGTGCTGATAAACCTTTATCTTCTACTCTAATAATTGTCACATCATATCCAGTCTCGTTACCTGCATTATCAGACGCAAGGATATTTAACTTATTCTCACCAACGTGAAGTGATGCCATATATTCAAAAGTTCCATCGCTTGTTGGTGTAATAACTTCATCATTGATTTTCAATGAATTGTAATCTTCAACTGTACCAGTAATATCAATTGTCTCTTCTTTTGTAGTTAGCTGATCATACTCTTTTGTTAGTGATAACTGAGGAGCTGTAGTGTCACGAATGATCGTCTTATCGTATGAATACATATTTCCATTTTCATCTACAAGATAAAAAAGAATATTGTTTTCGCCTTCGTTCTCAATATCTACAGTTACATCATAAGTACCTGGGCCAGACACTTCAGATGAATAAACCTTATTACCATTATTCTCTACATAAAAACCATAGTTAGCTGTTGTCACTAAATGAGCTGTAGCTGTAGTCTGATTTGTAATATCTTCTACATCATAAGTAATTTCTACGTCTGGCTTACTTGGAACTTCAAATGTGAATGTCTGAGCTGCACCTTCTACATTTTTGCTAGTTGATGGAACAACGCTTACAGAAATATTCTTTACGCTCTCAGGGATCTCACAAATGAAATTTATATCATTTACGTTTTCTTCTGTAATTACTTCTGAATTATCAAGGTTTACTACCTTAACTACAATTGTTCCGATATTTGTATCAGACCATGATGCACATAAGTTTTTATCTTTAAAATATAAATTTAAGCCAACAATATCTTTTCCAACTGTTATTGCCTTATCAAGATTTGTTGTTGCTGTAGCCTTCTGTCCTTTTACTGATAAAGTATATTTGCCAATTGTACCGTTAGATTCTACCTTAGTATTCCACTCTCCAACACCTACCTTAGAAACGTCAACGCTCATTGTATCGTTATCTACTGCTGTGTAGTCATAAGTTGTACCGTCAGGTGATGTAAGAACAGCTTCGTACTCTCCTGCTCTATCAAACTCAATTGTAAATGTAAGGTTCTGAGCTGCTTCAGTAATATTTACTTTTGTAGACTTTGTATCTGCTTTTACTAAAACTGGATTCTGACATACCATTGTTAATGCAAGAGCAATATATATAATTCTATTTTTAATATTTTTAATTTTCATTTATTACCTCATTAAATAACTCTGTAAATCTTTTCGGTGAAACAGGCTGAAGATTTTCTCTGAAGAGATATTCTTCATTTTGTTGAACGGCTAGAAAAGTCAACTGTTGACCTGTCTCAACATATTTGTAATAATATGTTCTGGATTTATCCATATTATTTGCGTTTAGCTTTATAATACGATTATCTTTGCAAAATGTTGCAAAGGTTCTTTCTTGATTTTTATTATCTATTTTTATTGCTATATTTTCTAGTTTTAATTCTTCCATTTTCAGTATATTACCTCCGTTGATTATATATGTATTATAACATTCATTTACCGATAGTCAAACCATTTTCTGTGATTTTTTGCAATGTTTGTGTTATATACCGCAAAATCTTTGCGATTTTTTACAAACTCTTTGCGTTTTTTTATTTTTCAGGTTTACATTAACAGATATTTCGTGTAGACTTTTAAAATGTAAACATATATTTACAAGCAATGCCAATATATATGTTTTTATCGTATTTTATGAGAGGGAAGCACGTTTATTATTGTGCATGTGTGGAAAAAATGAATGAGAATAATCTAATTACTATTTCTACTGAAAAATTCATCAAGCTATTTAATCAATCTGACTATAACCAAACTTCTTTTTGCAGGGATTTAGAAAGTAAGACTGGCGTTGCTATTTCAAACTATAGTATTAGCCACTGGATGAGTGGACGAAAAAACATACCAGTAAAATATTTAGAAGCTCTTTGTACAGTTTTTAATGTAGATGCGAGCGAGTTAATAGAAGGCAATATTTCCAATCCTAGCGAGGCTGAACTTAATATCCTTAGTGGTAAACACAAAATTCTTAGCGACAGAATTGGATACCTTTTAATGATGTCAAATATGACGCAGGACGAACTGGGCGATAGACTTGCAATAGAAACAGGAAAATCTTTCTCTTCTACTACAATAAGCTTATGGTTAAATAATCATCGTAATATTCCAATCAAATATCTGAAGCCATTAAGTAATATTTTTGGCGTTACGGAACCTTATCTTTTAGGATTAACTGATAATTATGATGAAGACTACGGCGAAATTAAAACAAAAGAAACAGAACAAAGTAATTTGTTTGAAATAGATCCTTGGCAGTTATATGCTTATGACAAGCAGCCTGTATTTGTAGTATTTAGTAATTTTGAGCATGAAAATGAATGGGCATTATATAATCGTAAAAAGAAATCATTTGTTTTTTGCAATGAAATTCTAAAAGAGCAGCGATTAAAAGATGCAAACGCCCACTTCTTTACCAAAGATATTACAAGACTTACAGATAATACTATATTAAGAAAAACACTTGATTATGCTTCATTTATGGAAAATGAACGAGTTTATGTAGAAATGACTACTGCTAACACTCAAATCCAAGGAGAATATAACGGTTGGTACAGACACAATGAAAACCATACCGCTCTTATTAATTCACAAGGACTTGTATTACCTTATGACGGATTCAAAAAAGCTTATTTAGCTTACGCTTACAAGGCTGACAAATCAAAATAATCACTTTACACTCAATCAATTCGGTTATAAACGAAGAGGTTGGGTGTTTTTTATTGGTTTTACATAACTGTAAATGCGTGTTATAATGCTTTGGAATAAAAAATTAGATTAGGAGATTTTATATGAGTAACACAGCTCAATGTCCTGTTTGTGGCAGGACTATTACAAAAGAACAATTTCTCAAGAATAAGATTTGCCCTAATCCTATGTGCGCAACCGAACTTGATGATGAGGAAGAATTACTAGAAGCATTTGGATTACTCCAGGGCAATGATGATAACAACGAAGAAGAACCTAAGGAAGAAGAAGATTTACTATCGCAGTTAATTAAGGGAAGTAATAGATACCACGATACAGCAACTAAAGGTCAAAAGAAGGCATCTAACATAAACAATTTCCTTACTGGTGCTCCTGCTTCCACAAATAATAAGCATGAAGAGCCTACTAATAATACTGCTTCAAAGCCATTATCAAATATGTCTGAAGCAAATAATAAGCCTAAGGCAGTAGAAGAACCTAAAAAGGCCGAACCAGAGTTCATAAGAACTGATATAAAGGGAAATCACGTAGAGCCAACCGAGAAATCTAAAGATGATGTCATTGCAGATCTTTTAAAGAAGCTTGAAGCTTACGAAACAGGTGAAACTTCTTCTAGCACTCAACAACCAGTTGAGAAAGAAAGTGCAGCCACAGAAGAACCTACAGTAGCGCCTACAGTATCTAATAATGTTCCATCGTCTGTAGAAGAAGCTAAAGGCGAAGAAAAATCACTAAATATTCAGCCAGATGCTTTCAGGGTTTCTACTGATAACAAGATGAATGTAGAGGTGACTGAAGAAACTCCTCTCCCACATGTTGAGAAAGTAACCCTTGAGGAAGATGAAACAGAAATTATCAAAGAAGAGCCAAAGGAAGAAAATAACGAGCCTTCTATCCCTGAAAAGGAACTTTCATCAGCTGAAAAACTTCGTATGCGACTAAAAGGTTCAGTTGCTTCTTCAAATGATGATATTGAAAAAGTTGTAGAAGACAAATACGAGAAGGCTAACAGAGAAGTTGACTCAGACGAATATAATTCAAATTATGATGGTTACTATGATGATGCTGAAAGTGAAGTTCCACCTGTTCCCGACACAATTAACATGTCAACAATAAGAACTGTAATTATCGCTCTTCTAGGAATCGTTGCACTCTCTGCCTTTTTAATTTATTACATTTAGTGAGGTTTTTAATGTTAAATAGCATAATAAATAAGGTTATTAATCTTTCCTTGAAGGAACCTGGAGAATATTCTTACTTAACAATTGATGTTCCAATGCAGAAATTAATTAGGAATTATTTTCTTGGTGGAGCAATCGCACTTGTTTTAGGAATAATATTTTCCATATTTACCTTGGATATTTCACCATTTTTGATGGGAGCAATTATAAGTGTTCTATGCTTTTATCAATCAATTAAATACGGCCGTGATTGTATAAATGGTACAGTCCATAAAATTACTGGAATTTATTTGAATGATAATAGTGAAGGAAAATTAATTAAAAGAAACTATATTGCTATCATGTTAGCAGACAAATCAATAGTAAAATTTCTTTGTAATGATAACAAAAACATTGAAGACGAGAATGAAATAAGTGTTTATTACTATGATTCATCATTACGAAAAGAAAATGAAGACACATATATATTGTCTTCTAGTCTTGCAATTAGCATTACTAAGACACATAGCAATCTTAATAATGGAATAAATGATGCATCGGAAGACGCATAATTAATCTACTACTCTTCTATTTTTCTTGAGTAATGCATTATTTGTTCACTTATAAAAAATCATATATAATATAGGGCGAATAATATAATAAAAGAAATTTTATTTATATTTTCGCCTTTATTTTATTATTTAATATCTGGATGCTGATATTTAATATTTAATTCATAGCTGTATAGCTTGTATTATACTCTTATTTGCGTTTGAATTAGCTTTATGTATAAATTATAGCCTATTTTAGATTTGAGCCATAAAACAAGAATATGCGAGTCTTGTGTATTAAATATACATTTTGTAGCAAATATATCTTTTGTACTAAATATTCACAATAGGATATTTATATTCTTTCTACTCAATACCCTGTTTACACATTATATACACTTTATATAATAAATATATATTATAGACATTGTACCTTATATACATTATATGTACTTTTCATCTTATATATATAATATATCCTATTTACCTCTTAGAGTCATTATAGATATAATATCTCTAATATCTTTTCACTCTTTTCTATCTTAAATATTCTATATGTCTTATCATTCCATTGTATATTTTATATGCTTAATATCTTTAATCGCTAAAATAAATATAATAGCTATTATATACTATGGACATAATGACCATTATAGTGTTAATATATATTTACGTTACAAAATATATAAAATGGTTATTGGGCATAAATCACCTATTCATTCTTAAATAGCCACATGAAATAAAATATACAAAAACACTTTTTACTATAAAATGTATAAAGTATCTACAACGTATATTTTATATATTTAGTACAAACAGTATATTTGAGACACAAGGAGAGAATAATGAAAGTATTTAGTTTTTTTAATTCAAAGGGTGGAGTATTTAAAACTGGATTCACTGTTGAAGTTGGCAGCATGTTAAAGGAGAGAGGCTATAGAGTTCTTGTAATCGACATGGATCAGCAGTCATCTTTATCCAGACATGTAGATGCAGATTTAACACAAAATACAATCTGGGATGTACTACATACAGAATGTTCAATGATAGAAGCAGTTCAGCACACTGACTTTTTCGATGTAATTTGTGGTTCTGATAAACTTTCTAAAATCGATCGCCAATTTGTTGATAATGATGATAGATATATTCTAGTAGATGAGCTTGAAAGTGTCGAAAACGATTATGACGTAGTTTTAATTGATAACGGCCCTTCAAGAACAATCTTAGTAGAAATGACAATATGCGCTTGCGATTACATAATAATCCCTACAATGCCTGATGAAGGCTCCCTTGATCAGGTTGATACAACAATTGATGAAGTTGAAGCATTGGTCAACAACAGAAATCACGACTCTCATGCTAAAATTATTGGATATGCGCTTACAATGTACGAAGGCAACACTTTATACTGTCAGGACGCTTTAGATAGACTTAATCAAAAGGGAGAGCCTGTAGTAACACTCTCTAAAACAACAGCTTTAGGAGATGCCAAAGGTTTACACACAACAGCTCCAAAACTAAAAGGCAGCACAAGCAAAGTTACAAAAGAAATAAACATTATTACTGATATGTTGGAGGAGGTGCTTAACATTGGCTAGTAGAGAGGAAAGAGCAAAGCTTAGAGCGCAGCATCAAGCTAAATTAGATCAAATGGCAAAACAGCCTGAGAACCATGCAACATTCGATACAGAAATACCAACACCTAAAGTTGATACAATAACCGTTCTTCCAGAAGAACCAAAGGTAGAAAAGGCAGATACACCTACAAAGCCTAAAGTTGAAACAAAGGTCACCAATAAAAAGAAAACTGAAACAGTTGACCAAAAAGCAAAGAAAAAAGCAGAGATTAAAAAGACCAGGGAAGAGTGGTATGCTTCTAAAGTCAAAGCTCTTGAAAATTATAAAGATGACGATAAAAGAAGCGTCAAAATTATCGGAAAGCATGAAGATATTACTTTCTGGCTAAAACAAAGTAGAAAGAAAGGTATCGCTCAACAAGATTATTTAGCTCTTATTCTTTTAGAAACTATTGAAGCTGTAAGAAATGGTGAAATCAATGACGAGAGCGAAGAAGTACTTGAATATCAGAAAGTACTTAGAGACATGGATACACCTGTAAACAGCCGTTTACCATATACATTGGTAGAAGAAATAAAGGATGCAGCTTCTGAGCTTTGTATGAAACAAACAGGATTTTATGCATACTCTCTCAAAAGAGCACGACTTGCTGAAGAAAAATAGGATTATGAAAAGGATTCCATTATTGGAGTCCTTTTTTATTGCTCTATCTGGGGATAGAGTATAACAAAGTATATAAGGGTATAAAGAACGTATAGATAGTATAAGAAAAGACCTAAAAACGCTTAAAAATCAATATTTATAGGCATTAGCACACGACAAATAAGATACTTCAACAGGACAGATTGGTTCTTAAACAAGACAGTTCAATTCCAAAACAAGACAGAACGGATACCTATATAAGACAAAATGGATACCGAATAAGACAAGATAAGTTATTTGTCTGGTCAAGGATGACGAATCATTGTGAAAAACTCTTGAAAAGTGCCTTTTTACAGGGTTTGTTCCATAGGCATTTTAAAATACGACTATAACAAGACAAATAATAAAAATGCCCATTACGTCTTAAACAAGACAAAATGGATACCACCAGAGAAATTAAGACAAGACAAATTCGTTCCACTCTGTAATATGCAGAATATCAAAGAGAAAAAGGCGAAATTAAAGCATTCTAGTGAGCATATTTTTATATTAATAAGACAGAATGGATACCAAACAAGACAAAACGGTTCTTTGCCCTATAAGACAAAATGGACACCGTTAGATTGATAGATTGTTATTGCGCTGACATAAGAAGACATTTATAATACAAGACAAGGCAGAAAAAAATCTTGTCTTGTAAAAGAGGGGAATAAGATGATAAAACGTCAAGACGAAAATGGCAATTATAGACTATACGATCCAAATACAAATCGTTTTCTGGATGATGCGCCATTGCAACCAACAACAATTGGGCAAGTAGAACATCAAACAACAATAACAGAACGCTTAAACGTTGTGGATGTTGATGAATTTAAAAGTGCCGTGGTCGATGAGTACGGGCTTGCAGTACAACCTGACGACGAGCTTAAATTAAAACAATTTATAAAAGAAGCTATATCAGTTGAAAATCTTATAGAAACATTTAATGAAAATTCTCATGAAACGTTATTAAAGTTATTAGCCCTGCAAGATAATAAACACCCTTTAAAGAAGGGCGGAATAGGTATAGCATATCGAACAGACGCATTGATTATGCATTGCAAAATGGAATTTTCTGCTGAAGAAAACGTGGTATTCGATGCTATATTAGGAACTATGTCTTCACTTCCACAAAATGCATCTTATATGATTGCTCCTTCTGATTTTAAAAAATACTCAAGATATGAGTCCGAAAAAACTCTATTTAGAACATTTAGAAATGGTTGTGAAAAGCTAAAGAAAAGACATTTAGTTTTTGATCAGCTAGGACCTGATGGTGAAGATGATATTGAAATACCATGGTTTAATATACTTAGGTATCACAATTCTAAAAAAGATGAGCAAGCATTTATTGAATTTGTGCCTTCTGACTTCTTTAAGGACTTAGCATTATGTTCTCAACTTGTCCATGGAGCTTATGCTGCAATGGAAGTAACAACACAATTACGAGGTAAATATACTATTGCCTTGTATTACTTCTTGGAAAGCAAAAAAAATTACAAAGCTTATCCTTCGGCAACACCTGGAGTATTTGAAATGTCTATGGAAGAGCTGAAACATCAGTTTTCGATACCTCAAAGCTACCAGAAGACTGACATGGAAAGAAGAGTTCTAAAGCCTGCACAAGAGAGTATAAATAATGTTCCTGAATGTGATTTCACTTTTGAATATACGCCAAAAACGGCAGGTGGAGCAGTAGTAGGATACATATTTAATATTAAAAATAAGCTTTATATTGATTTAAAAGAAAATGAAGTTGAAATAACAGATGTCGAAGAAGATGCTTTCTTTGAACAAGTGAAAATGTTATTTACTATATCTAAAGTTGAATTTAGTGACGAGGAGATCGAACGCATTACATCATGTGCGAAAAAACAAAATAAAGACTCCGCATATATGATGCAAATAATAACAGCATTCAAGCAAAGAATAGATAATAAGTCACTTGGGGATATTGATGATAAAGTGGGATATATCTGTAGAATGATTCAAAACGGTGCAAACCCTAAAGCTCCGCTAGATAACAACGATAAAGCGAAAAATAAATTTAATAACTTTAAGCAGCGTGATTATGATATGGATGAACTAGAAAGAAAACTTATAGGTCATTAAAGAAATAATAAAAGGAGGCACTATTTAAAGTGTCTCCTTTTTGCTTTGGTAAGTAAAGTATTACAAGCGCTCCAACAATGACTCTATTTTATCTCTAATATCAGCTGACTGTTGCTTTGTTAATGTCATCTTCTTTAAGAGCGATTCTACATTATTAATAGATGAATACAAGTTAATCATATTAAATGACGCTCCAGAAGGTGAAATAATTGGTTTTACCTTTATTTGCTCTTCGGTAGCCATAAAGTCATCATCTTCAAGATCTATAGTGTAATCACTATCATCTTCAAATTCTTCATATTCGCTTTCATCAAGCATACTGCCAAAATCAACTTGTTGTTTTAAAGTCTTAATAGTCAAACCTTCAGAAGAAGAGTTTGAGCTTTCATTAGTTACTATTGTTCCTGCAAACACTGGAACCGATACAGGTTCAACAACTTTCTCCTTTAGCTCTACAGCTATTTCTTTCTTTTTTATTAAAGAGGTTGTTAATTCAAGAGCATTCTTTTGACCTAGTGGATGGTTATTATTTAACACAATAGCTTTACGCATTAGTTCAGCAAGCTCACATTGTTCTTTATCATCTAACTTCACAGCATCGATAACTGAAACATAGGGAATAAGCTCTTTTTCAAGTAGGTTTTGAAGTTGAGGATGAAGCTTTAACAATCTTCTGTAGTATTTAACAGAAGTAACGCTTATATTAAATGCCTTAGCAGCTTCCTCTTGCACGTTCGCTTTTGGATTCTCGATTCTAACTACATTATCAATAAAATATTCAATAGCTCTAGCCCTATCCATAGAAGTGAGCTCTCTATTATGAATATTAGAAAGAATAAGTCTTTTAGCTTTATCAGAGTCTGAAAGAGGCTGAAATACTATCGCAGGGATTTCTTTCATTCCCACTAATTTAGCTGCTTCTAATCTACGGTGGCCAGATATGACTTCATAAGTGTTATCTTTTAAATCGATAACTTCTATAGAACCGTTAAAACCAGTTTCTTTAATCGATTCAGCAAGGCCTTCAATATTTGTCATATTAAAAATTTTAGAATTGTCCTTATTAGCCTTAATCTTATTAACTGGGATATTTACTATAGTTTGATTATTCATTGTCTTCCCTCCTAGACTAAATTGTAGCAATAAGAAAAATAAGGGTCAACATTTGACCTTCTGTGATATGACACGTAAAACACTTTTTATGTGGCAAATTATTCTATTTATGACACAAAAACTATTGACACAATGTAAAACCGTGTTAAAATAGCGTTATATTTTGACAAAATTTTGAAATTATTTCGGAGGTAATAACTTTTTATGGCAACAAAAATTGCAAACATTGGATTAGATGTTGGAAATCATGACACAAAAACACCTAATTCAGTTACAAATAGCGGATTTTCTAAATTTCCAAAAATTCCATTTGCTGCGGATGAAGCATTATTCTATAACGGCTCTTGGTATGTACCAGATGTAGAGAGATTTCCATATAGAAGAGATAAGACTACAGATGATAAATGTTTTATTCTTAGTCTATTTGGAATAGCAAAAGAGATTGTAACAAAGGCATCTAACACATGTGCTACTGAAGAAGAAATTAAAGAGCGTGTAGAAAGTATTGGTTATATTAACCTTGGAGTAGGTCTTCCACCTGCACATATGATTACGCTAAAAGAAAAAACAATCGAATACTACACAACTTATTTTGGTAATGGTATTGAATTCACTTATGTCGCTAAGGACATCGAAGGGGTAGTACCTGGGAGATATGACTTTAATCTAAAATTAAACTGCGTCGAGGTATTTCCACAGGATTTATCAGCTGCCATGGTTGCGCCAGACATTCTTAAAAGAACAAAGGATGATACATTTATTACTAAGAAATATAAGCTTTCAGGGTATTATGCGATTGATATTGGCGGTTATACAGTAGATGTAGTTCCTATTATAAATGGCAAGCCTAGAGTAGCAGATTGTATTTCTCTTGAATATGGTGTTTTACGTCTTTATGGTGAAGTTGTAAAGATCATCAATCAGGAATACGGCATTTCATTATCAAATGAAATCATTGAGCATGTACTTAAAAATGAAGCTACAGCATTAAATCAGAAAGTTATAGATAGAATATACGATGTTACTACTGAATGGGTGACTCGTATTATTAATGAAATAAGAAAGATGGGCTTAGAGTTTAATGCTACACCAGTTTTATTCTTAGGTGGCGGAAGTAAGCTATTAAAGAAATACATAAACACTAACGCAATTATTAAGGATTGCGAGCATAGTTTTGTCACTGATCCAAAAGCTAATGCTATTGGATATAAAAAGTATTTAGCAACAGTTCTTAGAAATGCTTCTTAATATTGGAGGTGTTTCTCATGAACAAACGAAGAATAAATATGGTTTTTAAGGAGAACCGAGAAGGCAATACTTCACTGGCATTTCTCCAGAGAGTAAAACCTAAAAGTAAATCTACGCTTGTTGCTGTATTAATATGTAATTTCTTAGCAGAATACGGCATAAAGACCGTAGAGGATATTGAAAGCCTAGAGCAAAGCCAGATTGACTATATGGCCAATAATTGCATAAATGGCTTTCAAAATAATTCTCACATGGCAACTGACTTAGTAGAAATTATAAAGTCTCTAGTCAAAAACGATAATATTCCTTTGAATAGCAATTTACAGTCTAACCCTGTAAAAGAAGAGCAAGTAGAGGCGGTAGCAAAGAAAGAAGTACCTAAATCCCTTGTTCATGACTATGACGAAGAAGTTTTTGATGACGACATGGTAGATAATGACTTGGATTCAGATGATGATATGTTAGAAGCGCTAAGTTCTTTTATGTAACAATACTTATTGTCTATTTGTAAAAGCGTGATAAAATACTTGCATTTTGCAAAGATTTGTATTATTATAACGCAGAAGTACGGTTTAACTATTTTTACAAAGAAAGGCAAGAGTTATGTTTAAGAATTTAAAAAATAAGTTAAAACAGCTTACTGTTGCAGTTTATGCAACAATTAGTGGCTTTATGTTTAGTGCAAACCAAATGCTTTGTGACACAACCGATGCAGGTTGGTCAGACCTTGAAAACTCTACTGGATTCCAGACAATCTTCGATCAGATTGGTAAAGTTTATTTCAAGTGGGCTTGGTTTGTTGGCGGACTTGCTTTCGTTATTTACATGACCTCAAAGGGTAATGAAAAGAAAGCAGGCGCAGCAAAAGCAACAATAATCGGTATCATTGCAGGCTATATCGTATTTGGATTTGGCGGTACTGTTATTGAAGCGCTCTTCACAAGCATTGGTAATGCATTCTAATTCAAATGAAAAGTCACGAAAGGCCATGTTATTACATGGTCTTTTTTATTTAAGAAAGGAAACTTAGATATGGGTTATATATCTAATATAATTGTTGATTATTTTACAGCTATTGCAAAGTTAATCGGTAATCTCGCAAAACTTTGTATCTATATTATAGATCTTGTTTTTGTTACTGGACCTGCTGAACTAAAAGGTTCGGTGGCTTGGAGTCCAAACATCTCTTATTTAAAAACAACTATGCTTGGAGCTTCATACGACAACATTATGTTGTTTTTTAGATATGTAGGATTTTTTGCGGCAACCATTTTATTTGCTGTGAACTTCTTTTTGATGTGGCGTTCTGACGGGAACGTTAAAGATACAGCGGTTTCAGCAATCAGAAAGTTTTTTACTGCAATAATTGTTGTTACATTGTCAATTCAGATTATGGATTTTATCGACTCAACAATTATGACAGTAGAACAAAAATTTTGGAATATAGAAAAAGCAAGTGATGGTCATAGTGGTTTTTGGGACACAGACAAAGAGAATGCAGGCGTAACGCTACTAGGAGATATTGTCGGTGGACTAAAAAATGATACTGAAGAACAAGAGCTAACCACGGATAATGCTTTACCTCAAGTATTGATGTTGGTATCTGGTGTGGCAGAACTCCCTCAAAGTGCTGAAATTTTTGCAATATCGGGTGCTGCATTAGTTGTCGTATCGATTGCGTATGCTTTGTTTACGGCTATTATGGCTTTATTAATCGCATATTATTACTTTAAGTTAGCTATAGAACTGATTAGAAGGTATTTATCCTGGGCTGTGCTTCATATGACAATGCCTGCTGTATCAGGAACATTAGCTACTGGTTATACATCTGAGATCTTTTGGACATACATTAAGAGCTATGCTTCTGAGGGAATATGCCTGTTTATGACTTATTTCTTTATGAAAGGTGCGTCTATGCTAATAGGCTCACTCGGCACAGGGCTAGTATCAACCTTTGTAATAATATCTTGGATTAATATTGGAATAGACCTTGATAGGTTTATGAAAGATCACGGTTTTTCAATATCAGCAGCGGGCGGAAATCTTGCAGAAGGTATGCTTGCTTCTGTGGCAAGAATGTCTATGGCAGGCTCTATGATAGGTGGAGGAGTAGGTTCAGCACTTGTTGGAGCAGGAACAGCACTTGGTAACGTACCACTTACACAACTAGGAACATTAATGAAAACAGGTGATGCCTCTGTTGCAGGCGCTGTAAATGCAATGTCAAATGGACTTATGGGACAAGTAATGAAGAATACATCTCTTGGTAACACAGGAAAAGGTGTGGCCCCAGAGCTTACAGCAAGCGAGTTAGGAGCCATGACAAGCTTATTCCATTCAGGAGATGCAAAGAGTAAGGGTGCATTTAATGATAAATTTAATCAGCTTAGTGCAGCTGATAGAAATGCAGTCCTTGGCTCAATTAAGGATAATCTTACTAATAATGGTGCAAACGGAGCATTTACTGGAGAAAACAGTCTTGCTGCTAAGTTTGGCAAAGATGCAGCTGAAAGTATGCGCTTTACAGGTATAGATAGTAGAGGAAATATTGTTGGTGAAATGGATGGAAAACTTGGTAAGACCAAATTTACCGTTAGCCCTAACGCTGTAGGCCCTAATAGCACAATGTTTGAATCTGCAGATGGAAAAGACAACTATATTACAATGGGTGCAACTGGGGATAGAAGCGATACAAGTCTTGATGGAATAGCATTAGATAATATTGTTGATGGTGACTCTATCTCAACAGAAACTCTTAACAGTTCAGAAATTAGTTGGAACTCAAAGATTAACACAGATGATTTCAACAAGTTCTTAAATGCTATTGATGACGATGTTTTAAATCCTGTAGTAGACGAATATGGCACGACTAAAGAAAATTATAGAACTGCAAGCAACTGGACTTATAAGGTAGATGATGAAGGTCAAGAATGTATGATTTACAATAACGATCCTGATATTAGCTATAGAACCGACGGTAGAACAACAACATATAGTTATGGCGAATATAAGAATAAATCGTTTAGTAATTTCTTAAAGGAAATACATTCTTCAAGTAAATAGGAATAAATTATGAGCTATGATGGAAGAGGCGAAGGAAAAACAACGCCAGAAGAAGACCTTAAAAACGGAATACAAAATGTTGCTAAAGGCCTCGACACTTTAAATGACATAAAAGAAATTAAAGACGGCCTTAAAGATAAACACAATAGTGACAATAAGAATGCAGAAGACTCTCAAAAGGAGTCTTCTAATTCTAATGAGCATAATCCGTCAAATGAAATCAATACTAGCAACTTAGACAACCAACAATATCAGCCTAACCAAAATAAAACAAAAGGCACAAATTTTGATAGCCCTGATAAGAATGGGTCTGCGACTAACACATCAAGCGGTAGCAATGAAAAAGATAGTGTTAGTCCTTCGGATAAAGGTGCTTTATCCGAAAATATTAATTCTGGGAATAGTCCCTCGTTAAAAGATGAGGCATTAAATAGATTAGGTAGTAATAAAGATAAAAACAAAGGCAAGGATAAGGGCGACAAAAAGCAAGGCTCTGGCAACGGTGTTGCTGAAGAAATAAAACAGCAAATAAAGCGTAAAATCAAAAAGAAGCTGACAAAATTAAAAATAAAAATAGCACTGCATGTTGCAGGAGCGTTAGCTTCGATTTTTATGGTTGTCATGATGTTTATTCTTTCAAACCCAGTTATCTTATCAACTATTGTCGGATTGCAAGTGGCCGATTCTCTAGGAGTACTTGATTGGGCAATAAGTATATTTAAAGGTGATGATGAACCAGATGATAATGACAATGGTAATTACCTATCAAATCTATTCTCAGGGATATTAGGAAAGAATTCTAATGAGGAAGCAGATTATGATGAAGAAACAGACCCTTCAAATGATGCAGAAGCAGCTCATAGTATAGATGGATATTATGCCTCTGATGAATATAAAGATGCATTACTTAAGTCATACGACTTATGTAAAGAAGCTTCAAAGAAGGCATATAAACAAGCAAAAAATGATGCAAAACAATTAGCTAAAGATAAAGGGCTTAGTGATTACTCTATAGTCATAGCACCTTATGATTCGCAGTCCTATGAAAAGATAGGGCCTTTTGTCACTTACAAGGATTTATATAAAACGGCAGAGTCATCAGACGGAGCAAAAGACGGGATTAACTGGGGAACAGTTATTGCCGTATGGGATGTACTTTATACTACAGAAATAAGTAAGCCTGGGGAGTATTCAGTAGATGAGTCTATGAATATAGATCCCAAAGAGCTAGAAAAATATATATTAGATGAGAGGCGACTTAAATATTTTTACAATGAGCCATATATTCTTGAGGTAGACCAAGATAAATATGTAATTATAATTAAGCCATTTGATTTAACTGACTTATTTAAAATGTCTCTTGATAGAAATATTACACCTGAAACCATGTATGATGGAAATACTACATATTATGACATGGTACAAATTCACGTAAGGCAAATGCACGATGTTTTATCTACTGAAGAAACCTTTAACACATTAGGACTATATAATGAAACACCAGTAGAAAGAAGTAGTAGTAATAGATATATACCAGATGTAGCAACAAATAACTTCACTATAGATAACATAAATGGTAATACAAACGCAGAAAAAATATGGAATGCTTTTAAAGATGCAGGTTTTACCGACATTGGAGCTGCTGCTATATTAGGAAATTTAGAGCACGAAAACCATTTCAGAACAACTATGAACGGAGATCAAGGCTCTGTTGGTTTAGCGCAATGGCTAGATGGAAGAAAGGATGCATTAATTGACTATGCAAATTCTGTAGGAAAAGATCCTACAAGCATTGAAGTTCAAGTTTATTATTTAGTAAATATAGATTTTCCTAGAAGAATGTCAGGTGTCTATAGTCCTACAGGAAACTCATATTATGACGAGGTTAAAAATGCTACTGATTTAGATTTTGCTACAGATTTAGTGTGTGCTTACTTTGAAACACCTGCAAGATTTTATAGTCATGAGTCTTATCTAAAGAGTAGATATTATGATAAATCACGTTCGGACTTTTTATATGTAATAAACTGGAGCAGATTTGTTAAAACAGATGTATATTACAGTTATAAGGGTACGTCTGGAAATTGGTATTGGCTAGATATTAGATATAGAAGAGCGTACGCTAATAATAGATATAACGAATTTCATATTCAATGAGGATAATTATGACACGAAAAATAATTTCACTAATCTTAATACTAAGCTCTGTTCTTTTTATAGGTTGTAAGACCGATGAAAAGAAAGAGATAAAAGAGGAAGCTCAAGAGGTTCCTGTCTTTGAAGATATGACATTTTATAAAGATGAGCTTGGCTATTTATTTGTGCCAACATATTATGAGCAAGATTATAAAGATATATCTATTTCAAAGGATAACACTTTTGATACAGCAGGAAGCTTGATAACATGTCTTTCTATGATAAATAGCTATTACAATAATGATGATAGTAAGCCAGATGCTTTCTTCAAAGAATACAATAGTTATTTCGATAATAACGGGCTTTGCGATATTGAAAAAACTGCAACAGCTTTCTTAGGTGAAGATATTGAAGTAATAAAAGAGCCATTTAACCCTGTAAATGTAGCAGAGTATATCAAGAACGATTTGGCAGTAATATTACTAGAAATTCCGCACACAAGTATGTATGGCAAAAATACGTCCTATATAATCCTTACAGGGGTAACTGATGATTATGTAGCGGTAAGAGATCCTAATAAGGCAAATATACAACGCTATGCAATAAAGGATGTAAAATCATCTATGGATGAATACTTATATCACTATACAGATGTAATCACATCAGCAGGAACAAGCTCCAATATGTATGTATTTAAAAATAAGGAGGCTACAGTAGATGAAGAAGAGAATTAATATTGTAGACCTTATACTGGGTGTAGTACTTGTAGTGCTAGTGACGTTATTAGTGGTTGTTTCAATATCGAAAGAGAAAAAGAATGAAGCAAGCGCACTACAGGAAGAAAAGGTATTACAAGAGAGCATAGTAGAAGATAATGTGTATATGAATTCATCGTCTGGAGATGAAACATATAATTATATAAGTAATGCTAACAAGTTAGTAAAATATAAAGATATACCAATTGAATTTTACATGGCAGTCTCAGATGAAGTAAATAAGCAGCTTCAGGCGAAAGGGTATAAGGGAGAAGAAGTTACCATAATGTCCGTGATGCAAAAGGGATTATCCTATGACATTACTATGACTGTAAAAGAAGAACAGTTCACGGTTAACTATCTTACCTATACAAATGAAATTAAAATTGAGTTTTAGTTAGGTATGATTCTAAGAGTCACGTAAGTTATACGTGGCTCTTATTTTTTACATTTTCTACGTATTATAACATTGTCTTGCAATTAGACAAAAATCATTGTATTATATAAAAGCTATAAATATTTCGGTAAATTTCAATAAGGAGGAAATGCAATAAATGGCAAACGAAAACGAAGAAAAATCTCGTTATAATATATCTTTAAATTGTATGGAGTCAGAGCAGTTCTTTGGAATACCTCATAGACGATGGTTTGAAGCTATATTTTTTGCATTTATTGTGATTGTGATTATTAGATTAATTCCTTTCACAGATGTAGTAAAAAATGTTTTGTCCTTTACTTTCGGTGGCTCAACATTTGCGTTCTTTTTAAAAGGACTTTTTAATCGATCCGTAACAGAAATCCTTATGGCAGAGATTAAGTTTTCAAAAAATAGAAGAGTTTTGCATTTACGTGGCCCAGAGTATAAGAAGCAAAAGCAGGACTTTAGTAAATATGCAGGAGGTGATGAGACTAATGCAGAAAGACTCATTAGGAGATTTAAAGAAGCTCTCAATGGATACGCAGATAAAGTCCTTGAAGATAGCGACAGCGAAGAGAATTAAAAAATATACAAGTGACGATAACAATGAGAGTTATAAAGAAGATAAAAAAGTAAAAGTCAAATATTCAGTAGGTAGTACTCAAGATATGATTCCCATTAAAGAAATAAAAGATGGCGTAATCATTACTACAGACGGTAGATATGTTTCAATCGTAGAAATAGCTCCAGTAAACTTCTTTAAATTATCTAGCATTGATCAAGACAAACGTATAGAAGGTTTCCACTCACTTTTCAAACTCAATAGAAACAAATGGCAAATAAAGGTTATTAATAATCCTTCAAATGCATCAGACCTTGTTAGAAATATAAAAAAGGCTGATAGGTATGGAAGAAATAAAGAGTTAGATGAAACAATAAATCACTATGTTGACTATGTAAATGACGCAGGTAAAGCAGGCGCATCTAATACTCGTTATTTCATCATATTTGAATACGAAGGAAAAGAGCGTGATTTTAAGGCGATAGCCAATGAAATGTATAAAACCCGTATAGAAATAAATAGTAACTTACAAGCTGCGGGTTCATACATAATTACGGAGCAGAATTTCGATGCAGAACAGCTCGAATATCTATATATGTATTTCAATAGAAATACTTCAGTAAAAGAAACCCTGCAAAACAGAATTGATAGGCTTGTAAAAGACTATAACAAATATAATTCTGTTAGCGAGCAAAAGAAGAATATCACTGTCTCAGATATGGTTGCCTCAAAGGGAATACAGTTTACCAATAGGCACTATGTTTATATGGATGGTATCTACTACGGCTTCATGGGATTTACAACTTATCCAACAGAAGTTCCTGCTGCTTGGTTAAATCTATTCTCATTTGGAAATATGGTAGACCTAGATGTGATTATTAAGAAGTTGCCTAGAAACATTGTTAGAGGCTCGCTTAAGTTCTACAACACATATACCACAAACCAAAAGGGTGATGCTGCTAGACATAATAAGATTGATAAGTATTTAAAATATAATGCAAAGCTTAATAACAACAGAAATATTGAGCAAAAGCTTAACAGTGGGCAGGATTTATATGATGTTGGAATTATCATCACTGTAAGAGGTAGAACAGCTAGAGAGCTTGGCGACTATATGCGAAGAATAGAATCTATTCTAAAGACAAGAGCAAATATTAAAGTTGATACTTGCTTCGATTGTGCAGAAGAGTACTTTGCAATGACAATGCCACTATTATTTATTACAAAGCCATTTAAAAGAATTAAGCACAACTTCTTAACTGAAGAACTTGCACCTTTGTATCCGATGACAGCATTTAACCTTTACGATCCTAGAGGTTGGGTCCCAGGGATTAATAAAGAGAATTCTTCTTTATGCGCAATTAATTTATTTAATCATCAGCTTTACAACAATGCTAACCTAGTTATCTTTGGAGCTCCTGGTACTGGTAAGACCTTCACGCTGAAGCTTATGAGTACACGCCTTTATTATAACGGAGTAGATTGCTATTTCATCATTCCAAAGAAAGGATATGATTTCATATCATGTTGTAACATTACTGGTGGCTCTTATGTGCCGATGTTTCCAATGGGTAAGACTTGTGTAAACATTATGGAGATAAGACCTGAGAAGCTTATTAATAAGAGTGCGCTTGATGAAAACACTATCGTGGATCAGCGAAGCCTACTTGGTAAAAAGGTAACAACCCTAACAACATGGTTGTCGCTTGTAACCCAAGGCAAAACAGAGAACATAAGAATAAACAATAAGCTTAATAATGTAATAACAAAATTATATGAGTCATTTGGAATTACTGATGATAACGATTCTATATATGAAATTCATAATGGAGTTATCTCAAATAAGCTAAAGACAATGCCAATCCTTCAAGACCTATATGATGCATTGGCAGGAGATGAAGACTTTGAATACACAAGAGAATGTTTAATGCCTTTTATTGATGGTAACTTTAGAAACTTCAATGGCCAAACTAACATTAATCTTGATAGTGACTTTATATGTTTCGACTGTGATGAAGATGAAATTGGAAAGACGCTGCACCCTGCTGTAATGTATATAGCTTTTGATTTCTGCTATAGCCGTGTAAAGAGTCCTTCATCTGGACGAAGCATTATCGTTATGGATGAGGTATGGAAGATGATGCAGACAGAAGACTCTGCAGAGCAAGTTCAAAATATGGTTAAGCTTGTTCGTGGATACTTGTCAGCGACTTGTATTGCTACTCAGGAAATAAAAGATTTACTTAGAATTAAAGGTGGGCAAGGTGAGTCAGTAATTGATGACTCATCGACAAAGCTTATTCTTGGACTTGAAAAGCATGGCCTTGATTTAGTAGCAGAGAAGATTGGACTCACAGCAGAAGACAAAGCTAAGATTGAAATGTATAAAACAGGTACAGGACTTTTAGTATCAAGAGGCCAAAAGACTGAGATCCTAATTCAGCCGTCACCATTTGAAGCACAGCAGTTTAGTGATAAGACAAGAAGTGCTATGAATGCTTAACAGCAATATGTGTCATAAAGAGTACGATATGACACGTAAAGAAATAAAACAACACATAAAATGTGTTAAATAAGCCTTAAATTGGCTTAGAATAAGATATTTATAAACAATGCATAACCTAAGTGTCATAAGAATACAAAATATGACACTTAGGAATAGAAATGCGACACTTAAAATTCGTAAAAAGAAAGGAAATAAAACAATGAATAGACCAGGATTTTCACCAATGCAGAACTTTTCAGCTGAACTCATAGAAAGAGTTGGCTGCATTTCAGTATGGCAGATGTACACAATACTTTATAAGCTGTGTCAGGCTAAGCCATCAGTAGTTAAATATATGCTTCACGACTTTACTGCAAAAGGCATATGTCACTTTGATAGCAAGCAGCAGTATATTGTAGCAGGAAAGAGCGCATATAATCAGCTTCAGAAGTTTGATAAAAACACTATTTATGGTATAGCTGTGGCCTTAGCAGTTATTGAAGATCCTTCAGATTATAAGACAATCTATAAGCCATTTTACGGTGAGGATTTAAGATTTATGTCTGGAGATAAGGCATATGCTGTATTAGTAAATAAAGAAGACAATATCTCAAAGCTTATGTTCTATCAAAAACAGTATGATGACTATATTAAAGAGGCAGCAAAGAGATATATCAAGGAAGAAAAGGTAGCTGAAGCATATTCAAAGCTCATTATTACTTATCCTATTAAGGCTGATATGAAAACAGCTTTTAAGAATGTTGAGAGCCTAGAGCTTACAATGCCTCACGCTTTATGCTTTACTGAAGGCAATGGTATCTTTGAAGAAATCAAGATAAGAATGGCTGAAGCATAACAATAATAGACTATAAATAAGGGCAGAATATCAAGGTATTTTAGCCCTTATATTTTTAAAATAACCGCAGTATTTCGGTAAAATTGAAGAGTCTTTTACAGGGCTTATTAAGCATGATATAAGGAATATTTCGGTAAATTTGGTTCTCTATATAGACTCAAAATATTAGAGTTTTTCGGTAAATTTCAATGCTAATAATAACGAATATTTCGGTAAATTTCAGACTAGCATATAGGACTACGAATTTTACCGAAACATGAGCATTGTCAAAATGTAGATTTCGGTAAATTTGAATACCTTTTAGCCCTTATAGTTGCAAGGTTTTCAAAAATCCGAACCGTCGAAGTGTGTAAAGACTAGGCCAGACAAACTAAAGGCTAACCACACAATAAAGGGAGCCAAAAATAGGAAAAAGGAAAATGGAAAAAAGAACTAACTATGTAAAGAATTATTCTACTGGAAGGCGGCGAGAAATAGTTGGGCTAATATTGCAAAGTGGTGGGCTAACGAATAGGGGCCTAAGGCTGTATTGGAATAAGCCAAACGAGTATAAGAATAAGACGCAGATCATAGCGACGCTAATCGAAGAAGGAATAATCGAAGAAACAAAGATAAAGGTGAGTGGCCTTAAGCAAATCAGGGTATTCACATTGAAAAGCTTTGGCACGAAAAATAAGGAATACATCGAAGAATATGAGATAGGTTCTTTTGCTAACTATAAGAATTACCTATCTGGCATAAAAGAAGAAATAGGAAAAGCAAATAGCGGAAGTGGCCAAAGAGCATATCGAGCTGCCCAGAGTGTTAATGTAAATCAGATGATGTACTTAGCAGGTGTAAGTTGTGGAGCAGGAGATATGTACCAAACCTTTGACGCACGACTTACGAAGAAGGGACAAGGAAGAAGGTTCTCTGAATTAAGATGTACCTATTTCCAGAATGCATATCCAAAGACACTTTTTAATATAAAGAGTAGATCACGAAGTCAAGGAACCCTCATTCACAGAGATGGTGAAGCGTATGCCGTATATAACATTGGCGAGCGAAGACCAAAATGGAGAAACGAGGATGAAAAGATGCACTGGCAAGTGCTAATAGACCCAGTGATAAAAGCTATGTCCGAAGAAGGATTTAAGGTAGATACCTCTGTAGAAGGTAGAAAGGCTATACTTGTAGCAGAGGATGCTCCTGTTATAAATCTAGTAAGAGAGAAGAAGGGCCTAAGAAAGAAAAAGGGAATAAAGGAAGATTATTTAACTTTACCTTCTATGTATCGTACTGGACTTTATTATGTGCCGTTCTCTGATTTTGGAGTACAGCTTCTTAGAATAATAAATCAAACCAACTGGAAAGAAAGAGTTCTTAGGGAGTCCCTTGGTTCACTCTATGGAACTGCCCAGGTGGGAAATGGTATAAGTCACGATGCATATGAAAATGGAGTAATGACATTATGCTTTACTGTACCCGATATAGAGCGCCTAAGAAACTTTGCAATGGCAGCTGCGAACATAAATGATAAGTCTATGTTTAAAGTAATATGCTTTGAGAAGCAATACGACTTCATAAAGGAAATAATAGGAGACTATGCAGAAATAGAAGTTGTATCCTTAGAACCTTTTATAAGAGATATAGGTATTAAGGAGTATGAGTTTTAGAAGAAGGATTATAGAAAAATATTAGAAGAAGGATGAAAGAATATATGGATAAGAAAACAACCCTGAAGAATGAATCTGAGATATTAAATGAGAACCTATCAAAAGAAGAAATGGAAGATATGATTGACCAGCTCTATCTTGATAAGGCAGATACAAAGAAAGATATATTAGAGCATACTGCTGCAACTGAAATGACAAAGGCAGAAATGGATAATATGATCGAACAGCTCTACGGTGATAAATAGAAAAAAGAGGAAAAGAAAATGATGACCGAAAAAGAAATCAAGTATGCAGAGGAAAGATTTAAAAATCACATAGCTACCTTTACAGATTATGGCAATATCAAAATCATAGACTTTAAGAATCCAGAGAGTGTAAATTATAGAATTAGATTTTTGTTTGAAGAGGATTATTATAAGCTTCACATTACTGGAGACTTAGGTGAGCTTGTAGCGTCAAACTATAATAATATGTGTTATGAGTCATTTGAGGATTTTGTAGATAAAATAGGGTATTTCAAAAGTAAGATTAAATGCCATAGTAGTGACATATATGAATATGATTATGAAAAAGCTAAGAAAGAATTAGAAGAACGACTTGAAGATTGTGAGTTCACTCCAGAGTATGACTTTGAATCTGAAGACGAATTAAGAGAAAATAAGATAGAAGAGATACTAGAGGATCTAAATATAAGAACGGGCCTTGGCTCAAAAGCTTATGACATACTATCTGAGCTAGACCCTGATTGTTTTGAATGGATTGATACAATCGGAAGAGTTGATACAAATATATTAGAACTTTATATGTTAGCTTTTAAATTGGCAGTAAAGCAGCTGAAACAAAAATAGGGATTTTATGGAAAGAGAAAAGATAACAAAAGCTGAAGAAATCAATTTAATAAATGAGTATCATAAAACTCAACGATTAATAAAAGTCTGGATTTATGAAGTAAATGCTTCTGGACTGATTGGAAAAATATTAGTTAATAATGCAAGACTATGGTTCAAAGGTTGTGATACTGGAAATATAGATGTCGTAGTACCATATAAGTATTTTGTTAACGAAAACCTTTCCGCAAAAGCTAAATTTTTAAGATGCACAAATATGCTTCATTCTACCTTAAAGGTTAAGCTTGGAAAGTATAATCCTAAAACAGATAGCGTAGGAGTATACTATGCAAAAAACACTGCGAAAATAATAAAAGATAAAAAGGTTGAAGAACCTGCAAAACAAAATTCAAATGTGCAGCAGGATGAAAGAAAAAATATAGTAATCAAAACTGAAGAAGTAAAGGAGCCTGTATTAACAAGGCAAGAAAATGTAACCAACTCAAATCAAAATGTAACTAGCATGCCAGTAATGACAGAAGAAGAAAAATATGAAAATGGAACACATCTTATAGTTGACTATTCGCCATCGTATGAAAATGATGACATGATATGTAAAGTGTTAACTAAAGAATTGAACTTGGCGTTAAAAAATAAAAAGGGTCCTATGTATCTATATCTATCAGGAGCTAGAAATAGTCTGTCTATAATTAAATGGGCCAAAGCACATGATGTAAGATATAACATAATACCAGTAGCATATGGTATTCAAAATAGATATGAAAAGAGCATAACTTGGATGCATAGTATGATTTCCAATTATCTTAATAGGGGAAGCATATATTTTGGAATTAATATTCCAGAAATAAGACTGCATGAAATTAATGCTAAGAAAAATGACAACGAGATAAAGATAATTAAGTGGTGATAATAAAAAATGTTAAATGCTTTTAGAGAGGAACCTACAAAGATTGTAGGAATCTATGAATTTCAAAAAGGAATACAAGAAGGAATATATTCTGATGCAAAAGGAAAAGCAGAGCTTATTATAAATGGAGCTATAGCTAAAACCTATCTTGTTCATATAAACAGAAAGATAATATCTTCAGCAGGATCAATAGTATCATTTATGGGATTACTTAAAGAATATGGGGAAGAAAATCTTAAAGTAGCATACTATGAAAAGCCGCCTAAGCTACCAGATTTAAAAAGCTATATGGAATTCAGGAGAGAGCAGGATGAAAAAAGAAGAAAGCTTAAAGGAAAATAAAGAAGAGTACACTCAGCTTAATATATTCGATGTACTTGAACCAGAAGAACCGAAGAAGGAAGTAAGAAAAAGGAAAGTTTCAACTTCTAAAAAGAATAAAGTAAAGGAAGTGGCCATAGAAGAAAACGCTACTGAAAGTCAACCTACAACTGAAGCAGAAGAAAAGAATATTAAGGTTGCAGCAGTATTAAGAGATTACGAGAAAATAGTAGAAGGTACTATGGTAAAGAATGTCTGTAATAACAAAGTCTATAAAGTAGTAAAGCCTTCTTTATCTAACATAGTAGAAGTATTTGATCAGCAAACTGGATACCATACCTTAGCTAGAGCTGATATAGTAGTCGAAAACACTATCCCTGAATAAGAGTTAGTAAGTTTGGTTCTTTAAAATTTGCTTAAAAATTGCTAATATAGAAATATATTATTAAATCAAAGGAAGAATAAATATGAAACTTAATCTTGATACAATTAAATTTGAAACCAGAAATGAAGTTGGCCAAATCTCAGCTATGCTTATGGAGTTCAAGGAGCAAAGAGGAGAAAACGAGACTCCTCAATGCATCAAAGAACTTATAGATTGCCTTAATGAAATGTACAGGAATTGGTAATACTAATTAGTAGAACCAAAGCCACCTTTTCTTACCTCATCAGTATTTCCGTTATCAGCAACTAGGAAGTTAAAAAAAGCGCCCTGGGCTACTCGCTCACCCGCTTTGATTTCTAAAACCTCATCTGAAATATTCAAAAGGAATACTCCGATATTACCATCGTTACCATCATTTTCATAATAATCTGCATCGATCCAACCTGCGGTATTTGCAAGCATGAACTTTCCACCCATAGAAGAGCGGACATTAAGGATGAGACATTCATCATCATTCATATATGCTTTTACATCGGTCCACACCTTTGCAATCTGACCAGGTTCTACCTTGTAGTCAGCATTAGCATAAAAATCATATGCCATAGCTCTACTTGTTCCTCTAGTAGGAAGAGTAATTTCACCAGACGTCTTTCTGGCAGAATCTCTTACTACTTCAAATCCTCTATTCTTATCTTTTAATACACTCACTGGAGCCATAAATCACCTATTACCTTTCTAAATGTGGGAACAATTTAAAAATAAATGTACCCACAAAATCATATATATAAAGTATAACATGCCTTTACATTACGTCAAACCAGTGAAAATGTACAGATTGCAGCAGTATACATCTGGTACACAAAAATTCCCTTTTTAAGTACCAAAGATTTTAAAGAAACCGCCCATATTTTAAGCTCTAAAGTACCGTTTCTAAAGCCTTAAGACACATTTTAATCAGAATTTGCACTTAAAACTTTTAGGGTTTCAGGGATAAAAATTCATAGGTGGCCATTCGCTGAATTTTAGCCATAAACTAAGGGCTTTAAATACAAAACAGGAGAAAAAGGGAGGTAGTAAAAAAGTAGTAAATCTAGGTAGTCTAATTATAGTAGAAAGGTGCTTGGAGCCAGTGTTTACAAGGTTTTTCAGAATTTTATAGTACCTAAAAAGGGAAAGCTTGGAACCTAAAAGGGGATTCTTTGGTACTGATAATGGGAAATATATGCCTGCTTTGGTACTCAAAAAGGGAATGATTACAGTCGTACCATTGAAAAATGGCGTATTTACAGGCTTTGAGAGCATTAAAAATGATAATCTATGGTACTTAAAAAGGGAAAAACAGGACTAAAGAATTCAATATATAGTGTTTAATATGTTTTTTTGGCACAAATAATGGGCTTATGGTACTTTAAAAGGGAAAAATCAACATGTTTGGTACTAAAAAAGGGAGAAAAATTTCTATATCTAGTATGGTTTACACTGCATAAATACTAGGTAAAGTTCTTTGGTACTCAAAAGGGGAGCTCGGTTTGACGGTGTGCAAATGCGTGATATAATACGGATATGAACGAAGTTGTAAAATACGATCCTAAACTTAATAAGTTAGAGTTTACTGGCTTATCAAAAACGGACTTGGATGTATTTATGACAATTCTTTCTAGGGCAAAGAACACTGGTGATAAAGATATAATCTTTGCGTACAAGGAGATAAGAAAATTAGCAAAGTTAGGAAAGCATATCACCGCAGATGAGTTGTGGAATGCACTAGAAGAGATGAAGACCAGACTCTATAACATCAGCTGCGACATTCTCTTTGTCAAAACAAATGGCAAAAGGGAAAGTCATAGTTTTCATGTATTTGATCGATGGGATAATTACGAGGATGAAAAAGTCCTTGTTCTTACTATTGCGCCTTCGTTTCAGTTTTTATTGAATGACTTCTCAAGATTTGAAGAGTTTAGATTAGAAGAGTTTGTATGCTTAAAATCCATATACTCGAAAAATCTATATCGAATTCTTATGGAGTTTTCAGATGTGGGCAGTTTTACATTTAGATCAGTTCCACAACTTAAGCAGGCACTTGCTATTCCAAATGATACACCTAATAAAAAGATTAAGCCTGTACTTGAAAAATGCATTAATGAGTTCTTTAACAAAGGACTTTTTGATGGTATATCTTACGAACTAATACTAGACAAAGAAGCCCAGGGAAAACCAATCAAAGCAGTTCGCTTTACTTGGCGACCAATTAAAAAGGCATCTAGGTTAGCTCAATAATATTAGAAAGAGGTAATTAATGGCATATTCCACGCTACAACGGAAAACGCCACTCAAAGCCAAAACACCTTTAAGGGCCAAAACTGCCCTTAAAGCATCTAATAATTTACGAAGTAATAGTACTTTAAGAACAAAAAAGAGTTTATCAGATAGTTACAAAGAAAAGATAAGATTAGGCGAGACTAAACCTAAAAAGCGGATATATGTATATAAGCCTAAGTATAAATATGAGAGTATTTTTACAAACGACTTATCACGGTGTTATATAACTGGCTCTACTAAAGCAGCGGGAGCTTCTATCCATATACACCATATATTTGGTGCATCTAATAAGACTAAATCAGAAAAGTACCACTTTCTTATTCCACTCAGGGATGACTGGCACGATATGGCAGACTATGGAATCCACTTTAATCGTAAATTAGAACTTAAGATTAAAAGGCAATGTCAAGAATATTGGCTTGCTCATTATGGAACTAAGGAAGAGTTTATAAAAGTTTTTGGGAAATGGTGGTGATGATATGATAATAGCAAAAATAGTTTGTTTGTATCTATTCATAGGAATTATAGTAGCTTTTATTTCAGCTCATGAAGAATTTCTATTCGATGATAGTGAATTAGATGTATTTTTGATTTGCATATTACTTTGGACGATTACATGGCCCTATGAGTTATACCAGTTAGTTTGCATATATGTAGATCGATTTAAAAGTAGAAAAAAGAAAAATAAGTAGACGCATATTATATATAACTAAAGGATACTAAAAGATGAAAGCATTATTAATTGATGTAAATGAAGGACATTACAAAGAAGTAGACGTAAGAAATGACTGGAAAGAACTAGCTAAAGCATGTAACTGTAATTATGTAGAACACATACATATGATGATAGGACATAAACCATTTACTATCATCTGTGATGAAGATGCAACCCTGAAAGAGGCTCAGAAGGTTTCAGCTGTAACATCTGAAGGTGAGATTGCATTAGTTGGAAATCTTATTATTACGGATTTATCCCTTGGTGATGAATTTGAAGATTTATCAGACCACAACTGCGAGTATCTATTAAATCACATTACATTTGTCACTTCTAAGAAAGATAGTAGTATGTGGCCAATACTTTTAGATGTCGGTCCTCTAAAGAAATAAAGGAGTACAGATGAAAAAACTATTTTGCGCATATTGTAAGAAATTAATAAACGATGAAACGGGTCTGGATTCAGAACAAGGATATTACAAGGCGCTAGATAATTTCTTACAGATAAAGTACTTTGACTCGGATGAAGATAATATCTTTTGTAGTCAAGACTGCGCTTGCAGGGCAATTATGTTAGAATTCATTCCTTTAGACCAGTAACAAATAAAACATATTAACAATTGAAATAGAAGGGAATTATATGGCAGTAAAAGACGAAAACAGAGAAGAAAAATCGCATTATAACGTCAATGACTCGGCCTTTAATAGATGGCTGAGCAAACAAAAATCGTTATGGAATAGAACATCGAAATTTGCAAAAGTTGTACTATATGTTCTACTTGTAGTAGGACTTATTTTACCGCTTATATTCATAAGCTTTCCTTACAATTTTGGTGCAGCAGTCTTTATTGATTTTCTAGTTTTATATTTTTCAAGAGATGTATTCAACAGTTTATATCCTGCGATTCAACATTCTCGTAAAGAAGAAAGAAATGGACTTGAAATAGATACTACTGGAGCTGCGGGTACAGCAAATGCTGCAGAAGAGTCAGAAGATGAAATGAATGATATTTTTTCATCAGCAGACTACTACCGTCAGCTTCAGAATATCTGCGGTATTGATCCACGAGATCCACGCAAGCTTTTATCGGTTAGAAGAAATCGAGGAATGAATGGTAATGTTATCATCTTTGGTTCTCCAGGTTCAGGTAAATCAGTTGGTGTAGCTATTCCAACTGTAATGCAAACTATAAGAAGAGGAGAGTCTCTTATTGTAACTGACCCAAAAGGAGAGTTATATGAGAAGACTTCTGCTATGGCAAGAGCCAATGGCTACACAGTAAAAATATTAAATCTATCGCCAAAGATGATGGCACACTCTGATGGATGTAATTTCATGAGTGTTATCAAGGGCGATGACTTAAAAGCAGCTTCTTTTGCTGAAACAGTAATCCAAAATACAATGGGTGGCACTAAGCCAGAGTTCTTTGATTATTCAGAGACTAACCTTTTACAGGCATTACTACTTTTACATACACAAGAAGCTTCAATGTATGAAGCAACACTTCCTGCTGTTTATAAGCACCTAGTTCAATCAAAAGCTGAAGATTTAGCAATGGAATTTGATGACTTAGACTGGGATTCTCCTGCTATGGGACCAGGTGGTGTTTTCTCAGGGCAAAAGGATAGTGTACAGGGAGATACAAGAGCAGGTCTTGCTATTAAACTAAGAACACTTAACAATAGAATACTTCAAGCGGTATCTGGAACAGATGATATTGATTTTACTTTGCCTGGGCGTGAGAAGTGTATATACTATATTGTGTCTGATGATACAGATGCTTCACTTAATTTCTATCAGTCTCTATTCTTTACTCTATTATTCCAAGAGTTAAAGAATTATGCAGACTTTGAAACCGGTAAAAAGAAAGCTCTTCCTGTTAAGGTTACTTTCCTTATGGACGAGTTCCCTTCAATAGGACGTATACCAGGGTTTGATAAAGCACTTGCTACATTCCGTGGAAGAAACATGGATATTATTATGATTTTGCAGAACATCGGACAGCTTCAGAAGATGTACCCAGATAACGAGTGGGCATCTATTATTGACTGTTGTTCTACAATGTATCTACTTAGAACCAATGATATACAAATTACTGCAAAGTATATCTCTGATCGTTCGGGTAAGCAGGGTGTTATTGCATACATGGGCGATGAAGAGATTGGAATGTATGACAATGACACACAAAAGAGAATCACTCCACGTACCGTATATAACCCTGATGAAGTAATCCGTCTTAAGAATGATGAAATGCTTATTATCACATCAGGTCATAACATTGCTAAGGTTAAGAAGCACTATTTCTTTACTCACCCAATGTGCAAGGAGCTTCGTGATGTAGAAATCAATGACCATATTCCAAATTGGATGATTGATGTACTTAAGACTGGAGAGCAGGCAGAGTACAGAAGATATGGTATTAAGACTCAAGAAGATATAGAAAGATGGACTAATTCACTTGCAAAAGAGCAAAATGCTGTAAATACTATTGAGCTATGTACAGATGATGACTTCAAAGAGCCATGGAATAATAAAAAGCAAAAAGAGCTTGATATTAAACTTACTGGAGAAATCAATGAAGATCATCTAATGAGAGATGAAGAGGGCAATGAATTAGAAGCCGATGCTACAAATCTTGCCAATGAAATTTTATCAGCACATTATAATAGACAATAAGAGTAAAGGAGAAACAAAAATGCATCCAATAAGAATCACGATGATTAATGGAATAATTTTTGAGAGCGGCAAAAACAATGTTGAATTTATTGTCGCTTGCGAAAAAAGCGATAAGCCAATAGCTGAAGTTCATTTTGTCGATGGTTCGGTTAAAGCTCTATATGGAAATATCGAATCAATAGACTACGAAGACTAAAAAAATAAAGGATGAATGTATGACAAAAGAAGAATTAAAAAGGCAGTTAAACAAATGCCCCGCTTGTAAAAAGAAACCTGAAGGTTTTTCTGTAATATCAATCCTTAAGGATGACTTTTTAACTGAAAGACTGGGAAACAGAACTAAAAAATATTATCAGCTAAAATGCGATTGCGGAAATATGACAAATGGTTATGAAGATAAAAGTGCTGTTATTAAAGCTTGGAATGAAGCTGTGCTTGCGGGGCAGGATATTAAAGAAAGAATATCAGCATAGTTATTTTTCATGTTGACATTGTGTAAAATAGGTGCTATATTCTTATCATTAAATAGTAAGCGTATGAAGACTCTCTGGGAAACAGGTTAAGTGCATAGCACAGACCCTATCCAGTGGGTCTTTTTTTTGTTGCTATTTAGTAAATCTTTAACCAATTAATTTTTTGTAGAACCCGTTAAATAGTAGGGTAGAAAAGGAGGCCAAAAATGGCAGTAGTAAAAAGTTTAGAGTTAGTATCATTTGTTTCACTTAACGAGGAAGTTATCATCGGAAAGGACAATAGAAATGTTCTTGAAGAGGCACAGCGTGCTTTAGGTATTTGTGCAAAGGTTCTTTATAAAGGAACTCTTCTTGATGTAGTAGCTAATCCTCAGTCAGTATCTGCTACAAGCAGAGTAGGACAGAAGCTTCTTATGAAGGTTGCTGAAATGTCAGCTGATGAGATTTCAGAGATGAAGTTAAGTTACAAAGGTCTTGTACAGACGGCCGTAAAGAAGATCCTCTGGCTTAACACTATGAGTGAAAAGCTCACAGGAGAAACTTTCATTGAAGGTATCGTGAATATTAATGATCTTTATGATTGCATCGACTTAATCGAAGCATTCAGAAACACACCTGCTGTAGTACTTAGTATGAAGCAGGCCTAAATGAAAAAAGAAAACGCCCTTGAGATTCAATTCTCTTGGGCGTTTTTTATTTGCACTATTTACTTAATCAAGAATACCAGACTCTTTTATATTTGCAGCAGTATCTGCCATGTTGTTAAGGCACTGCATAGCCTTATCACATTCGTGGTCATTGTATCTGTCAAAGAGCTTATTTTTATCCTTTGTGCCAGAAGCACTTTTTAAAGCAGCTTTTAAGTCAAAGTCTGGAAGAATTCCCAGTTCCTGCATAAGCTCCTCATCATCTTCAGTTGTAGATGCAAGCTCTGCATCAATTAGCGCCTCCATCTGGGCCTCTTCTTGTTCTTTTTTATTTAAGAACTCTTCAAAATCTCTAATTTTACTCATATTACAATCGGAAAAATCCGTTCCTTTCTTTATCGTATTCTAATAATATCACGGATATGTTATTCGTCAAACCACTAAAAACTTCATATTGACGTAATGTAAATGCGTGTTATAATAGCTAAGTAATTTTGCAAAACACCCTTTTGGAGTAACGGTATGATTAAATCTATAAATTTAAGCCAACTAAAAAACAGCTTACTAGGAGTCCTAATCTCAGGGCTTCTTCTGTTGGATTCATTAAATGTATTTGCTATGCGTATCCCATACGATATGAATACTCAAATCATAATGACAACAAATAAGCTAGAGGAAATACTAAAGGACAATTATGAGCTTCAGCTAAAGCAACTGAAGAAGCGAGTAAATATAGACAATTATGATTATGAGCTTACAATGGAAAGCTTAGCAGAAAAAGGAAATATCTTTTCAGATGCTGATTACATTGAATTAATAGCTGCATATATTACTATAACTAACAATCATCTATCTGTAGTAGATATAAACTTTTTTAATATAACAACAACAGAAACGTCCATAACTGAGAAGAAACCATATAAATATTATAAATACGAAAAGAATGAAGATGGAACGTATGATAGAAAGTCGGTCCAGTACTTATTAGACGACGGGAAAGTAGGAGTTTACAAAGAAAACTCTGACGGCACATACTCCTATGAAAAAGATGAGCGAGTGACATTAGAAGAACGTGAAATATCTTATCTTGATACTTCTATATCCCTAATTACGCCAGAAGAAATGATGGAAAAATATGGAAGTGGATATGAAGCTGAAGAGGATGAATATAAATCAAGACTTGAGATATTAAAAGCAGCAGGAGTGTCAGCAAGAGGTTTACGTGAATCCATAATGCTTATTTTGTATCAAGAACTTATTCTTACTGAAGAAGAAGCAGGAGCTTTAAGCTTAGCCCTGTCAGTAGAAGATCCTAATAGAAAAGCTATCATCGAAACTGCTTCATCACTTATAGGAAAAGTACCTTATCAGTGGGGTGGCAAATCAAGGATGGATGGCTATGACACTTCTTGGTGGACATTTAATGAAGCAGGAGAGCAAATGGGACTTGATTGCTCAGGTTTTGTTCAGTGGGTATATAGAAGTTCGGGTTATCCAAACTATACTTTGCTTACTTCTACAGCAACGATACTAAATAATACTGAAGATATAACACAAGCAGAACTTCAGCCTGGAGATATTGGACTACTTAATCACGGAGAGTCTACTAATCATACAGGCATTTACTTAGGAGATGGATACTTTATTCATTGCTCAAGTTCTAAAAACACCGTTGTTATATCTAAATTCCCATTTACGATTTTTAAAAGAGTAAGCGGTTTAGATGAACAAACATTAACTGCATATCATTATGTAGATGAAGAAAAGAGCTATACATCAGAAGAAGTACTTCTTTTATCAAAACTTGTAAGCCACGAGGCAGCAGGGGAAGGATTAAACGGTTGGGTAGCTGTAGCAGAGACTGTAATGAATAGAGTTAAATCGCCGTTATTCCCTAACAGCATAAGAGAAGTAATCTATCAGGGTTCAGATTCTGGAGTAAAGCAATTCTCAAATGTAGAGGAAATTGATGAAATAGTGCCTAGCGAAAATATTATTTCAGTAGTAGAAGCTACATTAGGCGGAAAAGTTAAAATTCTAAATAATGCAGATGTCTTATACTTCAGAAATCCGTATGAAGAAGACATGAATAACTGGGGAACGCATAAGACATATACAAGAATAAATAACCACGTATTTTATCTACAGTAACGCCACACCTTGTCGTGTAAAAAGTTATAAAAAATTAAATAAATGTAAAACAATGAAAAAATATATTGTTTTATTTGTAAACCCGTGTTATAATACGCAAGGATTTTAGTTAAAAGCTTAAAAATATAACGTTTATAAGCTTTCAAGCATACAAATAAAGACTTAAACCATATAGGAGGTAAAAAATGGCAAAGAAGTCAACTATTGACCCTAGCACTGAAGCTAAGGAAACAAAAACCACAAAGTCTACAAAGGCTACTTCTAAGACAACTTCTAAGAAGGCTCCAAAGGCTAAAGAAGTAAATAATACAGAAGTAAATGAAGACATTATTGTTGATGAATCTCCTGAACAGTCAAATGGACTTGTTCCAGAGAATGACGTAGACATTAACCAGATTGCAGAATTACTTCAGCAGATTTATTCAAAGAAGACTGTATCGGGAATGAGCTACCGTGAGAAGAAGAGTACTTATGGCAATACATTAACATCAGCCGATAAGCTTCTTCGAGATGCAAGCGTAAGAGCTAAGTCAATCGTTGATTGGACTAAGGAAGAGTACGCTGAACTTGCAAAGGCAGCAGAGCCTCACAGCAATCATATTAAGTGGGTTAAAGTTATCGGTGTGGAAGAAGACGATAAGTATGGTATCTGTATGATTGCCCGCTTGATGAACAAGGACCCTTATGTTGATAGAAACAGAGGACAGTTCAAGGTAAGAATTCCTGTTTCAGAGTTTGCAGCATTTGATCCAACAAACCCATCGTTCCAGGGAGAGAAGGGATACTTCTACTTCAAGAGAGAGCTTGATAACTGGGTAGGTAATAATGTGCAGGTTATCTTCTACGACGTAAATGAGAAGAAGAGAGTAGCATGGGCTTCAAGACTTGCAGCTTCAGCACTTCTATCAAAGTTTTACTTTAGAGGTTCAAAGCCAAAGTTTAAGAAGGGCCAGATCCTTACAGGACAGGTAATGAGCGCAAAGAGAGATAGAGTGACTATTTCAGTTTACGGTCAGGACTTTAATGTTAGAACAGATGAAGCTACTTGGACAGCAGCACTTCCACTTCACGAAGAGTTCAAGATTGGCCAGTATGTAGATGTTAAGATTTTAGACGTTGATAATACATTCGCTTGGAACGTTAACAAACACAATTATGAGCTTACTAAGCTTGTAGGTTCAATTAAGCAGGCAAGCGAAAATCCTAACGAGGTATACTACAACGACTTTGAAATTGAAGGAAAGTATGTAGGACAGGTTAAGTCATCTACAGCCGATGGCCTTAAGGTATTCGTAGTCGTAGCGAACAAGATTCTTGTCATGTGTGATGCACCATTAATCGGTACTCTTGGCGATCAGGTTTATCTTCAGATTACAAAGAAGGATGATAAGGATAAGCTTTTCTGGGGAAAGATTATTAAATCATCTATCTAATATGCATAACAATTAGCGAAGTCAATTATTGACCTCGCTATAAAAATGCTTAACTAAATGTAAAATACAGTAATAATACTATTGAAAGGAACAAATTAAAGTGAATCGTAAAAGACAACAGCGTAAGGCGATTGCAATTTTTGCAGCAATAGCAATTCTTATTGCAACACTTGCAGTATTCGTATATCAGGCAATTACCTTAAGAGGTAAGAACAATGAGCTTGAGGCTAGACTTCAGGCAAATACACAGAATGTGTATGTAGCAGTAGCAAACATCGAGGCGGGAGAGGAGATTACAGCTGATAATGTAGCAGTTCAGCAGATTATATCAGGCCTTGAGTCATTCTATTACATTACAGCAGATCAAATTGGCACACACGCTCTCATTGATATTTCAGAGGGTACACCAATCACAAATGCGATGGTAACAGAAGACGTATTTGATAAAGACTCTCGTGAGTATGAGATTTCAGTTGCAAACCTTATGACATCTCAGCAGGATTACGATACAGTCGATGTCCGTATTATGTATCCAAACGGTGAAGATTACCTTGTTCTTTCAAAGAAGACAGTTACAGGGCTCAATCTTGAAGGATGTCTCTTTAATGCAGTTTTATCAGAAGAGGAAATTCTTCGTATGGCATCAGCAACAGTAGATGCTTACCTTACAACTGGAGCGTATATCTATACAACAAGATATGTAGCTAATTCACAGGATGAAGCAAAGCCTACATACTTAGTTAGAGCAGAGACACTTGACCTTATCAATTCAGACCCTAACGTATTATCTAAGGCTACAGAGACACTTAACCTTTCAGCAAGACTTTCACTTGAAGCAAGACTTTCTGGCATGACAGAAGATGAGTTATCAGCAGTTGCTTCAGGACATAATATTTCAGATGTTGCAGGCTCAAAGACAACTTCTTCAACTGGAGTTTCAGACTCATACACAGAGACAGAGGAAGAGCCAATGGACTTAAATGAAATCACTGATAAGACAGAAGAGACATTACAGGAGGATTAATCATGGTAATAGCTTATGTAGGTTTTGAGCGTTGCGATATTCCTTATTATATTGCAAAGGCTGCAATTGCTCTTAATCAGAAAACTCTTGTTATTGATAACTCTGTGACTGGTGACTTATTTAGAAGTCTTACAGACGCAACAGATAGATTTAGAGAGTTTGATATGTTCACTATCATTAGAGGCCTTAATGTGACTGAAGATGATATTGAAGGTTTTGAAAACACAATCATTTATCACGGTTTGAGTAGATATAACGAACAGTATCAGATTAAGCCAGATTGTGTATATGTATCAACAACTATGGCAAAGCATGTCATTTTAGATACTGCCTGCGCACTTGAGAATGCAGGTCTTAAGGATACTAAGAAAGCAATCCTTGTTGTTGAGGATGAAGTACAGCGTAAGTATTCGCTTCAGGAGATTGCAAACGAAATTGGTATTGTTCCAGTTAACGGCTATGTAATCCCACTTAATGAAGTAGACCACAATAAGTATGAAATGCTTTGTGCTAACGGGGCAGTTTCATTAAAGAATTGTTCGCAGGATATGAAGGAAGTTATCTTTGAAGCCATTGTAGAGCTTTCTGGGGTAGCTAATCCAAAGCAGGTAAACAAGTTTATTTCAAGATTGTAGAGGTAGGTAAATTAAATGGTTATTACAGTAGAAGGCTATAACGGCAAAAAGAATAAATCACACTATGTAGCTACTGCACTTTCTGCCTTCCTTGCAATGGGAACAAACAGAAAGGTGCTTGCTATCAACCTTATCAATAAAGATCTTGATACTATTGAGCGATTAGCAATCGGTATTGGAAACAATGCAGCAGCTATTGATGATATGGAGTCAAGACTTGCAGAAGAAGGTATCGATCAGCTTCTTAGAGAGGCTGATGTTCAGAAGCTTATGAAAGCAGACTTTGACCGCTATGTAACACCAGTGCTTAAGACTGCTAATAAGTTTGATATTGCATCAATTACTAAGAATGACAGCTTTGAAACACAGCTTCTTGATAAGAAGGAAGCTTTAAAGCGAGTTATTATCGATGCAAAGAGCATTTATGAGGACGTAGTACTACTTCTTCCTTCAGATAACAAAGAAGTATCAGATATGGTTCACTCACTCACAGAAACAGTAATCAAGCGTGATAACGAAGGTGAGACAGAAAAGAACCTTATTGACTACTCAATCTATTGTATCTGTCAGGGTTATCCTAAGCAGTACGAAGTAGAAGGAAAGAATATCATCTATTTAGTAACAAACTATGAGGATACATCTTCATTTAAGTTTGCTGATATTAATAGAAAGTTCATAGGAACACTACCTGGTATCGCAAACACAATTAATAACAACAACATCTCATGTATGAAGCTTACATATTCAGTACAGGCTAATGATGCTATCTATGCAGGCAATATCGCAAGATTTGTTAAGAGAAACAGAGAACTTAACAAGGATGATATAAACTTCGCTTGGACAAGCGATATGAGAAGACTTTGCGCTAAGGTAACTGGAGAAAAGATTACTGAGATTTCACACGACTGGGAAGAAGCAGAATACTTTGAACAGCTTGGCCAATCCTTTGATGAAATTGATGATTATATCCCTGAAACAGCAGGAGATGAGGCTGAGTACTACGAGGAAGTAATCGAAAAGCCAATTTCAAAGAGAGAGCAGCGTCGCTTAGATAAGCTTGCTAAGAAAGAAGAAAAGAGAGCTGAAAAAGAACGCATCAAATTTGCTAAGCAAGAAGCTGTTAGAGCAAAACAGGAAGCAAAAGAAGCTGAAGCTGAAAGAAAAAGACTTGAGGAAGAAGATAGAAAAAAAGAAGCTGAGCGTAAAGCTAAACTCGAAGAGGCCCGCAAAGCTGAAGAAGAAGCTAATAAAAAGAAGGCTGAACTTGAAAAGTTGCAGGAACAGTTAGCACAGCAGATGGCTGAAGTTAATGAAGCTAGTGAAAAAGCTGCTCAGACAATGGCAGAATTAGAGGAGTGAAAGAATGATACTTAACGTAATACTAATACTAGCTTGTCTTGGAATTTTGGCTTACGTTTCAAAAAAGTACGTTGGTAGTCTTGATAAGGTTGATGACTTTGAAGAAGACGAAGTAGATATTGATTTAAAGTACTTAATTGATGAGGTATCTTTATTCTTCTCACAGGCTCTAAAGAAGCGTTACGATGACGAAAACCTTACAAGAGAAGAGCTGACAAAGAAAACTAAGCAGACAGCTGCACTTAGAGCAGCTTTAACAAAGGCCAGATATGGTGATAGAAATTCAAAGAGAATTATCAAAAACTATATCAAGGATCTTTTAGGTCAGGACAAATACGGACTAGCTAATAATATTGATATTATCTTACCTATTTATAAGCCTGAAAAGCTTAATGAGGTAAATGATAAGTTTGCAATCTTGCTTTATTTATATAATCGCAAGTTTGGAAGATATGGATTTTCTAAGCTTATGGAAGAGTTTGATTTAAGCGCTCCATATGTAGATGAGAAGACTAAAGAAACAAGATATGTAGTTACTAGAGATATGATTTCAACAATCTATCAGATGGTAATTATTGACAAAGAAAGCGAAAACTTTGAGCCAGAGGAAATCAAGTTCAATTTCAATGATAAGCTTGAAATTTTAGCTCAGAAGATTTTTGAAAAGCAATATGGTTTCGGTCCAGTAGATCTTTTATATGAGACAAACGTGGATGAAATTGATGCAGGTGTATCAGGTATTCCCGCAGGTGGATTTACAAAGAATAATTTCGGAACATCTAATGTACCATATTCATTCGAGTCAATCTGGATTATGTGGCATGGTTTAAATATCCACATGGAATGCTTGTCATTTGAAACACAAGAAGAGCTTATTAGAGTATGTGACAACATCTACAAATATGATGCTCCATATGTAATGAGTAGAACAGAAGGTAGAGTTGTTTCAACAATGATTGACGGCTCACGTATTGTTGTGTGTAGACCGCCATTTGCAGAGTCGTACTCATTCTTCTTAAGAAAGTTTGACTCAGCACCAGGAGCACATCCTGCAGACATTATTAAAGAAGGCAATAAGGTTATTCCTATTGTACTTATGAAGTGGTTCATTAAGGGCCAAAGAAACATTGGTATCACTGGTTCACAGGGTACTGGTAAAACAACTATGTTAAGTGCAATGATCAGATTCATTGATTCGGCATTTAACTTAAGAATTCAGGAGTTGCAGTTTGAGTTAAATCTTAGATATGCATATCCAACAAGAAATATTGAGACATTTCAAGAGACAGCTGCTATTTCAGCGCAAGAAGGTCTTAACTTACAGAAGAAAACAAACGGTGCAGTTAACATCGTCGGTGAGGTTGCTAATGCAATACAGGCCAGTCACATTATTCAGACTGCCATGGTAGCATCACTCTTTGCTATGTTTACTCACCACGCTAAGACAGCAGTAGACTGGGTTAACGCTATTGCAGATAACCTTCTTCAGATTGGACTTTACAAGGATAAGAAGGATGCAGTTAGAGCGACAGCTCAAGTTCTTAATATTGATTGTCACTTAGCAAACATTAGAGGACACAGATACATCGAAAGAATTACTGAGATTGTACCTGGTTCTGACGAACCATATCCATCAAAGAGAAATGCATCAGAAGAAGAGCTTAAGAATTTAGAGGCTAAGACCAAAGAATACTACGAGCGTAATGCATTAATGGACGTAGCAGAGTATTTTGAAAGAGTTACAAACCCTTCATTATTCACTACAAATCAGATTATGCATTGGGTTCCAGATGATGAAACTAATTCTACTGGACATTTCGTATTTGATAACATGCCTACTGATCGAATGATTGAAGATATGAAAACTAAGTTTTCTATCGGGGAAATCAAGGAATTTGAAAGAGATATGGAATTCATTAAGAAAATATCTAATGGCGAGGACTTTGAAGGTAAAGAGGAATGGATAAACTCACAATTAAGCGCATAGACGATCCAGAAATATTAGCTAAAGTTACTGGAAGCGTCGGCACCGGAAAACAAATGAATGGAATCGAACATTTTATATCAAACATACTTTATGAGTTTTACTCAATAATAGAATGTTTACGATTAATGCGTGATTTAAAAGATTTTAAAGGAACAGAGAAATGGATAGACTAACAATTACTGTCTTAGTCGTACTAGGAATAATCCTAGTAGGCTCAATAACAGCTCTTGTCTTACTTCTAAGACATAAGAAAAGGCTTAATAATGAATTTGCAGTAAGACAAAAGAGTGGTACAAAGAACTACTTAATTTGGGTTTACCGTTTTTATCAAAAAGTACCTCTTCTTCATAAGGTATTTGTAAAGGTAAAGCAAGCTGTAGAGAAGTATTATCCTGCTGATAGCATTTCTATCAATAAGAAAGTATCAAGCATACTTCTTAAGGTAACAATCTTCTTTGCAGCAGGAATACTCCTTTCTTCATTTATGGCGGGTGGAGACATTTATTTCTTCTTCGTGGGTGTCACAATTACCTTTGTAGCATTAAAAGGTTATGTGGATTACACCCTCAGAAGAATGGATATGTTAATCCTTTCCCAGTTTGCTAATTTCTTAGCAAAGTTAAGACATTACTACCATGAAGAGGCCATTATTGACGTAGCTTTAAATAACTCACTTGATGAGTTGCCATACGAGATTAGACTTCATATTCAGAAAATACATGACATTATTATCAATCCTAACATGATTGATGAAGTTGAAAAGTATATAGGTTCTGAGCCTAATCAATATGTACTTATGTTTTTATCGTTATGTGCTCAGGCTAAGGAACACGGTGATAAGAAACTTGAGGACGGCTCATCAATCTTTTTAAATGACTTAAACTACCTCAAAGAAGAGGTAAACAATGAAATCATTGGTCAAAGAAGGAACTATGCAGCATTTGCTCCACTTCCATTTATTGTACTTATACCAATCCTTTTCATTAAGCCACTTGAATTATGGGCAACATCAAACCTTGAAGGTATAGACAGCTACTATTCATCAATTGCAGGAATAGCTTCGATGATTGGACTTTTCGTATTATCACTAGGATGCTATATCTTTATTACAGCTCTCAGGGATAATGCACAAACTGAAGACGTAGACTCAAATATTTTTTCAAAGATTGCAGGTATAGAAGCTTTTGGTATTTCCGACTTCCTTACTAAGGTTGTTAACAAGCACTATACCAAATTCAGAAGATACAATGACATGGCCAGAGGAATGGGCGATCATACAGGAATGAAAGCTTTTCTTGTTAAGAGAGTATCATTTGCGGTTGTATCATTTGTGACCACATTGTTCATATTCATTGCGGGTACAATTACTTCACGCTACATAATTATGAACAACTGGGATACAGCATTTGATAATGTTATGGCTCCTTCAGATGAATATTCGCAGGCCATGGAAGATGTCGGTAAAGATTATGCACATATCTATCACTACGATAAGACAGAAACTAAAGAACAATTTAAGGCTAGAGTAGTAGATGATATTACAACATCGACAGAGATAACTAATAGCGAATATGCAGAGCAGATTGCTGACACGCTTTATACAAGACTACAAAAATATGACAATACATATTTTAAGTTTTGGGAGCTTCTAATTGCTCTATTTGTTGGCGGATTTGCTTTTTACGCACCTGTTCTTTATTTGAATTTCAAAGCACAGATTATTCAGCTTAGAAAAGAAGAAGAGGTAGTTAGATTCCAGTCTATAATGCTTATTCTTATGCATATGTCTGGAACAACAGTAGATACAATCTTAGAGTGGATGGAAAGATTTTCGTACTGCTTTAAGGAAAGTATAATCCAGTGCAGACTTGAAGCTGCAATGGGTACGCAAGTGGCTCTTGAAAACATGAAAGACTCAGAAACATTTGAGCCATTCAAAGACTTCTGTGACAACCTTCTATCTGTAGATAGAGTAGGTGTTGTAAAGGCTTTCGATGAAGTACAAACAGATAGAGAGTATTTCATGAAAAAACGTGAGCAGGATCGAGAAGAAAATCTCGCAAAGAAGCTTGCAAAGGCACACAGATATATGTATCTTCCTTTATTTGGAACAATTTCACTTTATTTACTTGTGCCAATGGGAATATACGCAGCAAATATGTTTGCCACAATGAAAGATGTTTTATAAATTTTAGGATCTTAGGAGGTATTTTAAGATGAACGGTGAAGAAACCAATGGAATGTTAAGAATTGTTATCGGTATAATCGCTCTTGTAGTAGTAGCAGGTGTAGTATTCTTTGCACTTCGTATGGGCAAGCAGAGCGTAGGTAACGCTATTGAAGATGCAAACTCAGTAAATACAGCTATGTCAGAGGCAAAGTACACAGATTATGATGGTGCAGTTGTACAGGGTTCAGAAGTAATCGCTTGTATTAACAACTGGTCAAACAACTATGTATGTGTAGATGTAGATGGTAAGCAGTTTATTCAGACTGGTTCAGGTTCTGGTTCAGGATTTGATTTATCTGGAACAGCTTCAACAGCTAAGGCTGTATCTTCAAGAGAAGCTGCTGACGGTTCAGCAAAAATTTACATTTCTCCTTCAGCAAAGTACACAGGAGAGGTGTTTAGAACAACAGATGGAACAAACGAGATTTCATGCGTTAAGTTCACTATTGTAAAGTAATTAATCTCATTTTTAGTGGGGGATTAAATCCCCCACATTTTTTAAGGATTTTAAAATGGCAACCAACGAAATTAACAACTTATTTTTTACGGTAATTGATATTATTTTTTATCTTATAGCGATAGTAGCTCTTATTATGGTTATGAGGACAGAGACTGTTAATACATATTACGTAGCAGCAAATGAAAGACAGAATACAACAATCGTGCAGGTAGATGGAGAGCCAGATGAAAAGAAAGGCTACCAAAACTTCCACGGTGATGACATATATGAAGGTGTACTTACTGGTTCACAGGTGTACAACGAAATTTTAAGCATTGCAGATGATACTCTCATTGTACAAATAAACGGAAGTACAACAGGATTATCATATGAAGATATTGAAAGCTATAGATTGACACAATCTGGAAGAAGAAGCCTTCTTTCAAAAATCAATCTTAACGGAAACTATATCCGTGAATACACGACTCTTCAAGACGGCTCATTATATAGCATTAACTTTGTGAGCTATTAACCCTGGAGGAAAAAGCAAATGGATGAACATATTAGCAAAATGTGGAGTTACGTGCTTCTTGTAGCAATGATGGTTGTAGGCGTATATGTTTACTTAATCATGTTTGATAGAACACTCGAAAATAACATAGTCGATAAAACAGCGAAGTTCGTTAATGAGTGTGAAACAACAGGAATGATTTCGACATCAAACTATAACCGTTTCACTAAAGACATCTACGAGATGGGCAACTACTCAATCGAATTGGAATATAACTCTATCAAATCATATCCAAAAGAGGATGCAAACGGCAACGTAATTGGATTTTTTAGAGATTATTATACTTATAACAATAAGCAGATATTAGATGCTATGTTCACTGAAACAGAAAACTATGACTACACGATGAAGACTGGTGATATTTTAACTGCTAAGGTTAGAAGAGAAGGTACTACAAAAGTACATCTCTTTAGAGCATTATTTAATCTCGATCTTTCTGAGACAATCATAGTTAATTATTCAGGAACAATTGGCAATAATACTGTTAGATAAATAGGAATACAATATGAAAACTAATCATTGGATTATGTTTCTGTTTACCATGTTTATCGTTCTATTTTCAACTTTTGTATGGCATATAGAAAAGGTAGACAAGCAAACAGACGAAAATATAAAAGCAATACAGGTCCTAAATGAAGCTTGCAGATCAGCTCTTGCAGTGGCAGATATTGACGAAACAAGAGTATTTGCTAAAGAAGAGACTAGAGTAGCAGCTTTAGATAAATTCAAGGCAAGCTTTAATTACGGATATGGAAAAGCAGGATATAAAAAAGATGATATTAACTACATGGTTCCTTGTATAATCTTAGTCGATGATGATGGATTCTATATCAACTACAGCAAGCTTGTTAATGGCGGTACGGTATCAGAAATTGTTAATACTACATCATTAAAGCAGAACTGGACCAAAATATACGGCAATTATATTGTTGAATATCATTTATCAAATGTAGTAGAGATTACAATAACTTCTACAGGCAGGGTTATCAAAGGCACATATACTGAGGCTTTTGAAAAAGCAGAAAGCCCTTCAGCACTTTCATTTATGGGAAACGAAAAGGACTTTAATGAAGAAAAAAACAATGTAATATGCTCTATTACAGAAGAAAATGTAAATTACTATATTACAACACATACTTTAACAAATAATGATAATAGAAAGTATCAATTTACAATGCCAGTAGCAGATGATGATAGAGCAAGACTTATGGATGCACCTTCAGTAATAGCGTTTGTGCAAAGTGGTCAATCATCAACATCTGCGGGATACATTAATGCCTATGGATTTGCAGGCTCTATTCTTACTGACGGAATAGATTTCTATGAAGGAATAGACAGTAATGGTAGCAAATACTACCACCTTAAGAATTGCGAAAATCTTACAATTAATGAAAACAATAACACTCCAAAGACAATGGATGATTGTGCAGCTGATGGATATTTACCTTGTCCAGACTGTATCAGATAAAAAATGAAATAATTGTGATTTGCAAAAATAGCTTGATAACAAATGCTATAATGTGAATCACAAGGAGGATGCCTATGAGAATTAGATTAAATGACAATGCAATCATGGAATATGGTTCGATTGAGATTAATCATGACAGAGAGACTAAGCAATTGCTTGTGTTTGGAATGGATATGATTGCAAGCATGGACGCAAGTAATGGCGATCCGTTTGTTCTTTTAGGTTATTTAGGTGTGGGCGAATTTTCAACCCTGGACGAAAAGAAAGAAGCCGTAATGTCTAGTATTCTTAAAGACGGATTTTATGATTTCACTAAAGACAAAGAATTTTTTAGGTATTATGAACGGACAATAAAGATTTAATGTGACAAAGAACCCGACATTGTGTTGGGTTCTTTTTTTTTGCCAATAATTCGGTGGCCGATTTTTACAAGGATAATATGACGGTTATTATTTGCAATATAGTTGGTTTGATGTTATTGAAGTGACATTGAAGTTCTTATTGAAGTTGCATTGAAGTTTTTATTGAAGTTATATTGAAGTACCTGTTGAATTGATATTGAAGTAATATAGAGTTTAAAAGAAGAATGAATGGGCATATAATTTATGTAAATACTCACACATTTACAATCTGTGTGAGCGATTGGTGAAATCAAGTGGAGGAGGAGCAATACAGTTCAAGCGTAAGCAAAGGATTCTACTGGAATTTTTGTTCTTTTAGGTTATTTAGGACTAGACGAGCATTCAACCATATCGCTACAAAAGAAGGAATTAGTAGCGAATAAATATTGACCATTTGTGATGTCAAGTTTTTTATTGAAAGAAAAACAATATAATGATAAAATATATGTACATAGATAGGAGAGAATATTATGGCTTATAACGAAAGCTTAAAGACAGCCAATTTAAAATATTATAAGAACAATCAAAAAAGGGTGGCTCTAAACTGGTTAAGATACGATTATGAGAAACGCATAGAGCCTGCTATAGAAAAATCTGGGAAACCAATTTCAACCTTTATTAAAGAAGCTGTCGAAGAAAAATTACTTAGAGATAATTTAATAGATGAAAACAGTAAGTATGAATTGGCGTATGTATTAGATAAAGTAAAAGCTATGGTTGTAAGGGATATACCAAAAGCACTTAAGAAAGATTGTAGAGCTATAATTCTATATGGCTCCTGTGCCAGAGGAGACTTCACTAATGAATCAGATGTTGATATAGCGATTCTTACCAATAGTAATAGAGAAGATGTAAAGAAATACGATGCAAAAATTGATGATATAGCGACTACTATAGGTTTAGATACAATGGCAATTGTTAATTTTGTATGTTTGCCAAAAGCAGAATATGAGGAAAAGAATAGTTGGTATCCATATTTTATGAATATAAAGAAAGAGGGCATAATGTTATATGAACAATGATGATAAGAAATACCTAGCCTTAACAAGATGTGAGAGGGCAGATCAATTATTAGATGCTGCTAAAATGCTGCTAGAGGGAAATGATTATAAATCTGCTAACAATAGAGCTTTTTATTGTGCAGAAATGGCAATCAAAGCCGCTTTAGCTGTCATTGGTAAAAGCGGGGATACTCATAACGGTATTTTAAAAACCTTTAACATGGAATTTATACATAAAAAATCACCACATTTCTCTACCTCTGATTATAAAATTCTTACTGGAATGGGAAGAATAAGACAAGCATCGGATTATGATGATTTTTATATTGCTAATAAAGCGGAATGCGAAACACAGGTGAAAGATGCTGAAGCAATCTTGGAAAAAGTAAAAAGCTATTTAAAGGCAGAGAATATAATATAAAAGGATAATTGTTAGAAGCTAAAGATCTTACTTTTTTTTACAGAAGAGTAAGGTCTTTTTATATATCACTAATTATTCACCAGTATAAGTTAAAATCTAAGAAAAGTAGCTCTATTCAGGGCTTATCTATCCATTATGCACAATAAATAATTACAAAAGCTATAAATAATGTATAATCACACTGTTTTATAACGTGTAAAACCGTGATATAATAACAAAACTGATTAGTTTACCCTAGAAATACTAGGGTTTCCTACTGGTTTGACGAAATGTAAATACGTGAGATAATACATATAGAATGTAAATATAAATCTTTAGAAATTGAAAGGAAGTATATGAAGTTAAAAAATAATAGTAAAGCAATTTATAGCTTAATAATTGCCATTGTTGCAATTGTGATTGGAATAACAACGTGTTTGAGCTTTCATAACCATTATGATTTTTACGATGCTGAAGCAGGAGGATGGATAAGTATGCCTGATAAGATGTCATGGCAAACTTGGCAAGACTATTGGCAAGCTTCTTTAGATAACCCATATGCAGATGAAAGTATGAAAGCAGAAGCTAAATGGGTAATAGAAAATGGGTATGCCGATAGTGATTTAGCAACAGGAGGTATGGCTTATGCAAATGCAGGATACCCTTATGATAAAAAGAATTCTGCACCTGTCGCTACTCCTAATAAACCATCAGAAGAAAAAAAAGATAGCAGTTCACAGGAAAAAATTGAAGAGAATCTAAATGAGGATAATTCATTAAATATTATTCCCGAAAAAGAAGAATGGATTGAAACCGAAAGAGTGGAAGCTACATGTACTGAAGATGGTGAAGTAACTTATACCGAACAAAAGTCAGGTAAGACCAAAACTGAAACTATTGCAGCTCTTGGTCATACTAAAGGAAAAGCTGAGATAACAGCACAGCCAACATTATTTAATAAAGGTGAACAAGTTATTAAATGTACAAGATGTAACGAAGTCTTAGAAAGTGAAGTTCTACCTGCTAAAGTGCCTATGACTGTATGGGCGATACTTTTCACCTCGGTTATTGTTGTATTAGTTGCAACTAGTTTTTTCATAAAGTCAAAGAGACGTTAAAGAATAAAGACCTGCATACGCAGGTTTTTATTTGATGTTTTGTTAGTAAATATATGTTATAACACTAATATTTTGAAAGGAAACGTAAATGTTAAGTAAAATAGAAAAATTATGGCTTAGCATAATAGTGATTGTCACAGGGCTCATACTTTCTCTATATTTCTACAACGTATCTCAAGCAGATACATTGTCAAATGAAGAAATATATAAGGTCTGGAAGGAATATAAACAACAAAATGAGATAACACAAAGAACAAACCCTAACACACTCGGAACATATGATTACGTTATGGTAGGTTCCTCAAACCTACATAGTTCACAAACTGTACATATGTCATTTGGCTTTGAGATTTCAATGCTAAATGAAGAAGAAAGTATCGAAAATTCATATGTAAATCCTCACGATGGCAAATATAGTAAATACAATGGAACACCAGGACAATCATCTAGTATTGGGGCATATAATTCGGAATTAGATCCTCATTATTACACTTCATCTGGCAATAGAGTGACATTTGTAGTTAACAACTTTCTAGCGTCTTCAGGAAAAGATGGTCTTGGCTCTGGCCATAATGTTTCGGCGGGAGTAGTTGTTCAAGGCAATACAATATATTCTGTTTGGACTATTGGAGAAGATATAGTTCATCAAGGTATTAAAAATACCAATAGCAAATGGAATGAAAACTATGAAGCATGGTTAAAAGATTCTGAAAATGTGCAGTTTGCATTTGGATGGGATAATGTAAGAACGGGAACCTATTCTGGAAATTATGAGGATCGATATACTTCGCTTGCATATAATAGTAAGATTTCTGGACTAACAAATAAAATCCGAGAAATTGCAAACCAAAAATATAACGGTAATTATCGAGATAAAGTTTGGACTACAAAATCCCCACATAAACGAGCCCAACTTGCAGAGCCAGATGAAGTATTTTCAAATGGTGAATACGCATCTTCGCAAGTAGAACGCTGCAATATGCGTTATAACTACCGAAGGACAGTTAGCGGTTGGGGATACGGCTTAAGAGATGGATGTAGTCCTCACTATGATAAGAATAATGATCATTGGGATGAGTATAAAACAGAAGTATATCTTCAGCCTAATAACTATCATGGAAAAGTAATGACATGGAAAAATTACAACCATGATGGTACGTTTGGAAGTATGGCAAATTCATACTTCAAACGATACTTTGTCGCAGGCTCTATCATCCAACCTAAAGAGCCAGAAGGACACAAGGTTGAAAAGAACAAGATTATTCTTACCAAAAATGAAGGCAATAAAAATATCTTTACTGGTATAGATGATTCTAAGCTTTATTCTGGCAATATGTATTCAGCTCCAGGGATATATACATATAATGTAGATGATGTAAGAGAAGACGGTTCAAAAGACTTTGATATTGGAGAAGCTATACCAACAACGGAAAGCTATAGAAACTATATAGAAGAAGATAAGTGGTATGGTGATGTTGAAATTGAAAAAGTAGATTATAGCTACACATTCAAAGGGACTGTACAGGCACAGACTACATATACATGGACTGAGGAAAGTACAATCACAATCCCTGTAAAGAACCCTGATGGAACTGACGGCGAGCCAAAGACAAAAACAGTCCGCTCAAATGAGTCAGCAACATATACGGCAACATATTATCCAACTTATGACTGGAAGAGCTCGACTTATGATATGGCATTTTATAGGATCAGCGACTTAGATCTGTATGAATTGCAATCAAGCTATACTCTTAACCATAGTACGGGACAAGCAAATTATGACTTGTCGAATGTAAATAGGGTTCCATACTCAGTAAGAATTAACGGTAAAACAAGTAGTAATACAGATGAGCAGGTTATTACACCTTCGACATCGTATTCTACAGCTTCAGACTGGGTTAATAATACTTCGTACTTATCTTTCTCAAAGGTGGGCCAAAATGCTTATCAGAAAGTATATACACCATCAGAAGCAGGTACTAATAGAACTATCAATCTAGGAACTAATCCTTCAAATATTCCTTCAGGTGTAGACGGTGATGCCGCAAGTAGAGCTCAAAACTTCTACAATAAGCTATGTAATAGTGCAGGATTATTTGAAAAGCATAATGATATATTCCAAATCGCAGGATATACATATCTTGTAGATGATGCTAATGATTACAAAAAGGGCCTTGCAGAACAGTGTAAGCCATATATAGGTGCTACTTATGAAATGAAAGAGACTGCTCCTAACTATGAAAAGGCTTACGCAAATAGTGTGCGTACAATTGATACAAAGGTGAGAAACGGAGAGTATTATACTGACGTTGAGGCTATGTATCGCCACATTGTAACAAGCTATAACACAAGAGAGCTTTATGTATCTGATATTCAAGATTACAACAAGGCTGCTATTAAGAATGAAGAACAGTGGCTACATAATGAGCCTGTAGTGGTATTCTCGCCAGTAATAAGTCCAATCCATATTGATGCTACTGATAGCACTCAGCTTGTGGATACAATTGGAGAAAAATACGGAATATCACAGATGAGACTTGATGGTACATATAACCTTCAGTTTGACTGGAAGAGCTATTTTGACTACAAGGGTTATGGAAATCCTGCGGGATTTACAAATTATGTAGATCAAAAGTACTTATCTTTCCCATTTAGTGTATATATCAATAACAAATACTACGAGCCAGATAACACCGAAAGTGGTTTTGGTAGTGGATATACTGATTGGATTTCAGTAGGAGCACAGACTACATCAGTAAAGATATACATACCTACATGGGCCGAGGAAGGTATATATGGTGCAAATCTTTACGCACTTAACAGAGATGACTATTACAGGGTCAATAATAGACCTATAGAAGTAAGAGTCGAGGCTAATAACGTACCTCAAGAATTGATTATGTCTGGCGAAGCTAGTCATAATACAAATGCAAGAAGTGACGCTAATTATGTAGCAACATTTGAGCTTGCAACTCAGATTTCTGGATGGATTTATGAGTTTGAGATTAACTCAGTATATGACTACAAGAATTTTGCTCCTAGTAACTGGGAAGATAAGTATGATGTAGGAATCTACTCGTTTACAGCTAATACAAAAGATACAAATTATAAGGAAGCTGAGAAGAGAGTAGGAACATTCAATAGACTTGGTTCAAAGATTGGAGCTCAGAGCTTTGGCGATGCTGAAAGAAAGAATGTAAGATATACACAAGACGGCTATATGACAGATAACTGGATGTTAAATAATACATTGTCGCTTGCAAGAGGTAAGTCTTATGCTAGTAAGAATGGCGGATATTTAGTAAAGGGTAACACGATAGCTTTCACAGTAAAGACTATTGCAAACCTAAATACTGAAAGCGATTCATTGAACATCAAGCCTAAGTATAGATATTATGATACTAAGGGAAATGAAGTAGCTGACATTGATGTATATTATTACAACAATGACGGCAGCTTGATAAAAATGGGTTCTGAAATGGATCAGCAGAAGGTTACTAATATATCACTAGGAGATTTCCCTGATTACATCTTCTATGAAGACGCATATTATGACTATTATTATGATACTTTAAAGACAACAGCTTTCTACGATTTACACGATGAAAACAACACTCAGCAAGTACTTAACCAAACAGCTCCTTGCTATAGTGTAGGCAACATCGATATTAATTCTAACCTTAGACTTATAACGGGTAACGAAGAAGAGCTTGTTGATAACCTTACATGGCTAAATAACTCACTTGAAGCTTTGTATAACAAAGATGGTGAGCTTGTTATGGCAGCGCCTCTTAGATACTCACTTGTTGGTGGTCAAAGCAAGAAGTTTAATCTTACAAAGTCACAGTACGGTTATGTTACTGGAGATGTATACGATAATTCATACGATAGTATGAATTTCAAAAATTCGATGCAGACATGGTATGGACAGTATAAAATTCCTTCAGATATTCTTATTTCTCCAAAGGGAGCTGTCGAAGATTATCTAAAAAATGGAGCTGATTTTATCGATGGAACAGAAGACTTCTGGCTTAAGGATGGTTATGTAGTATTAAACTTTGATATTAAATCAAAGCAGGATGGTGATAACAACCACTTACAATATTATTCAAGTACAGATGCAAGTATGTGGGGAAATGAAAAGGGAAAAGATAGTGACAATCCAGACCCTAGTGTAAATCCAGATACAAATATCCCTGAACAACCTGGTGATATTGGAATTATTCCACTTAAATACAACTCAGTAAAACAGCATTATGATATAGGAATTTTATATTTGAATTAGTACAAAAAATGCGGTCACTCTAGGGTGGCCGCTATTGTTTTGCCTTTATAGTTTTTGTATAATACTTAGCGGAGCTACCATAACGGTAGGCGGTTGGCCTTCGACTAGGGTACTGATAACCCTATTAAGATAATCCGTCATAGAGCGGAAATACTTACGGAGGTACACTTCGATGTTTACAATTTCAGATTTTGTAGCTATAACTGGATTATTAATTACTTCATTTGCACTCGGCTACAAAATTGGTCGAGATAGCAAAACAAAAAAGTAGCCGCCCCTGCCTGAGAAACGAGGACGGCTACATACGTCTTTTATAAATCAGGCCAACCGTCTATCGGTGGCTCTTTTTGTACTTAAATAATAGCACTGTAAAGGGTTAGAGTCAAATTCGGTATAGAAAATAATACTAAATGTCAGAAAAGAATGAAAATAAATATTGCAATTATGTAAAATGATGTTATAATAGATTTGTTTTTACACGCAAACACTTTCGGTCCACTAGGAATAGTGGGCCTTTTTTTATGGTAAATTTAATGGAAAGAGAAAGAAGTTTATTAGAAATTGCATATAATGATCCATATTTACAGCTTCTAATGTTGGATTTAAAGGAGCATAGATTTGAAACTTACATTCATTCAATGTCTGTAGCGTCAATATGCAGCCTTATGGGTGTTCAGCTTAAACTTTACAATAGAGATATTATTACTCTAATTAAAGGTGCTCTGCTGCACGATATTGGAAAGCAGTTAATATCTGAAGATATATTGTTAAAGCCTTCGTCATTAACAGAGGAAGAATATGAGGTTGTAAAAGAGCATTCAATGTTTAGTAGCTGTATGGTACATGGCTATTTCAGTGAAGAGATACAAGAAATCGTACAAGATCACCACGAAAAGCTAAACGGAAACGGCTACCCATTTAAGAAAAAAGAAATATCGTATCTTACCCAGATAGTAACTGTTTGTGATATTTATGATGCACTCACTAAGCGTGGTATCTACAGGGATAAGTATGATAATAATAAAGCCTTTAGAATATTATATTCGGACGCAAGACGAGGAGAGCTTAATGAAAGCTTAGTTGATACACTAGCTTTTGTAGTTAGAAAGAATAAAGAACTTTGGCTCTGGAAAGACTCAGTAAAAGCAATAGAACAGGAAATGGAGCGTTATGGAAATCTCGAATATGCTTATTGAGACAACTGAATATTTATCAAATAATTTAGCGCAGGCTACTTACTCTGGATTGCAGAATATTATGAACTCACCACGCTCAATGACACTTGTATTACTTGCAATCTTAGCATGGAGCTTAAAAGATAAAATCAAGAACATTATATGGCTTGCAATAACACTTACAGCATTAGGCTACGGTTCAATTGTTATAGATGGAATTAATGTTGTAAAGGCTATTGTAAGTTAAAGATATTTGGGTGGTAAACATCCGTCGATAAGGCTTAGAGCTACAAGCCTGAGTTCGTAAAGTTGACCTATCCAACAAAGACGTAGGCGGTAATGGCATACGATAGTCCAGGGCAACGGAAAAAGGTGAACAAGATACTGAGTATCCGCCAAGGTTGTGAATCCAACGGTGTACCGTAGAACATATGCAGGGCTACTACGAAAGATAACGAACCTGCCGTAGCTATATTGTTGTTAACTGGATACTATGAGGAAAAGTAATATGAGCGATAGTATTTTAGAAAGAAGAATAAAGAGATACCTAGACGACATCGTTGATGTCGCCTTTTCTTATGAGACAGAAACTCAAAGACGTAAATACAAATTTTATGATTTTGAAATTTTGCAAAAGGAAAATAAAACCAGTTCAGGGCAGTATTCTATAAAGGATAGAAAAATATCCGTATATAATACATCACTTGGAGCAAAGCACATTGCAAAATGTTGCATACATGAATTATCACATCATATAGATTATATTAAGCATGGAAAAACTGGCCACCAGAAACCTTTTTATCATATATATGAGCAACTTATATATGCAGCACTAGATATGAAGATTTTAGCTAAGAAGGATTTCTACGATAAGTGGTCTTCAGATAGTAATAAAGTAATAGCGATAGTAGAAGCTTATAAGCCTAAACAGATTAATTATAATAAGAAAGAAAGCTTTACTATCAAGGTGTACAATTCTTTTTCAATAAAGGATCAGCTAAAGGAAAACAAGTACTTCTATAACGATATAGAAAAAATCTGGGAAAAAGATATTGAAGGTGATTACTCAAAAGAAGAAGAGCTCTTAGAAAGCCTTAAGGCAATATCTATCCTTGAGAAGAGAGATGATTACACAGGACCATACTTTGTTGTGGCAGAAAGCAGTCTTTATGTAGATGCATTAGTTGAGATTGAAGCTACAGGAGATACATATTCTAAGAAGGATATTCTTAAGTTTTATGGATTCTATTACAAGCCAACTTTAAAGGGGTGGGCGATAAAAACTAGGGCATCAGAGCTTAACAATATGCTTTATACTTTACAAAAAGACCCAGAGCTTCAGGGACTACAGTATAGAGTGAAAAAATAATTGGTTTGACCAGATGTTAATATGTGTTACTATCAAGATAGAAACTAGATAAAGAGGTTATATCATGAAAACATATGAATTAACGTTTTGGAACGCCACAGTCGCAACCGATACTGTAAGATTTGAATACCTTACCGAATGGTATGAAGATAAATATGGCAAGACCAAAATGGACATTAAAATAATAACTGACACAGGATATGCGATTATGGATATAGCAATTGAACCAGGGGATTTTATAACCTATGCACAACAATGGTTAAGAGAGCATAAGTGGATGGATTTTCCATCGTCGATCTACACAGGTAGTAGAAGAGCCGATAGTGAAAACACTAAATTAGGCGAAGAATACGATAAGCTTTTTAATGAAGCAATGGGAGATTGTCAGAAGCTTCCTTATTGGAATCCATTTGAGTAATCAGTGAAAGGAGTAACGGTTAAGATGACGATAGTAGAAGCTGCATTAGGTGGCACCATTTTATTATATATTCTATTCATACTTATTCTTGATGGTAAATTTGAAGGAATATATGTAAACAAAATAATTAAAACTATAATTATGGATATTGTTTTATTCTTAGATATAGTGCTTTGCATACGTGAACAGGAAAAGCTAATTGGATTAGCTGTAGTCATTGTTTTTGTGTTATATCTATGGCGCACAATAAGATATGCATTTGCAATTCTTGTTAATAAATCAAAGCATAATACAAGACATGATATGGACGCTTAATGCGTCCTTTTTCATTGGTTTGACGGATTTGAATATTATGTTAAACTATACTTGTTTCATACCAATTCAATAATATGTGTTTAAAGATTTATAAGCTGAAGGAGCTTTGAAGCAAAATCGTTAGTTAACCCTAAGGAGACTGCTTCAAGGCTCTTTTTGCGTTGGTTTGACGGTATGTTAATGCGTGTTATAATAATTATAAATACAGTGAAAATCGGAGGAAAAGCGGTGGAGAGATTAAATAAAATCAAGAAACACTTTAAGTCTCATAAATATTTTTACATGATTGTTGCAATAACACTTCTTATTGTATTTGTAATTGCAGCAGTATATAAGGTAAAGGTCGATGTGGACAGCAGGTATGTAAATTACGATCTTACCGATGAGGTGGAAGTAAAGAAGAATGAAAAGCGCTTACAAAAGACTTCATTTGTAGATGAAACTGCATATGATGGAGCCAAAGTGCCATATATTCTTTATGATATTCCATTCATTACAGATGAAGATAAAAATATCATACCTGGAGCTGACGACTCTTATTTTACAAATAAAGAGCTCGTTCAAAATATGGGAAGAGAAAACTTGCAGCAGTTTATAGATGCTTCTGAAGAGTATCTTAACCTTCTATTCAATAATAACTATAGAGATATTGCAGCAGATACAGATGCCTTCGTAGGAGAGTACACAAAGCTTAATTCAATGAATAGCCAAACCATAACAACTACTCTTGAAAATAGTAATATGGCTGATGAAGAAGGCAATATCTCACCAGATGTGTTAGCAAGCAAATATGCAGAAATGTATGTAGATAATTCGCTTACTATTGACTCAACCTTTTATACAGATACATCACTTGTATATTTTAAGTATTATATGTACTGGGTGAGAGGTTTGATTTCAATTACACCTACTTCAGCGGACCATGAAGCAGGAGAAGTATGCGAGCCTTTGAAGGAAATGTTTAATATCGACGTTAAATACGGAGAGACTGTAAACTTTATCGTAGATGTTGGCATTTTCCCAACAGATCAACTTGATGTAAGCTCTATCACATTCTCGACAGTAGAAAAGTAGGAAATACTTAATTAGAAGGAGATTAGGATGGCAAAAATAAGAACAAAGACGCAAAAAGAATTTTTCAATGTTTTACCAGTTTTTACAGTTTCAATTAGGAATAAATTCATAGTGCTACGGTGGTTCTACTATGCCTTAGAAATGAACTGGGGAAATTGTTAAAAGTTTAAAATAGCGAGGTTTAAAGATGAAATTTAAAAAGATTATGCTCTCAGCAGTCACAGGGCTATTACTTATGGTATCACCACTTACAGTAAATGCAGAAGAATATTATACAGTATATGATAAACAACTTACTGTAGAACAGTATAACCAGTTTAATGAGGATTTGGATAAAGCACAGACTGCTGATGAAGTGCAGGCTGTCTTTGATAAGTACGGCATAAATCAAAATGTTGATTCGCTGATAAAGGGTGAAGCTCCTAAGAATAATGAGCAACCTAAGACTGAAGAGCCAAAAGAGGCACCTGTAGAAGAGACAGTCGAAGAACCAGTAGAAGAAACTACAGAAAATGCTGTAGAGGATACTGTGGAAGAGGTAACAGAGGATAAAGAAGAGCCTACAGTAGAAAACCCTGAAACAGAATCAGCAGAGGTTGCCGAAGAGCCATTAGTCGTTGAAGTTAATACAAACTATAGCGCAATTATTATTGGCATAAGTGTCGTGTTATTAGCATTAGCAGGAGTATTAGTTATTCTTGCAATTAAATCAAAGACAAAGAAGTAGGAAGGATTAGTTTTAGATATATGGAAAGATATGTTGCAGTAGATGCAGGTAAGTTTGCTACTAAGGTAGCAGAGTACCATAAAGATAAAGATGAAACTACAAAGTTTAAGTTTGCTACAAAGATGTCAGAAGGAAACTTCTTAGACGACTCGTTAGAGAAAGAAACATACCTTGTAGAAATTGAGGGTAAAGTATATAAATTTGGCAAGGGCGCAACCGGTAAGGGAGCAGCATTAGAGACAGATAAGAACTCTGATATTCATAAGTATGCTATTTTAACAGCACTTGCTTCGATGTGTTCTGATAATGAACCAGACGTATTTAATGTGGCCACTTGTATTCCAGTATCAGAGTGGATGAATGTAGATAAGAGAATTGAGTCAAAGAAGTATTTACTCCCCGAAGGCGACTTCACAATCAAGATCAGGGCGTATGGAGAGAATGAATATAGGACAAAGAGGTTTAGCATTAATCAAAAGACTAAACTTTGCTTGCCAGAGTCAATTGGTGGAATGTTTTTAGATGAAGCTCCTGCAATCTCTGAAGTGTCAAATATTGGTATTATTGACATTGGTTCATTAAATGCTCACGTAACTAAATGGACTGGAATAATTCCTGACCAGGATTATTGCGATACATCAGAACTTGGTGGAACAATTCTAGCTAGAACACTCGCATCTAAGCTATCAGCTACATTTTCAAGATGCGATGAAAACCTTGTAAGAAAAACATTGCTTTTAAAGCCAAAGAATAGACATCTTTATCCTAATAATGGTGATGAAGACATTATTAATAGAAGTAAGGATTTAATCGATAAGGCTTTATTAGAGCACGTTCAGTCAATCAAAAGCTTGTGTGACGCAAAAGGATGGCCACTTGCATTTATGGATTTGAGATTTGTTGGTGGAACATCAGCAATTCTTAAAAATGAGATTTATCAAGTTTTTGGTGAGAATGTATACATTGCTCCTAATAGTGCATTCTGTAATGCTTATGGATGCTTGAGATCACTTTGCGCAAGAATACCTTCAATTGGCGATGTAATTCCACTTCCACCAATTGAAAAGGAAGAAAAGGAAGAAGAGGAAGAAGCTGCTTAATGGATATTGATCAGTTAACTCAAAACTTAATAGAACAGTATTCTTTTATTAGCGGTAAGCCTAAGAGCGCTATATCAGTAACTGATTATATGGCATTTAGAAGTCAGGCGATTGAAGAATATAATAATGGCTTGTGCGATATGCAAGGTAGCTATGAAAATTTGAAAGAAAACCATAACACTGCAGAAAATATAAGTCATTATGTAGAAGTTCCTTCAAATGAGACTATGCCTGCAAAGAATGCTGAAGATAAAACAGATATTAAAACTGAAGCAAAAGAGCCATCAAATAAGATGACATTTGCTACTTATGTAAAGGGTCAGTCAAACAAATCCCCTACAATTACTAGCGAAAAGCAAAGCAATGTAAAACGGTTTGACGAAAAACATGATTCCATGTTAGAATTACTTAAGACCATTGAAGGTTAGAGTTTCATACTCCTTTCATTAAAAAAAATGGTTGGTTTAAAGATTTATATGCAAGAAGAGCTTTGTTGTAGAATCGTTGGTTAACACCAAGGTGACTGCATCAAGGCTCTTTTTGTATTGGTTTGACGGTTTGAAATACCATGATACAATTAGTTTACAATTAATCAAAGAAAGGCAGGTGTAATACCTGGTTATGAATATATATGAAAAGAGCAAGAGAAAGAAGAGCGTTAAGATCGCTTATTACAACTGATATAAGACAAGAAAGAAGACAGGAAACATGTAGTTGCCCATACTGCGGAAGCAGAATGGTAATTAAAAAAGGTATAGAGGTAAATCCTAAATTTGCTTCTAATGAATATATGACTTGTATCAACTATCCTGCATGTGACTCTTATGCTAGAGTTACTAAGGTAGATGGTAAATATGAGCTAGTATCAACTCCTGCAAACAAGGAGCTTAGGATGTTAAGAAATGAAGCTCACTACTGGGTGGAGCAGCTTATAAAGACTGGTATTGCAAAAGACTATAAGATGGCATTTGCAATGACATCACAGAGGCTTTCTATAACAAATGGATATAGAATCCACATTGGACAGTGTAGAGAGCTTACCTGCCGTGAGATCATTACAGCATGTGTAAATATTTTATATAACAACAAGGCTAGAATCGGTAAAGTTAAAGTTTGGAATAACTCCAATGTAAACGACGAGGCCGTTTTAGATATTATCAAAGAATTAGAGGAAGTTTAAACGAATTGAGAATTAAGTACGACAAATACAACAACATTTTTTGTGAGATTTCAAGAGAGGAGATTGAGCAAAACGGGACAGAAGCTAAAGAGTATATTGAAAAGATAATGAACCACGATGAAGATAAAAGTGCTTTAAGCCATTTCTTCTATGCACTTGTTGGAAAATATCACGAGAAGTTTCAAAACACTAAAGATGAATTTATCGATTACAGGGTTCATCTTAACAGAGCAGCTGATGGATGTATTTTATTTTCGGCTATAGCTAATGAAAAGGTAGTTCAAAGCTCAGACAAAGCATCTGGAACCTTAAACCTTGGAGAACTTCTTGAGGATTGTGGAGTCTATGCTACTGGAAGAGATAGAAAAAGAGCAGAGCTAGTAAACTCTTACTTACCTGAGTTTGACAAGTTTATTGAAAAAATGAATAGAATTGCTTCTGGCGAGATAACACCAGAAGATGACGAGTATTGCTTTGAAGCCTGGGCCGATAATTTAGATCAGATAATTACATTTGCAAAAACGATTGATATTAATAATCCTGAGGAAGCAGGTATTTGTGTTTTCAAAGATAATAGAACAGATAAATATGTGATTCCATTTGTTGCAGATGCGAACACCCCGCCACTTAATTACTCAGAGTTCTTTGCTGTAAAGCCTGTAGATGAAAAATACTGGGGAGTAGAAGAGCATAGAACTTATATTACAAATCTTGGAATGCTTGCAATGATTTCTGTAGTGGGAAGATAGATGGTCAGAATTAATTATAAGATAAAAGATATAGATGCTATTATTATAGTAGAAAAGGCTACTCGAAAAGAGATTTTAGCTCTACTTGATGAATATGTAGATAATCTAAAATATGATTGGTTTGATGGGTCAGATGATGCTTTTTATATTTTATATAAAGATGGTTCTGAAGACTGCCTCACCTCTGTAAACTATGATGGTCACAAGATAAAGAGAACAAATATTGTGTCAATGGTAAATTCCAATGCAAGTACATATATTGTTTACGGTGATTATTCAATTAATGAGTATGGAGTCGTTAGTCCTTCAAAGTGTGGTATTATTTTAGATGACAATATTATGTGCTTAGGCATAGAAGATGATTGAAAATAGGAAGAATAATACCCTTTGTACTAATAAATGAAAGAGAGTAATACTAATGAATAGTGAAACAGTAAACATAGCAGAAATTATAAATAGTGTCAGCAAGTACATGCGAACTTTTTATTTAGACGAGCTAGTAGCAAGAGAAGAATATTATAACAATGTATTCTTTGTGGAGTTAAAAAGTCGATTGCCTTTTATTTTTATATTACTAGTTATTTTTGCTCTATTGGTTAGCCTAGCAGCATCTTTACCGAAAGATTATGATAAATTTGCCACAGTTATTGAAACTCGTGAAAAGGTCATTAAAAAAGCTTTAGGCCGATTTGCAGTATATAGTATTGTTACCATATTATTAGGGTATATCATTATCCCTTTTGCGCAAGCATGCGTAACAAGAGCCTATGATAGAACAGTCGAAGCATTAGAGCAAATGGAGGATCAAGGAATAAGTGATATTGACTTGGCCACAGTAAAGCAAAGTAATTTTGAAGATATTAAAGATTCATTAATTACACAAATGGAAAATGTAGATAATTGCTCTAGGTATCTTTTGGACATCATGGCTTTAGCAACTATATCATATGCAATAATTGCGCTATTTGGCCTAATTAGTATATTTAATTTAATCGTAGCGGTTGAACTATATGTATTAACTTATATAAATAAAAGATACAGAAGATTCAGATACGTGCTATAAATAATAAAATGGATAATGGTTTTAAAGATAATATAATGCAGTTATAGAGTAAATTATAAGCAGGGCTATGAGCTCTGCTTTTTATTGGTTTGACGTAATGTAAAGGAATGTTAAAATTATTGTATAACGATAATAAGGCAGGATAATAAATGTATTACGCAATCAAAGCGGTTGATAATAAAATAGTTGACCTTATAGAGACTGACTGGGATAAATGTAAAAAGCTAGTTCTTGGCCATGACAGTTTGTATAAGGCATTTGTAAAAGAAGAGGATGCTAAAGACTTTATCGAAAGAACAACTCTTGAAGCGTCCTTTCTTGATAATGCGCAGGAATATCTCCAGGGAAAGTCTGGCGCTACATCTATAAAGGTAAGATATTTATTCACACGTTTTTCTGATGATGCTTCAGGGTTCACCATTAGTATCTATGTAACTAAAAAAGGAGAAAGAGTTACCTGCAAGGGATATAATCTTCCAAAGAATAAGAACTTATATTATACATTTGGCGGTAGGTACAACTTAGATAAGGATAATGGATACGAGTTTATTGTAGAAAGCTTCAAGGCGATAATCGAGGATACAAAGGAAGGAATAATCGATTATTTATCTTCTGGAGTAATAAAGGGAGTTGGCCAAAAGAAAGCTGAAGCTATATATGAAGAATTTGGACCTGCGACAATGCAGGTGCTAGAAGAAAGCCCTGAGAAGTTAAGGTTCGTTAAGGGCTTTTCGGCAAAACTTGCAAAATCGGCTATCGAGCAACTTAATGAAGCAAAGGGCGCAAGAGATATAACTAGATTTCTACTTAAGTATGGTATCTCACAAAAATATGCAATGGAGCTTTTCTTAGAGCGTGGCAAGAACTCAATGAATTATGTAAAGGCTCACCCTTATGATTTATGTAGATTTCCGACAGTAAGCTTTGAGCTTGCTGATATGATTGCAGGAGACTTAGGCATTCCAAAGAATGATAAAGAGCGTATGAAAATATGCATTTATCATGTATTAAACGAAAATGAGCTTAGCGGAAATACTGGTATGGAGTGGTATACATTCTGCTGCACAGTAAAGAAGTATTTAGGTTCGGAAGTCTCTGATAAGGAAATAGTAGATTTCATTACGGATTTATGTAAAAAGAAGGCACTATATGTCATCAAAAATGAGATTGATGGTGAGGTTAAAAGCTTTGTATTTTCATCAAGAATGAGAGCGATGGAAGAGGACACAGCTAAAAATATCATGAGAATTGTTCATGATAAGTCTGTTATTGAAATTGAAAATATAGATGAAAAGATCAGCAAGAAGGAAGCTATATATGGCATTACGCTTGATATAAAGCAAAGAGAAGCTATAAAGAAAGCTTTAACGGGTGAACCTCTTACGATAATAACTGGAGAACCTGGTACTGGTAAAACAACAGTTATTAAGATTATAGCCGATATATATGAAGAAGTTTGCTCAAGCATTATTTTCGTGGCCCCAACAGGAAGAGCTAGTAGAAGAATGCAAGAGGATTCAGGCAGAGAAGCATCTACTATCAATTCATACCTCAAGATTAGAGATGAAAAAGATAAAAGCTATAAAGAAGATGCGGTATTCATTAAGAATTCTCTAGTGGTTGCAGATGAATTTTCAATGACAGATTCATATATCGCAGATGAATTATTTAAAGCTTTAATAAGCGGTAATAGAGTCGTAGTCGTAGGAGACACACATCAGCTTCCTTCAGTAGGTCCAGGGGCTGTTTTAAGAGATATGATTGAGTGTGGTGCTATAAAGGTAGCAACGCTAGAGACAATCTTTAGACAGCAAAACGATGAAAAGATAAAGCTTAATTGTAAAAAGGTTAATAGTGGCGACGGCCATATTGAAGCAGGATCTGATTTTGGCATTCACGAATATCAGAATATGGAAGACATTAAAAATGTCATGATAGAAATATACTTAAAGAGAGTAGAAGAATATGGCCTAGAAAATGTAATGTGCCTTTGCCCATATAAAGAGCACACGGCAGGTGTAAAGGATATGAATAAATCTCTTCAAGATATGCTAAATCCTGCTGCAAATGATAAGCCAGAGATATACAGTAAGAATGAAACTTTAAGACTTGGCGACTTGGTAATGCACGTAGAAAAGAATACTATTGACGCTTCAAATGGAGATATTGGCCGTATTACAGCTATAGATGAAGAGTCTAAGCTTGTTACTGTTAATATTAATAACAAGTCTATTACATACGATCGAGATGATATGAAGCATTTAGCACTGGCCTATGCGATGACAATACATAAGTCTCAGGGCTCTGAAGCAAAGTCTGTAGTATTTTGTTTAAGTAGCTATCATAAGGCAATGCTATATAGAAATCTTCCCTATGTAGCAATGTCACGAGGAAGAAAACAAGTAGACTTCGTAGGAGAACTTGATGCGCTTGTAGAAGCAGCTAAGCACGAAATAAAGAATAAACGAATAACACTACTTGGTAGATATTTAAGGATGTATTCTGGAGAATTCATACCAGTATAAGAATAAGGGTATTTTCTAAACTATAAGTTGGAAAATATCCTTAATTTTTTCACAAAAATGCCCTGTTTACACGGTTTGACGCTATGTAAATGCGTGTTATAATTTATATATATTGTAAATAAAAATGATGGCTTATAGTCTAGCCCTTAAGGAGTGCATATGAAAAAGTATATATGTGTAATTTGCGGTAGTGTGTTTGAATCATCTAGTAACAAAAGACCATATTGCAGTGGTAGATGTAAGAAGGACTATGTACTTATGGGATTAGATATGCCCGCTAAGCTATACGAAGATAAAGCTATAACCCCAGTAAAATCCATGAAGGCAACAAGCAGTGCGAAGAAAAATGATAATAAAAAGGCACAGCCAAAGCCTAAGTTTTTAGCATATGAAAATCTAAAGGTTCTAACCTGGGATGAAAAGTATTTTATGGTAGATCCGATTGTAAAGAAGACTATGCTCCTTAGTGTTTTAAATGATGAAGGGGAAAACCTAACTTATGGACAACTTCAATATATAAAAGATTATGAGCCGACAAAATTCAAGAAGCTTGAAGAAAAGGTACTTGAGCTGAAGAAAGGAGCTCCTAGCTTTGAAAGATGAAAGCATAAAGATTAGATGCAGTTCTCAGGAAAAAGCTTCAATTCAAAAGATGGCAGATGCGCAGGGTAAGCCAGTATCCCGCTATTTACTTGAACAAGCTTTCAAGGGTGAAAATGGTGCTCCACGGCCAGTAAAGCCAGTATCATTGTCTAGCTGTTGGTATAAAGGTTTGGTGTTTCATTTCACCTTAGAAGTCGATGAAGATGAACTTGTTATTGTAGGAAGAATTTACAAAGACAAAGCTGAAATCAAAACTGGACTAAAACTGATATTTGGAAGAGGAAGAGAAGAGATACTTCGATATGCAGACGAGGCAAGGGCTCTTGCGATGGTTGGAGCGTGGATGCAGTCACTAGATGCTAAAGGCGATAATCCGTTTGTTAAATATATGCAAGAATAATAGCTGTATACAAAATATACTAAATATACCAAATATACAAAATCGATAAACGAAAGGAAATGTGAGATGTATATACATTGCAATGTCAGGTCGTGTAAACATTGGAAGGAAGGGGCAAGTGATTTTCTTTGTGATGTAGGTGGATGCACTTTAGACGAAGTGACTATTAGCGAAGACAAAGTTACTGCAGCAGGATGCTTGCCATTATGCGAAGAATACGAAGAGCGGAAAGAATAAAGGAGAAGTATGAAGGTAATCTCTAACGGAGAGTATAAGGACAATAAAATAGTTAAATTTGATAAGAAGGCTCACAAAAGAGAAAAAGATCCGTTTGCACAAGAGAAAGGCTCTGGGATAAAGAAGTTTACAACGATACTTCTCATATTAGTTGCCTTATCTGGATGGGCTTTTTCGTTTGTGAAGCTATATGGTGAAGATATAATAAACACCGTAAATAATATAACAACTCCTTCACTATCTTCTGAAGAGGCCAACTTAATATCTGGAGTAATAAAACATACATCTGATTTAACAAAGAAAGCACGGGAAGAAAGTACTGCGGTAAAAGAGAGCGAGGCTGATAACCCTGAACAAGAAGGCTTTGGCGATGAAATGATAGATTACTACTTTTCGTTAGCTTCTGAAGATATACAAAACGTGATATTGACGCAGGGATATAAGTTTGCAGTAAATACAGGCATAAAGAACGGTTACAGGATAGACTATCATAATAAATCCGTATCAATAAATCAGCTTGATAAAAGCACTACCCTTAAGGCTATAGGAGAAATCTTATATAATGACGGCTTCATAGATACAAGTAGTATCAATAAGGCCTTTAAGGATGAACGGCAAATAACTTATGATGCATTTGGTGGTTATGAATCAGAATATCAAAGTGAAGATAAATACTTTGCACTGGCATATTATTTATATATTCTAAAGCCAAATCAGCTGATGATGTCTGCTCAAGAAACATACAATGCAGTATCAAATATAGTTCTCATAGCGCCTAGCACAAACAGTGAAGAATAGTTAGGCGCTATTCTTTTGTCTAAAATTCCCATATGGTAGTAATTCAAAACGTTATAAATCGGTAAAATTTTGCATTTTGCATGTTGTCAATAATGTAAAGGCGTGTTATAATGTGTGGCGAGGTCAAAGAGTTGACCTTATTTTACTGTAAAAGACTACTAGAATAGAGGAAATATATGAAAGACGAATACACTTACCAAAACTACTTGATTTACCCGAAAACTGGGCAAGTGTTCAACAAGGAGACAAAAAACGAAATTGCATCTGGAAAAGTCAATATAGCCATTACGCTTGAAAACAACAGACGACTGATTTACAAAAAGTCAAAGTTTATCTGGGAAGTTGTAAATGGCAAGACAGCAGCATATGGCGATGTATTTGTAGCAAAAAATGGCGACGAAACAGATTGCAGAATTGACAACATTCAGATTGTAGAAAGAAAGAACTATTTTAAAGACCACGACTGGGGAATGAAGGTAAAACTTACAGAGGCCCAGTGCAAAGCTATGAAGAAAGATTTTGAAAAGGGCGATGTAACAAACGTACAGCTTGCTCTTAAATATAAATGTTCAAAATCAACAGTACAAAAAGTATTAAGCGGGAATTACTACTATGACATTCAAAAGAGAAAAAAGAAGACAAGTTAAGATAGTAGCAGCTGTTTGTGCAATGTCCTTGCTATTCACTGGATGTGGAAGCAAGAAGATCTTTAAGGATGAAAACGAAGATTATACATTAAAAGCTTTATCAGACTCAGAGTTGCAGCAGGATACTTATTATGTAAAAGATGCAGCGACATTTTATGCTACATATGATGCACCGCATACATTTACAGATAAAACGGGGCTTGCTGATTCATCAAGACTTATTTACACAGATGATTACGACAGTCTGATTCCTACAATGTATGTAGATGGAATTATTGCGTATGCTTCGGATTCTGAAGTTGATCTTACCAATGTTCCAATAGAGCGATTTGAATATATAGGAGACTCTTTTGGAGTATCTAAAGCTGAATATGATACAAACGGCTATGTCTATATAGAAGATAAAAACCTTATAAAAGGAACAAGCCTTTATGATGCACTATCAAATGAAAAGGCAAGCGGATTTACCATTACAGAAATAGATGGAAAGGCCGTAGATAAAAACACCTTAACAAGTGGTGGCGTTTTCTCTGGCCTAGAATATGGCAAGAACTACAAGGTTTCATTATATTCAGGAACATATTATAAGACCATTACAGTTAAGGCAGACAGACACTTCTATAGAAGCTTTGAGGTATACCAGACATCAGATATTGATGCTACTAAAAATGGCTATATATCTATAAGAATGCCAAAAGACATCAATAGCGGATACTACTATGTGGCTAACGCAGGGTTCTTTAGATACTACAATGTAACTAAGGACGAAGTTAATGATGAAATAGATTTGAACAAAGCATTTTATTCATCAGAAGCAGAGCAAATATCATCATATTCACAAGCATATATGATTAATGTTGCACAGCCTACATATGATATTGATTTCAAGGTTGAATATGATGCCGCTAATATTGAAGATAGCGATATTACTGCAATACTAACAGCGCCAGATAAAACTACTTATAGAATGGTAGCTGCAAATGGTTCTATAGATACATACTTGCAATACGCTATCGCAGGTAAGTGGACAATCAATATTGTTCCACAAGACCTAAATATAACGAATGTAACAGCTACATCATCGGCAACTGAAGATGATGCAACAGTTGAGACATATACCTTTGATTTAGAGGAAACATCAAATCAAGTATTTACTGTAACTTGGACTGGCGAAGGCAATGTCTGGGGAACAGTAACTTACGAAGACGGAACAGCAGTAGAGTTTACTGCGGGTAAAAAAGTAGAGGATAAAAACTCCATGACAGCAACACTTACATACGTTGCCAAAGGAACTTATACGGTTAATGTATATCATTATGCTGATACAATCATCGACGAGCCTACCTTAAGTGCTGATGACAGTGCATTATCTGAGTTTAACATCATTGTGGAGAGCGACTAGAGATAAGGAGGAAGAGTCGTGAAAGTAAAAGCATTTGAAAGAAACGTAAAGAAGCAGGCCATTAATAAAGAAAAGGCAGCTTACAACGCAGAGCGAATGAAGATTAAGGCTTCAAGAAGCGAGTCAGATATGAATTTTAGAAAGTTATCATTCTTGACTGGCGGAGTACTTGCAATCGCATTTGTAGCTATCGTTGGCCTTGGTGTCGCTAGAATAACAAGCAGCACAACATTCGGTAGTGATTCTGTAACAGAAATGACTTCAGCAACAGTATCTAATGAGGAAGTTGCGGCAATGATTTCTGACGAGCTTGATGGTTTTATTAAGCAGTATGTTGCAGATTTATCTGATGCAAGCGGAAAGGAAGTTGAATTAACTCCAACTGAGGAAAAGCAGATTAAACAGCAGATGATGGCTGAAATTATTAAGCTTTTAGATGGTACAGATCTTATGAGCTTAACACAGCAGGAGAAAGCTGAGCTGATTTCTCAGGTTAAGGAAAGCGTTATCAATAACGTACTTAAGAATTCATCTCTTTCACAGTACTTATCTGATGAAGATTACATCACAATTAGTGAAAAAATCGCAGGTTTAGCAGATTCTGGAATTTCTTCAGAAATTAAGAAGGTTAACGATACAATTGCAAAGAATAAGGAAGCACAGAGCAAGACTGATTCAAAGCAGGATACAACTATTTCATCTATTGAAAAGGATATTGCAAGCTTAAATAATGATCAGTCATCTACTTCTAAGGACTTAGAGAATAAGGCTAAGGAACTTGAAAACAAGATTAACGATGCAACAGCAGGAGCATCAGAGTCAACAGCAGAACTTGAAGAGAAGATTACAAAGAGAATTGATGAGTCTACAAGTAAGATCGAGTTCAATAGTGGTGACTTAGACTGGGCAACAATGAAAATTAATATCCCTGTAGAAGATGCTTGCTTGCATTCATATTCATCAGTAAACGTAGTATTTAATGGTGATACAAACTTTACAGCAACATACACTCTTGAAGAAGGAAAGCTTGTATTCACATTTGGTAAATTATATAGTCCTGCTCCACCAACATCTATCAGTGGAACAATCTATGTAAACAACTTGGTAACAAAGTAGGAGGTTTAATATGAGATTATCATTCGTAGAACTTGCTGTAGTAGCACTTGTTGTACTTGCATTATTTGGCGGTACATTAATTCCAAAGATTACAAAGCAGGTAAAGAAGTCTAAGAATGCTTTAAACGAAGGCATTGAGGAAATCAGAGGCTAATAAAATGCCATTTCAAGAGGATTTAAAAGAACTTAAAAACAGAATACTTTTAATCTTAGCAGCGTTTGCTATAGCGTTCATTCTCTTTTATACATATAGCCCACAAGTGATGGATTTTATCGTGACTAAAGGAAATGAAGCAGGCTATCAATTCGTTTATATCAATCCCGCTGAGGTTTTGGTGCAGCAGATTAAAATAGCCTCTATAGCGAGCATAATTGTAATAATTCCACTGATCATCATTGAGGCTTCACTATTTATCGGGCCTGGTATTGATTCAGGATTTTGGGGTGTTATGTTACCCTCAATCTTTGCTTGCGTGATGTTTATACTTGGAGCATTGTTTTCATACCTTGTTCTAGTACCATTCATTTTTAATTCGCTATACGACGTAGGAATAAATGCAAAGATTACAGCGCAGGTTTCCATTGAAAACTACATTTCGCTTTACTTAGTCCTTATTGTAGCTCTTGGAATAATATTTGAACTTCCACTGGTCACACTGGGATTAACAAAGTTTGGAATTATAGATTCTAACAAGATGAAAACAGGCAGAAAGATTGCAATAGTAATAGCGTTTATTATAGCAGCGCTAATCACACCGCCAGATGTATTTTCGCAAGCGGTGGTAGCTGTGCCAATTATCATCTTGTATCAATTCAGCATAGTTTTATGCAAGCTAGTAGAAAGGAAGCAGAAAAAATGCGACTTGGAATTACAGAGTTAATAGTAATAATTTTGATAGCTACCATTTTGCTAAAGCCTGAGAAGTTAAAGGATTATATGCTAACTTTCCACAGGGCTAAAAAGACTTATGAAGAAGCAAAAGAGCAGGTAGTTGCCGAAACAAAAGAAATCGTAGAACCAATCAAAGAGTTGAATAATGATGTCAACTTAGCTATGAAAGGAGAATTATAAATCATGGCACAAAATGAGAACAGAAAGAAATTAATCAAGACTGCAAAAACTCTTGGTTTATTCACAGCCTTTGGACTTTTAAGCAAAGGTAATACATTAAAGGTAGATGCAGCTGTTGGAGATAATACAGCTTTTAAGGATATTTCTAATGATGTCATCTATCTTGATTCTGAGACAGGGGAGGAGCCAGTTTTCCATTCTGGCCAGAGAGCTAAGGACTTAGCAAACTCAGTAAACGAGTTAAAGCAATCTTTTTTAAGTGCCCTTAGATCAATCAAGGGAACTAATTTTTATAAGAGATTGATAGCTAAGGGCGTTTTCACTACAGAAGAAGTAACTGCTAAGAAGTTTGATGATGTTTCATTAGATATGGAAAAGTACATCTCTACAGAACCTGGTCTTGTTGTTGTTAAGCCAACAACTTTATCAAGCTCAGAGCAGTCTGCAGGTGGCCCTAGCGCTACAGAACATGAGTTAACTTTCGTAGACGCAAGTGACAATACAAAAGAAGATCCTTGCTTCCACGATTCAATTAAATTAAAGACACTCGGCACAAAGGAAATTACAGAAAATGGAGTAGTTCCTGTACTCGGTTATGATGCCGTGAAAGTTAATGTTTCTGATAATTATACTATTACCGTAAGTAATGGAAATATGACAATCAAGAAGAAGTAGAGATGGATTATGGAAGCACTCGTAAATCAAATAAAAAATATTTCAACAAAAGCTAGTATCACGTTTAATACAACAGATATTAAAAAAGTTACAACAGTTGTTGGTGGTATCAAGACTGTTATCTGGGAAAAAGCTAAGGCCGAAGTCATAACATTGACAAAAGACTTAGTTGTGATAACAAAAAGAACACATAAAGCTAGTTTTGGAGATGTTACTGAGCATGGAGCAGAAACAAACAATAGCAAATCTTACAATGTAAGCTATAGCGTAAAGGGGTATCCAAGTCACGGTCAAGGCGTATATGTTCAAGAAGATGTCTCTTGTGAAGGATATATTGATTTATCAAAACTTCCTGAAAGAGAGACTATTAAAACTCTCTTTATAAATTATGACGGTAGAAAAGCTGAAACATTTGAATTAACTCCTGGTATGGATAAGATAGAATTCAAAGCTTCAGCCAGTAACCATGACAGTAATTCTTATTGGCCGACAGCCGAAAGCCGTGCCAATGGACTAAGTACTTCTGCTACAGCAGGGGTGAGTTCAATAAGTTGCTATCGATATGATTAATTATCCCAAAAAGTATAACTTTACTTTGTTTTTTTGACTATTTGGAAAACTGCCGCCCTGCGTTGAGCCACACCAAGCATAGATGGAACCAACAGATAACTTGAGCTTATTGAAATCATTTTCAAAAACCAACTTAGGTTCTGTATAGGTTATATTTGTATACCATATAGCTCCACCCATATTACTCCACGGTTTTTGAACACTGCTAGAATTACTGCTAACAGTGCAGATGAATTGTTCTAGTGCTGTTGCTTTTAGATGAGAAATATCTATTATTGTGTCATCTTGATACTCTCCTAAGTATTGTGGTTCACCAGAAACATTAACCTCTAGGTCACTCAGAACCTAGAGGTTTTTGTTAATGTTTCTACCCTTCCTGTTTTAGTAGCATTTGGTAGTGTTAGTGATACTGGAAATGGAGAAGTTTGTTATTCATCTATGCATGTTGACAACGGCAAAGTATTTTCCCATTGTACCTGGTGGCGGAGCGCAACAAATTATAAAGTTGAGGGTTATTTCTCCGTGTATCGTCTATATAATAATTTGACATTTATAACTTACAAAGACTGTATTATGTATAATAACGGTTCTCTAGTTGGAGTAATGATACCCGCAGGAACAATCTACAAAGGAAATGGAAATGCAACATCGGCTTTGGGCAAAACTTTTGTTTTTAACTAAGGAGTATTATTTAAAAAATATTTTAAAATGTCGTATTATGTTTTATATATACTTGTAGGAAATTGACGCAACGCCTGCGCTTAAGCCCCAACAATGATCACCATTTGCGTGAAAATGAGTGCCTGATGTGCTATTAACATCACTAATATATATTTTAGTTCCTGTAATATTTGTAATTGTTTGTGTGGCACCGCTAAATTTTTTTACTGTAATAGTTTTAATTGCCTTATAATCTGGTAATTTGGTTAAGTCAATATATCCCGAATATGAAACGGAAAGGTCAATAATACGCCCAGTTTCACCGCCTTTAAAGCTAACGCTTGCACCAACTTCATTCGACTTTAGTATATCCCATTCGTCTTTGCCGTTATATTCTTTGCCCCAGTCGTCTCTAAGATAAAAAGAATAATTTTGGCCAGTTCGCTCCATTACTGATGTTACGTTAGATACAGAATAGGTTCCTGTATCTCTTTGCCATATAAGAGCGCCGTTGTAGAATACTCGATTGTAAGAAACAGAGTTATGGTAAATATTGGCTCTTTTTGAAGTATTTTTTATCTCGTTTATAAATTGTTCTTGTTCTATACTCATAGTTTTACCCCTTTGATGTGATGTATAAATCGGAGCCAGAACGCTTGAACTCAAAAGTTAAGACATTGACATTACACTTCTTAAAATCTGTAACATCGTACTCTCCATTTGTTGTGATTTGTAAGGTTCCGTCTGTAACTGAAGCCGCTGAAACATTAACAAAAACCTCTAGTTCTTTAATAGGCTAGAGGTTAATGTTTCCACGAAGATAACAGGATGTACGTTTGTCGGGTCATCAGGGCCAATATCGTATCAACAATCTGAAAATTACTGGTGTGCATTTAACGCTCAATACGGAGCATATTATTTGATTATTACCAATTATGGCAATGAATTTCCGAGTAATCAAAATGTATTATTTCAAAACTCATTAGGCGGTCTATCCATTAGAATCACTCAATGTGTTGGTACATACATTGGCTTTACTCAATGGCGTGGTACAGGGTGGATTTATAAAATAAATAACTAAAACAGTCTATTGCTTATCTAAATGAATGATAGCTCCAACAAAATAGATTTTATATCTTACTGGGAAGCTCCAAATAGTAGAATTTCCGAAGCTAGAACCAGGTCTATACGAGCGCACGATAACAGACGTTATTCTTAATGTGTTATCAGTCAATGTTATTGCCCCACCCTGCATATCTAATGCCGTAGGTTCATGATGACCACCTCTCCAGTTGTAGTTTTGTGGGACTATTATGAATTGTTCTGCTGAGTTAGCGCCAATGATTGAAATGTCGATAGTTGCATCATTAACATATTCTCCGAGGTAAACTGCACTACTAGAAACATTAACAATTTGATGATTTTATAAATTAACCTCTTTGTTAATGTTTCTAATGAAGCAGTGTCTAGTGGAATGAAGAGTGGTTCTGGCGGCTTTATAGTTGGCCATACATATTTGATTGTTGCAGGATATGAAGGTACGGCGGGGCCTAATGACAATGTTTATCAAGGAACGTGGCTTAGAACAGCTGTCATAAGTGGGGGGACTGTTCTAAAAGAATATTCGTTATGCAATGTAGTTACAGGTGATGTATGGACAAAACTTGGCCGAGCCAAAGCTTTTATTGTTAAGGCCACCAGTACTTCAATTATCGTGGATCGCTGTACTTCATTATACTGGATACAGTTAGATTAACCGCAATAATATATCTCATATTGGATTTTTGCATATGTTGTTGAACCCATGCCGTTTGTTCCCGATGTATATGAGCACACAGAGGCGCCTGTAATTGATAAAGTATTGTTATTAATTTTCTTATTTATAGTTGTACTGGCCGTTGTTAAGTAAACACTATGAACTATATTATTTACAATAAAATTTGCATCCTTAGCAGAACTGCCACCCATTATGTTTTTTAATACAATCAAGTAATCATCTATATTTCTTGAGCTATACTTTGTAATATCAATTTGGCTATCTCCAGACCAAACTCCTATTAATCTCGACGAAAGATTAACAGAAACATTAACCTCTAGCTTATTGAAGAACTAGGGGTTTTGTTAATGTTTCTAATTATGATTTCAACCGAGTAGGCACTGATCTGTATATCACTACTAAGGGGGTATAGTATGGCTTCAAGTCTTATAAGTGAAATAAAAGTTACCTCTAATAGAGCTAGTATTTATTATTCTAATAATCCCTGTAACAGGGTATTCTTTGACGGTTCTCTTATCTGGGAAAAAGACACAGTGGAACATCCTATTCCAAATTTAGAAGTTGTTTTAACAAGAACAGGTGGTGGTGGAAACTATAGTGCTAAATTACAATATGGCGGTGGTGCGTCCACTCACAGCTCTAAAGCAGAAAATGCCTTTAATTATAGCTACTATGGAATTTACGGAATGGCCACATATTATGAATATGTAGACGTTTCTTCAAATGCCTCTTATTCAGGTACAATAGATATTTCAAAACTTGAAAATGCAGACGAAATAAAATCAATAGTTGTCCACTTTTACGGGAATTCTGGCACTAAAACGTATGATGTTTCAAAGAATAAAATCGTACAAGTGAGCGATTATAGTTCTCGTAGTGATAGAGGCCACGGATCAGGTTATGGCGCAGGTTCCTACTCGAGAGCAGGTGTTGCTTCTATTGGATACAAATATGTTTAAGTATACTTGTATTCAATTTTATATACGCCAACGGTAATAGAAACACCATTGCTAGTGACAGGGTTGGCAGGAACAGGGTGAATATCTACACTGGCTCGCCCTGAGTCAGTAATAGTAATAGTGTTTTTGCCTCTTACATCGATAACTTGTGTGCCAGTCCTATATTTATACACAATTAACGTGGTAATGTTCTCCCCGTCAGGTAATGCAAGCTTATTAATTTCTCCAGTATAGGAAGCATTCACCCAACATTCACCACCTGTCCATTTGAGTGTTGCTCTATAGCGGGCTTCAACACGGTTAAAATAATATGATGGCCCCGACTCATAACCTTGCGAGTCGACTCCGCCGCTTGCTCCACCACTAACAGACTGTCCAACTCTAGTAAGGCAAGATGAAATGTCAGTGACATTGTGGGGTTTGTTATCTTTCTCCCATATGATGTTACCTTCAAAAAACACTCTGTCTATAGCATCATTGTAATAGTAGATGCTTGCACGATTTGATGTTTTCTCTATTTCCGATATTAATGCTGATTTTTCCATTCAGTTACTCCTTAAGCGTAATATATAAATCTGTTCCATTACGCTTAAATTCGTAATTAGAAACATTAACCTCTAGCTTATTAAATTACTAGAGGTTTTTGTTAATGTTTCTGGTGGTGCTAAAAATATGTACATTATGAGTAAAGGCTCTAATTCATATGCTACCATTTGGAGAAATGATGAAACTGGAAAAGATCCTTTAAAAATCAAGTGCACTACATATAACAAAGGTGATCACCCAGACGGATTGTGGACATACGTGTTATGGCGAGATTGGGACACAGGAGAGCTTGATGTTCAAGCTCAAAAAAAGATGAAACGTATTGATGCATACGGAAACGAAAGAGTTTTTAACCCAGGCGATCAATTTGCATTATTTGATTCCTATAATAATAGTGCTTTTTCTATATTCTTAATACTAGATTGACGTTGTGACACGTATTACTCACAAATGATTATTAATTGATAATAGCTATTATTTCCATGTGCCACAGCTAGTACAAACATAGTGATAATGATTTGGTTCAGAATAGTCAAATTTAACTTGCCCATTCCCCTCTGCCTTTAATTGTTTGCCTAAACTACCACCACAAACATTACAATAATAATATTCGGTATATGTATCCCACCACGGAGTATGACTTTCAGATCTACCATAGCTACCTGCCTGCCTATAAACGAAATTGTGCTCACCTTTGTCATTAGCCTCAGTTTTATACTGATACTTAGCAATATTTCCGTCTGGAGTTTTATATTCTTTATTAACTTTATCGGCAGCGGTTTCGTATGTATATGTGCCGTGAGTACAAGTTGCCACTTCAGTAGTTTGAATGTATTCACGATAGAAACAGATTCCATCAACAATCATTGTATTTATAGGCTTGCCGTCTTTTGTTTCAAAGGCTTCCAATGTTTTTCTGTTTTTATCAACTAAATAACTAATTACCATAGCCTGCCTCCTAATAAACTATCAATTTATTATCTTCAACCCTGAAAGATAGCATTGCAGCTGTGGTAAACGAGTCTTTTAACTGAGCACTTGAATATAGCTCTATTTTGTGCGCTGAAACATTAACAAAAACCTCTAGTAATTTAATAAGCTAGAGGTTAATGTTTCAGCTCTTGATAATCTAATAACTGAAACACAGACTATGTATGTCAGAGATGCAGGGCCTTCTGTTCAATTTCATTTTCCACACGGAATTATAGGAATTAAGAATATTGGGTTTCCCTGCGATGGATTACGTTCTTTAGCTATAAATGGTAATACTGTTTATGGCAGTTATGGCGGGAATGATCGAAACATCTCGATAACTTGCGTAGGGTATTAGTTGCTTTTGTTTACGCAGTATAATTTTGTAGGAATATAGTAATTTTTATCTCGATTTGTGCCAAAACAATTACCGCCAAATATATGTAATTTAAGACATGCAGGAGTTATTTTTATACCATTAGTTGTTTCCTGCATTTGAGGAGAAATTATCTCAAAGCGTAATCTAGCATAATCACATATTTGCGCACCATAATCAGTTAAATTAAGCTTATCAATATCGTAATAATAGTTTTTATGCTTGTCTTCAATGAGTATAGTTGTTTCCGTAGAAAAGGTTCCTAATAGTGATAACTCAGCAGAAACATTAACCTTAACAGTTAAAATAATCAAATTAAAAGAAAAGGAATTAACACAATGAAAATATACGTCACATTTATCTTAAACAATAAAACGCAATGCAAATTTGAGTTATTTACTCAGGCGTTCTATCTGATATGGTTTTTAAACATTTCTCGGAGTGATAGCTTTTTAGAAATTTGGGAAATTTTTCAAAAATTATTATATTTTTAGGTTGTTCTATCGGCCTGAGAAACTTTAGTTTCACGAAGCAAACATATACATACACAGGGCTAATAATTCAATCATTCTGTCAATTACTTTTTTGCTAAATTTACTATATGCTAATCAAAGCGAAAAAATAAAAGGAGAATGAACGATGGGCAAGAATTCGATTTATTATAAAGACAAAGAACAAAGACAACTGGAAACACTCGAAAGGCTTCTTTCGGATTTACCACCTCTTTGTAGAGAGCTTATAGTATACAAAAAACATACTTCTGCTCTTAGTACACTTATTTCTTATTGCTACGATATGACTACATTCTTCAAATTTTATTTAAAGCATGAGAATGCAAAAGTGACATCAATGCAGGATATAACCTATAGAACAATAGAGAGTATCCCTGTCACGGTGTTTGTAGAATATCAATCGTACCTGGAGTGTTCAAATGATCCGAACGACTGGCATCAAGAAAGTAAAAAGGGTATACATAGAAAATTTGCAGGATTAAGAAATCTGTATAAATATCATTACAAAATGGGGAACATAAAGTTTAATCCCGTCAATATGGTAATGCTACCAAAGCTCACAAAGGATAAAGCTATAACTGTACTAACTGATGAGGAGATTAATAAGTTATTTGCCGCATTATCAAACCAGAAAATATTTAAAAGGGGAAGACAAAGAACATATAAAAAACTCACAAGACAAAGGGATTTAGCTATATTTACTTTGCTATTAAATACTGGAATAAGAGTAGGAGAGTGTGTAGGACTAGATTTTAAAGATGTAGATTTGATTGAATGTTCAGTTACGGTAATTAGAAAGGGCGGGGCCATGGATAAAGTATTCTTTAATAAGAATACTAGAGATGTCTTAAAAAACTATGTAAAGAATGAAAGAAAAGCAGTTTATGAAAATAAAGTCACGAAGGCAAGTGTATTAGAACAACCATTTTTCTATTCTATTCAGGGAAAACGAATGTCAACAGATTCCATAGAAAAGATGGTGAGAGACTATACTGGAAAGCTCTTTCCATATAAGCATATTACTCCACATAAGTTAAGAAGTACTTATGGAACAGCACTATATAGAGCAACAGGTGATATAAGATTGGTAGGAGAAGTCTTAGGACACGACAATATAAATACAACTATTACATATTATGCTGCATTTGATGATGAAAAGAAGAAAACTGCAGCAAAGGCTGTGGATTTAACAAAGAAGGCTTTAAAGAAAATGGATGATTCAAATAAAGAGGATATATCAGTAAGCATAACAGTAAACAACTTTAGTCCTTCATTAAATAAAATGGAACGTTCTGTTAGAATGGCCCGTAATAAGACTACAAGTAAGAAAAGCAATATAATACAATTTAGAGCATTTTCTAAGCGATAAAATGCTTATAAATCAAGGTTACAACTGGTTTGACCGATTGTAATTGTATGATATAATTTGTTCATAAAGGTAAGATTTTATGAGCAATACAGGATATAAAGAAAGACCTACAAAATGTAATATTTGCTCACATCAGCCACTAGAGTATGGAAGAATGGAAGACTTCGGACTTACACCATATCAAAGTGGTTTTTGCTATTATTGCAGGAATTGTGGGAATTTTATAGTTACACATAAGAATGATAGAAAGAAAGCAATAGGAATTATTGCAGATCAAGAAACCAAAGAGCTAAGAGCTGCCTGCCACGAAAAGATGGATGCACTTTGGTCTTCGTCAAGAGGCAGACGCTATTGTTACAGAAAACTCGCTCAAGGGCTTGGCATTGATTATAATGATTGTCATTTCGGACACATGGATAAAGAAATGCTAAGAAAGGCTTTAGAGCTTATAGATACAATACCTAGAAAGGATTTTTTATAGTGAAAAGAACACTAAAGATATTGTCGTTATCTTTGATTTGTTTACTTGGCATGACTGGGTGCAAGGGTTCTATGTATGAAAAGAGCCAGTCAAACTTTACAGAAGTAACAACTGTCAAAGCGGCAAATTTTGAAGTACCTTCAGGCTTTTTAATGAAGGCAACGGCAATCAGCTCGATTTCAGAGTCTGAAGAATATAACGGCATTTACGTTTATAAAGACGGAGAAAGCCGATATATTTTATTCGATACATCTTCAGTAGTAATAGCCTGCGGACCTACTCAGTTCAATTTTAAGGATAATGAGTCAGAAGAAACATTAACATCAAAGAGTATAGAGGGAATTTGGATGACATCCGATGATGGGAAGCCAAATTTTAAGTCGGATACTAATAATGGCGTTTATAAAATTATCGCTACAGATTTAGATGCACAGTTTTCAATTACTCCAACTCAATATTGCACTCTCAAGGGTGAAATGGCTAGTTGTTCAGATGGAGAAGTAGAGTATTCCATCTTTGCGGGAGCTGTACTTGACGCAGATGGTTCATTAACCAAAGATCAGCAGGATATTATCAGCCATATTGTAAAGAACTTTTCACTCTCAGGGATTTCTATAGACGAAAAAGAAACATCTGAAGAGCCTGCTACAGAAGAAAAAGAAGATACAGAACAAAAAGACGAAAAGCCTGTAGTTGAAGAACCCGCAGAAGAGCCCGTAGAGGAGGAGATAACAGTAGAAAACGAGACTACATCTGAAGAGGCTGTAGCAGAGGAGACACAAGCTGATAATGAGCAGGAAGAAAGTTCTGAACAAGAAGTAAAAGAAGAGACATCAGAATCAGCAGATGAAAAAGTTGAAGATGATAATAATGAGGTTATCGTAGAGGTTACTGAAGAAGATACTGAAGAAGTAGAAGAAACACCAATAGTAAAGCAGAAGAAATTAAAGCCAAAGAAATCTACCGCATATAAGCCATTGAGTTTAGATGATTGGGGCTACGCTTCAACAATAGATAAGAGTGGCGAAAACTCAGTTATGGGTGTTCATATCGACAACATCTATACAAAAGAAGAAGCGACTAAGTTAATTCAACAGTACGGTGGTCGAAAAACTACGTCTACAGAGGGTACATCATTTGTTGTAGTAGAGTATTCTACAACAGTATCAGAAAAAGATGCGTACCTAAACTTAAGATTTTGTGGTGTCGATGGTGGCAGACTTGTTCTAAGAGGTGTATCATACACTACCAGGGCATATGATCTTGATAATACAGAACAGCTAGGCAGCGGATATGACAAAGTAACATACGCTCATAGGTATGCTTATTACGAAGTTCCGACGGGCTGTAAGGAATATATGCTTGTGTTTGGTGAGAATATTAAGGAAGTAGATGATGAGCCACAAGCTAACTTCCTTATTAAACAATAAAAATAGTAGAGGTAAGAGAAAGTGGATTTAGATTTTAGAATTTTTAGAGCATTTCTTGGATTGGCCTTTTTAGTAGCTACGCTTATGCTACTATCAACAATATCACTCGGCATTCATAAAAAGGAGTTGGGTGGAATAAGTGCAGAGCAGCACTTAGAAATGGCAATTCAAGAAGGATATACAACATATCTTGATGGAGAGCAAATAGATATTGCAGCAGTCGATCCTGATGAATATTTGATAACTGTAGATAATAAGAATGATAGAATCTATTTATCAAGACCAAGATTATTGGATATAAAGGGAATGATAAAGGTTAAAAATTAGTAGGTTGTAGAAAAATATGAAGATAAAAGATAAGATTTTAGTTGGGTTTGCCTTTATTTCATGTATGCTATTTATTGCGTATTGTTGTTATGATTTTTTTGGTTCAGTACCATATGCAATTGCGGGCTTTATTTGTACAATGGCTTTGTGGTTTAAAATAACACTCCGTAGAAGTAAATGGTCTAAAGAACAGTGGGCTAGGTATGAAGAAGAATACTACAAATATCACTGGCTTGAGCGAATTTTAAAGGAATATTACGAAAAAAAGAAGAAGGATACTACTAAATAAAATCAGTAAAACGTATATAATAAAGTGAGACGTTGCTAAAATAAAGAGTTTATGCTAAAATTTCAACATTAAATATTGAATTCATAAAGACTCTCGAAGATTTGTAGCGAAAGCTATGACTCTTTCGAGGGTCTTTTTTGCGTTCAATTATTTATAAATCTTTAAACTATATTTATATGAAAGGAGTGACTTCATGTTTGTTGAAATCACAAAAGTAAAAGACGCTCAGAATATCACTATTCAAAAGACTATCTCAGGTACAGATGAATCGAGTATATTCAAAGCAATTGGTGAGGAGTTATTAGACGTAGATATTCCTTCCACACTTACAGGCTCTGTTACAGGGTTAGGCTCTATTGAGCTTAAGATTGGAAAACGAGGAACTGTAATGAAAAAGGGTGTAGCACTTCCTAGTATGTATGTAACTGTAAACTACAATAGTATCTCTACTACAAGTAGTTCATATGATGAAGCATATTTACAGTGTATTAACCCTGAAGGTAATAACTACAAGTATTACAGACTTCTTCCACTTGCAAGCGGGCAGTTGGATGTTGAGTATGGCTCTATTGACGAGGATACCTGTGCTCCTAGACATATTAAAGAGCCTTATGATAGTTATTTGTATTGGATTAGATACTACGAAAAGCTATCTAAAGGATATGTCGATGAGACAGCGACTTTCTTGCACTCAAAGAAGGTCGTAGAAGGAAAGTTAAAAAAAGCAACTCCAACGACAGCTAATGCTATTCTTTATCAGAAGCTTATGGCTTTTGCTAAAAAGCACGTTGCCGAAGTTCTTCTACAGCCTAAGATGATCACCGAAGCTCAGGTTAAGAAAGCCAGAAAAGAATTTGATTTGATGTGTGAAATGAAAACCGCTAGAGGTTTTAATTCACATCTTACAAAGCTTTTAGGTTATTCCCCTAGAAATATCGGTAATAGAGCATTAGGCCGAAACTCAATCAACGATTTATTACTTCCTGCAATGTATTCAGTAGATAGCAAGCAGGCAGATGCTATTGTTGAAAGAGAAAAGAAGCTTCTTCTTGCTATGGAGGCTATTGTAGCCGATGACAAGATGACCGCAACAGAAAAAGAAGAGTCTTTCAAAAAGCACAATATATTAGTATTTGATGCTAATGATGAGCAAAAGAAAGAGGTGCTTGATTTATTGCCAGATGGTTTAAAATCCAATGTGTCTCACATTTACCGAGTTAAGCCTTTAGCTCAGGAAAAGAGAATGAGAGAGTACTGCAAGAAGAATAAAATCACAAAGATTGAAAAGCTTTGGCATGGTTCAGTTAATGAGAACTGGGCTAGTATCATTGAAAATTCTCTCATGATTTCTTCAAGAGTAGCAAATGGCTCTATGTTTGGCAGAGGCGAGTATTTCGCTCCTTCAGCTCACAAGAGTTTCAATTACACTTCATTCAGAGGAACTACATGGGCCAGAGGGCGTTCTGATACGGGATTTATGGGGTTATTTGCCTGTGCTTATGGCAATCCATATTTCGTACATTCGCCAGGGAATTATTCGCAGTCTACATTAAAAAGTGCAGGATATGACTGTGTTCACGCAAAGGCATGTAACACAGGGCTTAGAGCAGATGAAATTGTATTTTATGATGAAGCTGCCCTTTGTCTAAATTATATTGTGGAATTTAAAGCTGCATAACAAATAGTAAATTTTAATGAAGACCCTCAGAGTTAATCTCTGGGGGTTATTTTTATATTGACTTTATGTAAATAAATGTTACAATGTCTATATTAAAGATTAACGATGAAGACTCACAAGATTTATGGGAGAACCCGTAAGTTTGTGGGTCTTTTTTGTTATCTAAATATAAATCTTAAACCAAAAAAAGAATGGAGGTTGAAAGGAAGATGAGTGTAACAGCATTCTCCTACAAGGTAGAAATGAATGATGAAGGAGTACTACTCACACAAGTAAAGACGCAGGCAGGACTTGAAAAAATCAAGAAAAACTATGAATATTTCAAAGCCAGAGAGGAACTGCAAGAGATTAAAAAGGGTGGAAAGTATGCGCAAAGCTATAATAAATTGCTAAACGATACTTTCTTTGATGCTTTAGAGTTTCTATATGAGAACACTGTTATGATCTATGGATTTTATAACAAAGATGTTGCTCAGGAACTCTGGCATAAAGCCTTAGAGATGATTGAGGTCGTAATCGATTCTATAAAAGAAGCGGTTAAAACATACGATTTTGATAAGCTTCTAAAGATTGCTGACGAGTTAAGAGTTGAATTTTCAGAGATGTATGTAAAAGCTATATCTGACAAAGAAACTTTTTACAAAGTAGTAGCCTAATTTAATCACTTATGAATGGAGAAGGAGAAATCCTTCTCTTTTTTATGTCTATAAAGGAGAATTTTATGCGTAATCAAAAAGCAAAATTTGCACACAAAATATCAGCTTATGAAAAAATGACGGATGTTGCAGGAATTATGGGTATAGTGTTAATGGTTGCCACGACTGGAACTGTTGAATTTAACGGTTTTAATGTGTATACCGTAATCTTACTATGTGCTATGGCCATTTGCGGTGTTGTCATTATATATGCTAATAAGCGAGAAAAATTCTATAGAAGAGTACTTTCAAATGTAAAACGTAGAGAAAAGAGAAAAGCTTTTAGGCAAATCTTATACTATGGAGAAAGTGCTGCATAAGGGTTAGCCTCTGGATGAAATTCCAGGGGCGTTTTTGTTATGAAATGTCACTATTTATGCGGTTTGACGGTATGTAAATAGATGATATAATACAATTATGATAAGAGAAAATTATGGATATTGTAGCCGATTTGCTTGTATTTATCACAACAGGCAAGAAGGGCTTTGTAAATTTGAAAAACCATATAAAAAATGTATTATCCGAGGACAATATGAAAAATGTCCTCACGATATTGCAAGTACATTTTGCCATAGTTGTAAAACTGTTCAATGTAGTAACATGCCATACTACATGAACATAAATAATGATAATAGCGAGCTTAATGAAGCGGTAGAAAAGATAGAAGAAGTAAAAGAGCTTCCGCTTGAATTTAAAGAGGAAGTAACTTCAGCTATTGCTTATGTAGATGGCTCTTTCAATAAATATACTAAAACTTATGGTTATGGCGGAGTATTAATCGTTGGAGATGATATAGAGGAATTCTCTAAAGCAGGAAATGACGCAGATACAGCTACGATGTATCAAATAGGCGGTGAAATACTTGCAGCCTGTACAGCTATAAATATGGCAAAGAAAAGGGCAATTAAGAACCTAACCATATACTATGACTACGAAGGAATAGAAAAATGGGCCACAGGGCAGTGGAAAGCAAACAAGCCTAAGACTCAAGCCTATGTAAACTTTATACGAAAATGCGGAGTAAATCTCTCATTTTCAAAGGTAAAAGCTCACACGGGCGTTAAATACAATGAGATTGCAGATCAGCTTGCAAAGAAAGCATCAGGAGTTATATAGAAATGTTACTTAAGGACATCGGTACACCTACAAAAACAGTTAATGCATTAGCTAAGAAAAACATCATAACAGTAGATGATTTAGCGCATGTAGTTCCTAGAAAATATAAGAACTACCTTAAAGTGGTAAATCTAAATGAAGCTGAGATTGATAAAGATAATGCTATTAGAGGTCATATTGTAAGCACAGAGATCCGTGGAGAACGTTTTCCTAAATGTCTTGCTGCTACTCTTTTAGACGAAGAAACTGGGCAGACATTAGAGCTTAGTTGGTTCGGTGGAAATCAGATTATTGCTTACCAAAAAAGTATTATAGAAAAACTTGATGGAAAAAACATTGTTGTATGCGGAAAGCTTATAAAGCATGATAAATTTGGATTCAAGATGCTTACTCCAGATAAAATGGAGCTTGAGACTGAATTCAAGCCTCATATTATGACTATTTATCGCAAGTTTAGCGGTGTATCTGAAAAGACCTTAAAGCAACTCATATATAAGTCGTTAAAGTTCATCAATGAGCCTTTAGAAATCATTCCAAAGGATATGCTTGGATATAAGGAAGCTTTATATAAGCTTCACTACCCAAAGAAAATGGAAGATGTTACTGAAGGCGCTAGAAGACTTGTATATAACGATTTTACTTATATTAACTTAAAGCTCGCCAGAGATGGCTCAAATAGAAAAGACGGATTTTTGTTTGATAAATATGAATTGACACAGCAGTTCGTAAAGGCATTGCCTTTTGCATTATCTGATGGCCAAAAGAATGCTTGTAACAAGATTGTTATATCTACACACAAGGGCGTTAGATTAAATGCTTTAGTTCAAGGTGATGTCGGATGCGGTAAAACAGTTGTAGCCTTTACAGGGCTAATAAATGCCGTAGAAAATGGTTATCAAGGAGCACTTTTAGCTCCTACTCAGGTATTAGCTGAACAGCACTTCCTTGAGTTAACAGAACGCTTAAAGGACTTTGATTTAAAGGTAGCATTTTTAGGCGGTGGCACAAAAGCTAAAGAAAGACGAGAGATATTAGCGGGATTAAAAGATGGCTCTATTAACATTATAGTTGGTACTCATGCAATCTTTTCTGCATCAGTAGAATTTAATAATCTTGGAATGATTATCATAGATGAAGAGCATAAGTTTGGAAGAGCTCAGAAGCAAGCCCTGAAGAACAAAGCTGAAGCAGGTGCGCATGTTGTTAGAATGTCCGCTACACCTATTCCACGTTCGTTAGTTGGTGCTATTTACGGTGAAGATGTAGAGATTATTAATATAGAAACAATGCCACAAGGCAGAAAGCCAGTACAGACTGCAAAACAAATCGGTCATACAAATACATTCCCATTCATCTTAAAGCAGTTAAAGGAAGGCCATCAGTGTTATGTTGTATGTCCTGCTATCGATAACGATGTAGATGAGGACGAAGAACCACTTTATAAGCTTAAGAACGTGAAGGAAGTGGCTGAAGAGTATGAGAACTATTTTAGCAAGTTTGGATTCAAGGTAGCTTCGTTAAATGGAAAGATGTCTAAAAAGGATATGTCAGCTACTATTGAAAGTTTTGCTAATAACGAGGCTCAGATTCTTGTATCTACAACTGTTATAGAAGTAGGTGTAAATGTCCCTAATGCAACTATTATTGTTGTAGAGCAGGCAGAAAGGTTCGGACTTGCTTCGCTTCATCAGCTTAGAGGTCGTGTTGGCCGTGGAACATATAGAGGATACTGCATTTTGCAGAGCGAGCACATTGACAATGAAAGAATTGACATTATGTGCAGTACAAATAATGGTTTTGAGATTGCTGAGATGGATCTAAACATGAGAGGTGGCGGAGATATTATCGGTGATGCTCAAAGCGGTTTCGATAAATATGTAAATGAAATTATTGATAATCCAAAGCTTTACGAGCTTGCTAAGCTTGGCGCTTCTAAGTTAATGGAAAGTGGCCTGGGCGGAAGATTAATAAGTTTGTACGAGGAAAAGGACGAGTACGAAAGCGAGGCTATTTAATGCGTACATATAGAGATATAGCAAACCTGTCTCAAAATCTTTTTGAGGAATACCTTATTGATAAAATAACGGTAGATGTAAAGGATGTAGAGCCGAACTCTATAGAAGGAGCTACATACTACGCTCAAAAGCTTATTGAGATAGCAAGAAGAGTAAACGAATTAACTTGTGTACTGGTAGCGGTTAGAAACATCAAAAGATGCACTAACCGTGTAGGTACAAAATCAGACCATCAGGATCTTATTGATAAGGAAAGCTCACTTAATGACTGTATTAAGGCCCTAGATATGATATATAAGGCTTTAAATAGAAATATTGTTATGAGAGAAGTAAACAATAGAGAGTTGTATATTACAGGAGCAGCATGATGTTCTATAAGAATGACAATAATAAATCAAGCTTTTTGCAAAAGGTATCTGGCGGATTCAAAAGCTTCGATGCTTTTGTGATGAAGTTTGTAAAAAGGTTTAAGTGGTTTGGAATTTACTATTTAGCCACGGCCGCTATATTTGAACTGGCTTTTAGGCTTGATGGCAGGGCTAGTACGGCTGCCTTATTACAAGAAATAAGCTTTGACTTACGAAGTTTTATATATTTCAACATAGTTTTGGTGGGAATGCTTGTAGTTTGGCTTATTAAATTAATCATAAAAGGTATAAGCAAAGTCGCTGAGTTTAGAAAGAGAAAATTAGATGAGTAAAAGAGCATTACTTATAGCTGAGAAGCCTGACTTAATGAGAAAGATTGAGCAGGCTTATAATAGCAATAAATCAAAATTTGATATTTATATTGATTTTGTGGCCCAACGAGGCCACTTATTGACGTTAAAATGGCCACATGAAATAGATGCTGTTATGACTGAGTATAAATGGGAGACACTTCCTTTTTATCCAGATGAGCACGGTGGATGGCAATATAAAATACCAAAGGAAAAGAAAGTAGGCAACTACCTAACCTCGGAAGAAAGATTTAAAGCCATTAAAGAATTGTATGATAAAGGAAACTATGACTTTATCATACACGCAGGAGATCCAGATAGAGAAGGAGAGCTTCTAGTCTGGGAGACACTTAATGCTCTTGGAGTAAAAATCCCTGTAAAGAGGTTCTGGTCAAACGATGTTACTGAAGGCGCTATCATCAAAGCCTTAAATAATTTACGAGATGAAGCTACAGATGAATTCTTGATTAACCTAAAATCAGAAAGCTACGGTAGACAACACGCTGATTATATTATGGGTATGAATTTATCTAGGGCAGGTTCTCTTGCTATGAGCGGTAGAGCTTCTAT
>JAEEGL016834112.1_pt1 | contig 107988 bp, 91 predicted proteins | sample 9134231 | NCBI WGS metagenome assembly JAEEGL01 (sample SAMN16246548, study PRJNA631951) | gut metagenome | biome: gut microbiome; feature: rumen; material: fiber-attached | host: Bos | place: Iran: Karaj | collected 2018-10
GGGGCGCACCTCTTCCCATTCCGAACAGAGAAGTTAAGCCCGGCAGTGCCGATGATACTGCATCCGTGTGGGAAAGTAGGTCGCCGCCCACCCCTAATGGAAAAGCCCTCCGCCCTTGGCGAGAGGGCTTTTTTAGTTTATAATTTATAATTTAGAATTTAGAGTTGCGTCCGAAAGAATCTCTAAATTCTAAATTCTAAATTCTAAATTCTCAACTTAGAAAATGTATCTTTGCAGTCTAATGACCTTGCAATTGAAAACCCTCTCACTTATCGGACTACTATTACTTGCTATCTGCCTCTCTTGTACTAAGTCACCTGAGATTCAAGATATCATCATCAATTACAACAGTCCAGCTTCTCTTTGGGAAGAATGCATCCCCCTGGGCAACGGCCATTTAGGCATGATGTCGGACGCAAAACCTTTGCACGAAACCATTACCCTTAACGATATCACCCTCTGGTCTGGTGCCCCTTCTGATGACAGTAACCCCGATGCCAAATCTCATCTCCACGAAATCCAACAGCTGCTTATCGACGGTAAAAATGTCGAAGCCCAACAGCTGATGTACGAGACCTTCGTCTGTGGTGGCCAAGGCTCTGGCCATGGTAATGGCGCCAATGTACCTTACGGTAGCTACCAGATGCTAGGTGCGCTTACCATCGACTATGACTTTGGCACAAACGCACCTGTCAACGACTATCGCCGATCCCTCAATCTTAACGATGCCGTGAGTCAAGTGAGCTTCTTCATCGATGGACAACCGTTTCAACGAAGCTACTTCCTTTCACGTGAGGATGATGTAGCCGTCATGAGAATAACTAACGTGAACCCCTCTGCCATAAACATCGCTCTGTCCAGATCGGAACACGCTACTGTCTTCTCATCTGAAAACGAGACGACTATTCAAGGTCAACTGCCCAGTAATGTCGATGGAGTGGAAGGAATGCGTTTCTTTGCCAAAGCCGTTTTGGTCCCAACTGACACCGTGACGATGCTCTATTATGCTTCCGCAACGGATTACTTCTGCAAAGATCCTGAAACTTATGTCAACGAACGGATTGAGAACGCTAGCAACTTGGGATATGAACGTCTTCTGGAACGACATTTGCACTCTTATAAAAGTTTGTTCGATCGTGTTGTCCTTGACCTTGATGGCGTTTTGGCTCGGGCAAATTCACCCATGACTCTTCAAGAACACTGGCAACAGTTCCTCGAGGACGATGATCCTTGGCTGCCTGTGGCTTATTTCCAGTTTGGCCGGTACCTGCTGATTAGCTCTACCCGCGAGGATTTGCTGCCTCCCAACCTGCAAGGCCTTTGGGCCAACACTATACAAACTCCTTGGAATGGCGACTATCACCTTAACATCAATGTGGAGATGAACCATTGGCCATGTGAGGTTTGTAACCTCTCTGAACTGCATCTTCCTTTGATCCATTTCACCCAAAGCCTTGTGGAATCTGGCACTAAGACAGCTACTGGCTTTTATGGTGCCCGAGGTTGGACTGCTCATGTGATTAGCAATCTGTGGCGATTCACTGCCCCCGGAGAACATCCCTCTTGGGGTGCCACCAACACCGGTGGGGCTTGGCTTGCCCTCCATGCTTGGCAACATTACCAGTTTACCAGAGATACGGCTTTTCTTAAAGAAGTCTATCCGATGATGAAAGGGGCAGCCCGGTTCTTCCTTGACATCATGGTCGAAGAACCCGAACATGGATGGCTGGTGACCGCTCCTACAACATCTCCGGAGAACTCCTTTTATATGGTTGACGGACGTGTAGCCAGCGTTTGTATGGGTAGCACCATGGATGTTCAAATCCTTACGGAATTGTTCAATGCCTTAATTCAATCGACGGAGATTCTTCAATGCGATCAAGCCTTTGCCGACTCTTTGCAACATACAATTAAGCGTTTTCCACCCATGCAGGTCAGCGAGAATGGTTATCTGATGGAATGGCTTAAGGACTATCGCGAGGTGGAACCTCAGCATCGTCATATCTCGCATCTATTTGGGCTTTATCCAGGCTCGACTATCACTTCCCGTAAGACCCCAGAACTCCTTGAAGCGTGTAAAGAGACGTTACGTCGTCGAGGTGATGAAAGCACTGGATGGTCTAGAGCGTGGAAAATCAATTTTTGGGCTCGTCTAGGCGAGGGCGACCATGCCTATCAACTCTTGAAAAACTTGCTTCAACCGGTTACTACCTATCCAAATCTGTTTTGTGCCCACCCACCTTTCCAAATTGATGGTAACTTTGGTGGCACCGCTGGTATTGCTGAGATGCTGATCCAAAGCCATGATGGGACAATAGACCTCCTTCCAGCTTTGCCCTCAGTATGGAAAAACGGCTATTTCAAAGGATTGAAAGCCCGTGGTGGTGCCACGGTTGAATGCCAATGGAAGAATGGAGAAATCGTAAAATCTACAATAAAATGACCATGACTGACGAGAATTTTACTTATTTGGTGGATCAATTTGCTGATGTGCGTATCATGCGCTATCGTATTCCTGACTGGGATCAACTCTCCTTGCAACAAAAAGCCTATGTCTATTGTCTTGGCGAGGCGGCTAAATGCGGACGCGACATCCTATTCGACCAAAACTATAAATATAACTTGGTGATTCGGAAAACCTTGGAAGCTGTGCTGAAGACTTATCAAGGTGATAGAGAATGCACTGATTTTCAGAATTTTATTGTCTATGCTAAACGAGTGTTCTTTAGCAATGGAATTCATCATCATTATGCTGAGGATAAATTCTTTCCAGAGATTTCAGAAAGTTATTTCTCAGCATTGGTGAAATACAGTGATTCCTCTGCCTTGCCCATGAATCCCCAAGAGAGCGTCGATGAGTTCATCGCTTTTCTGATCCCCATCATCTTCGACCGAAATATCGATGTGATGCGTCGTAGTAGCCAAGAAGATATCATCGTGAACTCGTCGGTCAATTTCTATCAAGGCGAGTTGACCAAACCTGAAGTGGAATCCTTCTATCATACAATGCATTCCGACTCGGATAAGACACCGATTTCCTACGGATTGAACTCTCGTCTGGTCAAAGATGAACAAGGAATTCATGAGATGGTGTATCGCGCTGATGGTTTATATGGCAAGGCAATTCAGCAGATCATTTCCTGGCTTGAGAAAGCCAACGAAGTGGCTGAGAATGATCGTCAACGACGTTATACTCAGCTGCTTATCGATTATTATAAAACAGGTGATTTGAGAATTTGGGACGAATACAACATCGCTTGGGTTCAGGATACGGAGTCGCACATCGATTTCGTCAATGGATTTATTGAAGATTATAACGATCCGATGGGGATGAAGGCCACCTGGGAAGCCATTGTCGATTTCAAGGACATGGAAGCTACCAAACGGTCACATACCATCGGTGAGAATGCGCAATGGTTTGAGGACCATTCGCCTGTCGATCCGCGCTTTAAGAAAGAACAATGTAAAGGTGTCTCGGCAAAGAGCATCATTGTCACCACACTTGGAGGAGACTGTTTCCCCTCGCCACCGATTGGCATCAATCTTCCCAATGCCGATTGGATTCGTAAGGATTATGGATCTAAGTCGGTGACTATCACTAATTTGATGCAAGCTTACGACAAAGCGGCTGAGGAAAATCCTCGCAGTGGATTGAAAGAGTTTGCCTACTCGCAAGAGGAAATTGACCTGTGCAAGAAGTATGGCGTGGAGACTGATATCGTTCACACTAATCTACATGAGTGTCTTGGACATGGTTCGGGAAAACTATTGCCGACGACCCCTCCTGGGGCTTTGAAGGAATACAGCTCCACTTTGGAGGAAGCCCGCGCCGATCTTTTTGGGCTGTATTATCTAGCTGATCCTAAGATGGTGGAATTGGAAATCCTGCCCGACATGGAAGCTTACAAGGCGGAATACTGCAGCTATATCCGCAATGGCTTGATGACCCAGCTGGCTCGTGTTGAGTTGGGCAAGGATGTCACCGAGTCTCACATGCAAAACCGAAAGTTGATTGCCACATGGTGCTATGAGCATGGCCAAGAAAGGCAAGTCATTGAGAAAAAGGTGGAGAACGGTAAGACCTATTTCGTTGTCAATGACTTTGAGGCTTTGCGTGAACTGTTTGGGGAACTTTTGGCTGAAGTGCAACGCATCAAGAGCGAGGGTGACTATGCCGCAGGCAAAGCCTTGGTTGATCGCTATGGCGTGAAAGTAGATCCTGAGCTTCATAAAGAGGTCAAGGAACGCTACAATGCCCTTGGCCTAAAACCTTATGGGGGATTTATCAATCCGGCCATCACCCCAGTAGTGGAGGATGGCCGAATCGTGGATTATCAAGTGAGTTATCCGGATGACTTCCTTCAGGAGCATCTGGAACTCGGAGAGAAATATAGTTTTTAGAATGCTACACTAATACCTGCCATGAAGTTGATCCCTGGCTGTTGCAAGTAGGCACGGCTGTGATAGTAATAATAAGCGGTCTCAGAAGTATAGTCGTCAACCCAGTCGCCAACCCAAGCGTTGAGGCGGTACTGGTGGTTGGTGAGGTTGTTGACAGCCAAGTTGAAAATGACTTCGCTGCCATTCTTCAGCTGCCATGCATAGCTGGCTCGCATGTTCAGCAGGAAGTAAGGATCAAGTGCATAGACTTCGCGTGAAGTGTTGTCGCAATACTGCTTGCCCACGTACTTGCCGATAAGTTGCAGCTTGGCACCGGTGAAGGGTTTAAAAGTGGCGATGGCTGCACCAACAATCGATGGCGAGAAAGAGAGGTCGGTGTTCTTGGTGTAGGAAGTCATGAGACTGTCACCATCGTTGAAGTCGGTATAAGTGTAGCCCAAGATTTTGTTTCTGCTCAGTGTGATGTTGCCATCGAGGCTGAACCAGTCTGTGAAACGGTATCCGGCTACGAGCTCAATACCCAAGCGATACGACTTATCGACGTTCTCCATCAAAGCATAACCCGTAGAGCTGAGGTCGCCTGAAGGGGTGAGTTGGTCTTTGTAAAGCATAGCATACAGGTTGCTTCTGAACGTGAAGTCGCTCTTTTCCAGGTCATAACCCAATTCAAAGTCGAGCATGGTCTCAGGACGCACCTCATCATGGTTTTCGATAGCGTCCTTGATGTCGGAACGAGTAGGCTCACGATGGGTCATGCCAGCCACGAAGAACAGTTTGCTATTTGGATTGATGGAATAACGTGTGCCGAGTTTGGGGTTGAAGAACAAATAGTCATTGTGATAGTCCAAGCTGTCGAAAGAGTCATCCATTCCGGTGAGGTCATAATGGACATATCGTAACTGAATGTCACTGTAGATGTTATATGTCGGGGTGATGTCGTAAGTGAGTCTCAGGAAAGAAGTGTTGTCATACTTTTGGCCACGGTTGCGATACCATTCGTAGGGCTTGTCAATGCTAATCTCCATAGGCGTTTGTCCATCGATGCTCAGCTGGTCTTGAGCCCAGATAAGGTTGCCGAAATGCCAGCCGTTAAAATATAAATAGGTGTTACCTAAAGAGGCAGAGAAACGATCGGTTTGATAGCCAGCTGAGAGAACGCTGGTATAGCCGTTGTTGTCCATTTTCTTCTGATGGATGAAATCACTCTTTGATGTCTCGGAGAGGCTGTAGAGACCATAGTAGGAGCCGGGTTTCTTGTTGTCTTTATACTGTTCGTAGTAGCCTTCGCCATGGGTGAAGTCGAAAGCTGCATTGAGTGTCCACTGGTTGTTGGGACGGAACGAGTAATACAGTTGATAATGGCGTTGGTCGTAGTTGTCAGTCTCGTTGTCATAATAGAACACATTACCAAAAGCGTCTTCGTAAGCTCCGGTGCCGTTGAAGTGCGGATCGACATCCAAATCCTCTGCCGAGGCTCCGTCCCAAGTGATGCCTGTGTGTTGATGTCCCATGATAAACACGGCTTTCAACAGAGAACGTTTTCCGTACCAGCCACCGTTGAAGAAGAGGCTTTGTTGGTCGGAAAGACCGTTGCGAACAAATCCATCACTGCTCAAACCATTGTATGCCAGGTCGAAGGAGAGGCCGTTCTTCAACATCCCTGTTCCTGTGGTAACCCCATATTGACGTGTGTTGAATGAGCCGTATGAGATATCTGCTTGTCCATAAGCTTTGGGTGAAACGGTGAACGTCTGCAGGTTCAAGGCGCCTCCAACGGAAGGAGTTCCTCCGATAGTGGCACCAATGCCGCGTTGCAACTGGATGTTTTGAGCCATGCCTCCGAGATTGGGGATGTTGTACCAAAACACGGCCTGGCTCTCAGGGTCATTAAGTGTTATACCATTGATATTCACGTTGATGCGAGTTGCGTCAACACCACGGATACGAATAGAGGTTGCACCTACCATGCCGTTTTCACCGCTGACTACCACAGAAGGCTCTAATTCGAGTTGGTAAGGCAACGAGGGCAACAGTTTGGTTTCCTGTAATTGTTGACGATCCTTCTCTGAGATGGTTAGTGGGGTTTTGTGATCGACATGCGACCCGTTGATGATCACCTCATCCAGTTTTAAAGTGTCGCTCACAATGCTGTTGACGGCATTGTTCTGTGCGTTCATGGTTGCCGCCATAAAGCAGGCAAAAATCAAAAGTAAAAAGCTTTTTTTAAACATAACTCATTGATTTAAAGTTAATTAATAATATTAAATCAATAGAGGAAATCTTGAAGAAACTCATTTCCCTGTATCGGCATTGCCCGTGTCAGGTGCAAAGGGTTTGATCTCAGCCATTTTCATCCCGCAATACGGGAAAAGGCACCCCTAATTGATGCCGCAAAGGTAAGGAAAAGAATTGAGAGTTGAGAGTTGAGAACTGAGAGTTTTTTATAAAAACTGCATTCGTCAAAGAATCAACTTATCTGCTAAAGGTCAGCAGAGGGATGTGCAGGTCAAAGAAGTCGCTCTTGGTGACTTTATCCCTGAAGAAAATGTCCCAAAAGTGTTTGCGATGGGGAATGAAGGCCGCTAGGCTGATGTTGTTCTCTTCGCAGTATGCCTTCATGGCATCCTTCGGACTGCTGTTGTAGATAAGCTTGTAGCACAATTCGCCGTTGAGGTTGATGTAACGCAGCGTTTCTTCAAGCGCTCTCATCTGTTTCGCGGCTTTTGCGGGTTCGCCATCCATAACGAAGCTGACCACATGGACATGCAGGTGATAAGGCTTCAAAATATTGAAGATTCTGCTGATGGAGGCGGCGTCGTTCTTGTCGAAGTTGGTCACATAAAGCACCTCGTTATTCGGTTTATATTTGTATTCTTCATGGATTGAGAGCAGCGGTACCGGCGATTTGCTCATCAAGCTCTTCGACATGCTGCCTTCCAAGAAGGACTTCCTTCCTCGTCCCCGTGTGCCCATCAGTACTAGATCGGGCTGAAGTTCCCGAGTCAAATGCAACAACTGTTGTTCGGGATAGCCGTCAAGGAGTTGGGGGATGATCTCGATATTGGTCAACCCCGACTTCTCAATCTCATCCTTGAGGTAATCGATGCTTTGTTTCATGGCTTCTTCAGCCATTGTCTTGGCATCAGTGACCTCGAAGTGGTCCATATAGGCATGAAACAACACGATGGTGCCTCCTGCGAACCGTAGTAGGTCAAGGGCATAAGGGACAAGCATTTTGTTTTCGTTGCTGAAGTCGGTGGCAAGGATGATTTTCATAGTGATACAAGTTTAGAAACCGATGAAATAACAGGAATAACCAATCACCGCTGCCACGATAGTGTTGATAATCTTGGCTTTGGCGAAACTTAGCTTGCTTTCGGCAAGTAGTGGGAGAGAGGCGTGTCCGTCTTGCGAGATGGAACTGGCCAAGAGGACGGAGAAAGGAATGGTGCCTGTGGCGAACAAGGTCACGAAGAGCAAATGCGGCCCTGATTCAGGGATGATGCCCACAAGCACGGCAAGCAGAATCATCCATGGTATGTTGGAGCTGATCCATGACTCAAGAGGCATATAGTGCAGTCCGAGTTCGATGACGAGCAAGGCCCCAAAAGTCCAAAGGAAGATGGAGAGGAAGTGCTTGCGGATGACGTGTTCCCAAAGGTGTTCCTTGATGATGTGTTCGTTGGCCGTGGCGATGAACCATACCACGATAAGGCTGATGATGGCAAATATCAAGTTGAGCCAATACTCATCGAAAATGTTTACATGGCTGGTGGAGGCCTCTTCAGCGTGTTCGTCACCCAACAGGCCGAAAGCCAAGGCGATGATGAAAATCACCACGCCCAGCAAAAGGGCCACGCGTTCGGCACTGGCATGCCTTAGGTTCTTGAGACTGGACTTATCGTCCGGCTTGCCTTGTTGATGCTCTTCCTGGTGGATTTGGAATCCCTCTTCGCAGCCGGTGGACCTGGTTGTTCTTTTCCTCGATAGCAGATCGACGATCCAGCCTGTCAGGATGGCGACGACGAACAAGACGGCCATGAGAATCAAAGCTTGTTTGGGAATCATGGTGAACATGACGAAAGCCTCATCACCAGAAGTGGCGATCATCATCGCAATCAACGCACCGAGACTCAAGAGCTTGTGCGAGTACATCGAAACCACAGCAAACCCTCCCATGCAGCCAGGGATGAGCCCTAGTCCGGCACCCAACACCACCTGGCCAAAACGATGCTGCCTCAACTTATTGAACCATCGGCCTTCCGAACGGATGTTGATGAACTCAATCATCAGCATCATGATCATCACCAAGCCTGTGATCAAAAAGCTGTTCCTCAGCACATCGATAAACAAGGAGAGAAAATCGTGCATCATCTGTAATTTGAATAGCAAAATTAGAAAACTTCTCTTATTTTTGCATGGAAAAACTGAATTAAATGACGAAAGACGATTGCTTTTACATTGGCCGTGTGGCCAAGACCCATGGGATCAAAGGAGAGGTGACCATCAAGTTGGATGTTGACGACCCATCGGCTTATCTCGACATGAAATATTTCCTTCTGGAAATCAACAAGGTGTTGACTCCATTCTTTGTGGAGAGACTCACCATGAGCGGTGACAAATTCTTTGTGGGCATTCAAGACGTGAACACCGTTGAAGCTGCCTCAGCGCTGACAGGGAAAAGTGTGTTTCTCCCCTTGGAGATGCTCCCCAAGCTGACAGGAAAACAGTTCTATTATCACGAGGTTAAAGGTTTCACTGTCGTTGACGAGAATAAAGGGGAATTGGGCCCGATTAAAGAGATCCTCGAATACCCAACACAGGCAATCATCCAGGTGTTTAAGGATGGCAAGGAGATTCTGATACCTATCTTGGATCAAGTGATCGTCAAGGTTGACCGGAAAGGGAAGAAACTTCATGTGAAGGCTCCGGAAGGGCTGATTGATATGTACTTGGGGAGTTGAGAGTTGAGAATATGGCACGGTTTCATTTCAAGCATTTTAGCCTTTATCATGATCAGTCCACCATGAAAGTGGGAACGGATGCGGTGATGCTTGGTGCTTGGGTGAAGGTGAAACCTACGGATGTAGTCTTGGATATCGGCACTGGCTGTGGCATCCTTCCACTGATGATGGCACAAAAAGGTGTTGCCAAAGTGGATGCCGTAGATCTTGACGAGCCTTCAGCACAGGAAGCCGCCAATAACTTCGAAGCCTCGCAGTGGCGCGACAGACTGTTTGCCTATCATGCCGACATCCGTAGATTTGGATTCGGTCGTAGTTATGACTTGATTTTGTCGAATCCGCCATTCTTTGTCCATTCCTACAAATGTGACGAGGACCGTAAAAACCAGACTCGCCATGCCGAGACCTCGCTGACTTTTCTCGAGTTGGTGCAAGCGGTTAAAAAACTGCTTAAACCTGAAGGTCGATTTGCTCTTGTATTGCCGGAACGTGAGTCGCACGATTTCCTATCCATAGCGAACCAACATGGCCTTTATGTATTTGAAAAACAAGATCTTATACCCGTTGAAGGAAGAGAGGTTAACCGTGTGAATCTCGAACTGCGCTATGGTCAGCCCGTCACGCCTGAGGTCACTACCTTGATCATGCGCGACCGTGACAACCATTTTACTGATGAATATACTGCGTTCTTGAACGATTTTTATTTAGGATAAACGAAAAACACAACTGATATGAAGAAACTAATTACAATCTTGTTTGCTTTGATGGTGACGCTTGGGGCATTTGCCCAAAACCATTGGGTCCCCAACATCCATCAATTTCCTACAAATATGAATGTGATTGCAACCATTGAGGTGAATGGCATTGAACAGCAGAACAACTATCTTGAACTCGGCGTGTTTTGTGGTGATGAAGTTCGTGGAAGTCAGATGCTTGACTATTATGATGCCCCTGTTGACCGATATTTGGCTTTCTTGACTGTTTATGGTCAAAATGGAGATGTTTTAACCTTTCGACTCTATGATCATTTTACAGAGCAGGAGTTGGAAATGACATGCTCAAACCAGATGACATATTTGTCTAATGACATTATCGGAATGCTCTTCACGCCCTATGTGTTCGATTTTTCCGGAGGAGGTGATTGTGCAGTCAATGTCACCATCGATCCTGCAGACAGTGGTGAGGTCAGTGGTGCAGGAAATGTGCCTTGTGGTTCCTACTGTACGTTGACAGCGACACCGTTGGATGGTGGTGTTTTTCTTGGATGGACTTACGGAGATGAAACTCTGACAACCGATACGGAATTCTCTTTCAATGTCTTAGGCAATGTTAGCTTTGTGGCTCATTTTCAGGCCCCGACGCCTGTTTATACGGTGACTGTTTCTGCTCAACCGGAAGTGGGAGGTGCTGTTGATGGCGGTGATGAGTATGAAGAGGGAGCTCTTTGCGAGGTGACAGCTACGGCTTATGAAGGCTATGAGTTTCACTACTGGATGGAAGGAGAGGAGGTGATCTCTGAAGAACCAGCATTCTCGTTTGAGGTCTATGCCGACCGTGATTTAGTGGCGGTTTTTGAGCATGTGGTTGAACCAGTGTATCATGAGATAATGGCTGAAGTCGATCCTGAAGCTGGTGGAACGGTGAGCGGTGCCGATATCTATGAAGAAGGCGAGTATTGTACCTTATTGGTGAACTTGAACCCCTTATATGCGTTTGTAAACTGGACCGAGGATGGGGTAGAGGTGTCCACAGAGAATCCCTACAGATTTGAAGTGACTAGACCTCGTGTTCTTGTGGCTAATGTGGTCTATAGCAATGAAGTGCTTGAGACGTTGTTGAATAGCTTCCTGTATCCGAATCCGACCCAAGGAAAGGTGATCCTTGCCCTGCCTGAGACAATGGTGGAACCTTGCATTGTTGTCTATGATGTGAACGGAAAGCGGATGATGACAACGAAGACGCCATCGTTAGACCTTTCTGGTCTTAGCGATGGCGTGTATTATGTGACGGTTAATGGTTGTCAGGTAGGAAAGATCGTGCTGAAACGCTGATTAAGGTCGATAAATCCGTTGCCGTTGTTCTTCTTTCTGGATTTGCCGGTTGATCTTTGTACGGTCCTCGCCTAAGATATAAGTGAGGCGGACTGAGATTTGGTTGTTGTATTGCAGTCGGACCTTGCTCGGCACGGTTTCATCGTAATTGGCAAAAAGCAGACGGGTGCGGATAGGAACCATCGAATATTGGTATCTCACTTGAGCATGAAGCCCTTCCCATAACCTGATACGGAAGTCGGCACAGACACTGAAATCGTTTTTCTTATAGGTGTTGGAGTTGCGAACCAGCAGGTTGCCTTCTTCATCGTAAAGCCCAGCCTGAGCGAGGTCATCGATGGTCTTTATGCTTCCCAAATCAACATCTTTTGGGCCGTTGTAGCCTTCTATCCAGCGCAGTTTTCCGTCACCGACATAAGTTTCAGTCTCCACCCCGTTGATCTTCTCCGAGAAGCCTACAATACGACCAAACGATGCACCGATACCTATAGTGTAACGGTTTTTGTCGGTCATGTAAACCATCAGAGGTATTTCAACGTAGTTGAGTTTCAAATCATATGTGCCCGTCAAATAGCTCGAATAGGAGATGGAGTCGCCCTTGTATGCTCCTTTGGGGTTGTATTGCACTTCGAGACCGATGTCCATCCAATTGGTCACGGGAATCAGGGCGCCAACACCGGCCTGGCCTTTGATGCGCTTGTATCCGTAGCAATCATCACCATCGACTTGGGACATGCTGAATCCGCCAAACACTTCTCCTTTGATGAGCTGTGCCTTTACCTCACTTGTTAAAGAGATGATTGTCAGGATTATAGCGACAATAAAGAGTCTATTATTATTCATATTTCAGATGGATTAATCTTTATTTCAACGAGAAACGGAGTGAAAAAGTATGTTTCTGCTTAATTTTTCGATGGAATGTTACGCATGGAGAGGGAGATCCGTTTGCGGTCAAGATCAACGTCACTCACTACGACTCTGACTTTTTGGTTGAGTTTCAGCACCTCGTTAGGGTCTTTGATGTAATGGTCAGTGATTTGGCTGATGTGGACTAACCCATCTTGATGCACGCCGATATCCACAAAGGCACCAAAGGCCGTGATGTTGGTGACGATGCCGTTGAGCACCATGCCAATACGCAGGTCGTTGATGCTGCGGATATTCTTGTCGAACTCGAAGGCCTCGAAATGTTGGCGTGGGTCGCGACCGGGTTTCTCCAACTCCTTGAGAATGTCGTTGATGGTCTCAATGCCGAAACTCGCTTCCACGAATTCGTTGGGTTGAATCTTGGTGATGAGTTCTTTGTTGCCGATAAGGTCTTTTACCTTGACATTCAGTTTCTTGGCCATCTTCTCAACAATGTGATAGCTCTCAGGGTGTACGGCACTCTGGTCCAATGGATTCTCTCCGTTGTGGATGCGAAGGAATCCTGCGCATTGTTCGAAGGCTTTCTCTCCAAGACGAGGAACGCTATAGAGTTGTTTGCGGTTTTTGAACCCTCCTATTTCATCACGGTAGTGGACGATGTTATAAGCCAAGGTGGGTCCGACGCCACTGACGTAGGAGAGGAGTTGCTGACTGGCGGTGTTCAGTTCCACACCTACGGCATTGACGCAACTTTCCACAGTCTGGTCCAGACTTTCGCCGAGTTTTTTCTGATCCACGTCGTGTTGGTATTGACCAACGCCAATCGATTTCGGGTCGATTTTTACCAGTTCGGCCAAGGGATCCATGAGCCTTCGGCCGATGCTGACGGCGCCACGCACAGTGATGTCGTAGTCAGGGAACTCCTCGCGGGCAATCTTCGATGCGGAATACACCGAAGCTCCGCTCTCGCTGACCATCACGGCCATGAGGTCGCGGTCGAACTTGATGCTTCTGATGAAATCCTCCGTCTCACGACCTGCGGTACCATTGCCGATGGCGATGACCTTGATGCGGTAGGCATCGACGAGGCTTTTGATTTTTCGCATGGCTCCAATGGTGTCCGACTTGGGCGAGTGAGGATAGATGGTCTCGTTGTGGAGTAAGGCTCCGGTCTCGCTCAGCACCACCACCTTGCAGCCCGTCCTGAACCCGGGGTCGATGGCAAGAACCCGTTTCTGACCCATCGGAGGAGCCAACAGCAGTTGCCTGAGGTTCTCGGCAAAAACTTGGATGGCAGTTTCATCGGCCTTCTCCTTGTAGAAGTTGCGTATCTCCGTCTCGATGGAAGGCGCAAGCAGACGTTTCCACGCATCGTCGATGGCGTCTTGGACAACGGCGGTCGATTCGTTGTCGTTTTTCAAAAAGATGTCATCCAACGAGTTCAACACAAACTCGTCATCCACGTTGATCTTCACTTTCAAAACACCTTCCTCTTCAGCTCTAAACAGGGCGAGTACCCGGTGGGATGGAGCGTTTCCGATGGGCTCGCTCCAGTCGAAATACTGCTGGTAGGTTTTGCCTTCTTCTTCCTTTCCCTTGACGATTGACGACTTGATGACACCTTGCAGATGGAAGATCTTGCGGATGCGGTTGCGTCCGTTGATGTTTTCCGAGATCCACTCGGCCATGATGTCTTTCGCTCCTTGGACTGCCTCTTCAACATTGTTGACACCTTTCTCCGCGTTGATGTATTTCTTGGCGATTCTTTCCACGGAGTCAACGTTTTGAGCCATAATCTGAGCAGCCAGGGGTTCCAAACCCTTTTCCCGAGCAATGGTGGCGCGGGTCCGGCGTTTCGGTTTATAAGGAAGGTAGAGGTCTTCGACCTCTTGCAGTGTCTTGGCCTCGTTAATCTTTTGTTCGAGTTCTGGGGTCAGCTTTTCTTGTTCGCGGATAGAGTTGAGCACACTTTCCTTGCGTTTCTCAAGCTCGATGAGTTGCTCCAGTCGTTTTTGGATGGCGGCGATAGGCTCTTCGCTCATCGAACCGGTCATCTCTTTTCGATATCGGGCGATGAAGGGGATGGTAGCCCCTTCGCCCAACAGTCGGATGACGTTGGCCACATGATGTGATGAAAGATGGAGTTCTTGCGCAATTGGTGCGCTAAAGTCAATGTTGTTTATCATTGTAGTATCAAGTTATTCTTCCAAATGGTCCACGAGGCCTCAGCTTGGGCATGAAGCATGGCCATTCCGTTGTGGATATGTGCCCCTCGTTCCTTTCCCTTTTGGAGGAATAGGGTTTCTTCGGGGTTGTATATCAAGTCGATGAGGATATGTCGTTCGCCGATAGCTTCGTAAGGGATAGATGGGGCTTCGTCCACTTTTGGCGACATGCCAACGGGAGTTGCGTTTATTATTAATAGGTGCTGCTGTAAATCTTCTCGGCGGAGTGTTTTATATGTGAAGTCGGCTTTTTGAGGGTCGCGACTCACCAGATGGTAGGGGATGTGGTTTTGTTTCAGAACGTATTGCACCGCTTTGGAGGCTCCGCCAGTTCCAAGGATTAAACCGATGATATTGTTTTGGTTATGTAGTTCTGCCTCGCTTTTGATGACATGGTCGAAGCCAATGACGTCCGTATTGAAACCCATCAGTCGGCCATCTGGCAATACTTTGACGGTGTTCACAGCCTCTATGTGTTGGGCGATGGGGTCGAGTTCGTTGAGATAGGGGAGAATGGCTTCTTTATAGGGAATGGTGACGTTGAATCCTCGTAATCCAGGGTGATTGCAAAGCAATGTTTTGACCAGTGAGATGTCGTTGAGGTCAAAGTTATGGTACTCAGCGTCCAGCTGCAGTGAGTTAAACTTCTCCGTGAAATAGGTTTTTGAGAAGGAATGCCCGAGAGGATGTCCGATGAGACCAAACAGTTCCATGGTGCGAGGCCTTAATGGATTCCGAAAAAGGCCCCAAAGCCCAAGGTGCACAAGACGCCCACGATGACACCAGCGAGGGCGACGCCACCGATAACGGCTATGATACTCTTCTTGAAGTCCATGTTAAGGAAGCTGGCGGCCAAGGTGCCGGTCCACGCCCCGGTTCCGGGCAACGGGATGCCGACGAAGAGGAGCAGGGCTACATAGAGTCCGCGACCCGCTTTGGCTTGTAATTTCTGTCCGCCCTTTTCCCCCTTATCGAGGCACCAGGTGAAAAACTTGCCAATGTAACGTTTGTCCTTGCCCCATTCCAGTACACGGCGTGCGAAAAAGAAAATGAATGGCACGGGAATCATGTTGCCAATGGCGATGATGAGATAAGCCAAAGGAAGGTTGAACTCGGGATGCACCTCGCGGATGCCATAGGCCACAGGGATGGCCCCTCTCAACTCGATCAAGGGCACCATCGCAATTAATAATATGTATAAATAATTCTTCATCTATTATCTCTCAGTTCTCAATTCTCAATTTCTTATTGATGGTCTCCATAATCTCCAAGTCGTTGCCAATCAACTCTGGGTCATACTCGATGAACTCCTTGTAATAAGACGGGTCGGCATCGAGGGCTTCTTCAAGGTAATGGAGTGCCAATGGACGCTCATTCCGTTCCAAATGTATGAAGCACAGCAAGTAGAGCAACGTTGGGTCGTTATTTGTGCGTTGCAACCCCAAGTGAAGGTAGGAAATCCCTTCATCGCTGCGGTCCATCTCAGCCAACAAGTCGCCTAGGAAGAAGTAAAGGTCAGGGTCATCGGGTTGGCTCTTCTCAATCTCCAAGAGGTAGGAGAGAGCCTTTTCGTTTTGTCCGATCTTGCGGTATTCCGCTGCCAGGTTGTAAAGGTTGTCTTCGTTGTATGGCTCAAGCTCGTAGGCCTTTTCTAAGTATTTGATGGCTTTTTGGCTGTCACCGGTATCGCTATACACATATCCGAGTCCCGACCAAGCTTCTGTAAGGTACTCGTTGATTTTCAATGCTTTTTTGTATTCTTCGATGGCGTCGATATAGTGTTCTAGCCGATAATGGCAGTCGCCCAAGGAAGCATGGATCATCGAGGTCTCCAAGTCGTGAGCCAAGGCTTCGTTGAGTGAGTCGATGGCTTCTTGGAAGCGGTTAAGGTCATAATAGGTATTGGCCAGATGCATGTTGGCCCAGAGGTGTTTTGGGTCAATGGCGAGAACATATTCGTACATGTCGATGGCCTCTTCCAATCGCTCGGTACGGCGATAGATGTCGCCCAAGGCCGACCAGGTCTCCACCTCGTAAGGGTTTTTCTCCAAACGTTGGTTGAAAAACTGTATGGCCTCGTCAATTTGATTGGCGTTGAGATAGCAGTTGATGAGCTCGGAGAGGGTGGAATTGTACAGAACGAGGTCATTGGTGTTGTCGAGTGCTTTCTTGTAAAAGTCGATGGCCTTGCCGAAATTCAGAAGGTTTTGGTATTCGAAACCGATAGCGTGGTAGAGTTCTCCGCGTTCATCCTCATCGAAATACGTCAATGCCTTCATATAGGTGTCAATGGCTTTTTGTGGCTTGCCTAAGGCAGCATAGCAGGAGCCGAGGGTAAGGTAGTAATCGGGTTCCTCTGTGTTGACCTCTGTTTGGTCGAGGAGTTCCAATGCTTTCTTGGGTTTGTTTTCGACGAGAAACTGTCGCGCGTTCTTGATCTTAAGGTTGATGTCGTCGGGATGTTGGGCAATAGCAATATCGACGGCCTCTCTTGAGCGTGTGAGGTCGTCGTGCTGCATGTAGAAATCGATAATCAGCTCGAATTCCTCAGCGTCGAAGTAAGTGGGACGCTGGTTTTCGAGCATGGCTTCAAAACGGGAGACGGCATCATTGGTGATGTCGTCTTCTTCTTCTTCCCAAGTGTTTTCGTCGTCAGTGAACACGTTACAATTCTCTCTAAAATGGATGCAAAGATAATAAAAATGTTAATTAAAAGTGACTCGGTTTTGGATGGATCTTCCCAAGGTAATCTCATCGACATACTCGAGGGTGTCGCCCACGGCAATACCTTTGGCGATGACGGTGACCTTTCCTTTGAAATCTTTCAATTGTCTGTAAATGTAGAAGTTAGTGGTGTCACCTTCAATCGTTGCTGGAAGTGCCAGAATGATTTCTCGGATGTCCTCATGGTGTGTGCGTTCCACCAGTTCTTCAATATGGAGGTCGCTAGGAGCGATGCCTTCGATGGGACTGATGACGCCTCCGAGTACATGGTAGAGTCCGTTGTAGGCAGCGGTATGCTCGATGGCCAACACGTCACGCATGTCAGCCACCACGCAGAGGGTGTTCTCATCACGTCGAGGATTGGAGCAAATGGAGCATATCTTGGTGTCGGAGATGTTGTGACAACGCTCGCAGAGCACGATGTTGTGCTTCATCTTGATGAGCGCATCAGCAATCTGCTCGGTCTGCACCGCGTCTTCATTGAGGAGATATAAAGCAAGACGCAAAGCAGTCTTCTTCCCAATCCCGGGTAATTTCGACAATGCGTCGACAGCGTTTTCCAACAATATGCTCGAGTATTCTGCCATGGGGTGCAAAAATAGCAAAAATTGTTTTTTTAATCTCTTTTTTTCGTAAATTTGCAAGTTTAAAAACTATCAATCATATGAAAGATACTAAGATTTGCGTAATCGGCCTCGGCTATGTAGGCCTCCCGTTGGCAAGGTTGTTTGCCACGAAGTTCCAGACCATTGGATTCGATATGAATCAAGCCCGTGTTGACGCCCTGATGGGCGGTCATGATGCCACACTAGAAGTGACAGATGAGTTGTTGCAGGATGCAATCAAGAACCATGGCTTCCGCTGTACGACGGACCTGGAAGCGATCCGCGACTGCAACTTCTACGTGGTGGCTGTTCCCACACCTGTCGATAGCGACAACCGACCCGACTTAAAACCTCTATGGGGCGCCTCTGAAACGGTGGGCAAGGTCATCTCGAAAGGCGATGTGGTGGTGTATGAGAGCACAGTCTATCCAGGAGTCACCGAGGAGGAATGCCTGCCGGTGGTGGAACGGGTGAGCGGACTGAAGTTCAACGTGGATTTCTATGCAGGCTATTCCCCTGAGCGTATCAACCCGGGCGATAAACAACATACGGTGGAGAAGATTAGGAAGGTGACGTCGGGCTCGACGCCGGAGATTGCCGACTATGTGGATGCGGTGTATAACAGTGTCCTGGTCAACGGCACCCACAAGGCCCCGAGCATTAAGGTCGCTGAGGCGTCCAAAATCATCGAGAACAGCCAACGCGACGTGAACATCGCCTTCATGAACGAGCTGGCAAAGATCTTCAATGCGATGGGCATCGACACACACGACGTGATCGAGGCGGCCTCGAGCAAGTGGAACTTCATCAAGCTGAGTCCCGGCTTGGTGGGTGGCCACTGTATATCGGTGGACCCGTATTACCTGATCCAGAAGGCACAGGTGTATGGCGTTCTACCTCGTATCATGCGCGCCTCCAGGAGGTTGAATGATGGCATGGGTGCGTATGTGGCCAACCAGACGATCAAGTGCATGAACAAGAAAGGGGTATTGGTGAAAGACGCGAAGATCCTGATCCTGGGCGTGACGTTCAAGGAGAACTGTCCTGACATACGCAATACTAAGGTTGTCGATATCTACCATACGCTTCAGGAATACACCGACAACATCACGGTGTATGACCCATGGGCCAATCCTCAACACGTGAAAGAAGAATACGGTATCGAAATTACCTCTCAACTCTCATCTCTCAATTCTCATTTCTATGATGCTGTGATTCTTGCTGTTGCACACAAGGAGTTCCTCGAAATGGATGTGAGGTCGTTGGTGAAAGACGGGGGAGTGGTGTATGATGTCAAAGGTATTTTGCCGCGTGAAATCATCGACGGAAGACTTTAAAATAAGAGATAATTGGAGAAACAAATGAGTCGTTTTAAAAAATACTTCAATCAGTACCTGGATGCGAGGGTCGTTTTTGCGATTGACTTCCTGCTTTCGACCTTTGCCTCGCTTGTCGTGATGTTGACCTTGGTGTTTTTCGCCAAGACGGGTTCTGGTTATTATCGAGGGATATTTTCCTTGTGGTGGATGGCTAGCAGTGTCATAGGCACTGTCGGTGGGATGCTCCTTTTCAAGAGCTACAACGTGGTGATCCGTCATACCTCCTTGCGGGACGTCTTTGTGTATATGATGGTATTGCTGGTCAAGATGGTGGTCATGGGCCTTATGGTCGGGTTGATTTGCCTATTCAATCATAGCGTGGCAATCGCTTTGATGTTTGACCTTTTGTTGACACTTTTCCTTTTGATCGCTGTTAGGTTGCTCATGTTCTTTGTCTATGACCTATACAAAAAGCGTGTTAAGGAACTTAACAAGCGGCAACGCGTGCTTGTTTTCAGCACCTCCGACAAGTCGGCAGCAGCTTTGACCCGTCTTGAGAACTCTCCGCACTATGAGGTGGTTGGTTTTATCACCCGTGATGATCGAAGTAAAGGACTTAGAATCAATGATCTACCAGTGTATGTGTGCCATAGTGAAAAGGAGGTGGAACGAGTTGTTGACCGTCTTTCAGCGCGGGCCATCCTTTTCTCTACCGAAGCTGATGTGGCAAAGGAGAACAATGGAATAGTCGAATACTGCAACAAGAATAGCATTAGGACTTTGATCATGCCACCCATCGACGAGATTGAAGATGACAAGTCGCATCCCCTCAAGATCCGCGAAGTCAAGATTGAAGATTTGCTTGGACGACAGGAAATCAAGATTTCGATGGATGAGATTATCCAGCGCTTCAAGGGCAAAGAGGTGATGGTGACTGGTGCTGCCGGTTCCATAGGTTCGGAACTCTGTCGCCAACTTGCCTCTTTTGGTATTAAGCAGTTGATTCTTTTCGACAATGCCGAGACGCCCATGCACAACTTGCGTCTGGAATTGGAACGACGGTTCCCACACTTGGATTTCGTTCCAGTGATTGGTGATGTGCGTCATGTCGATCGTCTCGACTATGCATTCCGAAAATGGCATCCGCAGGTGGTCTTCCACGCAGCTGCCTATAAGCATGTTCCGCTAATGGAGGAGAATCCCTGTGAGGCCGTGCTGGTCAACCTTCAAGGGTCTAGCAACGTGGCTAACAAGTGCTTGGAATACGATACCGACATGATGGTGATGATCTCTACGGACAAAGCAGTTAACCCGACCAATATCATGGGCTGTTCCAAACGTTTGGCCGAGATCTATGTCCAGTCGCTGGGCTTGGCAGTCGAGCAGGGCAGGGTGCCTGGTAAGACCAAGTTTGTCACGACTCGTTTCGGTAACGTATTGGGTTCCAATGGCTCGGTGATTCCTCGCTTCCGCGAACAAATCGCGAATGGTGGTCCCGTAACAGTTACCCATCCTGAAATCACCCGTTTCTTCATGACCATTCCCGAGGCCTGCCGTCTGGTGATGGAGGCCGCAATCATGAGCTCTGGTAACCAGATTTTCGTATTCGACATGGGTGAGTCCATCAAGATTGACACTCTGGCGCGTCGCATGATTACCTTGGCAGGTCTAAAGGTAGGTGAGGATATTGAGATCCAATACACGGGTTTGCGTCCTGGGGAGAAACTATACGAAGAGGTGCTCTCCAATAAGGAGAACACCTTGCCCACGACTCATGACCGTATCCGTATCGCCAAGGTCCGTGAATACAATTACGACCAGGTAAAGTTGGCGCTGGCTGAGCTCATCGATCTAGCGCATCAGGTTAAGATCCCTGAGATGGTTATCCTCATGAAGAAGACTGTTCCGGAATTCATCAGTAAGAATAGTCGGTTTGAGATTTATGATAGGGTAGAAGAAAGAAGTTAGAAGTAAGAAGTAAGAAAAATATGAAAGGTATCGTATTGGCCGGGGGATCCGGCACCCGTTTATATCCGATTACAAAAGGAGTAAGCAAACAATTGCTTCCCATCTATGACAAGCCGATGGTATATTACCCCATCTCCGTGTTGATGTTGGCTGGCATCAAAGAAATCCTTGTGATTTCTACACCCTTTGACCTGCCTGGCTTCAAGCGTTTGCTGGGTGATGGTTCAGACTATGGAGTGCATTTCGAGTATGCCGAACAGCCAAGTCCTGATGGATTGGCTCAGGCCTTTATCATCGGCGAGAAGTTCATCGGTGACGATTGTGCTTGTTTGGTCTTGGGTGACAACATTTTCCATGGCTCGGGCTTCACGAGTTTGTTGCGACATGCAGTAGAAGATGCGGAGAAAAACAATAAAGCCACGGTATTCGGTTACTGGGTTTCTGATCCGGAACGTTATGGCGTAGCTGAGTTCGACAAGGAAGGAAACTGCATCTCCATCGAGGAAAAACCCAAAGAGCCCAAGTCGAACTATGCTGTAGTGGGCCTGTATTTCTATCCTAACAAGGTGGTTGACATTGCCAAACGCATCAAACCTTCGGCGCGTGGGGAGCTAGAAATCACTACCGTGAACCAGGAGTTTCTCAAAGACGGAGAACTCAAGGTCCAGACCTTGGGACGTGGTTTCGCTTGGCTCGATACGGGTACCCACGACAGCTTGGCGGAGGCCTCTACCTTTGTGGAGGTAATCGAGAAACGTCAAGGCCTGAAAATCGCTTGTCTGGAAGGCATCGCCTACCGTCATGGTTGGATCGATGAAGCCAAGATGCGTGAACTGGCACAGCCCATGCTGAAGAACCAATATGGTCAATACCTTCTTCGTGTGATTGACGAGATGAAAGAACAGATCAATTCCACAACATTCGAAAAATCCATGTAATGAAAAGAACCATTATCATCACTGGCGGTGCTGGATTCATAGGTAACCATGTGGTTCGCCTTTTTGTGAACAAATACCCCGACTATAAGATCATCAACCTCGACAAGCTCACTTATGCTGGCAATCTTGCCAATCTGAAAGACGTTGAGGATAAGCCAAACTATCAGTTTGTGAAGATGGACATCTGTGACTTTGAAGGGGTCCTCAAACTGATGCAGGACGAACATGTGGATGGTGTCATCCATCTCGCTGCCGAGAGCCATGTCGATCGCAGTATCAAAGATCCCTTCACCTTTGCTCAAACCAATGTGATGGGGACGCTCAGCCTCTTGCAGGCCGCAAAATTGTATTGGGAGAGCTTGGATCCTGACTTCCGTCTCCCGTCTTCCATCTTCCGTTTCTATCATATCAGCACCGATGAGGTCTATGGCGCTTTGGAACTGACTCATCCTGAAGGAATTGAACCCCCATTCAGCACTAAGGCGTCGAGCGGTAAGCATCATCTGGCTTTCGGAGAAAAGTTCTTCACCGAAGATCTGAAGTATCAGCCACATAGTCCCTATAGTGCCGCCAAAGCTGCTAGCGACCATTTTGTGCGTGCTTTCCACGACACCTACGGATTGCCGACCATCATCACCAATTGTTCAAACAATTATGGTCCGTATCAGTTCCCTGAAAAGCTTATTCCATTGTTTATCAATAATATACGTCATCGTAAACCATTGCCGGTTTATGGTAAGGGCGAGAACGTGCGCGATTGGCTGTATGTGGAAGACCATGCAAGAGCCATTGACTTGATTTTCCACGAGGGAAAGATAGGGGAGACCTACAATATTGGTGGCTTCAACGAGTGGAAAAATATCGATTTGATTAAGGTGCTCATCAACACAGTGGATCGTTTGCTTGGCAGGAAAGAAGGGGAGGACTTGAATTTGATCACTTACGTCACCGACCGTGCTGGTCATGACCTCCGATATGCCATCGACTCATCGAAACTTCAAAAGGAACTTGGCTGGGAGCCGAGTCTCCAATTCGAGGAGGGCATCGAGAAGACGGTCCGTTGGTATCTTGAGAATCAGGAGTGGATGGATAACGTCACCAGCGGTGATTATCAAAAGTATTACGAAGAATATTACGGAAAATCCTAACATTATGAATATCGCAGTTGCTGGAACAGGCTATGTGGGCCTAAGCATCGCTACATTGTTGGCGCAACACAATCATGTCACAGCCGTGGATGTGATTCCTGAGAAAGTTGACCTCATTAACAATCGGAAATCCCCTATCCAGGATGAATATATTGAGAAATATCTTGCTGAGAAGGATTTGGATTTAACAGCAACACTCGATGGAGCATCGGCTTATCGCGATGCTGATTTCGTGGTCGTTGCGGCCCCAACAAACTATGACCCTATGAAGAATTTCTTCGATACATCTCATGTGGAAGAGGTCATGGATTTGGTCCTTAGTGTCAACCCTGATGCGGTGATGGTAATAAAGAGTACCATTCCTGTGGGCTATACCCGTAGCCTTTATGTAAAATATGCAGCAAAGGGTGTCGAAAAGTTCAATTTGTTGTTTTCTCCCGAGTTCCTTCGCGAGAGCAAGGCTTTGTACGATAATCTTTATCCAAGCCGTATTATCGTTGGTTTGCCTAAGTTCATCGAAGGCTTTGATGAAGAAAATGAAGCCATCCAGAAGTTGGTCAGCAAAGACTTGGAGGCCTGTGCTCATCAGTTCGCTGCTTTGTTGCAAGAAGGGGCGATCAAACAAGATGTTCCAACCCTGTTTATGGGTATGAAAGAAGCCGAGGCGGTGAAGCTTTTTGCCAACACCTATCTGGCGTTACGAGTGAGCTACTTCAACGAATTGGATACCTATGCCGAGGTGAAAGGGCTGAACACCCAGTCTATCATTGATGGCATTTGCCTTGATCCCCGTATTGGCAATCATTATAATAACCCTAGTTTTGGCTATGGTGGCTATTGCCTGCCTAAAGACACCAAGCAGTTGCTGGCCAATTACGAGGACGTTCCCGAAGACCTTATCCGAGCCATCGTTGATAGTAACCGTACCCGAAAGGATTTCATTGCCGACCAAGTGTTGAAGAAGGCCGGTTACTACGACTATTATGATCAAGGTCAATACAACGCTGCTCAAGAGCGACATTGCGTTATCGGTGTGTACCGCTTGACAATGAAGTCGAACAGCGACAACTTCCGTCAATCGAGCATCCAGGGAGTGATGAAACGCATCAAGGCAAAAGGTGCCGAGGTGATCATTTATGAGCCTACTCTGGATGATGGAAGCACCTTCTTTGGCAGTCTTGTCGTCAATGACCTCGCCAAGTTCAAGGCTAGAAGCCAGGCCATTATCGCCAACCGCTATGATGCTTGCCTTGACGATGTGAAAGAGAAGGTTTACACTCGCGACATTTTCAAGAGAGATTAAGATGGTTTCACTCGTAGAGCGACGGTTTTTTGAGCTATCCAATCGAAAGGAAGGGACGACGCGCATCCCTAACCTGGTCAGTGAGAATGTTCCAAAACTGGGGCTGATGCTCTCCATGCGATTCCTCGAGTGGGTGCAGCAAAACCCTCAGGGTTGTATCAGCCTGCCTGCGGGTAAGACTCCTAAAGATTTCATCCGTTTCACAAGGATGCTTCTCGACGACTGGGACTCCCATGAGGTTGCTGAACTGCGTATCCGTTATGGGTTGATGGGTGAGAAACCTGATTTGCATGGCCTTCATTTTGTGCAGATGGATGAGTTCTATCCGATTTCACCGCGGCAACACAATTCCTTTGCACATTTTGTTGAGAAAGAATATATTCAAGGCTTTGGACTTGATCCATCGAAAGCTCTTTTGATGAATTGCGATCAGATTCCGTTGTGTCACGGCCTCAGTTATCGAGAGGTCTTTCCTGATCTGCAAGTGGATCTAAGTCTTCGCAACCGACCGGCGCAAAACCGTCAGGAGGAGTTGCAGCAACAAGCTATTTTCCGTATTGACGACTGGTGCTCCGCTTATGAGGATAGTATTCGCGCCAATGGCGGTATCGGTTTTTTTATCAGTCCAATTGGGACTGACGGACGTATCGCCTTCAACATGAAGGGAAGCAGCTTACACTCCTGTACGCGCCTTACTGAGACCAACTTCTCCACCCAGGCGGATACTGCTGCCGATCTTGGAGGAATCAATGTGTCGAGTCATCGCAAGGTCATCACCATTGGTTTGGAGACCATCACTTATAATCCAGAAGCTGTGGCCATTGTCTATTCTGCTGGTGAAGCCCATGCCGATATTGTCCGAAAAACACTGGAGTCGTCCATGATGACGCTTTATCCGGCTTCGGTATTGCAAGTCCTTCCGCAATCGCGATTTTACCTTACGCCAGGTGCCGCTTCCAAGTTGACCGATTCGGTGAATGCCTATTACGATGGCCGGGATTGGAACTTCGAGAAGACCGAGAGGGCGGTCATTGGTATCTGTAAAAAGTTGGATTGCTACGCCCATAACTTACAATTGGAAGACTTGTACAACGATCCTCGTTGCATTAAGATTCCAGAGCTTAGCCTTGATACTGTCCAACAGGTGATCAAAGATGTGGAGAACAAGTTGATGCTTGGACTTAAGACCATCAAAAACGAGGTGATCTTGCACACAGGGCCCCATCATGACGACATCATGCTTGGCATCATGCCTTTCATTAACCGACAGATGCGATCTCCGTCCAACCAAGTGCATTTCGCAGTCTTGACTTCAGGTTATAACTCCGTCACCAACCAGTTTCTTGTGGAGGCGATGGAGGATACGTTGAGCTTTCTCCGGAGGAAACAGATCCAGATGGTAAACTATCCTGATTTCTTTGAACGGGGATACCGTTTCAAGTATGACAAGGATGTATATCACTATCTCGATAACGTGGCGAGGAAAGATCCTGTTGAGATGCGGCGAGGTTTTTGTCACCGCCTCCTGCGCGACGCTGTCGGTCTTTGGAATTTGAAGAGTGAGCACGAGTTGAGAGAGCGTTTTGAGAAAGAGATGGTAGTTTTACGCGATAGTTACGATGGACAGCCGAATAGTCCTGAGATTCAACAGCTTAAAGGTGCTATTCGAGAGTTTGAGGAGGAGTTGGTTTGGGCATATGCAGGCACTCCCGTCAGTCATGTCCATCATCTGAGACTTGGTTTTTATCGAAGTGGAGAGGGCTTCCCTGATAGGGAACGTGATGTGGAACCGATGTTGAATCTATTGCGTGAGCTCAAGCCGACGACACTCTCCGTGGTCATCGATCCAGAAGGCATGGGGCCTGATACCCATTATAAGGTTTTGCAGGTGGTGGCACAGGCGGTGAGTTTGTGGAGTAGGGAAGAGGATTTGTCGAAGCTTAAGATCATCGGTTACCGCAACGTATGGTCGTCGTTTCATGCAGCAGAGGCTAACCTGTATGTCCCTGTGTCGCTCGACGATTTTGCGGTCATGGAGAAGTCGTTCAAAGACAGTTATCTGACTCAAGTCAAGGCTGAGTTTCCGAGTCCGGAATTCGATGGTCCGTTCAGTGAGTTGGCTGAGCGTACTTGGGTGAAACAATTGAAGGACATTCAGCTGGTTTTAGGAAAGAATTATTTTTATGAAAGTCATCATCCCTTGATTCGTGCTACTCATGGCCTGCTTTTTTTGAAGAAGATGAGCGTGGACGAGTTCGTGTCGTTGGCGGATGAGATGAAAAAGATGATGTAATTACGATGGAGTTCTTTGTTGCGCATTGGCTTGATATTGTGACTACTGCGTTAGGGTTGGCTTACATCCTTTTGGAGTATAAGGCCAGCGTATGGATGTGGGTAGTCGGTTTCGTGATGCAGTCGTTGGGGATTGTCCTCTATTATCAGAAGGGCTTGTATGCCGATTGTGGCATGGAGTTCTATTATCTGGCGATGACGGTTTATGGTTTCATTGCCTGGATGCGCCACAAGCAGAAGTCGGCTGAGCTGCCCATCCGCCATATGCCGGTCAAGGCTGCTATGATTTGGCTTGCCTTGGCCTTAATCATCTGGACGGCCATCTATTTCCTGTTGACTCGTTTCACCAATTCAACGGTGCCGATTCTGGATGCTTTCACTACTGCTTTGAGCATTGTAGGAATCTGGGCTTTAGCTCGTAAGTATCTGGAACAGTGGTTTGTGTGGATTGTTGTTGACGTTGTTACCTCAGGTCTGTATTTTTATAAGGGTATTCCTTTCAAGGCTTCGTTATACGCTTTGTACGTAATCATTGCTGTGTTCGGCTATTTCAAGTGGAAGAAGATGATGTTGGAGAAATCGTGAAGATTTCCATGCGAATCAAAAACAATTTCAGGCTTTGAAAAAAAGTCTAAAATTGTTATTTGTATTCATTATTTAGCTATCTTTGCATATTTATAAGGTGGATTAGCGCTTGGCCGTTAAGCGGTTTATGGTGCTGGTTTATCTGTTTGAAATACAATCAGTTGTTGGTTACTGCGTGTAACTGACGAGGCGAAGCTGTATATTGAACTATTGGTATGACTACTATTCTTACTTTTGGTGTTTACGACATGCTCCATATTGGGCATATCTTGCTCTTCAAGCATGCCAAAGAACTATTTCCTAATGAGGATTGTCGCCTTATTGTTGCTGTGCAGGATGGTGACAAGATTTTGAAGTATAAGCCAGGCACAAAAATGGTTTATTCTACAGAGGAACGTTTGTTCATGGTGAGTGCTGTGCGTTATGTTGACGAGGTTGTTGTGTATAAGGATGTGGATATTGACATTCAGAATATAGATTTTGATGTTTTCGCTAAGGGTCCTGACCAAAAGCATGAAGGTTTCCAACGAGCTGTGGCTTGGTGTGAGGCTCATGGGAAGAAGGTTGTGACAATCCCTCGAACTGAAGGGATTTCTTCTACGATGTTGAGGGAATACAGTAAGATTAAGTGATATTATGGCGGAGAAGAAACAGAGTGGTTTAAAGCAGAAAGCGGCTTCGGGAATGGTGTGGACAGCGTTCCAGAAATACTCGAAGATCGGCATTCAATTCGTGTCAGGTATAATCTTGGCTCGTATGCTGACTCCATATGATTATGGATGCATTGGAATGTTATCCATTTTCATGGTTCTTGCTGAAGCCTTTATTGAAGGAGGATTTGGTTCGGCGTTGATACAGAAGAAACGACCGACACAAGTCGATTACTCTACTATTTTTTGGTGGAATATAGGCATGGCCTTCGTAATGTATTTAGTTTTGTTTGTTTCTGCTCCTGCAATTTCACGTTTTTATAAGATCCCATTATTATCCAAAGTCCTAAGAGTTCAGGGACTGGTGCTGTTCATCTATTCATTGAATGTCATTCAACGAAATCAGCTTAAAAAGCAGTTGAACTTTAAGTTGTTGTCCATCGTTTCTATTGTGACATCTTTGATTGCATTAGGGGTCACTGTCTTTATGGCACATAAAGGTTTTGGGGTTTGGGCATTAGTTGCACAGAATATTGTCCTTGCATTCATTCCATCACTGGTATTTTGGTTTTATGTAAGATGGCGCCCCATTTGGACTTTTTCTTGGTCTTCTTTCAAGGAGTTGTTTAGTTTTGGATTATACATGTTCTTAACCCATCTGGTTAATACTTTGGCTACTGAAATACAAGGTCTCTTGATTGGCAAGCTCTATTCGCCAGCGACAATGGGATACTATTCCAAGGCTCGAGGAACAGAAAGATTGGCTTCTCATAGTATCTCATCGATTATGACTCAGGTGACTTATCCTTTGTATGCTGAGGTTCAAGATGATAGAGCTGCATTGAGAAACATGATAAAAAGACTGTCGATGACGGTTTCTTATTTTACAGTGCCGATCCTCTTCATTTTATTGTTAGCGGCAAAGCCGATATTTTTACTGCTCTATTCTGACCGATGGCTTGCTAGCGTCCCTTATTTCCAAGCCCTTTGTGTCGCAGGATTGGCCGCTTGTCTTCAATCTGTTAATTTACAGTCAATTTCTGCAATAGGAAAGAGCAAAACAATGCTCGTTTGGACCTTGATAAAACGAGGTGTGAGTATCGTTTTAATCGTAGGTGGTTTGTTCTTGTTTGGAATGAAAGGCTTATTGACTGGAGTGATTATTAGTTCTTGGCTTGCCTTTTTAGTCAATATCTCTTTGGTGTCAAAACATATAGGCTATAAATGGAATAAACAGCTACTTGACATCATGCCAGTTTTTGTGGTTGCTACTCTTTCGGCGGTTGTTAGTTATGGAGTGGGCTATGTTTTAAAACTTAATGTATATGTTGACGGAGTGGTTAAAGTGGCAGTCTATACATTGCTCTATTTGGGCTGGTCATTTGTTTTTAAGCCAGAGGCATATCAATATTTCAAAACGATCATTCCACTGATTCTGTTGAAATTTAAAAGGAATAAAAAGAAATCATCATAATTAATTTGTTAACTTAAAAAGATACAATTATGGAATTAAATGAATTTATCAAGCATTTTGCTGAACAGTTTGAGGAAACGGAAGAAAACGCATTCACTCCAGATACTGATTTTCGTGAACTTGATGAGTGGTCGTCGTTGATTAGTTTGTCGATTATTGCAATGGTTGACGAAGAGTATAATGTGGAAATCAATGGCGAGGATTTTCGTCAGGCTACCACCATTTCCGACTTGTATGAGGTCGTGAAAAGTAAAATCCAATAATTCTGCAGTTTTTCTCATTTATCATCAATGAATAGTTACAATCCATACTCATTAAATGGAAAAACGATCCTTGTTACTGGTGCGTCCTCTGGTATAGGGAAAGAAACCGCTATTCAGTGTTCCAAACTTGGAGCGCATGTGGTTATTACCGCTCGTAATGAGGAAAGACTAAAAGATACATTCTCTCAACTGGAAGGAGAGGGACATGCTATGATCATAGCAGAGCTCACATCCCCAGACGATTTAACTAAGATTGTCGATTCGATTGAGAAATTGGAAGGTTTGGTACTTTGCGCAGGTAAAGGTATGACTATGCCATTCCCTTTCTCAACAAGAGAGAAATTCGATTCCATTTTTGAAGTCAATTTCTTTGCTCCTGTTGAATTGTTGCGGTTGTTGGTGAAAAAGAAGAAACTGGAAAAAGAATCTTCTGTGGTCTTTGTGTCTTCTGTGGGTGGAAATTACAGTTTTAATGTAGGTAATGGAGTTTATGGGGCGACAAAAGCTGCTCTTAATTCGATTATGAAGTTCTGTGCCAAAGAATTGGCTCCGAAAAGAATTAGGGTTAATGCTGTTAACCCAGGTATGGTGAACACTCAATTGATTTTGGGTGGAGCAATATCTGAGGAACAACTCCAATTGGAAAGAGAGAAATATCCTTTGAAACGTTTTGGCGAGCCAAAGGATGTCGCTCTCGGCATCATTTATTTACTTTCAGATGCCACGTCCTGGGTGACGGGTTTGCCCTTGGTGATTGATGGCGGTTATACAATTTAAAAAGATGGAAAGACTACTTGAAAACAAAATTGCTTTGGTTACGGGTGCCGGTCGAGGTATTGGCCGGGTCATTGCTGAGCAATTAGCTACGGATGGTGCTGTCGTTTATATAGCTGATCTTGCCATGGGCGACATGGAAGAATGGTCTAAGAAGACGGCAGAAGAGAAAAATACACGTATTGTGCCACTGGTAATGGATGTCACTGATACAGCTGCTCTCAAAGCAGGACTGATGGGTATTCATAAAACGGAGGGAAAAATAGATGTTGTTGTTAACAATGCAGCTATTATCCAAAACCAAAAGTTAGGCATGGTGACTAAACCTTTGCTTGAAAAGATGTTCAATGTGAATGTCTTTGCTGTCATTGACATGATGCAGATTGCCTCTCGTTTGATGGCCCGGACAGGTGGTGGAAGCATAATCAATATTGCCTCTATTACCGGAGTTGTTGGCTCTCCTGGCCAAGTTGCATATAGTTCTACCAAAGGGGCGGTCATAGCAGCAACCAAATCAGCAGCTAAAGAATTGTCCCCAATGCAAATACGCGTCAATGCAGTTGCCCCAGGCATAATAAAGACAGAACGTTTTGAGGAATTGTATGAGGCCACTGGCGACAAGATCGACCAACGTATTAGCAGGATTGCTTTGGGACGTCTTGGCACTCCTCAAGATGTGGCTAATGCCGTTGCGTTCTTGGCTTCAGATCGCGCTTCTTATATCAGCGGACATATCTTAGGTGTGGATGGCTGCGCTTCAATTTAATAAAATGTTTTTAGATTTAAATCAAAAAGAAAGGGATCGGATCGCAGTCATAGATGATAGCGGTAGGTCCGTGTCATACGGTGATATCTGTGATTTCTCTGAATCATTTGCTCTTCAATTGCCCAAAAGATCTTTGATCTTTATCCTAGCGGAGAATAAAATAGGTTCTTTGTTGGGATATGTATCAGCTTTGAGTAATCGTATTGTCCCGTTAATCCTTAGTGCATCAACGGAAGAAGGGTTGTATAGTCAGTTGTATGACAAATATAAGCCGGAGTACCTATGGCTTCCGTTGGCTATTGCAGAAAAAAAAGGCTTAGAACCTCATTTTACCGCATGGGACTATGCGTTGGTTAAAACTGGTAACGTTAATGTGCCAATGTTCGATGATTTGTCGCTCTTGCTTCCCACTTCTGGTTCAACAGGTAGTCCCAAACTTGTTCGACATAGTTATCGTAATATAGAAGCCAATGCCGATAATGTCAGAAGGCTTTTCCAATTGGATGGGACAGAAAAAGCTATGGCTATCCTGCCTATGCATTATACCATGGGCCTTTCGGTAATCACCTCCCATTTGTTGGCTGGCTCAACTTTGTTGCTTTCAGGCAGGTCTCTTTTGGACAAGGGCTTTTGGGCTATGTTAAAAGAGGCTACAAGCTTCACAGGTGTACCGTATAGTTATGAGATACTTATGAAGATGCGGTTCACCCGAATGGATTTGCCTAACCTCAAAGTGATCACTCAGGGTGGCGGGAAACTGTCAGGAGAGATGTTCCACCTTTTGGCTCAGTATGCCCACGACAAAGGCAAAAAATTCATCGCTACATACGGGCAATCTGAATGTACTGCCCGTATGGCATATTTGCCTTATGAGTTGGCTTTGGAAAAAACTTGTAGTATAGGTTATGCTGAACCTGGTGGACAGCTATCAATCGTTGATGATAACGGCAATGAGTCTTTTGAAGGAGAAGCTCAAGGCGAGATGGTTTATCGAGGCGAAAATGTTACTCTAGGATATGCTACAAACCAGGAAGATCTTCAGAAAGGAGATGAAAACCATGGTGTGATGCATACAGGGGACTTGGCTAAACGAGATAAAGACGGCTGTTATTTCATCATAGGTCGGTTGAAACGTTTCCTTAAAATCTATGGACTCCGCATTGGTCTTGACGAAGTGGAGCAAATGATAAAAGCTGAGTATGGGGCGGATTGTTATTGCAAAGGCAATGATGAAAAGCTTATAGTGCTTGTAACCGACCCGAAGTTGGTGGATTTATTGCCCTCTTTCATTGAGGAAAAGACTCATCTGTTCCATCAACGTATCGAGGCTCAATTGGTGGACGCTATTCTGAGAAACGAAGCTGGAAAAGTAATTAATCAATAAACATAATAAAAAGATGACAAATAAAGAAAAATTAGACAGAATCTTTTGTGAGGTGTTCTCTGTTGAGGAATCTGCTTTGAACAATGATTTCAACAATTGTAATGTAGAGGGATGGGATTCCGTTCGTCAACTCAGCCTCACTACGGCTATTGAGGATACTTTTGACATCATGCTTGATGCAGAGGATATCCTTGAATTCACTTCTTACGAAAACGCAAAGAAAGTATTGGCCAAATACGAAATTGAATTATAATGGCATATTGGAATATTAAGAATGTAGCCCTTAGGGGTGTTACGGGCACGGTGCCAAACAATCCAGTGAAATCAAGTGACTTCGAATTCTTTGATGAAAAAGATGCTGAGGTCTTTGATAATACTGTGGGCATTTTAAATCGTTATATCGCACCTGAAAATGTTTGTGCCTCTGACCTCTGTTATGACGCAGCAACACGCTTGTTGGATGCTTTGGGATGGGAAAAAGAGTCAATAGACATTTTGTTGTTTGAATCAGTTACCGGGGACTATAAGACACCACCCACTTCGGGCATTCTGCAAGACCGCTTGGGCTTGCCACAATCTACATTTGTTCTAGATGTTCCAATGGGCTGTTGTGGTTGCCTGTATGCGATTAACATCGCTGGAAATATGCTTTCATCTGGATCCGTGAAGAGAGCATTGCTGCTGATAGGGGACACTGCCTCTAGAATGGGCTCCAAGTTCGATAAAAGCCGAGTTCCTCTGTTTGGGGATGCCGGTATGGCCATGGCATTGGAGTATGATGAAACAGCTGAGGATATACATATAGAGTTTAATACATTGGGGTCAGGATATCAAGCTCTTATGACTCCTCATGGTGGCTATCGTCATCCGATAGATCAAGAGACGTCTTTCGTGTATGAAGATTTTGGTAATGGAATTGTTCGAGCCCCCAAAGACGCTTTGATCAATGGCATGAATGTTTTTTCCTTTGCCATCACAAGACCGCCTGTGAGTGTTAAAAACATGATGGACCGATTAGGACTTGACAAGGATAAGGATATTGACTATTTCTTAATCCATCAAGCAAATAAAATGATTGTGGATCGAATTGTGAAGAAACTAAAATTGGATCCGGAAAAAACTCCCTACGATTTGCAGGAATTTGGCAATCTTGGAGGTGCTTCGATTCCCATGCTCATGACATACAACATTAGTGATTCGTTGCAAGCTCGTCCGTTGACACTACTCTGCTCTTCTTTTGGGCTTGGTTTGACATGGGGTACGATGTTGTTAAGAACGAATCCGATGATAGTTTTACCTGTATCCTATTTCGATTATGAACATTAAGAATATTACCTATACCATTCTCAAAGGTTATAAAAAAGCGAAATCCCTGAAAAATAAGGGAGGGAGGTCCTCGTTCTCAGTCTATCGAGAGATGGTTTCGCTTTGTTTAAAGTATAACTTGTATCTCTCGGATTATGTTGGCAACGGTTTCCATGCTTTTAATGATGAAGAAAGGAAAGTTGCCATTGATTTATTAAAAGAAAAAAGAGAGTACATCAAAAAAAGAGATGAGAATTGGCGCTTTTTGATTAAATATTCGGATTTCAAGTATCAAAGAAGTAATAAGGCGAAAGAAAAGAAAAGATTGGCGTATATAAAACAATACCATATGGGACCTCATTGCAAGGTTCAATATGGGGTGATGTTTATTTTTGACCATCGCAACATCGGAAAACTAAATATTGGCGATAATGTTTTGTTCGCAAGAAATGTAGATGTTGATATTACTGGTGATTTGACGATTAGTGATGGTGTGAAGATTTCAGAAGGAGCTAAGATATTGACACACAGCCATGATTTCCTTGGTACCTATAGAGAAGAGGATTTGATACCTTTTTCCAATAGGGCACATAATACCCCCCTTTTCATCGGTGAAAACGTGTTGATAGGTGCACATTCCATTATCATGCCCAATGTCAAAACTATTGGTGAGAATGCGGTTATCTCCGCAGGGTCCGTTGTTGCCCATCCCGTTCCTGCAAATACTATAGTATCTGGCAATCCGGCTGTAGTTGTGGGCAAGATGCCTAAAAGGCTTAGGGTGTCAACACAACAATTTTATGATGATAGTTTTGCTGCTCAGATTAGAAAAAGGATGAAGTCGTAAATGTTTTTAGATAATGGTTTTTATGAAACAATTGATTCGTCGCTTATTTAAAAAATGGTTCTTTGCTAAAAAAATCGCCTCCCTTACAGAAGGTGGAAGATCGGTTTTCTCCATTTATTGTGATTTTAAGAGCAAGCATCGTAACTATGGAATTACCCGTTGGCAGTATCAAGAAAACAGGTTGTTTGAATTGTCTGGTGATGAACTGAGTGTTAAGTGCGATCAATTAAAGAAGGAGAATGATACCATCAATCAATGGGTTAAAGAGCGTTTTAGAACCCGACGTTTCCTTACAAAATATATGGATCATCGCTTCGAAAATAGTTTGCGGCTGATAAAAAAGAGACAGAAGGCTTATACACAGTTCTATGGGCTCGGAGAAAAATGCAGTGTTCAATATGGCGTTTCCATTATTTCTGAGCATCATCATACCGGTCATTTTAAGGTGGGAGATTACTGTTTGTTTGCACGTAATTGTGATATTGATATTACAGGGGATTTGATGGTCGGTAATGGCGTATCGTTTGCGGAAGGCTGTAAAGTTTTAACGCACAGTCATGATTTTTTTGGTGCCTACGATGACTGTGAATTAATCCCATATTCCAATAGAGCTCGCAACACTCCTTTAAAAATTGGTGATAATGTTTTAATTGGAGCGCATTCTCTTATCATGTCAGGTGTTGGCGAAATTGGCGAAAACTCAATTATTTCAGCAGGTTCAGTGGTAACTAGACCAGTGCCGGCTAATTGCGTGGTTTCGGGAAATCCGGCGCAAGTTGTCAATAAAATTCCATCTGGAGCGCGTATCTATTATAGACAAAATAAAGCAGACTAAAATGAAAGCATTCATATTTCCAGGCCAAGGTTGCCAAAAAGAAGGTATGGGAAAAGACTTATATGAGAAATTCCCCAAGGCAAAAGAATTATTTGAAAGAGCAAACGATTTTTTTGGTCGCCGTATTACCGATGTGATGTTCAACGGTACAGAGGAAGAGCTGATGGAAACCATCAACACACAACCTTCGGTGTTCCTATATGAGGTGGTTCTGGCTTTGTGTCAAGATGATGTTAAACCCGATGTAGTTGCGGGTCATTCTCTCGGTGAGTTTGCTGCATTGGTCATCAATGGAACCATTAGTTTTGAGGATGGCCTGAACCTAGTTCTGAATCGAGCAGTGATTGGACAAAAAGCTTATGAGAGTTCGTCTGTCAAAACTGGCATGGGTGCTGTCATCGGCTTGAATGATGAGTATGTGGAGAGGCGAATTAAAGAGATATGGGACGAGACAGGTGAACCTATCTATTTTGCAAATTACAATGGCCCAGGACAAGTTGTGATTTCGGGTTCGCGTAAAGGAGTTAGGGCGGCTTGTAAAGCTTTTATGGCCGAAGGAGCGAAGAAGGCGGTTCCCTTGGCTATTGGTGGTAGTTTCCATACTCCTTTTATGAATGAAGCTCGCGTGGAATTGGGTGAAATCATCAAAGAGACTAAGTTCAACAGACCGACTATCCCTATTTATCAATGCGTTGATGCTCTCCCTCATACAGATCCTGAGACGATTAAGGATAATCTAATTCAACACATAACGCATCCCGTTTTATGGACGACGATGACCCATAATATGGTTAAGGATGGAGTGACGGAATTTTTTGAGGTTGGAACTGATGATACCTTGGAAAAGATTGTTCACAGAATGTATCCCGATTTACATCAACAATCTTTGTTGGATGTTCCATCTTATTGTGGTAAAGTTGCAAATTATAAGATTGTTAAAGAATAATAAACGTTAATACTTATCTAATAAAATTAAGAATTATGACACTTGATGAATTTGTAAAAGCATTTGCTGCCGAGTTTGACGATACGCCAACTGAGCAGTTTACTCCCTCAACCAATTATAGAGAATTAGAGGAGTGGGGGTCGTTAACAGCATTATCAATCATTTCAATGGTTGACGATGAAATGAACAAGCGCGTTACAGGAGCGGACCTTAGAAAATGTGCCACGATTGAGGAATTGTATAATTTAGTGGAGTCAAAATAAACTGTCTTATATGGGCGGTACGCAAGGTGCCGCCCTCTTAAAATCATCATTATGTCGTCGATAAGTGTTAAGAATATCTCAATCAAAGGAATGGCAGGTTGTGTCCCTTCCCGTGTGGTTGAAAACAGGGATTTCCCGGGCATGAGTGCTGAGGAGATTCAGAAGTACATTAATGTGACTGGCGTTGAACGTCGTCATTGTGCCATTCATGATGGAAGTATTTGTACTTCCGATCTGTGCCAAAAAGCTGCTGAAAAATTGTTGTCAGATCTTAATTGGTCGAAAAGTGAAATTGATTTATTAGTATTTGTTTCACATACTACTGATTACAAATTACCTGCTACAGCTATAGTTCTTCAGGATAAGATGGGGATACCGACCTCTTGTCTTGCTTTTGATATTACGCTGGGTTGTTCGGGGTTTTTAGTTGGTTTGGGCGTTATGGGAAACCTTATGGCCTCGGGGTTCTTTAGAAAAGGGTTGTTGATGGTTGGAAATACTCAATCTGAATATGCAAGTCCAGAAGACCGAAGTATGGCTTTGTTGTTAGGCGATGCAGGCACAGTTACTGCTATTGAGTATAATCCTGCTTCCAGGGATGAGATGAATATCACCTATATGTCAGATGGTTCGGGACGTGAATTTGTTATATTACCTGATGGTGGATCCCGTAACCCAGTCAGTGAAAAGTCATTTGTCATGGAGGACTGTGGCGATGGTATCCGTCGTTCTCGCTTGCATGAAAAGATGATCGGTGACGAGGTGTTTTCTTATGGAACCTTCTATATTCCGAAAGTTTATAATGAGATGCGAGAGAAATTCAATGTTGAACCTGATGATGTGGATTATTTGCTGTTGCATCAAGCTAATAAGTTTTTATGTGAAAAACTAAGAAAAAAAATGAAGTTCCCTCCTGAGAAAGTGCCGTATAACATTCAGGAGTTTGGGAATACCAGCGGTGCTACCATCCCACTTTTGATGGTTACTGAATTGCAACACCAATTGAAAGACAAAGATCTCAATATGCTTGCAGCTACTATTGGTGTTGGCTTCTCTTTGGGTGTCGCCCAAATAAAAACGCATGGGGGAATCATCGTTCCTGACTTGTTGTTCCTTTAGAATGTTTGTTAATTCTGTTTGAAAGAAAATGAAGCATTTAGTTATAATTGGTACGGGTAATGTTGGCCAAATTGTTAGATGGTATGCTTCCTTAAGCAAAGATTATCTATCAAGTTGGGATATTAAATGTAATATCGATAATGTTGATGATTACGAGATTGAGCCGGATGATGTATTTGTTTGTGCGGAGGCAAAACCTGCGTTAAGGTTTGAGAAGTCTAATGTCATTAGAGCAAAAGGAGGGGAATTCATTAACGTCATACATCCGATGGCCAATATTGCTCCTTCTTCCATTCTTGGTACTGGGATTGTTGTCGGTGCGTTTTCTACGGTTTCAATTAATACCATGATTAGTAATGACGTGTTGATTCAAGATCATTGTAATGTCGGTCATGATGGTGTCGTTGAACAAGGATCCCATCTATATGTTGGAGTGAAATTGTGTGGGCGTAACAAGGTGGGAGTGCGTACGTCTATTTTTACTGGGGCCGTGGTCTATCCCGATGTAAAAATCGGAGATGATTGTACGGTAGGGGCTGGCAGTGTGGTAAGCCGCAAAGTAAAAGATGGGGAAACAGTTTTGGGCAATCCTGCAAAAAAAATTGAGATTTAAACATGAATAACTCTGTTTTTGGTCTTGAAGGAAAAACGTTACTCATTACCGGAGCGTCTTCTGGAATAGGTAGGGCAACTGCTATTGAATGCTCGAAAATGGGGGCAAAAGTGTTTCTAACTGCCCGAAATAAGGAGAGACTCGAACAGACATTGAATGAAATGGAAGGTGAGGGTCACAAGATAATTCCAGCTGATTTAACAGTTGCAGGAGATATTCAACGTTTAGCAAATGAGATTGATGTGCTTGATGGTGTTGCCTTGGTTTCAGGTATCAACGACAAGATGATTATTAAGAAATTGGACGATTCCTTTGTCTCTCAAATGCTATGCACCAACTTTTCTGGACCTGCATTGCTGATGAGATCCTTGTTGAAATACAAAAAGATAGCTAAACAGGCCTCCATCGTTTTCATGTCTTCCGTATCGGCTTTTTATCCAACGGTATCTAATGCAATGTATGCTGCCTCAAAGGCTGCAATGAATCAGTTTGCCAAAGTTCTTGCCCTTGAAGTGTTGCCTCTGAAAGCTAGGGTGAATTGCATTCTTCCCGCTTTTGTGGAGACGGAAATGATAAACAAGTACGGAGAAGACACGTTGAACGAAATCCGTAGCAATTATCCTTTAGGGCGATTTGCCAAGCCAGAGGAAATTGCATACGCTGTCATATATTATTTCTCTGATGCTACCCAATTGGTTACAGGAACGTCTTTTGTGATTGATGGAGGTTATACACTGAAATGATTTGAAATGCTAAGAGATTATCGATTTGATATCGCTAGAGTAATCTGTATGACCTATATAGTGGCTTTCTGCCATTTATGGTCTTATGTGCACCCGGATGTCGTCTCGGCAATTTATGTACACCCCATCTTTCTCATATTGACAAATGCTTGTTTGGGATTGTTCACTTTTGCCTCTGGCTATCTTTTGGGACAAAAATATTCTTTCGGAGAAGGAGGTAACAGTAGCGTTTGGCAGTTCTATTACAAGAGGATTGTTCGTATTATCCCTCTTTTTGTGCTTGCATCAGCGGTATTGTATTTGATTGGATTAAATGGCTATAAAGCTACATTGAATGGTGTTCTTTGTATTTCTCCGTTCATTAAACCTAGGCCAAAAACATTATGGTATATACCTGTAATATTGTTTTGCTACTTAATCACCCCTTTGGTTTCAAAAAAGAATAAAGTTTGGAGAATAGGAATGGGTTTGGCTTTAGCTGTGGCTATATGGATTCTGCAGAAATTGATTAGTAGTGTTGATTGGAGGTTGTCGTTCTATTTACTTTTCTATTTGCTTGGATTGGTTTCAGCACCCTATTTTAACTGGAAGTTTGAAAAAGCTCCTTTTGTAAAAATAATCACTATCATTGTTTTTTGCGTGTTAACTCTAATTTGCTTATGGATTTCACCTACGGTTCTGTATAAAAAGGTTGTATCCGGCATAGGGGTTTTTGCACTATTGTTTGTTTGTGAGATCCTTGCGTCAATGTGTTTTAAAGATTCTATGCATGGGTCTTCCTTCAATCGAATTATACTAAATGTAAGCTATGCAAGTATGGCCTGCTACATGTTTCATCGCCTCTTTTTCTGGTTGGGTGAAAGAATTCTGAATCCGGATTTGTCTTGGGTCAAATGGTTGTATATGGCAGGTCTCGTTTATCCTATTATGCTTGTTCTGTCATTTTGGTTGCAGAAAGGTTATGATGCTATAGTCGGCTCTATTAAACTCAATAATTCCAATAAATTAAAACCATGAAGAATAACTTTGCTTATCGGTTGTATGTTCAATTGAAACGTAGAAAGTCAAGAAAACGTTTTTTAATTGATAAATACGGACAAAATCCAAAGATTAGGAGAAAGGCATTATGGGCTTGGCTGTTTTGCGGCATTGCTCCTAATGAGTTCCATAGACTTCATTGTGAAGAAAAGACAAAAAAAGAAATTCGCACTTTTTTGTCGTTGAGTGAGACCCGAGAGTTTTATAGAAAATATAATTCTAGCAAGGCACAGAAGATATTGAGCGACAAGTATATTGCCTATACGCGTTTTAAAGAATTCTATAAGCGCAACTGCATATTGATAACTAAGGATGATATTGAAAATAATGTTCTTGAAACAAAAATTCATGAGTTCTGGCAGAAGGATTCCGTGAATCAAAGGGGGGCGATTTTCAAACCATTAAAAGGAGAGAGAGGATTCGGTATTAAGATTTTCCATGATGAAAAAGAGGCGGTTGAAATGATAAAACAAACCGATGGAGGAGTCATGGAGGAACTGATTGTTCAGAATGAAGAACTTGCTGAGTATAATCCTTCTTCTGTTAATACGTTGAGAATAATCACTGTTAATTATGGAGATGGTACTGTCGATGTGAAATGGCCAGTAATGAGATATGGTAGGGAAGGAAGCGTTGTTGATAATTCGGGAAGTGGAGGAGTGTTTGCTGCTGTTGATGTTGCGAGTGGCAAGACTCTAGCGGCTTGTGATGAATTTCATAATTTCTTTGAGGTTCATCCTGATACTAAGAAAAAACTAAGTGGGGTCGTTATTCCCCAATGGAATGAAGCATGTGCCTTGGCCAAACATCTTGCTACCATGATCCCTGAAGCCGTAATTGTCGGTTGGGATCTTGCTCTCTCTGATGACGGATGGTGCATGGTTGAAGGCAATTCTTCTCCTTTGATTGGACATCAGATTGCAATTGATCGAGGATTGAAAGATGAATGGAGAAAGACTGTGTCTCGGGTTAAGAAATAATTTCGCACTGGTTTCATAAAGATGGAGAAAATTGTTGTTATGCCTAAACCTGATTGGATATCATGGGAAGATATCCATCAATTGTTGTTGTCGGCTCATAAAAAAAACATTGACAAGGGAATAGTGATGGGGACCTCTCAGCTTTCAGGTCCGGAACTGGAAAAAAGAGTTGGTGAATTGGGGCGTTGCTTTGTCGCATTGGCGGATGACATCCTTGTAGGCACCACATCAGTTGGCTTCTTTAAAGGACGTTCATGGTATGATAAAAACCAGTTAGTGGCTCATAGTATGTTGGCGGGAATTCTTCCCAGGTATCAGGGAATAGGTATCGTTGATGAGCTCAATGCTATGAGAGACGCGTATATTCATGAAGTGGGCGCTACCATAATTCAAGCAGATACTGCTGAAGGTAATACCATAGTTCGAAAAAACGCTAAAAGAAACGGCTACCGTGAGGTTGAGTATCGCGCTTTTAAATCCGGACACTATTCGGTAATCTTTGTAAAATGGTTAAACGGATGTCCCTTTTCTGATAGATATATCCATAGACGGTATAAGCTTTCAGAGCGATTGACCAAGATTCAATATAAACCTGGTCGTATAGAAAGGTCACGTGTCTTGTCTCTCTTTTGTAGAGCTATCAGGAAAGTTATTCTAATTCATTGATATGCATAGGTTTATTCCACTCATAATGGCATGTGTTTTTGTGACGAGCTCTTGCAAAAAAGAGCCGTCACGGGATGAAATTATGCCTGTAAATACTGAAGTGGATGGCCAAATGGTTGATTTGCTGAATGAAAACATCAATAGTTTGCGTGAGTTAGCCATTTGTTATGGCAAAGAGGATAAGGTTATTTATAGTGACAATTATGGGCTTTCTGATGATGCATATCGTTTTTATTTTGAAAGCGGAAGCCAGTTGGTTTTCCCCAAATTATCCAACTATAAAAACCTGCCTTGTCCATCAGTTTCGATGATTTTTGTTGACAGCGTATTTTTTTGGACATTAAATGATCATATTTTAAGGGATGAACAAGGGATCCCAATAAGCGTTGATTCTACTCGAATTGCTCCAAAACTGTATTTTGAATCTGGTTGCTGGTATTATACCATCAATGGAACTGAATATAAATATTGTGAAGCCCAAGAATCATTCCGCCCGATATGTTTTGAAAATCCAAAGAATTGTGGGTTTGTTGTATTTGTTTTGCCGTTAGGGTGTAAAATTGTGGTTCCCGAGTCGGATTGTGTTTCAAAGCTTAGGGTATTTATGCCAAATATGGCTTATTATAAGGATGTTTTTTTGGATGCAGGTATTGGATTGACTTCAAGAAGGCAATTATATGCAACATTGTTTCTTGGCTTATCATTGGAATGTATGAGTTTTTCGTCTGATGATTACACTGATTTACAAAATCAGTTGATTGAAGGTGATTCTTTGGATGTTAATGGACGATTGCTCTATCCCGATGGTCAACCTAGATACAAGTTACTGTTCGTTAACGGTGGAAGAGCAACGATGCATGGACAGTCATTGACAGAGGGCTCCCATTCCAACATGCGCTTGTTCCGAGAGGCTGGAGGCAGTTATGTAGGGACATGCGCTGGTGCTTTTTTTGCTTCAAATGGATATAATAGGCCTGAAATTAATCCGGATTATTTGCATATCTGGCCTGAGTTTGTCCATAATACTCATTTGTCCCAAAGTCATACAGGTTTTGTGATAACGCCTAATTCTCCTTTATTGGATTATTTCGATTTTGGGGGCGATTTTTATCTGGATAGTGTTCGACATAATGGTGGATGTTATCCGGATGTGTTACCTTTGGGCAGTGAAGTCTTGGCATTATATGATTATCCTGCTATTGAGTCAATGCATCTTCAGCCATCAGCTTGGGCTTACAAAGAGAATTCAACTGCGGGAAGAATCGTCCAGATAGGTTCTCATCCGGAGGAAGTGAGTGATGGAGAGCAAAGAGATTTCACTGCTGCATCGATATTATATGCCATTGAAGGACGAGGCGTTTCAATTGTGAAAGGCTCACTTCAAAATGGTATTTGGCGGGATATGGACAAAACCACATCTGAGAATGATCCGGATTACACTGTGATTGGGGATCTCCAATGTCATCATTTTCTGACTTATATTCCTGATGATGCTGTTGAGGTGGAGTTTAATTTGAATTGTGATGCGGATGTTGATATGTCATTAATGATAAGCAAAGATGTTTATGCTTACGAAGAGTATGCTCAGTATGTCTCTGAATCTACTGGAGCCAATCATCGTTTTTTGTTTTCCAGATTGTCCAAAGGCTTATGGTTCGTGACTGTGAAATGCAATACGACAGTTGATGTAACTCAAACTGAATGGGGGCAAGAATATGGTGGAAGAACAGATGTTCTTAACGGAGTCCCGTATTCGGTGAGAGTAAAATGGAGTACTCCGTTAAAACTCGCTGAACAGTTGAAGCCTCCATTTTATAAATAAGAAATTGTTTATGATGAGTAATCCTGTGTTCTTAGTATTTGGGTTGTCTAATGGTGGTCTTTTTTTGTCTCGACAACTGCGTAAGCAGTGGCCGAATGCTACAATTTATGCCATTGGTGAATCAAAAGATATAGGTAAATTCTCAAATACCATTGACGGTTTTTATGAAGCCTCCTCTGAAGAAGAAATACTGGAGCGAATGAAACGGGTTCTTGAACTAACAAGCGGGGAAAAAGTCAAAGCCTACATGTGCTCAAATCCTATGCTTGAGTCATTGGCTATTCACCATCCTGAATGGTTTGGGCTGATGCAGTTTGAGAATGATTATGATCTCTATAAACGAATTGTTGATAAAGTTGCTGTTGATAATTGGTGTCGATCATTAGATATTACTCGTCCCAAAGAGTATGATTTGACTGATTCAATGCTTTCTGAGATTTGTTTTCCCGTTGTGGTGAAGCCTCTTGAAAAAGCCAATGCAAAAGGCGCTTCTAAATGTGCTTACCTATCAAATCGAGATTCATTGTTGAGCTATCTAAAAAAGATGGACGGTCTCGGCATTAACCGTAATGATTTGGTGTGCCAACAATGTGTTGAAGGTGATAACCGATGGGAGTATGGATATGGCGGCTTCTTCAAGGAGGGGATTCCTTTGGTTGACATTTGCTTCTATCAATTCATTCAAGTCCCTCAAGGATTATGCTGTTATAGTAGGGAAGTGACTGACGAGGTGTTGAAGACACAAATTAAGGATCTGGTCGCTCCTTTTCTTAAAGATTCCAAATACAATGGATTCATGGAGTTTGATATCAAACAAGATTCTAACGACAAGGCCTTGTATTTATTGGATATCAATCCGCGTCCATGGAGGTCTGTTGACATCTTAAAAGCTAAATTGGGGAGTTCGACGGTTTTTAATCCTGAGGTTTCGGATAGAAAGGCGGTTTGGAGATATCCATATAGAGAGTTGTTTAGACGGAAAAACAGAAAAAATGTTTCCTATAAAATTTGCAAAGCTTTGACCCGAGGATATAAAACCACAACTCAGATAGCTTTGCACGATACTAATGATCCTCGGCCATGCCGAATGCAACGCAAAGCGGATTTTCATGATTTTGTTAATAAATTGAAAAGATGAAAAATGCATTATCGCCAAAATTGGTAAAATTTGCCAATAAAGTGGCAAAGATTCCTTTGGCAAAAAAATTGATAAAACCGTTCTATTATCCTTATAAAGAACGAATTCAAAAGAAAAGAAATAAAGCGTACAAAAAGTATGCTTTGGAGACTTTGGCTGCATTCGATGCCTGCATGCGGGCAAATGGATTCAAATACACTCTTATCTTTGGCTCAATGTTGGGCGCAGTCCGCGAAAAAGGATTCATCAAGCACGATCTTGACATAGATGTAGCCATGTGGAAAGATGACTATTCGGAGAATGTTCAGAAATGTCTCGAAAAAGCGGGATTCAAGTTGGATCATCGGTATTTGATTGATGGGGGCGAATCAGCAAGAGAGGAGACCTATGTTTTGAATGATGTCTCAATAGATGTATATTGCATCAATCCGCCTATAGATGAGTATCCCTATGTCTGTAGTAAATGGACTCCGGTTGAAGGCTGTGTGACCAAGCAGGAAAGCATGAAAAAGTATGGTTACATCACAGGGAAACGCTTGGAAATGCCCATTGGAAGAACTTTTGTTGATGTTCCTTTTGAGAGTTTGATGCTTCCCATTGCGGATAATGCCCGTGAGGTTTTAAGGTTTTATTATGGAGATGATTATATGAATCCAGATCCGACATGGGTGGAAAGTAAAGAATATCCATATAGAAAACCATGGCCTGAAAAGAAGGCGATATTAATTGAATATTGATAATATGGTGAGCTCCAATCGATTCTTTAGCGGTTTGGCTATTGCTATGTTGCTGTTTTTTGCCGTAGCAAGTTTTGTATTCGAAGGAATGCAACAGTTGGCTCTATGGATAGCTGTTCCTTCATCGGCTGTTTTTGCTTTTATTGCTGTTCCGCATCACAGAGCATCAGTTTATATGCGTTTGCAAATCATTCTTTATTTGTGGATCGCATTCACGGCCTTGTTCGCAATCAATCTTCCCATAGCCATGTCTCAGCTTCGACGACTCGTGGGCTGTTTTTTGTCTATTTATGCCATTAATCAGTTGGCAAAAGATTATAAGCTGACAAAATGGCTATACATCGTGTATTTGGTGTTTTACGTTGGTATGGTTTATTATGCCAGTACCCATATATTGACTGAAGAATTTGATTATACAGAGGATCGTTTGGATGATAGTAAATTGAATGCCAATATGATAGCCTACTTCACTTTCTTTACAACATATATTGTTTTTATTATGGCGGATATCGCAGAGAAGCCATGGGGAAAAGTGCTGTTTCGTTGGCTGTTCCTGCTTTCTCCTATTTGGTCGTTTGTTGCTGCCGTTTTAACTGGGTCTCGGCAAATTATTGTTATTCAAGTGCCTTTGGTGATTGTTTTATTCTATTTGCGATATCTAAGGGAAAGGAAAGTCTCGAATAAAATAATCTTTGTTTTGATAGCCGTTGTTGTTGGTTTTTTTGCGATTCGGTATGCATCATCAATCTATGAAGGAAGTTATCTAAGTCAGCGAAACGAAGATAGTTATATGGAGGACTCTAGAATTATGCTGATTAGAGATGCCTTTGAGGTTGGAATCACTCACCCTATTGTAGGAGTGGGGCCTGGAGGTTTTGGAAAGTTTAAGTATGGCCGATCTTTTTCCCATAATAATTATGTGGAACTGTTTGCTAATTCCGGTTTGTTGGCAATGGTCTTGTGTATTGCAATGTACTGGATATTTATCAAAACCCAATGGCGCCGATTTAAACAGACGAGAGACAAGATGTTTCTTACCTTTTTGGTCTTCGGAATCATGTATGTTGTGGACAACATGTTTTATGTTTTCTATTCCAATACCTGGCTAATGGCATTTTTCTTTCTAGTGGCGATGCATGCAGATAATTTTTATAAGTATAATTATAGTGATCCTAAAGTAGAAACATCAATACATCAACCTGAACATGAATAAAAGTTTAATCATACTGAACCAGCAGCCTTTAATACCTCCTTTCATGTTGGCCGCTATTACAGCTGCTGAGAATGCCTATGATGACATTTACTATGTAAATACAAAATACCCCAACAATACCAATGCAGTTGATAAGACGGCTAGAATCCATTTTGTTCATCCGTCAAAGCTTCAAAACGCTTGTGGCTTTTTGATTTCTTTTTTTTCCTTGTTTAAGCCGGTTGTATTCAGGGACATGGTAAAATGTATTAGAGATAAGAAAGAGTTTTTCCATATCATTAAGTTATTTCTTATTGAACAATCAGTGCATCATCGCATTTTTCCTCAAGCAAAAAAGATTATAAAACAAATTGAAGAAAATAGTGAAGTTGTGGTGTTATCGACATGGTTCGATGCTTGTGCGTATTCTGCAGCAACACTTAAACGAACCTTCCCCAAGGCGAAAGCGGTTTCATTGGCTCATTCTTATGAGATACTTACGATTAGAAATCCGTACGTTCCATATAGACATGTCAAATACAAACACCAATTTTTAGATGGTGTTTTCTTTATTTCACATATTATCAGAGATATGTATTTTTCAGGAGTGGGACAGTTGCCTATTCAATTTGTTGAGAAAACCCATGTTTGTTATTTGGGAACTTATAAGGACAATGATAAGTTGAATCCTCTTGACAACAACAGTTTTAATATTTGCACATGTTCTCGCGTTGTTTCATTAAAAAGATTAGATGTTTTGATGGAAGCGTTAAGGGAATGGAATCATGGAAATATAAATTGGACCCATATCGGGGACGGCCCGTTGCTAGAAGGTTATAAACGAGCCGCTCTGGAGGTCATGGAAAACAATTCAAAGGTACATATTGATTTTGTGGGACGTATCTCAAATGACGCTGTTAAAGCCTATTATGCGGATCATCCAATAGATATCTTTGTGAATTTGAGTGATATAGAAGGATTGCCAATATCAATAATGGAGGCGATTTCTTATGGAATTCCTGTGATAGCAACTGATGTGGGAGGAACTCGTGAGATTGTTAATCCCCAAACAGGTTATTTGATTGATGCTGATATTACACCTTCGATGGTGCGAGAGATACTGTGGAATTATGAGAAGATGCCGTTGGAAGGCAAAGATCAATTGCGAAAGAATGCTTTCGATTATTGGAAAACCAATTTTGATGCTAAAACAAATCTAAAAATACTATTTGACCAAATTGACAATTTGGCAACCAGTAATTAATGAATTATGGCTAGACAACAGATTACAAATGCAATAAAAAAAGTATTTGGTATTTCCGATTGGAGTTTGTTTTCAAAAAACCTTCATAAAAAGATTGGAAAAATCATCTATAAAAAGAAATACACCGCCAATGATCTCCTTCAGGTGATGATAAAGATGGGTATGCAGCCAGGTGATGTTGTGTATATTCATTCTTCAATGAAGGAGTTCTATAACTATCAGGGAACTGCCGAAGAATTGATAAATGTCATCCTAGATTATTTGGGACCTGAAGGAACTTTGGTTATGCCTGCATATCCACCGAATTTCTTTAGCATATCTAAGACCTGTTTGACTGAAAACTATCATGGCCTACAAGATGAAGTAAAATTTGATGTGAAAACGACTCCAACAGGAGCAGGCTATCTGGCGGAAGTGTTCCGTAAAATGCCAGGGGTTAAAAGAAGTATCAATCTTCAGCACTCTGCATGTGCCATTGGTAAATATGCCGACTATCTTTTGTCAGAGCATCAATTTAGTAAGACTTGTTGGGATGAGAAGTCTCCATACTATAAGTTGACATTATTGGATGCTAAAGTATTCTCTTTTGGTTTGCCCTATTTTGTTTCTACAGTGATTCATTGCACTGACAGCCTTTTATATGGAAAATATGAATTTTTTGATTACTTTTTTAGAAGAAGTATTACCTATAACTATAGGGATGAAAATGGCAATATTGGTACGCATACGATGAGAACGCAAGACTCGATGAAAAGAAGAAATAAGAAAAAAATGGTAAAAAGGTATTTTGCAAAAGAGCAATTTTTGAAAACCAGTATTTCAAATCTAAGGATAGAATTGGTGTATGCAAAATATACCCACGAACGTTTTATGGAACTTGCGCGACAAGGGATTGTCATGTATTCTCAACCAGATCCTAAGAAGTGCAGTTGGGTGCCTATGGATTAATTGTTTTTTAAAATGCATCTTTGTCTGATTTACAATTTTGCTCAACATTATCGCACCAGTATATTCAAACTTATTGATCAGGAGTTTGACTGTGACTTTGTGTTTGGCGATAGCATGAGTGATGTAAAAAAAATGGATTACTCCCTTCTACAGGGAGGAATTACTGAAGTTGCCACAAAGCGTCTTTGGGGAGGTTGGTATTACCAACCAGGGGTTCCGTCATTATTGCGTAAAGGATACGATACATATATTCTATTGGGTGAGACAAGGGCGCTAAGTACTTGGTTGTTCTGTCTAAAAGCGAAACTGTTCCATCCTGAAAAGAAAGTGTTTTTCTGGTCACATGGTTGGTATGGCAAAGAAACGAGATCAGAAAAAAGGATCAAAAAGTTGTTGTTTAATCTTCCCAATGGTGGTATTTTCCTGTATGGAAATTATGCCCGAGATCTGATGATAAAGGAAGGGTTTAATCCTGAAAAACTATTTGTCATACACAATTCTTTGGCTTATGACGAACAAGTGGCTGTTAGGAAACAATTGACTGTCAAACCGTTATTTCAAAACCACTTCGATAACGATTATCCTAATCTAATCTTTGTTGGACGGCTTACTGCGATTAAGAAATTGGATATGATTTTGCGTGCTATGGCGTTATTGAAGGGGAAAAAGCACAATTACAATTTAACTCTAGTAGGCGGTGGTGAAAAGGTAGAGGAGTTGAAGTCCTTGTCCAAGCAATTGGATCTAGAGAATAATGTTTGGTTTTATGGTCCATGTTACGAAGAGCAGGTGTTAGGAGAATTGTTATATAATGCTGATTTGTGTGTTTCTCCAGGCAATGTCGGATTGACTGCAATGCACTCTATGGTGTTTGGTACGCCAGTGCTAACTCATGATGATTTTCCCCATCAAATGCCAGAATTCGAAGCTGTTCAAAAAGAAAAAACTGGAGATTTCTTTAAGTATGATGATGTTGATGATTTGGCTGCCAAAATCAATAGTTGGTTTGTCAAAATGGGTGAACGACGAGAAGAGGTTCGGTCAGCTTGCATGAATGAGATTGATAATTATTGGACTCCTCTATTCCAAATACAAGTGCTAAAAAAACATTTGCAATGAGCAAACTCCATTTTGTTACGGGTTTTATTAAAAACCTTTTTAATCCCCATGTTTCTTGTTTGGCGTTTGTATCGTCCAATAACGATATTGATGCTAAAGCTACTATTTATAGAGGCGTAAAAATTAAGGGGAGTAAGGTTGGAGCTTATACGTACATCAGTGCAAATACAGATGTCGAAAATGCTCAAATTGGAAAGTTTTGTTCCATTAGTGACCATTGCCGTATTGGTATGGGTGGACATAATACGAATCAGATTTCCACTAGCCCTATTTTCACGGAAAGAAATAACGCAACTAAATTTTGTTGGACATCCAAAAATATAAATGCGTCTCCTCTAAAAAAAGCTATTATAGGCAACGACGTTCTGATAGGTTCCCATGTCTTGGTTCTAGGAGGAGTTACTATTGGGAATGGGGCTGTCGTAGCTGCTGGTGCTGTGGTGACCAAGGATGTCCCTCCATATGCTATTGTTGGTGGTGTGCCAGCTAGAATTATCAAATACCGTTTTTCTCAGGAAAAAATAGAAAAACTCCAAGAGATAGAATGGTGGGATTGGCCAGAGGAACGATTGAGAGCAAACATGGGATTGTTTCAATCTTATGATGTCAATGTCGAAGATTTAGGCAAATCCAATTTGTCGTAACTAGTAGGTGTTTTTGGTTTTGAAGAAGACATGAGCTTACATTGTAAGATTTGCTTGATTGTGGGTATTCTCTTTTCTGCCAGTTTGCATATTGTTAATGCCCAACAATCTCCAGTTGAAAAGAGCTTAAGGGCTTGCGAAAGCTATTCTTGTGCTTCTTCCCCAAAACGAACTCTTCCACAGAATGCTTTTGTTATAAAAGTTTCAAAGCAGGATGACTTGAAAGAATTGAGTTCTAACGTAAAAAAGGCGATTAGAACAGGAAAAAAGAACATTGTGGTTAATCTTGCTTCGGGTGTCTTTTACTATGATAAATTGCCAATTTATCTATATAATATAGATGCCCCCGATGTTTCAATTACTATAAAAGGTAATAATACCATCATGGTGGCCGGTGGCAAAGACTATCCCAAAGGAGGTGGGGTGATGTCCCCTAATTGTGAACATGTATATCTTGATGATGAGTTGAATCTGGTTGATTTGTATGGAGAAGTGTTTCAGGCAGATGACAAAGTTGAGGTGATAAATGCGAAAAAGAAAACTTGTCGAGTAGCTGTTCCTGAGCCAATTAGTTTTGTTTCAGGCATGAAAGTTCAAATCTCGGAATGGTTTCATTCACCAACTTATGAGATTACGGCATATAAGGACGGCTTCCTCTATTTTATAGCACATGATTTGACATTTGATGAAGCCAAGAAATGTTATAATGTTCATTATGACAATCGGATTGGGGAAGTGAATCCTCGTTTGCGTATTGTTGATCCGCAACGAGTTTCCTCGTGTCAAAAAGCAATCCATGAATGCGAGGTGTCTCAATTCTTGACACTATATAAAATGAAACTGAAGGACTTTACAATAACTGGCCTTTCTTTTTCAGGTTGTGCAAAGGGGAAAGAGGCAATGTGCTATTTCCGAAACGTCGATGCTGATCGGATAGCGATTAGCGATTGTAGGTTCGAGAATTTAAACTATCGGATTGTAAAATTGAAAAATACGGGAAACTTTGTGTTTGATAATAATGATGTAGCAAATTGCTATTATGGAGCGGTTTATTCAGATATCGATTGTCCAAAAACTATAATTACCAATAATAAGTTTTATCGTGCCGAATTGAGTTGGACCAACGTTTCATGTGTAGCTTGCTATGGCGAAGACTTTCTGATTTCCAATAATCAATTTGAAGATATTGGATACGCGTCAATTTCGTCTGGCTATCATTACAATTGGGGAGATGAAATGGTTTCTCAAGGGGTGATTGAATCTAATGAAATCTACTTTGGTGATGAATATTATTCAAATCCAGGGAAATATACTTTGATGGATGGAGGCGCCATTTATATTGGCACTCTGAACAAGATGGTGATTGTAAGATATAACTACATCCATCATTATCGAGGAGTCAGATCCAATAGGGCAATCTATTGCGATGACGGTGCCATGAACGTCAAAATCTATGGTAATGTTATTAGTGGAGTGACCAATGCTCACTCCATTTTTAGTTGGAGAGCAAAAAGCGTGAATAAGAGATTGCCCCAATCCAATGATGGAATAGACGTGTTTTATAATGTCATTTGGGGAAATTACCTGTTTGACGAACGCCCCAATAGCTTTTGCAATCATGGCAAGAATCTGATTCTTTATGGAAATGGAGAACCGATTCCCAGTAATACCGTGAATAATTTTGCATATCAAGAAAATGATGTCTTCGTGCAAGGTTCTGTGATGGAGAATGGTAAGATTATACTTCCTGAAACCGCTATGGTCGAACTGAAACAGTTCCCGACATATGATAAAATGAAAAAATGGATCGAGTAGCTTGAACTAATGAAAACCCTTCTTTTGTTAGGAGGTGGCTTCCTCCAATGCTTTGTCATAAAAAAAGCTAAAGAACTCGGCTATCGGGTGATGGTATTAGATGCCGACCCTAATGCAATGGGATTCCAAATGGCAGACAATTACGCTGTTATCAACATTGTTAATGAAGAAGCGTGTTTGAAATATGCACAGGAACACAAAGTGGATGGCGTGCTTACCGCTGCTACTGATTTCAGCGTCTTGACCATGAGCCGTATCGCAGAAGAAATGCACTTGCCAGGTATCAACTATAAGGCTGCCAAACGTATCAAGAATAAAGCTGATGTTCGTAAATGTCTGTTTGATGCGAAGGCCGATGATACCGGATACTCTTTTGAGATTGACTCATTGGATCAGATTCCCCAGATATTGCCCCGAGTGAAGTTTCCTGTGATGATGAAACCTTGTGATGGCTCTGGTAGTAGGGGCGCTTCGCGCGTGGATGAAGCTTCGGACTTTGAAAAAGCATGTGTTTTTGCCATGAGTGGATCTATCACTCATAGGGCTGTGGCTGAACCTTTTGTGGAGGGCAAAGAATATGGAGTGGAGTCGTTTGTGGATCATGGCGAGATTCATATTCTTGGCATCATGCAGAAGGATATGACCTTGCCGCCTTATTATGCCGAATTGGGCCATGCAATTCCATCTGGCTTGTCTCCCAAGCAAGAAGAGAGGATAAGCTCCTGCGTGAGGAAAGCCCTGTTGGCGTTGGAAGTCAACCATGGCTCGGTGAATATGGATCTGCTTATCGGTGATAACGGTGATGTGCATATTGTTGACATCGGTGCCCGAATGGGAGGCAACCTGATCGGGTCTCACGTCATTCCTATTGGGACCGGTGTTGATTATATGGGCAATATGATTCGTGCCGCTGTTGGTGATCCAACGGATTTCATGAGCCATGGACAACATCAGCCTGTAGCGACTAAACTTTTGGCATTGACCCCAGGAAAGGTGAAAGCCTTACCGGATTTCAAAACAATCGAAGAAGAGTATAAGGTGAAGATCGAACATCATTTGCATGTTGGTGATGCTATCAACGAATATCATACTAATCTGGATGGCTGTGGATATGTAGTGGCAACTGACCTTGATGTGAAATGTGCCATAGAGAGAGCTGCAATGGTTAAAAAAACTATTGATGAATTGATTGTCAGGGAATAACTTGTATGGAATTAATAGCACTGAAAAAGGACGAATTACGTGGTAGATTACAGCAATTCTGTGACCTATATCATCATTGTTTCAATGACCATATAGACAACAACATCATTGAACACAGATATCTGCAAAATCCGATCGATGAGTTGTTTATGTTTGTGGCTATTGATCACGGTAAAATTGTTGCCAATTATTCAGTGACTCCCAACTATTTGCAATACAATGGTCGAAGGATAAAAAGTGCTTTGTCGTTGAACACGATGACCCATCCTGAGTATGTTGGTCGAGGGTTGTTTGTTGAGTTAGCCTCAATGCTATATGATGAGTTGAGGAAACAAGGCTACTGGATGGTATATGGCTTCCCGAATTATATCTCGAATCGAACGTTTTGTAGTAAATTGGGATGGAGAGATATTTACGAGATACCCACTTTGGAACTCGTGATTGATAATCCGATTGGTTTTGATCGGTCCAATGTCTTCATGGCTTCAGATTACGCTATCTCTCCAACACTTGAAAAGCGTATTCATGTCTCAAAAACTGAAATGTATTTGCATTGGCGGTATCAGAGTAAGCCATATACCCAATACTATTGTATTAAAACGCAATCGGGGAGTTGGGCGGTTTACAAGTACTATCAGAACATGGTGAACATCGTTGAGTTACATGTAAATAATGATACGGATCTAGTGGATTTGATAGGATTCATTTCTGAAATGGTCATCAATGAAGGATTGGAGAAAATGACGGTTTGGTCGGAGGTGAATAGCAAGACGCATCTTGGTCTGGAGAAGCTGGGATTTCGCAATCGGTATCCAATTACCTATTTTGGTGCTTGTGTATTGAATGAATCTGAAAATATTGATATTTGGGATTACCGTAATTGGAGTATCCAAATGGGTGATGATAATGTTTATTAAATAATTATGTATAAGAATTTTATTAAACCTGTGGCAGATTGGATTATTGCCCTATGTGCATTCCCTTTTTTCTGCATTTTGTGGATTGTTGTAGCTATTGCCATCAAAATCGAAGATGGTGGACCTGTTTTCTATATGGCCGAGAGAATTGGAAAAGATAGCAAAAAGCTCAAGATGTTTAAGTTCCGCTCAATGAAAGTCAATGCTGAAAACATTCTGAATGCGGATGGGAGTACATATAACTCGAAAGACGATCCTCGGGTGACCAAAGTGGGTAAGTTTTTACGTGAAACTAGTCTTGATGAGACTGCTCAACTATTAAATATGCTGAAAGGTGAAATGAGTCTTATTGGACCAAGAGCAAGTGGATGGGATGCCTTGCCAACATATAAAGATGATGAAATTGACAAGATGAAAGTGCGCCCGGGCATTACGGGTTATACACAAGCTTATTATAGGAATAGCATCTCAGTTCGGGAAAAACGTCTTTATGATGCTTGGTATGCGAACCATATTTCATTCGGACTGGATGTTAAGGTCTTTTTCAAAACAATTGTCACTGTGTTTAAACACGATAATGTTTATACAAATTAATTTTTGGTGGATATGAGGGTGCTTTGTTTGCCTGCTTACTTTTTCCCAGAGAGCGCGGCTAGTTCGTATTTGAATGAGAATCGGAACAAAGCTTTTTCCGATGCTGGATTTAAAACATTTATATACACTCCAACACCTTGTAGAGGAGTTGATGCTGAAACTCGCAAAAAGTATAAAAAAATCAAAAAAGAAGAGCTCTATGAAGGGAACACTTTGGTTCACCGTTTTTCCATGTTTGCTGAAGGTAAAAACCCGGTTTTTCGAGCGCTTCGCTATTCTTTGTGCACCATCAAATATTTTAACCGTGCCGTCTTCGCCAAAGATGCCCGTTCCTGCAACGTGATGTTCATCGCCAGCACTCCACCTATTCAAGGAGCTATGGCAGCTATGGTGAAAAAGTGCCGTCGCGATCATATCCCGTTCGTATATAACCTCCAAGACATCTTCCCAGACTCCCTCGTGGGTACCGGCCTTGCTAAAAAGGATGGATTGCTATGGAAAATAGGCCGACGTATAGAGAATTTCACCTACCGCAATGCCGATAAAATCATCGTCATCTCTCAGGACTTCAAGCGTAACATCATGGCCAAGGGAGTTCCAGAAGAAAAAATTGAGGTGATCTACAACTGGGTCGATCAAAATGCCGTGGTTGACGTCCCTCGGGAAAAGAACAAACTGTTCGACATGTACGACCTCGACAGATCTAAGTTCTATATCACTTACAACGGCAATATAGGACTTACCCAAAACATGGAGATGCTTTGTGAGGTGGCACGTGAACTGGAACAAGAAGGCTATCACGACATCCACTTTGTGCTTACCGGAAATGGTGCCTACTGGGATACCTTGGTGGCTAAACTGAAAGAACAAATACAGGAAGTGAAAACCAAAGCCCCCGATGGTACCGAGGCCATCACCTTCGACAATATCACCCTGCTGCCTTTCCAACCTTACGAGGATATCAGCCATGTGTTTAGTCTAGGTGATGCCAGCCTAGTCATCAGCAAGCCGGGAGTGGGGGAGAATAGCGTTCCCTCCAAGACTTGGAGCATCATGAGCGCATCGCGCCCAGTGTTGGCCAATTTCGATGAAAACGAATTGAAAACCATTATCGCTGAACATCATTGCGGCATCTTCACTAAAGCTGGCGACAAAGAAGCGTTTAAACAAGCCGTCCTGACCTTGTATAGGGATAGAAACCTATGCAAAGAGTTCGGCCGTAATGGACGTCAGTTTGTCATGGATAATCTCACTCGAGAGGTGGGAACGCAGAAGTACGTCGAAGTGATCAAGAGCATTGAAAAGAAATAAATACATACATTATAAACATGAAAACCGCATTAATTACTGGAGTGACAGGACAAGATGGGTCATACCTCTCCGAATTCCTTATGGGAAAAGGCTATGACGTCCATGGCATCATCCGTCGCTCGTCTGTCGATTTCCGCGAACGCATCGCCCACCTGGAAGGGAAACCCCATTTCCATTTGCATTATGCTGACCTGGGCGACTCCATGTCGATAGTCAAAGTCGTTGACAAAGTTCGTCCCGATGAAATTTATAACCTAGCAGCACAAAGCCACGTCCAAGTCAGTTTCGACTCACCTGAGTTTACCGCCGACGTGGATGCTACCGGTGTGCTTCGTGTGCTTGAAGCCGTGCGTGCTTGCCACCTGGAAAAGACCTGCCGCATTTATCAGGCTTCCACATCGGAACTCTATGGCAAAGTGGAAGAAGTGCCACAAAACGAGAACACGCCCTTCCATCCCTATAGCCCATACGCCGTGGCAAAACTCTACGGCTTCTGGATTGTCAAAGAATACCGTGAAGCATACGACATGTTTTGTTGCTCGGGGATCCTCTTCAATCATGAAAGCGAACGCCGTGGAGAGACATTCGTGACTAGAAAAATCACCTTGGCCGCTGCAAGAATTTCCCAAGGTTTGCAGGATTGCCTTTATCTGGGTAATCTTGATAGCCTCCGTGACTGGGGCTATGCCAAGGATTATGTGGAGTGCATGTGGCTCATCTTGCAAAACGACAAACCGGAGGACTTTGTCATCGCTACCGGCGTGCAACATAGTGTTCGGGAGTTTACTAAACTAGCTTTCCATCACGCCGGTATCGAGCTTGAGTTTGAAGGCAAGGGAATCGATGAAAAAGGAATCTGCGTCAAAGGTCCTGATGGCCTGATCGGAAAGACTTTGGTCGCCGTGAGCAAAGACTTCTATCGCCCTACCGATGTCGTCAACCTGTGGGGAGATCCCACCAAAGCAAAAGCTAAACTTGGATGGAATCCCGCCAGGACCTCTTTTGAGGAACTCGTGAAAATCATGGTGGATCACGATATGGCTAAGGTGGCCTCTGAAGGTGCCGCCGCCAAAGTTAGGATGAACTTGGCTGAATATCTTGAAAAGGGAATTGTCAAATAAAATATAATCTGTAATTTAGAATTTAGAGATGAAAATAGATTCTAAGATATATGTGGCTGGCCATCGTGGTATGGTGGGGTCTGCCATCGTCAGAGAGTTGCAACGGCAAGGCTATAACAATATAATAACTCGCACGCATAAGGAAATGGACCTGTGCCGACAGGACCAAGTGGAGGCTTTCTTTGAACAAGAGAAACCTGAATATGTATTCCTGGCTGCTGCCAAAGTTGGTGGAATCGTTGCGAATCAGTCAGCCTTGGCCGATTTCATGTACGATAACATGATTTTGGAGATGAACGTCATCCACTCAGCCTGGAAAAACGGCTGCAAGAAGCTGGAATTCCTTGGCTCATCGTGTATCTATCCGCGTATGGCACCGCAACCCATGACGGAATCATGCCTGCTCACGGGTGAACTGGAGAAAACCAATGAGGCATATGCCCTGGCTAAGATCAGCGGTCTGAAATACTGCGAATTTCTCAATCGTCAATATGGTACGGATTTCATTTCGGTGATGCCTACCAATCTCTATGGCCCGAATGACAATTATCATCCTGAACACAGTCACGTGCTCCCAGCATTGATTCGCCGTTTCCATGAAGCCAAAGTAAACGGACTCAAAGAAGTGGTTTGCTGGGGCGATGGCTCCCCATTACGCGAATTCCTCTATGTTGATGACCTTGCCAACCTTTGCGTGTTTCTGATGAACCATTATTCAGGAAATGAGACTGTTAATGCCGGAACTGGTAAAGAGTTGACGATCAAGGCTCTAACCGAGCTTGTCGCTAAAGTTATTGGATACACTGGAGAGATCAAGTGGGATACTACGCGACCGAATGGCACACCACGGAAACTTCTCAATGTGAGCAAAGCAACCGCATTGGGCTGGACCTATAAGACTGAGCTTGAAGAGGGCATCCGTTTGGCTTATGACGACTTTTTGAATAACCCCATGAGGGCAGAACGATAATACTATCAACGATGAAAACACGTAACATACCCTTCTCTCCACCGGACATCACTGAAGCTGAGATTCAGGAAGTGGCAGAGGCTCTGCGTTCTGGATGGATCACCACAGGACCTAGGACGAAGGAATTTGAACGGCTTATTGCCAATAAATGCACAACCTCGAAGGCAGTATGTCTCAACAGCGCAACCGCTTGTATGGAAAGCATCCTTCGGGCATTGAACATCGGCCCGGGTGATGAGGTTATCACCTCGGCTTACACTTATACGGCTTCTGCCAGTGTGGTTTGCCATGTGGGGGCTACATTGCGATTGGTGGATACGCAACCGAACTCTTTCGAGATGGATTATGGGAAATTGGCGGATTCCATTAATGAAAACACCAAAGTCATCATCCCTGTTGATCTTGGCGGAGTCGTTTGTGACTATGACAAGATATTCGAGGTGGTGGAGAGTAAAAAGCATTTGTTTAAGCCCAACAATGATCTCCAAGCGGCCTTTGGTCGTGTCGTGGTATTGGCCGACGGTGCTCATGCTTTTGGCGCCGACTGGCATGGACGTCCCTGTGGTTCGATAGCTGACTTTACCTCGTTCAGCTTCCATGCCGTCAAAAATCTCACCACTGCTGAAGGAGGGGCTTTGACATGGGTGGATAGGGAAGGAATTGATAATGAGGCTTTATACAAGCATTTCCAACTTCTTTCGCTTCATGGACAGAACAAAGATGCCTTGGCAAAGACGAAACTGGGTTCGTGGGAATATGACATCATCGCCCCCTATTATAAATGTAACATGACTGACGTGATGGCAGCCATCGGATTGGCTCAGTTTAAACGCTATCCATCTCTCCTGGCTCGACGCCGTCAGATCATCAATCAATATGATGAAGCTCTGAAGGGAATGCCTGTTCAAGTGCTTGACCATTACGGAGACGATCATAATTCAACAGGACACCTTTATCTTACCCGTTTGCTTGGCAAAACGGTTGAGGAACGCAATGAAGTGATCGTGAAAATGGCTGAGCGCGGCATTGCTTGTAATGTGCATTACAAACCCTTGCCGATGATGACTGCCTATAGAGCTTTGGGATTTGATATCAAAGACTATCCGAACGCTTTTAAGCAATATGAAAATGAGGTGACCCTGCCATTACATACTCGGCTCTCCGATGAGGATGTGGCATATGTGATTGAAAATTATTGCGATGTGATCGCAAAGTGAGATGACGAAGAAAGTATTTGTATCGGGGTGTTATGATCTGCTGCATAGCGGTCATGTGGAATTCTTTAGACAAGCTTCTCAGTTCGGCGATCTATATGTCGGGATTGGGTCAGATGCTACCATTCTTCATTATAAGGGACACAAGACGATATATAATGAGAAAGAACGTCTCTTCATGGTGAAGAGTATCCGTTATGTTAAGGATGCCTGCATCAACGAAGGTGATGGCTTCATGGATTTCGTTCCCACGCTAGATCTGGTAAGACCTGATGTTTTTGTGGTGAATGCCGATGGAGACTCTGATGCCAAGCGTAAGGTTTGCGAGGAAAAAGGCATTGAATATGTGGTGTTGGATCGAATACCCCATGAAGGACTCGAGGCGCGTTCCTCTACCGCATTGAAACAACAGACTTGTCAATTGCCCACCCGCCTTGACTTGGCTGGCACTTGGATCGATCAACCTTATGTGAGTTGTTTTGCACCAGGATGGGCCATTACCATATCCCTTGAGCCTACCTTTGAAGTCCGTGAACGTTGCGGACTATCGACTTCTACCAGAAACATGATCAAGAAGATTTGGCCAATGAAGCTTCCTGACATGGATCCCGAAATCTTGGCTAAGCTGGTCTTCTGTTTTGAAAACGATCCCGAACGGAGCGATGGCATCATCAGTGGCGCCCAAGACTCCATCGGTATTTGTATGCCTGGATTGGTTCGTCATCACTACGACAACCGTTTTTGGCCGGATAAGATCGAGAGTTGTTATGATGAGAAGATATTGTCCTGGCTTGAGAACCATCTCTGTATGATTCCCATGGAACCCCGTAAGCCCGGTTGTTCTGTCGTTGAAGGGAAAGACATTACTGAAACCAAAGTAAAGGCATTGGCCAAGGCTGCAGACGAGTGTTGGACCGCCATCCTGAATCAAGACCTTGCGAAGTTTGCTTCTGCTTACAAAGCATCCTTCGATGCCCAAGTCGCCATGTTTCCGGCCATGATACAGGGATGTGTTCAACAATACATTGATTGCTATTCTGCTTTTCCTGAAGTGCTTGCTTGGAAAATGCCTGGGGCAGGAGGTGGAGGCTATTTGGCTTGTGTTGTCATCGATAGTAATGAGTTCTGTAGGAATCATAAAGAAGCTATTCCGTTGAAGATAAGACGGTATGAAAACTGAAAAGACTTTTGGCGTTATGAAGACATTAGAGAAGAAATACATCATTCCTTTTATCTTAGTGACAGCGTGTTTCGCTTTGTGGGGTTTTGCCAACGACATCACCAACCCGATGGTCAAGGCTTTTTCAAAGATATTCCGTATGAGCGTAACCGACGGGGCACTGGTTCAGGTGGCTTTTTACGGTGGCTATTTCTGTATGGCACTCCCAGCAGCACTCTTTGTGAGAAAGCATTCCTATAAATCGGGATTGCTGATGGGATTGGGATTGTATGCTGTTGGCGCTTTCCTGTTCCTTCCTGCAAAAGCGTCTGGATCTTATTATCCATTTCTAATAGCCTATTTCATCTTGACATGTGGTCTTTCTTTTTTGGAAACCAGTGCCAACCCATATATTTTGTCGATGGGAGACAGAGAATCGGCCACTCGGAGGTTGAACCTGGCTCAAGCCTTTAATCCAATAGGTTCCTTGGCAGGTATGTTCGTCGCGATGAATTTCATCCAATCGAAGTTGAATCCACTCAGTACAGCTGAACGAGCTCTCCTGGATTCAGAGCAGTTTGAGGCGGTTAAGAATTCCGACTTGTCGGTGCTGAGCAAGCCTTACGTAATTATCGGCATTGTGCTGGTCTTCATCTTTGTACTGATGTTGGTTCTGAAGATGCCCAAGACCGATGTGCCTCCTACGGATGATAATCGGTTTGGGCCAACGATCAAGCGCCTATGGAATAACAAGCGTTATCGTTACGGTGTCGTCGCCCAATTCTTTTATGTGGGCGTTCAGATCATGTGTTGGACCTTCATCATCCAATATGGAACAAGGATTTTCATGCAGGAAGGGATGGCAGAGATGGATGCCGAAGTGTTATCGCAACGATACAACATCATTGCCATGGTCATTTTCTGCGTGAGTCGGTTTATATGTACCTTCCTTTTGAAGTATATCAAACCAGCAAAGCTGTTGGCGGTACTCGCTACTGTTGGCACTTTGCTCACGGTTGTAGTGATCTTTGCTGACGGTAGGCTTGGCCTATATTCTTTAGTGGCGATTTCTGCATGCATGAGTTTGATGTTCCCGACAATATATGGTATTGCATTGGAGGAAGCTGGTGAGGATGCGAAATTGGGTGCTGCAGGGCTGATCATGGCTATCTTGGGGGGTAGTGTGATGCCTCCTCTCCAAGCTCGTATCATCGACATGGGCACATTCTTGGGTAAACCTGCTGTGAATATGAGTTTTGTGGTGCCGATGGTCTGTTTTGTTGTCATCATTATCTATGGCGTATTTGTGGAAAGACAGAACAAAAAAATGATTGCTTAATGAAAAGATATTGTCAGGCATTGAACCTTGTGGATGACGAAGCGATGATTGCAAAGTATTGCGAAGCGCACGCTCATGTATGGCCAGAAATAATAGAGGGTCAAAGGCAGGTTGGAATTATAGATATGCAAATCTATCGTTTGGGCACCTCGCTTTTCATGATCTGTGATACCGTGGATGATTTCGATTGGAATCGTGACATGGCTCGATTGTCAACCATGCCTCGTCAAGCTGAGTGGGAAGCTTATGTATCTCAGTTCCAAGGTTGTAGTCCAGAGGCTCGCAGCGATGAGAAATGGCAAATGATGGAACGGATTTTTTAAAAAGGCATTTTATGGAACAATCCCGCATCTACCTCTGCTTAGCCCACATGAGTGAATCCAATTTGGAGCAACACTATATCAAAGAAGCCTTTGATACGAACTGGATAGCACCGCTAGGTCCTAATGTAAATGGTTTCGAGGCCGATTTGGAGGCTTTTTTTGATGATCGAAGAAAGGTCGTAGCCCTTTCGTCATGTACGGCTGCCATCCATCTTGCCTTGTTGGAACTTGGTGTTGGACAAGGAGATGAGGTGTTGTGCCAATCGTTTTCATTTTGTGCATGTACAAATCCAGTCACCTATTGTGGTGCCAAACCTGTTTTTATTGACAGTGAGCCGGACACTTGGAACATGGATCCGAAATTGCTTGAAATAGCCATCCAGGACCGAGTGGAAAAGACAGGCAGAAAACCAAAGGCTATTATTGTTGTAGATCTCTATGGGATGCCTGCCAACTGGGAGGCTATCGAAGCTGTCGGTCGCAGATACGATGTCCCAATTATCGAAGATGCCGCTAATGCGTTGGGTTCTTTTTATCAAGGCCAACCTTGTGGGCTGTTTGGTGAGTTGGGCACCCTCTCTTTCAATGGAAATAAGATGATAACCACAAGCGGGGGAGGAGCACTGTTGTGTGCAGATCCGCAAACAAAAAAGCACGTTGTCTTCATGTCAACGCAAGCCCGTGAGCCGTTTCCCTATTACCAACATGAAACGATTGGGTTCAACTACCGCATGAGCAATATCTGCGCCGGCATCGGTCGCGGACAAATGACTATCTTGGAGAATCATCTTGCCCATCATAAACGCTTGCACCAACTATATCATGAATTGTTGCAAGGCGTGGATGGCATTGCTTTGCATGAAAACCCAGACAATCGCTATGATAGTTGTTTCTGGTTGAACAATATTACGATTGATCCGGAGTTGCATTTTATCGGGCAAATAGATCCCCACACCTCCTGCGAACCCAACCCTAACGTGGAAGCCTTGCGTGTCTATCTTGACCAACAAGGCGTCGAAGCCCGCCCACTGTGGAAGCCCATGCACAAACAACCTGTATATAAAGATGCCCCAGCATACGTCAATGGCATCTCGGAACAGCTCTTCAAAGTGGGCTTGTGCCTGCCAAGTGGCCCTTGCGTCAGTGACGAAAATGTTAAATTTATCATAAAATGCATAAAAGATGCTCTAGTATAAATATTATTTGTATTTTTGCACTCACATAAAGATAAATTCTAAGCTTTTTAGAGAGCGGATTTAGCTTCGGCTGGTCCGCTCATTTTTTTTCATCAGTCCTTGAAAACACCAATCGTAATCCATTTTTATTTTTACCTTTGTGCCATCAACAATAAACCTTCTAACCATGAAAAAAGCCTTCTTATTCCTTTGTGCAGCATGTCTCCTCATGGGATGTGAACGTTCGCCTAAAGGTCCTGAAAATGCATTGAAAGTCAATACTATAACCGTCGAGGATAGTGTTCAATTTCCACCTGAGGCCATTGAAGAATGGATGTACGATGACATGGCCTATTATCTTACCGTGGTTGATGCTCCAGTTACCGAAAATGAAGAGCTTCGGGATAACATCATCAACTGGATCAGCGAGTTCCTTAGTCCAAACTATGATGGCGACTCTCAAGATGTTAAGGCCATGGTTGAGTTCGATCGTGATGAGTGCCTCGACATCAATACCGGCAGCCCTCAGTCGCGTCAACAAAACTTCATCAATATGATCGAAGATAGCGATCGCTATGTCACTTATATTTGTGACAGCTACATCTATACCGGTGGCGCCCACGGAAGCTCCCTTAAAGAGGGAGCAACTTTTTTGAAGACCGACGGCACCCGCTTTACCTATGAGATGTTCAAGGATCCCGATGCTTTGGCAAATATCATCAAGGATGGGGTGGAGACTCAATATTACGCGTCGGTGTTGGAAGGTACTGACGTCCCATTTGAAGAAGCGCTCATAGAAGAAGCCCTTGATGATTTTCCTATGCCCATGACGGAGCCTTGGGTGGAAAATGACTCTATCTTCTTTATCTATATGATTTACGAGATCTCGGCCTACTCGCTTGGAATGCCACAATGTGGATTCCCATACCAAACGCTTAAAGAGCATCTGACCGACAAAGGCCTGTCTTTCTTTGAATAACCGTTGATTGCGGCGATGAGTGGATTCGGAAAAGCCATGAAGTTCATGTTTGACCGAGTGATGTCATTCATCGGTTTGACCATTTTATGTTGGGTTTATCTTATCATCATGATACTCATTAAGATACAGATGCCCGACGGACCGGTTTTCTTTACCCAGGAGCGAATTGGCAGGCAAGGTAAAAGGTTCAAGATACATAAATTCCGTACCATGTATGTAGATCAGGAAGGTCCTTCGGTTGCCTATCCCATGGAAGGTCGCATCACTCCCCTTGGTGCCAAATTGCGGAGACTCAAGCTTGATGAGCTTCCAGAGCTATGGGATGTCTTCATTGGCAACATGAGTTTTGTGGGACCTCGCCCTGATGTGCCTGGCTATGCCGACTGCTTGGAAGGGGAGGACCGTGTCATCCTTGAGCTTCGTCCGGGAATCACCGGACCTGCCACGTTGAAGTATCGTAACGAAGAAAAACTCATTATCGACTACGTGGAAAAGGCCAAAGCTGAAGGGGATCCTCGTCAGGAACAAGAAATCGCCGTTTGGTTCAATGACAACGTCATTTATCCTGATAAGGTTCGCATTAACAAGTATTATGCTCAGCACGCTACCTTTTGGCTGGATATGAAGATGATCTTTTACACCTTGTTGGGAAAAGATTATGATTGTCCTATGACAATTTCATGCTCTTGACCATCGTCAACCAGTTGGATGCTAGTGGATTTCACGGGTTCGTTGTTGTTGCGGACGTATTTGATGACATAGGTGCTGCGCCCATAACGATAACGGATGTTGAAGTGATCCCATTCGGAGGGGATGTGTGGTTCGATGTTCAAGATGTCACCTTGTTTGTGCAAGCCCAGAATGTTCTCAATACCAGTCTTGTATGCCCACGATGCGGATCCGGTGTACCAAGTCCAACCACCACGTCCTGGATGTTGCGGGTTGCTGTAGATGTCGGCGGCCATGCTATAAGGCTCCACCTTATACTTCAGCACATCGGCCAAGGTCTGGGTGCGATGGATTGGGTTGATAAGCGAGTAGAGGAAGTAAGCCATGTCGGTGCGTCCTTCTTTGAGCTGGGCCATGATATACCACATGGCTCCGTGAGTGTACTGTCCACCGTTCTCCCTGACACCCTCGGGGTATTGCATGATGTAGCCTGGGTTGTCGGCGGAGTTCTTGAAGGCAGGAGTGAGCAGTTGGATGATCTCGTGCTCGCGGTTGACGAGGCGTCCGTCGGTCTCGCGGAAGATGGTTTTCTTCTGCTCAGGTGTGGCCACGTTAGTGAGGATACTCCATGCCTGTGAGATCAAGTCGATCTGGCATTCCGTGTTGTTGTGTGAGCCCATGGGGTCGCCGTTGTCGAAGAACGCGCGGAGGAACCAGAAACCATCCCATGCATTGTCTTGCAGAGCCTTGACTAACTTGGCGCGGAACTGTGAGAGTTCCTCGCAATAGCTGAGGTCGGCGTAAGGCATCTCTTGGGTCAGCTCTTCCATCTTGGGTAGCAAGTCACAGAGGAAGAAAGCTACCCAAACGCTCTCGCCCTTGCCTTTGGCGCCTACATTGCTCATGCCGTCGTTCCAGTCGCCGCAACCCATCAGAGGAAGTCCGTGGGCACCGATACGGCCCATGGAGCGGTTGATGGCTCGACGCAGATGCTCATAGAGTGATGCATAGGTGAACGAAGGATCCATGCTTCCATCAGCAGTCTTCTCAGGCACGGTATAGGTGATGCAACGTTCAGTCTCTCCAACACCCAGCTGTGGAGCTTGGCAGAACGGGACGCTTTCCGTGAGGATGTTGGCATCGCCAGTGACACTGATATACTGGTAAGTGACATAGACGAGCCATAGGTAGTCGTCGCTGAAGGTGGTTCGTGCGCCCATCTTCATGTTCTCATGCCACCAGTGAAGCACGTCGCCCTCGGCAAATTGATGAGCCGCGTGGTCGAGGATCTGTCGTCTCGCCAGGGCTGGGTCGCTGTAAAGGCAACTCATCACGTCTTGCAGCTGGTCGCGGAATCCCGTGGCGCCGCCGACTTGATAGAAGCCGGCACGAGCGAAGAGGCGAGAGGCATACACCTGATATAGATACCAGCGGTTCAGCATGTAGTTGAATGCACGATCGGGGGTGTCCACCTGGATGACGGAGAGTTTCTCGTCCCAGACACGGATCACCTTGTCGTATTCCTCATCGATGCTGGCGAAACTCAGCTTGACAGGCTTGTCTTCTGGCTTCTCGAGGACGGCGATGACGAAGGCCACCGGAATCTCTTTCTTGGCAGGGATGGTGACCGTCATGCCGAGACGTTTTCTGTTGGGGTACTTCAGTGAATAGTCGATGTCGTGCATCGGGACTTCATCGCTGATGGTGGTCAGCTGCACCCGAGTGTTGCGGTACTGGTCGTGATAGACATTGCGAACGATGATGCTGTTGCTTTCCTCATCCCATTCGGAATAGATGTAACGCGCGGTCTTCTCCTCGGTGGTGCCAAGGACGAGTTTGTAAACCATGTCGAGTTGCACATCCAGTGCCTCGTCGGTCTTGTTCTCGATCTTGATCTGATAGTATTTCTCAAGGCGCTCTTTGGCGACAAACATGCGTACCTTGACGTTGATGTCGTCGTATTGGGCATCGAAGGCGGAGAAGCCTTGTCCGTGACGTGCAGTGGCAGGAACAAATTGTTTCTTGTTGATGAGCAGCATCTCAGAGGCGTTGTCACGAACGATATCGTTGCTCCATCCCGTGAGTTTGAACTGCTGTGCGTTGAAGGCAAAGGTGAAGCCTGCCATGGTGGAGCTGACGATGAAGCCGAACCTTGGGTTGGCAATGACGTTGATCCAAGGCATCGGAGTGTTGGTGTTGGTGACAACATAGTCGCGACCTTCGTTGTCGAATCCGCCATATTGGTTGTAGAAGTCGAGGCTGCTCCATACGCGGAACTGCTTGCTGGTCTGCATGACGGGATATTCCACCTTGTCTTGATAGTGTTGGTTGGCGGCTTCCAGGTGTTGCAGCTGCTGTTCGATGCGTTCGTGGTTGTTGAGGTTGATGCGAGAAACGGTACGCAGTAGGGTGCGTTCTTGCTCGTTAATATCACTGCCGTTAATCACAAACACCTGTCCTGCTTGCTCGTGAGGAGCCCACAAGTGCTCGGTGTTGGCCATATTACGGATGAAGTGGGTGAGTCCGTCGTGATCGTCACCGGGGACGTCGTTGATGAAGACCAAATCGAGGACCATGCCGTGAACCTTGTAGTATTCAAAGGCGCGGAGCATCTCTTTGGCGAAACCTGACTTGTTGATGTCGTCAATCTCCATGAGTACGATGGCATGGTCACCACTGATGCCGAAGCGCCATAATCCGTTTTGCGAAAGCGTGTTCTTGGCAATCAACGCCTGACGTTCGTTGCCGATGGTGGCCGTCTGGAGGATGTATTTGCTGATGCCGTTGTAGAGACGCATCTGCGAGCCCTTGAGGAGCGACATTCCCGTACGCATGTTATTATAAACGGAGGCTTTCTTGAAGGCGTCTTCGATATCGACGGTGCTCCGGTATTGCTCTACCAGTTGGGTGAGCTGTTCGCGCGACTTGGCGAAGCCGGTGATCATGAAAGCTGAGACGGCTTTGCCGGCAGGCACATGGATGCGTCGCCGCATACTCATGATGGGGTCGAGGGTGGTGCCCACCGTGTTGCTCAGAGTGCGGTGATTGTCGATGACATGGGCGTGACGGATGCTGCCTCCACGACCCAGGAACTTGATTCGAGAGGTCTCGTACTCGACCAAGGTGGAGTTCTCAATGTTGAAATGCTGCTGCGGCTTGCCTTCCTCATTGAGTTCCATGTTCATCATCCTGAGCTCCTCATTATCGACAAAGAGCTTGTGGACCACGTAGTGCTTCACGTTTTGGTCTGGGGTTGGCTTGCTGAAGATTAAGGCCTCGTGCTCGCTGTCGTATTCACTGTGGATCTTCATGCTGTTGAAGACGCGGTGTCCGGCATCCTCGTCCTTGGTGGTGATGACCACCTCACCGTAAGTGGTGAGCTCGAGATCGACATCGTTGTTGCTGTAGTTGGTAAAGGTGAACTTCCTGATCTCGGCGAAGTAGTCTTTGATGACCGTAATCTCGGTCTTGGTTTCAATGTCGTCATCGACACGCATGTAACTCACCTTGTCGGAGGCGAAACTCACACGATATTGCGTGGGCATCACATCGAGAGGAGAGTAGGTGTTGCACCACAGCTTGTCGTTTTGCAGGTTGCGGATATAGAGATAGGTGCCGTAATGGTCTGCAGTGATCTTACGATAACGGTTGATGAGGATGTTGCGGTAACGCGAGAAGCCTGAACCACGGTCGTTGAGCAGAACGGTATATTGTCCGTTGCTGACCACGCCGATCTCTGGCACGTTGGCGATGCCGTCGTAATCGCGGGCATCGCTTTCTGTTTGAACCTTAGAGTATTGATAACGTTTGTATTGCGTGACTTTCAGGTCGATATAGGGCTGAACTTGAGCTTTTTCTTTCAGTAAGGTCTCCATGGAACGGAACACGGGTTCTTGCATGAAGTAGTGTTGCAGGCAATGGTTACCTAGATAGTTTGCTAAAGAAGCCAGAATCATGCCTTGGTGGTGCGCATAGTGGGCGAGTACCGGCACGTGGTCATCCTCGTCATAACTTTCGTAGAATCCCATGTCGTCGTACATGTCGAGTGACTTGAAACGTTGCACGTTGTCGTAAACGGCCTTGTCATTGATGCCGATGGTGAGCAGCGAGCTGTACGGCGAGAGCACGATGCGGTCGGGAGTGGTGTTTTGGAACTTGAGGTATGGCACGCCGAAAGCATGGTATTTGTAGTTCTTGCCATCGTCAAGTTCGTTGTAGGCGGTTTCGGAAATACCCCAAGGCATGTTGGAGTTGATGTTCTTCATGAATGCGCGCTGTGCCCTGACGGCGAAACTATAGGTTTCGTCCATTAAGGTGTGCTTGAAGGTGGGCAGGAAGATCAACGGCATGAAATACTCAAACAGAGTGCCGTACCAAGAGGCGACACCTTTATAACCTTTGTATTGGACCAAGGTCTTGTCGAGGCAGAACCAGTGCTTGTAAGGAGCATCGCCTTGGGCGATGGTGAGGAAGCTGGTCAAACGGGCCTCGGAGGCGAAGTTGTTGTAATGGTAGGGCAGAAGCGCGTGGGCTCCATAGTCATAGCCGATGCTGAACACATCCAGCTCAGGATTATAGAGCTTCGAGAAGTCGGTTTTCTTGATCAAACGTTCCACCATCTCAATCAAATCCCTGACTTCTGTCTTCTGATCTTCTGTCTTCTTCAAATACCCTTTCAACACATACAGGCATGCCACGAAGTTACCACTGTCGCAGGTGGAGATGAAGAAATTGGGCAAAGCTTTGAGCGTCTCCACATGATACCAGTTGAAGAGGTGCCCGTTCCATTTAGGCAGTCGATCAACGGTGTTGATGATATGGCTAAGTCTATCGAAGGCCTCGTCATGGGTGATGAAGCCCAGCTCGGCAGCGGAGATCACGGAAGTGATGGAGTAGCCGATGTTGGTGGGTGAGGTCTTATAGTCCGCCTTTTTGGCTCGATTGAGCTGATAGTTGTCGGGGATGAGGTAATGGGTATCTGCGCTGAGCAGGCTATCAAAGTAATGCCAAGTGTCTTGGGCAATCTGCTTCACGTTGTCGGTCTCAGCGGCACTGAGCGTTTTTTTGTCTTGCGGGAACTTCTTACCCAGCCAATACATCAGGAATGGAGCTCCACACCAGGTGAGGCAGCAGAAGGCGAGGGCCACAAGGTCGGCAATGTTTCCGCCAAAGACCAGGAAGAGTGCGACGATGATGGCCGATGCCACATAGTTGAACCAGAACTTGCCGATATAGTCGCCCAAGGTGCCTTTAGTGCTCTTGGCGGCCTCGTCGCTGGTAATCCAGTTGAGTAAGTTCTTGTGTGAGAACCACATACGATAGCAGGCGCGAATTAAGGCGTCGGTGTACATCCAAGCTTCCTTTGGGAGCAAGGCAAATTGCACTAAGGAGCGGTAGATGATCACTTGGAAGCCTCGCATCAAGGTGGCGTAATAATGATAGCGTTTGCCGAATCTAGGCAGCTTGGTGATCTGTCCAAGGATGAAAAAGACGATGGGGCTGGCGACGATGATGAGGGCGGCAGCCACAAACCACACGGGATGCAGCAATGCCAGACGGCTGAAGCCAAAGAACAGCACAACGAGCAAAGCCAGACTCAATACACTGCGACGAAGGTTGTCGAAAATCTTCCAACGTCCGATGGCGTTGACTTGGTTCTTGACTTTCTCTCCGTGTTCGTTGTGGACACGATTGCGCAGCCATCCGATGATCTGCCAGTCGCCACGGGTCCAACGATGGTGACGCTTGGCATCGTCGATATAGTTGGATGGGTTGTCGTCGAAGAGCTCCAAGTCGTTGATGAGACCGCAGCGGATATGGCATCCTTCGATGAGGTCGTGGCTGAGGATGAGATTCTCGGGGAAGGTGCCTTTCAACACTTGCTGGAACACCTTCAGGTCATAAATGCCCTTGCCGCAGAAACTACCCTCGTTGAAAATGTCTTGATACAACTCAAACGAGGCAGTGGTATAGACGTCGAGACCACCCAGTCCAGCGAAGAGTTGGGCGTAGCGGCTCTTGTTGGTGACTTCCACATCGACGTTGACGCGGGGTTGCATGATGCCGTAGCCCGCGTTGACACGCTTCCCGTCGGGGGAGAGCTGGGCACGGTTCAATGGATGAGCCATGGCTCCAATCAGCTTCTGGGCCGAATAGAGCACCAACTCAGTGTCGGTGTCCAAAGTGATGATGAAAGTGATCGGACATACTCCTTTCTGGCTTCTGACTTCAGGTTTCTGGCTCCATTCGCTGATGGTCTCGCAGCGGAAACGTTTCAGTTTCTCTTCCTCGGTGGTGTTGCCCAACACCAGGTCGTTGAAATGCAAGATGGCGCCACGTTTGCGCTCATGGCCCAGCCAACAAGCTTCGCCTTCACTGTAAGCGCGACGACGATAGACGAAGTTGAAGATGGGCGCACCGTATTTGGCGTTGAGTTCCTTTACCTTGGCCAAGCCGGCTTCCACCACTTCATCGTCCCAAGGCATGTCTTCGTTGGGGCCCGCGGCAGCATCACCAATCAAAGTGTAGTATAAGTTCTGGGGACGTTTCTCCAAACGTTGCCCGTTGCTGGCACGGTTGATGTTGGAGAGGTAATAGATTTCCAGCTGTTCAAGCAACTCAATGGTCTTGGCCTTGTTCTTCAAAATGGTAGGCATGATGACCATGGTGGCATATTCCTTGGGAATCAAACCATCTTTGAACTTGATTTTGAAAGTGTTGATGGGTTTGTGGATCCTATAAAGAAGCTGGTTGAACAGGTCGATGATGATCTGGCTTATCGGGACAATCATCAGCACGCCGAGGACGATGGTGATCCATAGGGGTGACTGTTGCAAGCCGCCTACACGGGTGGCAAGGATGGAAAACAGTGCCGCCAAGCCGATGGAGAAGAGGGCAACGATACAAATATAGAGATAGGCACGTTGGTTCCATTTCTTTGGCGGGAAAAGTTGCCATCCTACATGCTCGCCTTTCTCGTCGGCTTTCTGCACCAACTCTTTCACCAGGTCATATTCCTTCATCTTGCGTTTCTTGCACAGACGAACGATCATGGCCCTGTAGTCATCCTTGGTGCGGTCGTACATCTGGTCGTACATGTCGGCTTTCTCGCCCTTCAGCATCTTCTCCGACCAGCTCACGGTGTCGATGAGCTCCGAGACCGGCAGTTTGGTCATCTTCTTCAACGAATTGAAGAGATTCATCATCATCAAATTCTGACGGGCGGCTTCGTTGAGTTTCTCCACATCGGCCATCGATTTGTCGGTAGGCGAATAGTGATAGGCGTTCTCGTTCTTCAACAAAGTGCAGAGGTCGGCCAGCTCCTTGAGAAGGATGTGCTTCATCAGCGGAAGGATGGAGCAGACCTCAGGGTAGGAGAGGTAATCATGGGTGTCCTCTTGCATCTGTTTCAAGTGGTTGAAGAGCATTCCCTTGTCGATCTGATAATGGCAACGGGTCAGGAACTCGCGCAGTAGCTGTTCCAGAAACTGCATCCGCTCACCTTCGAGCTTGCGGAACTCCTTGCTCTGGAGATCGATCTTCAGCACTTTCTCCTGCTCGCTGATCATATAATAGTTGTCGAGAATCCATTCGTTGGTACTACCCACCAAGCGTTGCGACTTGGTCTCTTCAACGAGGAGAAGATAGTAATTGGTAATGGTCTTGATACTTTCTTTGAAAATCTTGTAGGTGCTTTTCATAAGCTAGGTATTGTGATTAGGCAAAATTAAAAAATATATCAAGAAAAAAAGAAAATGGATTTGAAAAAAAACTTACTTTTGTAGGCATAAAGGAACAAACTATGTTTAATTAAAATATCAAAACAATGAAAAAGCTTGTATTATTGGCATTTGCAGTGTGTTTCTTTACCATGACTGCATGCAACAATGAGGGCGGTTCCAGCAAGGTTACCATCCCTGACACGTTCGTTACCTACGACAACGAAAATTTCTCCATCATGTATCCTGGTGAGATGGAAGTGACTTGGTCATCAGGTTTCCTGAACACCCGTATGAAGGATAACAGCGCTAAGCTTGATGCCGCATTCAGCGACATGGCTCCTTCGATTGATGAACTGAAGAAGTATTCAGATAACATCACCTACATGTTGAAGAATGATGGATACACCGTTGGTGATCCCAAGATCAAAAATGGCGTGTTCGTGATCCGTTGTGTCAAGGAAGGTGAAGTCAGACAGTCATTCTCAGTAGTTGAGGAAGGCCATAAGGGCGTCTCTGGCAACGTTTACTATCCTGAAGCTGACGAAGCCACCTGGAAGCCTTGGGCAGAAGTCATCATAGCCTCTGTGAAGATCAAGTAAGATCTCTTGCTGAAAAACGCAAGCGTTTAGTACGTCATTGCGAGCGAAGCGAAGCAATCCAACCTGAACTATCAAAGGCCTTAGCCTGTTCAGGTTGGATTGCTTCGTCGTTTCACTCCTCGCAATGACGTGCCCGACGCCATTCTTTAACTGTTAACTGTTAACTATCAACTGTCAACTATCAAAGGCCTTAGCCTGTTCAGGTTGGATTGCTTCGTCGTTTCACTCCTCGCAATGACGTATGCGAAGCTACTTTTTAGTCACCCTCTCGTTCTATAATCTCTAAATTCTAAATTCTTAATTTTCAACTATCATCCTGTACTGACAAACCCTAAGCTTGCCGTCCCCATCGCGGAGGTGGAAGCCGTTGCCTAAGCAGTAACGCCACATCTTGCAGTCGGCGCATTGTTCTGTCTTCATCCATTTGCGATTGCGATACAGCTGATATTTGTTTTGCCACACCTCCCAGAAGCTGTCCTTGTAGATGTTGCCTTGATGGTAGTCGCTTCGGATGCTGAGGCAGCCCGAGATAGCCCCATCGGCTAGGATGGAAGCCACGTTGATGCCTGCACTGCAGGAATAGTAATGGTTTCGGACTTCGCCTTCATAAGGTCCCACGAAGCCGTCGCAGCCGTAATCAGCACGTATCTTGCCCTGAAGTCGGGTGAGTTTGATGAATTCCATCATCTCTACAAATTGCTTGTTCGAGAGCTTCAGCTCGGGCTCGTTGACAGCGCGTCCGAAAGGAAACACCGTGAACAATCTCCAGCGTTTGATGCCCAACGAGATCAGGTAGTCGCGGAACTTTGGCAGGTAGTTGATTGTCCGTTGGTTGACACAGGTGATGACATCCCAGGTGAGGTCGGGGTGTTGTTTCAAGGCCTCTACAGCGACAAGTACGTTTTTGAAGCTCATGGGGTTCCCTCGCATCCAGTTGTGGTCTTCCTCGAACCCGTCGAAGCTCAAAGCGATCGACTGGAGGCCTGCCTTCACGAACTCGTCGAGTTTCTCTGAAGTGAGCATCATGCCGTTGGTCACCATGCCCCAAACGAATCCTCGTCTGCTGATCTCGCGACCGCATTGGGCAAGGTCTCGACGCATCATCGGCTCGCCCCCGGTGGTGATGACCATCACTTTCGAAGGGTCCTCGTGTTGCTTGATCTCGTCGAGTACTTTGGCAAAGTCGTCGAAAGGCATGTCGTCTTTTTCCGAGAGCATCCGGCAGTCGCTGCCGCAATGGCGGCAGTTGAGATTGCACCGAAGGGTGCATTCCCAAAACAGCTGATGCAACTCGTGCTCGTCGGTGCGCTTCTGCAGCACTGCACGGTTGAGCTCAAGCATAGCCTTCTTGTATAGACCTATTTTGTTATCCATGGTATAACTAATTGTTTTTCATTGACATGTAACGCCCTCATGGCATTGAAGACGGTGAGAACAGTGACGCCAACATCAGCAAATACGGCCATCCAGAGTTTAGCGATGCCGAAGGCTGCAAGGATGAGTACAGCCACTTTGATGCCGATGGCAAACCACACATTTTGTTTGGCGATGCCTAGGGTGCGGCGTGCTATCTTGATGGCCAAGGCGATCTTGGAGGGTTTGTCATCCATCAAAACCACGTCGGCAGCTTCAATAGCGGCATCGCTGCCAAGGCCTCCCATCGCCAATCCTACGTCAGCGCGGGCCAAAACAGGAGCGTCGTTGATGCCGTCACCTACAAAGGCGAGGTGAGAATTGAGAGGGGAGAGCTGAGAGGAGAGTTCTTTTTCTATAAAAGTGACTTTGTCGGAAGGTAATAAATCGGCGTGGTATTCGGTAATGCCTAATTTGTTCGCTACGTCTTCCGCTACTTCCTTTCGGTCGCCAGTGAGCATCACGGTGCGCTTGATACCCAAAGATTGCAGCTCTTTGATGGCTTCCGCACTGTCGTCCTTGATCTTGTCGTTGATGACGATATGGCCAGCATATTGTCCGTCGATGGCGACATGGATGATGGTGCCAATATGATGACAATCATGCCATTGTGCTCCTATAGCCTCCATCATCTTGCTATTGCCTACGCAGACAATTTGGCCGCCTACACGGGCGCGTATGCCTTGTCCAGCAATCTCTTCCACATCACTGAGTGTGCATCCATCGGTGGCCTCGTCGGGAAAAGCGTCACGCAAGGCAGCTCCGATGGGATGGGTGGAATAGTGCTCCACATGGGCGGCGAGATGCAAGAGATGCCGCTCATCGCAGATCTCTGGGTGAACCGCTGTCACAGCAAACTGCCCATGGGTCAAAGTACCGGTCTTGTCGAAGACCACGGTATCGACTTTGGCCAGCACATCCATGTAGTTTGCCCCCTTGATGAGGATGCCTTTACGCGAAGCGCCACCAATGCCGCCAAAGAAAGAGAGCGGAACGCTGATGACCAAGGCGCAGGGACAAGAGACGACAAGGAACATGAGGGCGCGATAGAGCCAAGTGGAAAAGTGGGAATTGAAAATTGAAAGGCGAAAGGTGAAAGGTGAGAAGGATAATGATTGAAACAAAGGTGGGAGGAGCGCCAAGGCAATGGCGGCAAAGACGACGATGGGGGTATAGACACGGGCAAATCTCGTGATGAAGGCCTCACTCTTCGACTTGCTCTCTGTGGCATGTTCCACCAACTCAATGATCTTGGAGACGGTGCTTTCGCCATAGGTCTTAGTGGTGCGCATCCTGATGACTCCCGATAGGTTGATGCATCCAGAGATGACCTCATCACCCACATTGACCTCTCGAGGCAGGGTCTCTCCCGTCAAAGCCACCGTGTTGAGCGAGCTGCTACCCTCGATGACTACGCCATCCAAAGGCACTTTTTCACCAGGCTTGACAAGGATGGTCTCGCCAATGCCTACGTTTTGTGGATCGACTGATTGGGTCTGACCTTCACGTTCAACATTGGCGATGTCAGGCCTGATGTCCATGAGGTGGGCAATGCTGTCGCGACTCTTCCCTTCGGCATAGCCCTCAAATAGCTCACCGACCTGGAAGAAAAGCATGACGAAGACCGCCTCGGGAAACTGGGTCTCAGCCCCAGGAAGAAAACCGATGCAAAGGGCCCCGATGGTGGCAATCGCCATCAAGAAATGTTCGTTGAAAGCCTCTCCGTGAATCAACCCTTCAGCGGCTTCTTTCAAAGTCTCCCAACCGATGACTAGGTAAGGTATCAGATAGACAAGGAGCAGCTGCCAGGTGCTGAAGTTGCAACGCTTCTCTACAATGACGGCTGCGATAAGCAACACAACGGTGACGGCAATCTTGATGATCTGCTCTTTCAAGCTGCCTTCCTCATGCTCGTGGTGCTCGTGTTCGTGATGATGTTCGTGTGCCATAGTAAAACTTTTCTTTTATCAGATTAGATGAAAGCAAAATTACGGCAGGATTCTCTATCTCAAAATACCTATTAATTAGGAATATTACTCTTTGAATGTAGTCATTTATTGCAGTTCTTCAACGATGGTGTTGACATTCAACATTCCCTCTGCTACGATGGCAGCGGTTCCTCCGACATAGATGGTGCCGTCAGCCTTAACTTCGGTGGCGACTACGGAAGGTCTGCCCATGGCTTCGCCTTGAAGGAAAGAACACTTCGCCTGAGGGCCAAGGCAGCCTATCTTTTGGAGATAGTGGGTGAGGGCCGCGTTGGCAGTGCCGGTGGCGGATTCTTCGGGGACACCATACAAAGGTGCGAAGTCGCGGACATGAGCCGTGTAGCCGTCGTTGTCGAAAGCAAAGACATGGAAGCTGACCGCATGATGCTTCTCAGTAAGACGAGAAACCTTCTCCATGTCGGGTTGCAAGGCCTGCAAGGTATCCACATCCTTGACGGGAATCATCAGGTCAGCAAGACCCGAATAGGCGATCATCACAGGCAACGATGGCTTGTAGTCATAGATTCCAAGGGCTTCATAGATCTCAGTGGTATCGTCAATGCGAGCTTCGATGCGTGGAGTGGCCATCTGCATCATCACGTGTTCGCCCACTTCGATGCTCAAGTCGCCAGCTAGGGTGTGGCAGAGGCAGGTGCCTTTGGCCAAGCCTTTGCGGAAGAGAAAGGAGAAAGTGGCGATGGTGGCATGGCCGCAGAGTTCCACTTCGGCTTTGGGTGTGAAATAACGAATGGTGTATTCCTGCTCGGAATGCCGCTTGATGAAGGCCGTCTCCGAATAGCGCAGCTCGGCAGCAACTTGTAGCATCACCGATTCCTTCGGGAAGCCAGTCTCGTCAAGGAGCACCACTCCAGCGGGATTGCCACCAAAAAGGTGCTCCGTAAATGCGTCAACGATAGCGTAGTTCATCATCTTTCCCTTCTTTCAATGACCTCTTTCAACTGATAACGTTCGCCCGTGGATTTACCGATGGCATCGATAAACTGCTGGTCGTAACCAGGGGTGGTGTAACGTGCTCGGATGAATTCTCCGTTCTTTGAGGGTCGAACGATTTGGTCGTTGTGCTTGACAATGAGGAACTTGGCGAGTTTGTCCCAACGTTTCATCATCTTGTCGGCATAACTGATGCTTTTATGGTTGAGGTAGCTTTGCCGATCGGATGGAGTCATGTCTTTGATTGCGGTGAGGACGCTATCTTGATCCGCAAAGTAATAGTCTTCCAGCTCGTTTTGCGCATCGCGCAAATCACCGATCATCAATGAGTAGCGAGGATAGACCATGTTGGCTACCCAATTGTTCATCCAGAAGGCAGATTCGTAGGAGAATTCGTTGCGAGGGTTGTTCTCGGGACGGAAGGCATCGGGCACCTGGGTGATGCAGCAATACAGCGGCACATAGGCCACCATGTTGGCATCATCGCAGTTGAACCAAGTCACGCCGCCCACATCGTTGGGCAGCCATGAACGCATCTGGCAGGTCATGGTGAAGCCAGACTGTTGTGTGGCGATAGGGCGTTCGCGGTAATATGCGATGCTGTCGCTGTCCTTGAAGTGCATGGGCAACGGGCGGATGGGCATCCCCCAAGGACCAGCGGTCATGTCGGAGGTCATATCCAAAGGAGTTCCTTCAAAATGATCACGCATGTCACGCTGCAAGTCGCGCAAGGAGAGGGGAGCATCAGGTTTGATCCAAAGCGGAAGATGGTCACATTGGTCAAAGTCGCCATTGATGTAAGGCAGGTATTTGTCCATCTCCTCATGACTATAATGATGTCGGAAGAAGCTCCATACGCGGGCATCGGCATAACGCACGTTTTCGAAGTCGATGGGGCAGTAGGCATCGCGGAAAGAGAAGTCCTCGTCTTTGCCGCTGAAATAGCCTTTCTCTCTGGCCAAGCTGATAACATCCTCGGCATAGATGCACTCTACCTCGGGACGGTTGAGGTGTTTGAAGCTCTTGCTGCTGATGCTGGTGTAGGAACGTTTTTTCTCCAACGGGAATTGCCTGATACGGCTGAGGTTGGCATGGGCGCAGATGGCGTCGTCGGGGATGCGCAAAGCTACCCAAACGGCACCTTTTCGACCAGGGCCTTTGCCCACGATTTCCATGATCCATGCTTCGTTGGGGTCGCAAACGGTGATGGTCTCACCGCTGCTGTTGTAGCCGTATTCGGCGACTAACTCGGCCATGCATTGGATGGCTTCTCTTGCCGTGGAGCAACGTTGCAAAGCCAAGCGCATGAGGCTGAAATAGTCCAACAATCCTTCAGGGTTGACCAATTCCAAACGACCATCAAAGGTGGTCTCTACGATAGTCACCTGACGTTCGTTCATCAACCCCACCACATTATAGGTGTATTCAACTTGTTTGACAAACTGTCCCTCATGGGATGGCCCCCAACCATGGATGGCGATCAACTCGCCTTCCGCATGCTTTCCTGGAGGGCTGTGGAACAACGATCCGGAGAACCCGAATCCATCGCAGTTATAAGTGCACATCACGCTACCATCGGTAGAAGCTTTCTTTCCGACGATGAGATTGGTGCAGGCAAAGATGGTCTCCGTACTTAAAGTAATGATTAAAGTAAGGATAAGCAGTTTTTTCATATTTAGTTATTTATAGATTATTTTAAAGTGATCGGATTGAGATGGCAAATCCACCACAGGGAGCCATTTTCATTTTTAGGACCGACTTAGAGGTGACGGTCTTTTTTGTGATGGTATAGGCTTGTGGGTTGTAGTTCTCGTCGGGGATGCCGCTGGCGTCTTTGGCATCGGCATAGATGGTGGCTTCGTATTTCACGCCGGGTTGCAGGAAGTCGAGTTTCACCTTGAACTCACGAGCGTTTTCATCGGTGATACCACCTACGTACCAGACATCATGGGGAGTTGGGAGTTGAGAATTGAGCGTTGAGAAGTCATCGGGAAGGTTATAGACGAAACGTGTGGCATTGGAGATGACGCCTTTCTTGCCGTCGGGGAGGGCGGAGAGGCAATCAGCGGCTTTGTTCAGGCTTGAGATCTTGGGGTGACGGGCGGTGATGATATAGTCGCCGGGCTCAGCTTCGAGGTAGAGGGTCTTGTCCCAATCAACGGCAACGTCCTTGATGAACTGGAAGGCGTCCAAGAAGGGCTCGTAATGCTCGGGGAAGTCGGCGGCCATTTGTAAAGGTGAGTAGAAGGTCACATAAAGACCCAGCTGGTTACAGATGGTGGTCTTCATCTTCTTGCCCCAAGGGACGATGGTGCCGATGTCGGTTTGGAAGATCCCGGGCGTGTAGTCCATTGGACCACCTTGCAGACGGGTGAAAGGCAGGATGGTGGTGTGGCCAGGGTTGATGCGTTCGCGGAACTCGGTGCCCATGGCACTCTCGTTACCGATCATGTTAGGCCAGGTGCGGCACAAGCCCGTAGGACGCACTGCCTCGTGGGCGTTGACCATGATATGATGCTTGGCGGCCTCGACGATGGCGTAGTGGTAGTGGTTGTTGATGGGTTGGCTATAGTGCCCTTCAGCAAAGGGGATGATGGTGCCCACATACCCGCTCTTCACGGCATCGTAACCATATTGGTTCATCAGGTTGTATGCCTTCTCCATCCAACGTTCGTAGTTCACCGTCGATGCGGAGCTTTCATGGTGCATGATGAGACGGATGCCTTTTTCGTGGGCATACTTGTTGAGCGCCGGCAGGTCGAAGTCGGGATAAGGGGTCAGGAAGTCGAAGACGAACTCCTTTTGTTTGCCGTACCAGTCCTCCCAACCGACGTTCCATCCCTCGATGAGCAAAGCGTCGAAACCGTGTTTGGCGGCAAAGTCGATGTAACGACGAACGTTGGCGTTGTTGGCCCCGTGGTTGCCGGTGGGTTTGGCATGCTCGAAGTCGGTCTGGCCGATCTTCACGGAAGGGTACTGGTCGGTATAGGCCCAGGTGCTCTTTCCAGAGATCATCTCCCACCATACCCCCATGTATTTAACGGGGTGGATCCACGAAACGTCCTCGAGGGCGCAAGGCTCATTGAGGTTGAGAATGAGGCGTGAGGCGAGCACATCGGTGGCTTTCTCACAGACCATAACGGTACGCCAAGGGGTGACGCATGGGGTCTGGATGCGACCTTTGTAGCCGGTGGCATCGGGGCAGAGGAAGGCACGGAAGGTGAAAGGTGAAAACTGAGAATTGAGAGGTGAGAGGTTAGAGGTGGAAGATGGTGTGATCAATTCGAGATGCATGGTGGGGAAGTCGAGTGTGGCTGCCTCATGGATGTTGATGTAGAGGCCGTCGTCGGTCTTCATCTGGATGGCTGTCTGAACGCCAGTGTCGGAGAAGGAGGTCCATGGCCATCCGCCATCTTTAAGGCTGTCTTTGAAAAGGGAACGAATCTCTGAGAGGCGCGATTTCGTATAGTTGTATTCTTGCGTGTCCAAGTCACCGGGGATCCACCAAGCAGTATGGTCTCCCGTCATGGCGAACTCAGTGAGCTCCTCCTTGAACCAGAAACATACCAGAGCGTTCTCGATGGGGAACTCGTAACGGAAGCCGAGTCCATCGTCATAGAGACGGAAACGGATCTGCATCACCGTCGCCTTGGTCTCAGTAGAGTGGTCCATGCTCTCGACACTGCCGATGGGCTGTTCGAGGGTGACAAGCATCTCGTTATAGTGGTTTCGGATCTGGGCCTCCTCGCCCCAAACAGGCTCCCAGGTCTCGTCGAAGCTGTCGTAGGTGGTATCCTTGAGGACGAAGGCATGGGCTAGGTCGTCGCGCCATTCAAGGGTGAAGCCCATGCGTGAAGGCAACACCACGAGTTTGCCCTCACGGCTGAGGGAATAATAGGGTACGCCGTCAACGAGTTCGAAGTTGACCATCAGCTTTCCATCGGGACTGCGGAGTACAGAGGGTTCAGTGCTATAGGAGGGCAAGGTGAGCCCCATCAATAGGACAAAGAGTAATAATGTAAGTCGTTTCATGAGCTAGAGGGTTATTTGAAGTTAACGATTATATTTTGATTGTCAGGGTAGAACGTATCATGGCATCCCACCATTTGGCGGGTAGCAGCCAGTGTAAGAACACCAAGGTGCCAGAGAAGGCTCCGATGCGGTAGCGTGCCCTTGGATGGCGACGATTGACGGCTTTTTTGATGGCCTTGGTGACCAACGAGGGCTTGGAGAGGTGGTTGGAGTTGTACAACCACTGAATAGCCTTGGCTTCATTCAAAGCTGTCTCTTCGTAGGCAGTGCCTTTCGACGACTCGGCAAGATGCTTAGCGGCGATAGGGCCCCAATCGGTCTTGATGGCTCCAGGTTCGATCATCACCACGTCGATGCCGAAAGGTTTCATTTCCATTCGCAAGGCATCGCTTAAGGCCTCGACGGAGTATTTGGTGACGTGGTACCATCCTCCATAATAAAGCACGGAACGACCTGCCACCGACGAGGTGTTGACAATGCGGCCTGAACCTTGCTTCCGCATGATAGGCAGGACCTTCTGGCAAAGGTTGGCCAACCCAAACACGTTGACTTCTACTTGTCGGCGGGCATCTTCCATGGGGACATTCTCAATGGCTCCGAAATAGCCGTAACCGGCGTTATTGACCAACACGTCGATGCGCCCCTCGGCATCCATGACAGCTCTGACACCTTCGTCCATCGAAGTCTCATCGGTGACGTCCATGTAAATAGGGATGATGCCTTTCTCGCGAAGAGGTTCCATTTTTTCGACACGCCGTGCAGCAGCATACACTTTATGTCCTTGCTGGGCCAGCATGATGGCAGCATCGTAGCCGATGCCGCTGCTAGCTCCAGTGAGCAAGATGACTTTTGAGTTGTTATTGCTCATTAATTGTACGATTTAGTATCCGAAAAACTCCTTCAGACCTTGTCTTTTTAGTAAGTCTTCAGCGGTGAACTGGTAATGTGATGCGGCAGAGAGAGTAACCACTTTTTTAAGGAATTCCTCGTAAGGAAGATTGAACCATTCCTCAGGAATGTCAACGTGGATGGTGCCGCCGTCGTTGTGTCCTCCTCCCCACCACCAGGCTTCGTCGAGGGCAGCCTCGTAGGTGCCGTCGTCCAACTTGGTAAAAGCATACCAGTTGACCCATTCACGCATCCCTTCAGGAGTTTTTGGACCTTCATAATGAGGTGCGGAATGGTCTTTCGCAGAGTAGGTTTGCTCGTTTTTCTCAGCGTTTCGATTATACACAACGAACCGTTCATTGGTTTCTTTAGGGATTCTCTTGATCACGAAAAACCCATCATCGTAAATCGGTCTTTTCAGGCCTTTCACTCGGTTTTTCTCCGTCAACAAATTCTCGATGGCTGCAATGGGTTTTTTTTGACGGCAGTTCTTCAACAAGCCTAACTCCTTCAGCTTGTCCTTAAAGTCTTCGAGGTCTTGTTTCCAAGAGGTTATAACAAACTCATAGGAATGGTCGGAGAAGACATAATAGTTTCCGATGTACTTGTCCCCGTGGGAGATGGAATAATGGTCAATAATGTATGTCATAGGTGCTGTTGGTGTGGGTTAAGATGATTCAAGGTTAAGAAGAAATTGTTTGGCTTTGAGTCCGCCTCCATAGCCGGTCAAGGTGCCGTTGCTACCGATGACACGGTGGCATGGTGCGATGATGCTGATGGGGTTGGCACCGTTGGCGTTGGCCACGGCACGGACGGCTTTGGGCATCCCGATGTTGCGTGCCATCTCGCCGTAGGATACCGTTCCCCCATAAGGTATATTCATCAACTCGGCCCAGACACGTTTTTGGAATTCCGTCCCTACAAAAAGCAGAGGAAGATCGAAATTGCGTCTTTCTTGATGGAAATACTCCTCAAGCTGTTTCTGGGCGACGGCAATCACTTCAGAAGGCTTTTCAATGAAATCAGCTTTCAGTCCCCGTTTCAGCCGGTTCTCCGTGGCTTGCCAATGCCATCCGTCCATCCAGTCGCAGAGACAGAGCCGTTTGTTGAACGACCCGAGTCGCAACGTCCCGCAAGGGGTGGGGTAGTATTGGAGGTGAAGCTGTTCTGCCATGATCAGTTCGATGCGTTATAAAGATCCTGCATCACCAGTCCAGCGATGGTGAATCCAAAGATAGCAGTGATATGTGCTGTGGTACCGTTGATTTGTGCTTTTGAAGAGCACCATTCATGGTTGATGAGATCGGGGTTGCCAGCGGCGATGATGGCTTTGGGACACATGCAGGCGCTAGTTCCACAGGCGCTTGCAGTGCCTTTGTTGGGAAGTACTTCTGGAGAAAACACACAGAGGAACTTCTTGGCAGGATATTCGTCCATCTTTTTGAGGCGTTTACGGATGGCACGGGCCAAGGGGCATCCCTCCACTTCCCAGAACTCGGCCACCTTCACCTGGGTTGGATCCATCTTGAGGGCAGCGCCCATAGCGGAGAAAAGCTTTCCCTGACAGGAAGAGGCATGAAGGATGAGGTGTACCTTGTCTTTGAGGCTGTCGATGGCATCGATGATGTAGTCGTAGGTCTCGAGTTGGAAGATCTCAGCGTTTTCGGCGGAGTAGATCTCTTGCATGGCGTTGATCTCAGCCTCGGGGTTGATCTCTAGGAGTCGCTCCTTTAGCACTTCCACCTTGACTTGCCCAACGGTCTTGGTGGTGGCTTGCAGCTGCCGGTTCACGTTGGTGATACACACCCGGTCACTATCGACGATGGTGAGATGGCTGATGCCGCTACGCACAAGGCTTTCAGCACACCAGCTGCCTACGCCTCCCACGCCGAAGATGATGACGCGTTTGCTGCGCACCCGCTCCATGGTCTCTTCGCCAAGGAGTAAGTTCAGCCGGTTGAATATGGCGTTTTCGATGCCCATCGGTGCTTTTTTTGAGGATCAGTTCGCAAAAATAAAACTTTTTTTTCTGTTATTTTACTGATTTCGTACCTTTGTCCAGATTAATCAGAAGAAATGAAAAAGTACATCCTAGCTATGCTTGCCGCCATCTTGGTCTGCGGCACTTGTAAGAGACAGACTCCAATAGAGTCGAAACCACAAGTCGTCACTTTGTCACCCACTGAGGATGCCTCTCAGTTCGTTAACCTGGCAGAGGCTGTTCCCGATGTCATCCTAGAGATCCGTTATTATAGCACATATAACTTTGTGGGTGCTCGTATCGATGGCTATCTGGAACCCACAGCCCTGTTGACTCGTCGGGCTGCCGACAGTTTGCGCGCTGTCAGTGATGATTTGGTGCAACAAGGCTACCGTCTCAAGATTTACGACGCCTATCGTCCGCAATGCGCCGTTGACCACTTTGTGCGCTGGGCCGCCGATGTCAACGACACCCTGATGCGGAAGTATTTCTATCCCGATGTCGATAAAAGCGAATTGTTTGAGCGAGAGTATATCATGGCGAAAAGCGGTCATACCCGTGGTTCGACTGTCGATCTGACCTTGTTCGACATGGCGACGGAGAAAGAACTCGACATGGGTGGCACTTTCGATTGGTTCGGTCATGAGAGCCATCCTGATTTTGGAGGCAACCCAGAGACAGGGGAGTGGAAGAAAGGGGAGAACATCACCCCGGAACAGTTCCATAACCGCATGATCCTCCGTGAAGCCATGCTGCGTCACGGTTTCAAGGCGTTGGATACGGAATGGTGGCATTTCACCTTGCGAGATGAGCCTTTCCAGGACACGTATTTTACTTTCCCAGTGAAGAAATTAGACTAAGGTGAACATCAAGGACTGCCAATTATGTATAAAGTAAAAATCACAGCCGTACGCCAAACCGTCTATCCCGACCTGATGGCGCAATTCGAAAACCCGATCGAACATACCTGTGACGTGAAAATCGGCCAAAGCTGGATTTCTGTTGATGGGCAATGCCCTGAAGGAATGTGTGCCTCGGCATGGTCTTCGATGCGAGAGTTCGTCGAGGCGTTAGCCAGGGGAGAAGGCAACTTCTTCGATGGTTGGATGCGGAACCCGATGTCAGCTATGATCAGTTGTAACGACGGGTTCCGTCCAATGAGTTTTTACCTCGAAGTTCTTCCCTGATCTCATCTTACAATAATCCCCAGGTGGCGCTGACGCGCTACCCGGGGATACTATTGGCGCCCCTCTATGAGGTACTTTGGTTGCTATCAATACTTTTCACCTTTCACCTTTCACCTTTCACCTCTACTCATAGTGTCTAACCCTAACCTCAACTCCCTCTTCCTTTAAACGAGGAGCAAGTTCGCTCAAGTCAGTATCGGAATAATGGTAAGGGAAGAGCACTTTGGGTTTGATGATCTTGGCGGCTTTCACACATTGGTCAACCGTCATGGTGTAAGGTTGGTTGCAAGGCAAGAAGGCGATGTCGATGTCCTTGATGTCGGCCATCTCGGGAATGTCTTCGGTATCGCCGGCAACATATATCCTCAAGCCATCGATGGTGAGGATATAGCCGTTGTCACGTCCTTTGGGATGGAATTGTAGATGTCCCTCGGTGGTGTTGTAGGCAGGAACGGCCTCGACGCTAAGCCAGTCGTTAAGGTCTGCCTTCTCGCCATTGACCATGATTTTGCCGTAGCCCAACATGTCTCCACAACGTTGGTTGGTGACCAGTTGGGTCCCTTCTTTGGTGAGAAGGCCGATGGCGTTTTTATCGAAGTGGTCAAAATGTTCGTGAGTCACAAAGATATAGTCAGCCTTGGGAAGAGCAGTGTAGTCGATGGTGCGGTTGCCGAGTTTGCCCGTGGGGTCGATCTCGATCTCCTTGCCGTCGAACTCAATCCGGATACAAGCGTGCATCAAGGCATGGAATTTGACACATTTACCACTTTTGGTCGTGAAGGTATCCGTCTCGTATGTCTCTGACGCAGGCTGTTGGTTGCATGACATCAGGCTGAACACGAGCGGGAGTAGGAGGGCGGTCTTTGTCATCGTCTCAGGTTTTTAATATCCAAATATCTCTTCCGTGCTGACGCGGCGAATCGGTCCAAATTGCTGTATGGACTGCATGTCGAGATCTTTCTCGTTGCCGAGGATGACATAACGATAGGGCTTCTTGGCCATCTGTGCCTGCTCGAAGTCGATGATGTCTTTCAGCGTGACGTTGGGAAGGGCGTTATAGATGCGTTCGTTGATGTCGTAGTCGATGCCTCTCTGTTGGGCGGTGAGCCAGGCGTTGATCAAACCGAACTTGGTGGTGCGCTGACTGGCCAAGCGTTTGGTGAGGGCTTCTTTAGCGATGCCGAAGGCCTTCTCGCTTTCCGGAATCTCGTCCAAAATCTCATGGAAATGCGTCACGCAGTCCATCATCTTGTCGTTTTGGGTGATGATATGGGTGAAGAAATACTCCGGTTGGCCTTTGTAATAGGGCTCCATGTAGGCAGCATAGGCATTGTAAGCCAAACCGCGAGCCTCACGCATCTCTTGGAACACGATGGTATTCATGCCACCGCCATAGTACTCGTTGAAGAGGGCCTTGACAGCAGCCTCGTCGGGGTTCCATGGGCGTTGTTCGTTGTGAATCATGCGCATGTAGATGTTCTTGGCATCGTAAGGAGCGATGAGGATTTCGTTCTCAGGTGTGGGCTGCAAGGTGTAATGTTTTCCTTCGAGGGCAGGGATGAACTCGCCGTCCGTATGATGGTTTTCAGTGACAGCCTTGGCCATCTCTTGTTCTGTCATCGGTCCATAATAAAGGATGGAATGCTCGTATTTGGAGAGACCCTTCAACAGGTCGAGGAGAACTTGGGGATCTTGCTGCTGAAGCTGTTCAACGGAAAGGATGTTGCGTGTGGAGTTATAAGGTCCATAGAGGCCGTATTGCACAAGGGCGTTGAAGTTGCGGTTTTGGTTGAGTTTGGCGTTGAAGCGCGACTGAGCCACCATTTGGACGTACATCATCCAGGCGTCTTTATCGACTTGGGCGTTTTGAAGGACGTCTTCGAGCAAGGCCAAAGCCTCAGGCATGTTCTCGCTGAGACCAGTCAGATAGACATAGATGTTACGGTCGCTCACCGCAACGCGGTAATTGCAGGCCAGCTTGTAGAATTGTTGTTTGATCTGTTCGTTACTGAGTTTGTCAGTGCCAAGGTACTCGAGGTAGTCGGCGGCATAGTCGTATTCAAGCATCGCATCGGTGCCGAATTCATAGCGGAAGGCCAAAATGAAACGGCCGTTCTCTTTGTTTTGTACATAGATGTACGGGATCTTGGCATCGGTGTTGCCAAAAGTAAGGTCTTTCTGGAAATCGACAAAGCGAGGTTGGATAGGCTCCACTTCGGTGTTTTGTACTTCCTCCACAAAGGCGCTTACCATGTCGCGGTTAGTCGGAATAGGGGTGATGGCAGGTTTGTCGATCTTCTTTTGGTTCTCATCTACACCTTGGCGTTTGTAGATTACCACGTAGTTGTTGTTGAGATGACGGTTGGCGAAGTCAACAATCTGTTCTTTGGTCATGTTGGAAATGCGATCGAGATGGCCAACTTCTTGTTCCCAAGGTATTTCGTTGATATATCGTTCAACGAACAAATTGGCGCGTGCTTGGTTGCTTTCAAGCATGTTGTAGTAGTTGAGTTTGGCATTGTTGATAACCGATGGCAGAAGGTCGTCTGAGAAGTCGCCTCTCTTCAGTTTCTCGATTTCTTCAAGGAGCAGGTCCTTGGCTTCTTCGAGGGTCTGACCCTCTCTCGGGGTGCCGCCCAAAATGAAGCAGCTATAGTCGCGCATGGCTTGATATCCGCCCCAAGCACCCAACATCTTCATCTGTTGGTTGATGTCGAGGTCGATGAGGCCTGCGGTTCCGTTGCTCAGCATCTCACCGATGATCTCAAGGGTATCGGCTTGCAGGGAGTTGCCTCTGTCGAAGCGCCATCCGATGCAGAGGTTTTCAGCTTCAAGGCCATAGACAGAGGTGTCGCGAGGTGAGGTGATGGGAGCCATGGGAGCGAACTCGGGTTGTTTCACGTCCTCACCGGGTTCCCAAGCGCCGAAATACTTGTCGATGATGGCAATGACCTTGTCGGGATCAAAGTCGCCCGCCATGCAGATGGCCACGTTGTTCGGGCGATACCATTTGTTGAAATAGTTCTTGATGTTGGTGATGGAGGGGTTCTTCAGATGTTCCTGCGTTCCGATGGTAGTCTGAGTTCCATAGGGATGGTTGGGGAAGAGCATGGCGTAGAGTGATTCCCAGACTTTACGGCTGTCCTGGGCGATGCCGATGTTGTATTCCTCGTAAACAGCCTCAAGTTCAGTGTGGAAGCCACGGATGACCATGTTCTGGAAGCGGTCTGCTTGAATCTTGGCCCAGTTCTCCACCTCGTTCGAAGGGATGTCCTCGGTGTAGCAGGTCACGTCCTCGGAAGTGTAGGCATTGGTGCCCTCTGCGCCGATGGTTGACATGAGTTTGTCGTACTCGTTAGGGATGAAATATTGTGCAGCCAGTTGGCTCACAGAGTCGATTTCATGATAGGCGATGCGACGTTCCTCAGGATCGGTGAGGGTACGATATTTCTCGTACCTGGCCTCAATCTCATCCAACAGGGGTTTCTCGGCAGCGGCATCGTTGGTGCCAAACTGTTGCGTTCCTTTGAACATCAGGTGTTCCAGGTAGTGAGCCAGACCGGTGGTCTCAGCAGGATCGTTCTTCGATCCCGTGCGAACGGCAATGTAAGTCTGGATACGGGGCTCTTCCTTGTTGACACTCAGAAAAACTTTCAACCCGTTTTTAAGAGTATAGATTCGCGCTTCGGTGAGATCACCTTTCACGGTCTCATACTGGTATTTGTTTTGTTGTTTTTTGCACGATGTGAAAAGGGTGCACTGTAACAGCATCAGAGCTAAGACAATGGAGAGCACTGTGCTGAGATGAAGATGTTTGTTGTTTTTCATTTAATGATGATATTAAGTTGATTGTTTGTTACTTATCAAAGGTATTTTGAAAACAAGGCGGCAATTTCATCGCCACGGGTCAGGCGCCCATGGACCATGCATACGGTAGAGACGGTGGCTGAGACACACAGTTTCATGTCTTCCTTGCGATAAATGTCTTGGTCAAAAATGAAACGTGCGCCTTCGCGGCGAAGGTTGAGGCAGGAGAGGAAGGTCTCCTGGCCATGGAGGGGAGTCTTGTATTTTAAAGTGATCTCAGAGACCACCATGTCGATGCCCTCGTCATGCCACTTCCTGAAGGAGAAACCTTCCTGTTGTAGCCATTTGTGACGTGTGGCTTCCAGATAATGTTGGTAGTCGGCATTGTTGACAATGCCCTGTATGTCACACTCGTAGTCGCGAGTCTCCATCTCGATGGAGTAGAGGTAATCTTTCATCTTATTAAATAAAGTGCAAAATTACGTTTTTTTATGTTTTTTTATTAGTTTTGCACACAACAATTTGTCTAACTTTCTAAAATGTATCAATTATGAACAAATCAAATCTTTTGGTTATCGGTTTAGTGACGATGATGTTCCTTGGTTTCAGCTCTTGTGGCAATGGTGATTCTGCAGCCAAGCTCATCAAAGCCATCGCAGATTCAGGTGTCCTTAATAAAGACGAAGGAAACAATGCTGATCCCAGTAGCACCTTGATTAGCGAGACTCCTCAGGCAAGTCAAGTCAATGGCAATACCATGACCTATGGCGACCACACTTACACGGTGAGCGGTTACATTGGCGACAAGCCAGGCGAGGTCATCGGCTACCGTGGAACACCTACGGCTGTGGTCACCTTCACGAATGTTCCTTCCGGTTTCGAGGAGTTTTCCGCGGTTTACTCCGGACTGCTTGGCAAGTCCGTCCAAGGTACGGCAGCCATGATCCCTATGGCACTTGAGATCTATGCTCGCGACAAGTCGGTTGGCCTTCGTTGCCTCAATCTCCTTTGCAACAGTGGTTCTACGGTCAATGGTATCACCCGTATCCTTGATACCAAACTCGTCCCGTCGCAATATGCCGGTCCGGACGATCCGTATCTGCAACGTTATATGGCTGCTGCCTTGCTCAAGGGCGCTACTGCCGACAATGCCTACAAGCCCGTCGAACCTTACACTGTCGAGATGTGCGCTTCAGCCAACAAGCCACAACAAGTCACTGGAGGTACCGACACCTTTGTTTACATCCTGGCTAAAGGTTGGGATACGGAACAACGTCAGGTGGAAATATTCCAACCCAATGGCAGCGAGCTTTACAAAGTGTATAATTGTCCTTCCTGCTACACGCAGTGCAAGACCATCATTGGTACTTGGGGAGGCCTGAAATAATCTCTTTAATAGACTGATTTGTCTTCCTTTTCTTTCCAGAGCTTGAACGATTGTTTGGCCTCGCGCTTGAGCACTGGGATGAAAGGGATGCTCCGATCGCTAATCGGTTTGTCGATTTCTTTATAAATAAAGTCATCGTCAAAGTCGATTGCTGAGGCGTCGTTTCTGTTGTTGCCATAAAAAACCTTGGAGAGATGTGACCAATAGATGGCACCAAGGCACATGGGGCAGGGTTCGCATGAAGTGTAAATGACGCATCCCGATAGGTCATGGGTTCCTAATTTGCGACATGCCAGGCGGATGGTGTTTACCTCTGCATGAGCTGTTGGGTCTTGGTCGATGGTCACACTGTTGGAACTTTTGGCGATGATCTCTCCGTCTTTGACGATGACTGCCCCAAAAGGCCCACCACCTTGTTTCACGCTCTCGTTTGCCAAACGGATGGCTTCGCGCATGAATTCCTTATCTTGTTCGGTAGCTTTCATTATCTATGATTTTGATGATTGCAAAAATAAAAAAAAGCCCTAAACACGTAGGGCTTTTTTTATGGAATTGTTTGTGATCCGGTTGGGATTCGAACCCAAGACCCACAGCTTAGAAGGCTGTTGCTCTATCCAGCTGAGCTACCAGACCATCTCTTTTGCGCTGCAAAGATACGTATTTTTTCTTTTTGTCAAGGGTTTTTCAGGAAAAATTATGCTTCTTCCGCATCAGAATGTTTCGTGAAATGCGGTCTTTGCGTGCGTTGATCCTGACGACGTGGTCTCGTGGAAATGGAATTGTCCAACTGAGGACGTGATTTCTTCACCTGAAGAACACTGCCCTGAAAATCCATGTCATCCGTCTCCACAATGGCTCTGTATGCCTCGTCATCGTTGGGCATCTCCACAAACCCGTAACACTTTGAACGACCTGTCTCATGATCCATGATCACCTTGCAAACATCCACCTGTCCGAACTGCTCGAAATAGGTCCTTAAATCCTCCGCCCTGGTCCGAAATGCCAGTTTTGCAACAAATATTTTCATAAAAAAACAAAATTAGGCCGCAAAATTAGTAAAATATTATCATATAGAACCATATTTTTAAAAAAAATTAAGAAATTGATTAAAAATCTTTTATTTACTTTGCATATGGAAAAGTTATAAAATGTATTATGCAATACAATTTCGACAAAATTATTCCCCGTGAAGACACAAATTGTGTTAAATATGATCTTCGTCAAGTAGTTTTCGGCAATCCCAAGGTGCTTCCTATGTGGGTGGCTGACATGGATTTTGAGACTCCTGACTTCGCTCGTAACGCTGTGATAGCTAGAGCTGAACATCCCGTTTATGGCTATCATTTCAAAGATGAACCCTATTTTAAAGCCATCCAGGGTTGGCTGTTGCGACACCATCAATGGCAGGTTGACCTGGAATGGATGTCGTTTGTGCCTGGAGTTGTCTGTGGATTCAACATGGCGGTGATGGCCTTCACGAAAGAAGGCGACGAAATCATCATCCAGTCTCCGGTCTATCCACCTTTCCATCATGCCGCTACTGGACATAATCGCAAACTGGTTTACAACACGCTGAAAGTGGGAGAGAAGGGCTATGAGATGGACTTCGAGTTGTTGGAGTCGCAGGCGAAGACCGCCAAGATGTTGATTCTCTGCAATCCTCATAACCCCGTGGGCCGTTGCTGGACCCACGATGAGCTCTTGCGGCTTAGTGAGATTTGCCTGCGGAACCACGTGCTGGTAATCGCTGATGAAATCCATTGTGATTTGGTTTTGCCTGGTTTCAAACATGTGCCTTACGCTACCCTGAACGAAGAGACGGCAAACCACTGCATCGTCTTCCATGCTGCCAGCAAAACGTTCAATCTTGCAGGATTGGCGACTTCCACGGCAATCATCCCGAATAAGGACATGCGCGACACCTTTAATAATTATGTGCATTCCATGGAAGCCGAGTTGGGCAACATCTTTGGCAAGGTAGCAACCCAAGCCTCGATGGAACAAGGGGACGAATGGTTGTCGCAACTGCTTGACTATGTCCAAGGCAATGTGGATTACGTTGCAGATTTCCTTGCACAAAAGCTTCCGAAGGTCCGGTTCTTCAAACCTGAAGCTACGTATATGATGTGGCTGGACTTCAATGGCTTTGGCTTGTCGGAAGAGGAGCTGTGGCTGAAGATGACCCGTGGTGCTGAACTCGGGCTGAATCGAGGCAAGGAGTTTGGACAAGAGGGTAGTGGCTTCTTCCGTATTAATCTGGCTTGCCCTCGTTCCACCGTTGAGGAAGCAATGCGCCGGCTTTATTCGGAGTTCGGCTAAGGTTCAAAACAAGGATAGTTGCGCGTTTTCTGAGTCGGGTTTGGGCTCCGATGTCATCTCTTTGGCCGATCCAATCATGGCATAGAAGTCGGCTTCACTGATGATGGGTATGCCTAAAGACTCTGCCTTCTTTCGCTTCTCGGGTCCCATGTTGTCACCGGCAAGCACATAATCGGTCTTTGACGAGATGGAGCTGACGTTTTTGCCTCCGTAGTCTTCAATCATCCGCTTGAGTTCATCGCGCTCGATGGAGAATTTCCCACTGACAATGATGGATTTTCCTGACAAGACCTGCTCCTTGTTAGAGGCTTCTGCCTGGACTTTGGCAAACTGCAAGCCGGCCTGACGGAGGCGTTCCACGATGTCGAGGTTCCGCGGAGATGCAAAGAATGCCTTGATGCTTTGAGCGATGACCCCACCTACGGTGTTGATGGAACTAAGCTCTTCTTCGCTGGCATTGATGATGGCATCGATATCATGAAGCTCAGCCACAATGGTTTTGGCCACCACCTCGCCCACGTTTCGGATGCCTAAGGCGAAGAGTACCCGTTCGAAAGGCACTGATCTCGACTTTTCCAAGGCATCGATGATGTTTTGGGCCGTTTTTTCCTTGAAGCTGACTTTGCGCGTCTTGCCTGTCTCAATGCCGTCCTCGTTGAGAATGGGAATCTCCTTGGCTAGTCCGAACAGCTTGTCGTATGTAAGAGAGTATAGGTCAGCGACATCCTTAATGAGGCCTTCGTCGTAAAGCAACTCTATCTTGCCTTCGCCTAGGCTCTCGATGTTCATCGCCTTGCGGCTGATGAAATGCTCGATGCGGCCTTTCACCTGAGGAGGGCAGCTCATGGGGTTGGGGCAATACCACGCAGCCTCGCCCTCGTGTTGGATCAGTTCCGTGCCACAAGCAGGACAAGTCTTGGTGAACTCCACGGGTTTGGCCCCGACTTGCCGCTTGTCGAAATTCACTCCGATAATCTTAGGGATGATCTCACCGCCTTTGACGACAGTCACAGTGTCTCCATAATGAAGGTCGAACTGCCGAATGAAATCTTCATTGTTTAATGTGGCTCGTTTTACGGTTGTTCCAGCCAATAATACAGGGGCAAGGTTGGCCACTGGAGTGATGGTTCCGTGACGCCCGACTTGAAAATCAACACTTTGCAACTCTGTCTCCACCTCTTCGGCCTTGAACTTATAAGCAATGGCCCATTTTGGGGATTTAGCTGTGAATCCTAGAGCTTGTTGTTGTTCAAAACTATTGACTTTCAATACGATGCCATCGATAGCGAAGGGTAGGTGGTGCCGTTCCACGTCCCAATAGTTGATAAACTCGAAGATTTCGTCAACGCTTCTGCAGACCCGTAGATGATTGGAGATGTTGAACCCCCATTGGCGGGCGGCCATCAAGCTATCATAGTGTGTTGCATAGCGTTCTTCGAGGTCGTCCATCATCATGTAGTAGCAGTAGTTGTCGAGATGTCGCCGCGCCACTTCCTTGGAATCTTGCAGTTTCAGGGTGCCAGCGGCGGCGTTGCGCGGGTTGGCAAAGAGGTCGTCGCCCATGGCCACGCGCGATTCATTAAGTCGGTCGAAACTTTCAAAAGGCATCACGATCTCGCCTCGCATCTCGAAAAAAGGCGGGTAGTCGCCATGTAGCTTTAGAGGGATGGTCCTGATGGTCTTCACGTTTGTGGTGACGTCGTCGCCTTGGGCACCATCGCCTCGAGTCACGGCACGGACCAGTATGCCATTCTCATATTGTAGGCTGATACTTAATCCATCGAATTTGAGCTCACAGCAAAACTCCACTTCGCCATCGATGCTCTTCTTGATGCGTTGGATGAACTCCTCGATGTCTTCCTTGCTATAGGAGTTGGACAGTGAGAGCATGGGATAACGATGTCGTACGCTAGCAAACTCTTTGGTGATGCCGCCTCCTACACGTTGAGTGGGCGAGGTCGGGAGCAGCAACTCTGGATATTGACGTTCCAGTCGCGCCAGCTCTTCCAACTTCATGTCGAACTCATAGTCGCTGATGGTAGGTTTGGCAAGGATGTAATAGTTGTAATTATGGCGTTCAAGCTCATCGCTTAACTCGGCGATGCGCAGGCGGGCTTCTTCTTGGGTCATAGTCTGATGAAACTCCAGGGGTTGACATTAAGCATGAAAAGGACCAACCATATTACTAACAAGGTGAGGATCAGTCCAATGAAAGTCATCAAGGCGCCTTTGAAATTGCGTTTCATGCAGAGCATCAGCAGGATGCCAAGAATCACCAAAGCGCTCTCATACCACACACAGATGGACAAGGCAAGCATGATTCCTGCAATGATGAATGAGGTCCGGTGAACACTCTCATTCATGTTGGCATCGCGTAACACCTGTTGGCGTAAGATGATGTTGGATCCATAGAGCAGGAGAGGAAGGCCGAGGAAGAAGCTGACGTTGCTGATGATGCCAAAGGTGGGCATGACCACGCAGATGGCCGGCAACAAGGCAATGTTCCAAGCCTTGGAGCGGTTGTTGGCGAGCAGGTCGCAAATGCGATAAACCATCGAAACAGTGAACAACGACACGATGGCGTAGAACATGCGGCTGAGGAACATCATCCATTGTGAGTTGCCCATGCCGATGACTCGCTTGAGCCACTCCAGAAACTGCTGTATCAGCGTCGGTTGTTGAAGGTCGTGGTTCGAACCGAAGCCTGGTACGAAGATGACCACCAGGATTCGGATGGCAATGGCAATGAACATCAGCGAGGTAAACGGATGCTTGGCCTTGAATTGATGGAGTTTCTGTAACATAAAAAACGTTTTATGATGCAAATATACAAAAAATGTTGGAATTTGTTCGTATCTTCGCCCCCATAAATTTATTCTAAAACTATGTTTTCCTGTCCAATCCAAATCCGAATGAGCGACCTTGACCCCTATAACCACGTCAACAATGGGTCGCAATGTCATTACTTCGACATGGGTCGAAGCCGTTTCTTTGAATATGCTTTCAATGAAAAAATTGATTGGCTAACCTTTAAATATGTGCTGGTCCATGTTGATATGGATTTCAAGATGCCGATCCATTTCCATGATGACCTTCGGTGTGAGTCGGCTATCCTCGAAGTGGGTAACTCTAGCTTTAGTATGGAGCAACGTCTTGTGGATCAGTCAACTGGAAATGTCAAGACCCTCTGCCACGCTGTAGTGGTCTATTTTGACCGTGAAGCAAATAAATCGGAACGTATTCCGGAACGCGATAGAGAAAAGCTGGGTGAACTTAAAGTAGAAAGCAAATAACTAATTGAATATGAAAAGAATAAGCATTATTACCGTCCTTGTTTTGGCATGTTCGGGCCTTTTTGCCCAGACCGAAACGGAATTGAACGCATGGAATGATGTCAACATCCACGAAATCAACCGATTATATCCACGGACCAATGTGATTCCTGTGGGTGAAGATTGGTCGAGATGCCTTAATGGCGAATGGAAATTCTTTTGGTCGGCAAGACCTGACAGTGCTCCCTCGGATTTCTATCGATTGGACTTTGATGCTAGTCGCTGGAATACCATTGAAGTGCCCTCCAATTGGGAACTAAATGGCTATGGAACACCAATTTATGTCAATGTTGATAACGAATTTCGTCCCAATAATCCGCCACAAGCGCCAACAATCGACAACCCAGTGGGATGCTATCTGACCGAGTTCGAGATTCCTCAGTCATGGAAAAACCGACAGACCTTCATCAACTTCGGCGCAGTGAAGTCTGCCTACTACATCTGGGTGAATGGTCAGTTTGTGGGCTATACAGAAGATGCCAAAACAAATGCCGATTTCGACATCACTCCCTATGTGAAACTCGGAAAGAATACCCTGGCTGTCAAAGTCTATCGGTTCTCCAATGGCTCCTATCTTGAATGCCAAGACTTTTGGCGTATCAGCGGAATTGAACGCGACGTGATGCTTTATTCCAAACCGCAAGTGAATGTGTATGACTACGAAGTCCATGCAGGCCTAGATGAGACTTATCAGAATGGTACCTTTGATATTGATATCACCATCGACAATCCTACTGGCAAAACCATCAAAAATGGTACCCTTGAAGTGTTGGTGTATGATGCTGATAATGAAATTATTAGATTGCAAAGAGCATTGAAAGGCATCGCTGGTAAGGTGAATCTGAAATCCGATCACACCATTGCGGGAATCAAACCCTGGTCAGCTGAGCATCCCAACCTTTATCGCCTCGAAATCAGAATCTTGGATAAGAAAAATAGGGTGGTGGAACTGCTGGAGAACCATATTGGATTCCGCACTTCTGAAATCAAAAACGGTAAACTGCTGATTAACGGACAATATGTGCTTATCAAAGGGGTGAACCGTCACGAGCATGATCCCTATAAGGGACATGTCATCAGCCATGAGTCGATGGAGAAGGATATCGCCATGATGAAGCAGATGAATATCAATACCGTACGTACCTGCCATTATCCCGACGATCCCTATTGGTATGAGCTCTGCGACCGTTATGGACTCTATGTCTGGGATGAGGCTAACTGCGAGTCGCACGCCCAAGGATATGGCGAACGCAGCCTAGCAAAAGATGAGCAATTCAAACAGATGATCTGGGCCAGAAATCGTAACATGCTGGAACGTGACAAGAACCACCCATCAGTGATCATGTGGTCGATGGGCAACGAATGTGGCAACGGTGTCAACTTCGAATATACTTACGACTGGATGAAAAACCGTGACCATTCACGGCCTGTCACTTATGAGAGAGCAATCTATGACAGTAACACGGATGTTATTGGTTTAATGTATAGTAGCACTGATTACTTAAAGCGTTTTGTTAATGATAAATTAGACGCTGCTGGTCGTCCTTTCATCATGGTGGAATACTGCCATGCCATGGGTAACAGCATGGGTGGCTTGCAAGATTATTGGGAGGTGATTGAGGCCAACGAACAGTTGCAAGGAGGATGCATTTGGGACTGGGTGGACCAAAGCTTTATCGTCCATGACAGTAAAAAGGACGTGGATTGGCTGGCGGTGGGTGGCGACTTCGGCCATGACTATGGTGTGGGCGATGACGATGCCTTCTGCGCCAATGGAGTAATCTCCTCCGATCGCACCCCTCACCACCATGCTGACGAGGTAAAGAAGGTGTATCAACCTTTCAAGTTTAAAGCCATTGATTTACAAGCTGGTAAGTTTGAGGTGACGAACTGGATGTCATTTACTGACCTTAATGCCTATGAATTGCATTATACCATCTATTCCAATGAAAAAGTGTTGAGAGAAGAAACGATCAACATGGAGTTGAAACCCTTTGAGACCAAGCAATTCAACATTGAACGCTTGCGTATCTATGGACATCCAGGTGAGGAGTTCTTTGTCTTGTTTTCGGTGCGCTTAAAAGCTGATGAGCCCTTCCGCCCGCAAGGTACCGAGATTGCTTACGACAACTTCAGACTCGATTGGCCTTCCGAAGAAAGACATCCTATGGAATATGCACAGGGTGTCAATGACAATCTTCCGGTTTCCTTTGATGAGGCAACAGGTTTATTAACATCATATATATTTGATACTCAAAAGATAATAATCGATTACTTAAAGCCAAACTTCTGGCGTGCTCCTACCTTGAATGACCAAGTGGATCCTTGTGGGAGTCCAGCGTGGAAACGATCTGGTTTGGATCATTTGACTCCTGAATGCGTCTCTTCATCTGAGAAGAAACTGGACGATGGTCGTTGGATGATTCGCAAGATTTTGAACTTCCGTGATCGGATGGGAAAACTGCAAATAGTTGTTAATCAAGTTTATACCATAGCTCTTAATGGCGAGATTGCTGTGTCCAACCATGTTGAAATGGTGGGTGATGTGACTTATCTTCCGAAAATCGGTATGCAAATGCATCTGCAACCGGACTTTCAAGAGCTGAAATACTTTGGAAAGGATGTGGAAAACTATCCCGATCGTAATGCCAGTGGTGTCTTTGGTGTATATTCAAGTAATGCTTTAAATTTGTTTGAACAACATGTTGTACCACAAGATAATAGCAATCATAGTGATGTTCGTTGGATGGCTGTTGAAAGTGCAAAGAATCCTGTCGGACTTCTCATCACTTCGTCCAAGCCTTTCAACTTTAGCATGTATCCTTATAGCGATGAAAACCTTACTGCAGCGGAGCGCATCAACCAACTAGAAAAGGCTCCTTATATGACCTTGAATGTTGACGCATTGCAAGCTGGGTTGGGAACTGCCACTTGTGGTCCTGGTGTTGCCGAGCCTTATCGTATCCGTGTCAAGTCGTATGACTATGACTTGTGTCTTAGACCCTATTTTGTTGGAAAACAGCAGCCTGAAGAGGTTTATCAATGGGCATGTCCCGACCTTACCTCGACGATGGTGGCCACGCCTGAGATTCGTGTGGAGATGAATGGTCATGAGGATGACCGAATCTTCAACAGCCCGTTGACGGTGTCTTTGTCATGCGACGAGGCCAATGCGTCCATATATTACACATTGGATGGCTCGGAACCCACGACAAAGTCCATGCGCTACAAGAAGCCGTTCCAAATCAATCAAACTTGTGAGCTCACAGTGAAAGCCTTTGCCTCTGGGAAGGAAGAATCCTATGCGGTTCATCGTGTCTTTGAACGTCAATACATTAAAAATACCGTTTTCGTCAACCCTCCGGAGAAGCGCTATTCAAAAGACGCCGACATTGCCTTGATGGATGGCAAGAAGGGTGTGGTTGATGATTATTGGACTGGCTGGTTGGGATTCTGTGGAAACGATATGGAGGCAACCATCGAGCTTACTGAGCCGTTGGATTTCAGCATGTTGAAGATCGGCATTTGTCATGATCCGCAACGTTGGGTGGTGTGGCCCAAGTCGGCTTGGGTTTCATACTCATCCGATGGAGTGCATTTCACGGATTGGAAGTTTGTTGAGTTTCCCGTTTATAACATGCCCGATAAAATGACCGCATTAGGTCGTGTCGAAGCCCGTGCCAAAATGGATGCAAGTAAGGTGCGGTTCATCAAAGTCAAGATAGAAAATTGGGGAACCTTGCCCGAATGGCATCCCTACGCAGGAGAGAAAGCTTGGATTATGGTGGACGAAGTTAAAGTTGAAAGGTGAAAATTGAAAATTGAAAAGTAATAATTCACCTTTCACCTTTCACCTCACCAGTCAACGGCCTGTCGTTGTACCGGCATGGTCATGCATCTTGCGCCGCCACCGCCACGGGAGAGCTCGTTGCCCTCAAAGGTAACCACGCATTTCTTGTAGCTGTTGATATTGACTTTGCCGTTGACGACATCGGCAGCGGTAAGGACACTGTAGCCGGCATCGTTGATGGCTTGGATGGTATGCGTGTTGCGTGCATATCCGAGGAACTTGCCAGGGGCGAAGCAGAAGAAATTGGTTCCGCTATGCCATTGCTCGCGAGCGGGGAAGAACGAGTCGTCGCCACCGCCACAGAAGATGGGCTCCACCGGCACACCAAGGTCGTTTAGGGCAACCACCAGGTTCGGCACTTCCTTGCCCACTGCTTTCTGACCGTCGATGGTGATGTGGAAGGTCTTGAACTCACTGTTCATGATCACGGGTTTATAAGCCATGCAACGGTTTACATCCAGCATGGTGAACACCATGTCGAGGTGGATGAACGACTCGGGTAACGGAGGCAACTCTTGGAAGATGAGGTGCTTGACTCCGGGCTTTGTCTTGAGGTGATCCACAAGGGCTTGGATGCCATGCATGTTGGTGCGCGCACTCTTGCCGCTGAGCACGATGTCGTCGCGGACAATGTGGATGTCGCCGCCTTCCATGATACCTGTCTCCAAGGAGCTGTATTTCATGGCCGGATTCACTACGGTAGCCTCCAACAGCGGGTGGTAGTTGTAAATCGCCTCAAGGATGATGGCCTCACGGGCACGCACTTTGGTGGCCATGTTGCTGATCATCAAGTTGTCGAACATGGTGAACGAGGCATCCCTCATGAAAAACAGGTTGGGCAAAGGCAACAACGAGAAATAATTGTCGTCGATGGTGGAGATGTCTTTCAGATGGACACCTTCGATGAGCATCTTCGACAATGGTTCAGCGTCGATCGACTTCAGGTAGTCGGTCAGATAAGCCACGTTCTCAGCTTTGCAGATGCGTTCGATGAGGTTGCTCTTGATGGTGTTGTTTCTTAATATGTCGGCAAGCATGTCGCTGATTTCGTGGACTTTGGCCACTTTTTGCAACACGCCTTTGAAGTAACTGTATTCTTTTTGTGCGACTTGAAGGTTGAGGATGTCGCTATACAGGTAGTTATGAGCGGTTTCTGGGGTCATGTTTTCGATTTCTGCCCCGGGGGTATGTATCAACACATGCTCTAATTTGCCGATTTCCGAGTTGACACATACGTTGATTCGATCAGAATCCATACATTAGAATTTAAATTTCGGTGCAAAATTATAAAAAAAACGGATGAAATCAATACAATTCCAGAAATTCATACGAGTTGCCCATAGCGTTAAGGAATTTTATGAAATCCTCGTTCTTGATTACGATGGTGGCCGTGTTGTCGTTTGGATGGAAGCTGAGACGCTCTGCTTTCTTTAGGTTTTGGTCGATGAACACATGCACATGATGCTCCGTGTCGTTGATCAAGCCAAAGGGCGACACGCTGCCTGGTTTCAAGCCGAGATATTTGTCCATCCTGGCCTCAGAGGCGAAACTCAACTTGCCTTGGTGCAAGCGATGTTCCAGGTCGTGGATATCCATCTGGTGCATACACTCGAAGAGCACCAAATAATGCTTGTTTCCTTTGTGGTTTCTGAAAAACAAGTTCTTGCAATGGGTGGAGTCGAATTCTTTCCAATAGTTGATGGCTTCCTCGATGGTGGGGATGGGCGGGTGAAAATGGATGTCGAATTCGATTCCTAAGGATTTCAGGGTGTCAACAACTTTCTGTTGACGTTCGCTCATAGGGTGGTCTATTTCTGTTGATTTCATAATATTCTTTTCCAGTATAAGATTCTTGACATGATAATAAATCTTCCGGAGTGCCTTCGAAAACGATCCGCCCGCCATCATTGCCGCCTTCAGGGCCCAGGTCGATGATCCAATCGGCCGATTTGATGACGTCCATGTTGTGTTCGATGACAATCAGTGTGTGCCCGTTGTTGATCAACGCGTTGAAGGAGTCGAGCAACTTGTTCACGTCGTGGAAATGCAGTCCTGTCGTGGGTTCATCGAAGATGAAAAGGGTGGGTTTTTCAATCGACCCCTTGATGAGGAAATAGGCGAGTTTCACGCGTTGTGCCTCGCCTCCCGACAACGTGCTCGATGACTGTCCGAGTTTCAAGTAGCCGAGTCCGACATCGCTCAAGGGCTTCAGGCGACTGATAATGCGGCCCACGGTGGGGTTGTTTCGATCGCTCGAGGTGTTGAAGAAGTCGATGGCCTGGGTAACTGACATGTCGAGGATGTCGGCAATACTCATGCCGTCGTATTTGATCTCAAGCACTTCTTCCTTGAAACGTCGGCCATGGCAAGCCTCACAGGGAAGATAGACGTCGGCCATGAACTGCATCTCGATCTTGGTGACCCCTTCGCCCTCGCAGTTGTCGCAACGTCCTCCAGGTACGTTGAAGGAGAAAAAGGCAGGCTTTACTCCCCGGAGTTTGGCGAGTTTCTGGTCGGCAAAGAGTTGCCGGATTTCATCATACGCCTTCAGGTAGGTCACTGGGTTGGATCGCGATGATTTTCCGATGGGGTTTTGGTCAACGAACTCCACGGCCTGGATTCTGGAAAGGCTTCCCTCTAAACTGCCATAGCTGCCGCATTTTTCGGCTACTTCGCCCATCTGACGCTTCATGGCAGGGTAGAGGATGTCCTTTACCAGAGTCGATTTGCCAGAGCCACTGACGCCAGTGATCACCGTCAACACGTTGAGCGGAAACTTCACGTTGATGTTCTTGAGGTTGTGCTGTGTGGCACCTTTTACCATGATGTAGTCGTTCCAGGAACGTCTCCGCACCGGCACCGGGATGGATCGCTCTCCAGTGAGATATTGTGCGGTAAGGCTGTCTTTGCAGCGGACGATTTCGTTATAGTTTCCTTGGCAAACCAACGTTCCGCCGTACTCACCTGCCAAAGGACCGATGTCGATGATGTGGTCTGCATTGCGGATAATCTTCTCGTCGTGCTCCACCACGATTACCGTGTTGCCAATGTCGCGGAGACGCTTCAGCACCTTGATGAGACGGTCAGTGTCGCGTGGATGTAGTCCGATGCTGGGCTCATCGAGGATATATGTCGATCCTACCAGGCTGCTCCCCAAAGAGGTGGCCAGGTTGATGCGTTGCGACTCGCCGCCAGAAAGGGTGTTTGAAAGTCGGTTCAACGTCAGATATCCCAACCCCACATCCATGATGAAATCCAATCGGCTCTTGATCTCCACCAATAGGCGTGAGGCAATCTTCTGGTCTGTTTCATCCAAAGCCAAAGTGTCGAAAAACACTTTGAGGTCATCCAAAGGCATCAGCACAAGATCGGTGATGCTCTTTCCGCCCACCTTCACATATTGGGCCTCTTTCTTCAGTCGCGAACCATGGCAATCGGGACAAATGGTCTTGCCGCGATAGCGCGAGAGCATCACGCGATATTGTATTTTATAGGAGTTGCTTTCCACCATCTGGAAGAAAGCGTTGAGTCCTTCGAAATACTCATTGCCAGTCCACAACAGGGCTTTTTGGTCCTCAGAGAGCTCGTAATACGCTTTGTGGACGGGGAAGTTGAAATAGTGTGCCGTCCTGATTAAAGCGTCCTTCCATTCGCTCATCTTCTCGCCGCGCCAACAAGCCACAGCGTTGTCGTAAATGGAGAGGCTCTTGTTCGGGATTACCAGGTCGGGGTCGATGCCGATGATGCTTCCAAAGCCTTGGCAAGTGGGGCAGGCTCCGAACGGGTTGTTGAAGGCAAACATGTTGACCGATGGAACCTCAAAGCTCATCCCGTCAGCCTCGAAGCGTGACGAGAACTCAGCCATGGTACGTTTTCCATCGTTTTCCGACAATACCACACAGCTCTCTTTGCCTTCATAAAAAGCGGTCTGGACAGAGTCGGACAGCCGGCTTACCTCACCACGGATGCTCTCGTTAACCCGGACACGGTCGATGAGAAGCCAGAGGTCCTTTGGGGTGTTTTTGGTCTTCGTTTGAAGATAGTCTTCAATTCTAACAATCTCGTTGTCAACCATCAATCGATAAAAGCCTTGCTGTAACAAAAGACCAAGATGCTCATTCAGCTTTCTTCCTTCCGGAAGAACGATGGGTGACAAGATATAAGCCGTGCTTCCTATGGGTAAGTTAAAGATGTGTTCGACCACGTCACTGACTTGGTGTCGCTTCACCTGTTGACCTGAGATGGGGGAGTAGGTGCGTCCGATGCGAGCGAACAGCAGTTTGAGATATTCGTAGATCTCCGTGCTGGTGCCCACGGTCGAGCGAGGGTTGCGTGATCGCACTTTCTGTTCAATGGCGATGGCAGGTGAGAGTCCTGTGATGCTCTCTACATCGGGCTTGTTAAGCCTTCCCATGAACTGCCGTGCATAGGAGCTGAGGCTTTCCACATAACGGCGTTGACCTTCTGCATATAAGGTGTCGAATGCCAACGAAGACTTTCCCGAACCCGATAATCCGGTGATGACAACCAATTGGTTTTTGGGAATCTGTAAACTGATGTTTTTCAGATTGTTAACATTGGCGTGGCGAATGGTGATATATTTGTTGGTGTTCTCTTCCAATGATTTTTCTTTAAAAAATTGTGCAAAATTAACTCATTTTTCTTGACTTTGATGAAATTTGCACTATCTTTGCAGAAAATTTCAGTCGTAAGACGATTAACGAACAATAATTCAAAATAGTATAGGAGGACCGATTATCGAAAGCTATTTACCCTGATTAACACGCACTTAGGTGCCATTAAAGATTAGGGCCATATGTCCGAGATAAGAAAAACTGATCATGAGCTGATAGAGGGCTATAGAAGAGGCTGTCTATCAGATTTTGAATTGTTGGTAAGCCGCTACCAAGAGCAGATATATAGCTATGTCCTTTCTTTGGTGAAAGACAGACAGTTGACTGATGATATCTTCCAAGACACCTTTGTGAAGATTATTCGCACTATCAAGGCAGGTGTTTACAAAGACGAAGGGAAGTTTATCCAGTTTGCCATGCGTATTGCTCACAATCTGGTAATCGACCATTATCGCAAAGAGAATCGTATTCCCGTGGTTGAGTCATCGAGCGAGGATTACAACTATATCGACAACACACCCATTACCGATCCGTCGGTGGAGCAGGGGATGATCGTGGATCAAGTCCATAGCGACCTGAGAAAGATGATTGAGAAGCTTCCGATGGAGCAGAAAGAGGTGCTTCGCATGAGAATATATGACGACCTCAGCTTCAAGGAGATTGCCGACATCACCAACGTCAGCATCAACACTGCCTTGGGTCGCATGCGTTATGCTTTGATTAACCTCAGAAAGATGGCTGAGGTGAATAAGCTTAGTCTAACGTATTGATTCCGTGTGATATACGATATTTATCAAAAAAAAGTGCTGACCAGTATAATAATATGTAGAGAGTTCCGTTTTTTAGGTGTATGTTCAATGAAAAATAACGCCTATGACGGTAAATGCTACTCTCAATTGCAACGACCCTGTTGTTGACTATAACTTCGAATCACAGATCAAAGAAGTCTTCGCCTCAGAAAACGCAAAACCAGGAAATTCTGTTCTGAGGTTCATCATGGGATACGCTGCGGCCTTTGAATCCATCCGGAACGAAATGATTGGGTCGATGGATTTCATCAAAAACTAACAACACTGGTTACAATCCAAAAATTAAGTAGTTCTTTTTTGGGTGCGATGGAAATCGCACCCTTTTTTTATTAATAGTTCGCGTAATTTTAATAATAAAATAAATAAGGTTTCATTTGTTTTCCCGAGGTAAAAACCTTACCTTTGCAGACCAAAATTGCAATCATTTACAAATTTCAAAACATAACAAATTATGAACAAGCAGATTACATTGGAACAGGCCGTCGAGAAGGTTCATGACGGCATGACTATTATGATCGGCGGCTTCCTCGGTGTGGGAAGTCCTGTCCAGATTATTGACGCTATTGTTGCCAAGGGAGTGAAAGACCTCACCATCATCGCCAACGACACGGCCTACGATGAAGTGGCCCACGGCAAGCTGGTGACCAACCACCAGGTGAAGAAAGCCATCGTGTCGCACACCGGCACCAACAAGCAGACCGCCCTCCAGAAGAACGAAGGCACCCTCATCGTGGAATACGTTCCCCAAGGAACCCTCGCAGAACGCATCCGCGCCTACGGTGCAGGCCTCGGTGGTGTGCTGACTCCCACAGGCATGGGCACCATCATGGCTGATGGCAAGCAGGTGGTGAATGTCGATGGCAAGGACTACCTCCTCGAGAAGCCTCTGAAGGCCGACATCGCTTTCCTCCGCGCCAACATCGTTGACGAATTCGGCAACATGGTGTTCCTGGGCACCACCAACAACTTCAACCCGCTGATGGCCACCGCCGCCGACTACGTCGTCGTCGAAGCTGAAAAACTGGTCCCCGTCGGTGAAATCAAACCCGAGTGCGTGCACGCCTCTGGCATCTATGTTGATGGCATCTACGTCGAAAAATAACCGAAAACTGAAAACTGAACAACTGAATAACTGATTAACTGAACAACTGAACAAAATGGAATACAGAACAAAGATCAGACTGCGCATGAGCGCAAAGGATGCCCACTACGGTGGCAATTTGGTTGACGGCGCCCACATGGTTCACCTCTTCGGTGACGTGGCTACCGAACTTTTGATTATGCGCGATGGCGACGAAGGCCTCTTCTGCGCATACGACATGATTGAATTCAAGGCCCCTGTTTATGCCGGCGACTTCATCGAAGCCGAAGGCTGGATCGA
>JAEEGL012744451.1_pt1 | contig 107977 bp, 92 predicted proteins | sample 9134231 | NCBI WGS metagenome assembly JAEEGL01 (sample SAMN16246548, study PRJNA631951) | gut metagenome | biome: gut microbiome; feature: rumen; material: fiber-attached | host: Bos | place: Iran: Karaj | collected 2018-10
TGACTCTCTCCTCTCTGTGCGCTCAATTTCAGCTCTGCGGAAAAGGTGAGGGGAGCGTTGGCTCAGGTGCCCCCATTGCTGGGAGAAGCAGCGTAACAGAAGCCGCGGACACCAGAATGTTTTACGCAGCAATTTGCCTTCCGGCGGACTTTAGATCAATGGAAGCTGGCACTGCCCGCTTATAGCAGATTGCTTTGATAAAACAAAATGAGAATAAAAATGTTTACGCAGCAATTTGCCTTGTGGCGGGCTTTAGATCAACGGAGGCTGGCACTGCCCGCTTATAGCAGATTGCTTTGATAAAACAAAATGAGAATAAAAATGTTTACGCAGCAATTTGCCTTCCGGCGGACTTTAGATCAATGGAAGCGGGCCCTGCCCGCCGGGCACAATTCGACAGTGTTTGACATATCATGTGATGTGATCCGCGATTAAACTGCTGCAATCCGGACAAACTAAAAACAGCTCCCGTCCGGAGCAGCAAACAGAAAGGAATCATGTACCATGCAAACAGTCAAACGCGGAGAGATCTATTACGCCGATCTCAGCCCGGTCGTCGGGTCGGAGCAGGGCGGCATCCGTCCCGTTCTCATCATCCAGAACGACGTCGGCAACCGGTTCAGCCCCACCGTCATCGCCGCCGCGATTACCAGCCGCCGCGACAAAGCCCGGCTCCCCACCCATATCCCGCTGGATGCCTGCGGCTGCGGCCTCAGCAAGGACAGCATCATTTTGCTGGAGCAGATACGTACCATTGACAAGCAGCGACTGCGCGAATGCATGGGCGGCATCCCGCTCGACGTCATGAAGCAGGTGGACAATGCGCTGGAGATCAGCTTCGGGCTGATTCCCCGTCCGCGCCGCATCAGCAGACCCGCAGAGCTCCGTCAGTGAGCCCGCTGCGAAAATTTTACTTGACATTCCCCGAAAAAGTGGTATAATAGAAAAGTATCTGCATGACCGCAGATGCAGACTGTGCGCCGCTTTTGCGCATACTGTAAGGAATGATAATATGAGAGCTACCGGTCCGGCAGTGCGCCCGGAAAAGCGGAAGGTCGTCAGGGGACTGCTGATTGTCCTGACGATCACGATGCTGAGTTCGTTCGGGCTCGGGCTTTGGGCGAACCTGACGAGCGATTACAAGACCGTTCTGAACTATGAGGACATCGACCTGATCCAGCTGGAGGCGCCGCAGTCCGGCGCAAAGGCTGCGGTCATTCACACCTCGCTCGGTGATATGCAGTTCACGCTGTATCCCGAGGAGTGCCCGCAGACCGTCGGCAGCTTTATCGCGCTGGCGGAAAGCGGCTACTATGATAATACCTATGTGTTCGAGCTGGCACCGTCGGTTTTTTTTGCGGGCGGTGCTGTGACGCCGCAGGGTGATCTGCCCGCAGGCAAGGCGGGGACTGCGCAGGAGCATATCCCGCAGGAGCTTTCCGCAAAGCTGTGGCCGTTCCGCGGCGCGCTCTGCGCCATGCAGACCGCAAACGAGGGCGGCTTCTGGAAAACCCTGACGCAGACGCGCGATACCTTCACCGGCAGCCGGTTCCTGGTCTGCAACTCCATTGAGATGGACGAGGAGATTCAGGAGGGGCTCCGCAGTGTCGAGAATGACGCGATGAAGCGCGTCGGTGAGGCGTTCATCGAGCACGGCGGTATCCCGAATTACGCGCAGCAGCTGACGGTTTTCGGTCAGCTCACCGAGGGTTTCGACGTCCTCGACGCGATCACCGCGGCAGAGGTCGGCCCGGGCGAGGATGCCGGGGACGGCGTGACGATCACGCGGCCGAAGGACGAAATCCGCATTCTCTCCGTCGAGATCGTTACAGTGCCGTAACCTGCGGCCATAATAATTTGTTTTGTGCATTATTTCGGTTTCATCGGCCGGAAATGCACGCGTTTTCTGTGTTATGACATAAATCAAATTGATTTTCTTATTTTTTTCTTGGAAAAAGATGACAGAATTGTAAATTTTCACTTTACAAATAGCAAAAAACGTGCTATAATATACTTAATATGTACGGGAACTGTGCGATTACGCATTTCGCCCGTGCAGAACAGGGAGTTTTTGGTAATGCGAGCAACAAGACTTCTCTCAAGAACAGCCGCGGCCGTTTTGTGCAGTGCAGCAGCGATTCTCACGATGACCGGCTGCGAGCAGAAAAAGGTCGTGCTGGAATCCGGTGCGGATCAGCAGACAGCCGCAAACGCCGCGCTGCTCGGTGCGGACGGCTGTGTGAATTATACGATGCCCGAAAAGGGCGAGGAGATCGTCGTCATGACGATCGAGGGCTACGGCGATGTGAAAATCCGCCTCTTCCCGGAGGAATCCCCGAAGGGCGTCGAGAACTTCACAACGCTGGTCAAAAACGGCTTTTACGATGAACTGATTTTTCACCGCGTCATCGACGGGTTCATGATTCAGGGCGGCGATCCCAAGGGCAACGGCACCGGCGGTGTGGATGCCTGGGGCAGCGAAACCGGCTTTGCACAGACATTTTCTCCGCGGCTCAATCATGTGTGTGGCGCGGTTTCCTATGCAGTCGGCAATGACAAAATGAACAAATCGCAGTTCTTTATCGTCACCGGCGAGCAGATTCAGCCGGAAATGTTCAGCCAGTACACTGCGCTGTACGGCATCACCTTTACGCCTGCGCTCCAGACGCTCTATGAAACCGTCGGCGGTGCGCCGCATCTCGACGGCGTTCACGAGATCTTCGGGCAGGTTTTTGACGGTATGGAATACGTACTCGACATTCAGAAAGTACCGACAGACAAGAACCATAAACCGAAGTCTGCGGTACGGATCGAAAAAGCGGTCGTCACGGAGTATGACGGCGCAGCACCGCATTGGCTCAATGCGGTCGGCGAGGAGATCGGTTCGGATCCCGCCGGAATCAACGATGAAGGATGATGGAGTCATTTTGGAAACGGAAAAGATTGCAGTGTCCGAAACAAATAAAAAAAACGGGGCACTGCGTGGATCTATAAAATTGCAATGTGAGGAACAAGGAGAACATGCCGTGAACACACCGAACAAATTTGTTATCAAAGGCGGACGGCAGCTGCGCGGCGAGGTCGAGATCAGCGGTGCAAAGAACGCAGTGGTGGCGATTCTGCCTGCAACCATTCTGGCAGACGAGCCATGCATCGTGGAAAATGTACCGGAGATCAGCGATGTGGAGATCTGCTTTGATATTCTGCGGGAGCTCGGCGCGACCGTCAGATATCTGGCGCCCCACACCTACGAGATCGACACCCGCGCGATCAAGAGTTACAGCGTCCCCTATGAAAAAGCTAGAAAAATGCGTGCGTCCTATTATTTCATGGGCGCGCTGCTCGGAAAATTCGGATACTGCCGTGTTTCCATGCCCGGCGGATGTCCCCTCGGCGACCGTCCGATTGACCAGCACCTCAAGGCGTTCACAAAGCTGGGCGCCGTGTGCAAGGTTGACCGCGGCATGGTCGATATTACGACGCAGGACGGCCTGAAGGGCAACCAGATCTTCTTTGACTGCGTGACTGTCGGCGCCACGATGAACGCGATCCTGGCCGCTGTCAAGGCGGACGGCCTGACGATCATCGAGAATGCCGCGAAAGAGCCGCATATTGTCGATCTGGCAAGTTTCCTGAACTCCATGGGCGCCGAAATCATGGGCGCCGGTACCGATACCATCAAGATCCGCGGCGTGAAATATCTCCGCGGTACGAGCTATGCCGTCATTCCGGATCAGATTGAGGCCGGTACTTATATGGTCGCGGCTGCTGCGACCGGCGGCAATGTGCTTGTCAAGAACGTCATTCCGAAGCATCTGGAATCCATCATCAGCGTGATGGAGAAGATCGGCGTCAAGATCGAGCAGTTTGACGATGCCGTGCGCGTTTCCGTGGACGGCCCGCTCGTCAAGACCAGCATCAAGACGCGCCCGCATCCGGGCTTCCCGACTGACATGCAGCCCCAGATCTCTGCACTGCTCTGCCTTGCGGAGGGCACCAGCATGATCAAGGAGGGCGTTTCCGAGCAGCGGTTCCAGTATGTCGATGAGCTGCGCAGAATGGGCGCGGATATTCAGGTGGACGGCAAGGTCGCCGTCATTGAGGGCACCGGCCGGCTGACCGGCGCACCGGTCAAGGCCTGTGATCTTCGTGCAGGTGCGGCGCTGATGATCGCCGGACTCGCGGCACAGGGCGTCACGACGATCGAGGACATCTTCCACATCGAGCGCGGCTATGCCGATATGGAGGGCAAGCTCCGTGCGCTCGGCGCGGAAATCGAAAAGCGCGCGATTACCCAGAGTGAGAATATTCCGCAGCCCGATCAGGAAGCGGGATAACGCAGAACATGCGGATGCAAGGAAGCCATAGTCCTTCTGATCGAGAGGTCGGAAGCACTGTGGCTTTCTGTTTGTGTTGACTGATTTGATTTTGGAAAAGAGCGGCATGCGTTCCCGTGTGCCGGATACCTTTTATAAGGTTATAAGGGTTGAGATACAGATATGAACCGAGAAATCTTTGACCGGCTTTATGATTCCGGCGTGCTGGATTCCGCGCGCGCGGAGTACCTCTGGCTGCCGGAGATGAACTTTTTTCCGCCTGTGGCCGGCGGCGGAGAATACTGCGGACTGACCGCTTTTGCCATGACCGGAAAGAACGATCTGTTCTGCTGGGATGACGATGACCGTGTGTATCTTGCACCGCCGGATCATACCGAGCCGGTGCTCTACGCGGCGAATTTCCGGGATGCGATTTACCGCAGGCTGCTGGAATTTGCGTCCGATGCGTTCGGGACATTCTGCTCTGACGAAGAAAAAGCGGCGATGCCGCACGAGGCGGCGGAAGCGGTGATTTCGCATTCGGAGGCGCTTGCAATGCTGAAGGAATATGAAGGCGGCTTTGAAGCGCTTCTGCTGCCGGAACAGCTCGACGTGCTGCGGACGCTGCGGCGCGGCGGGTTTGACAAGTCGGGCGTGCTGCTGACGGAATCTGCCTGCGGCGCGCTGATCGGTGTGCTGCTGGATGCAGCGGGTTGAATAACGGATCATGATATGATGACTGATACGGAGCACCGGTTTGACGGCCGGTGCTTTCCATTTTCTGTCTTTGCAGAAATAGCGCTGCTTGTTCATGAGAGGATGCCGAAAGATTTTGACGCATCCTCTCATGATCCTTTTGTCCGATGTTTATTTTGGCTGGGCGCGGGGCGCGAATCCTGAGAGGAAACCACAAGAGAGGGGAGAGAAGCGCCGCCAGCGGCTTATTCTCTCCCCTCCCTTAAAGTTTCCTCTCAGACTCTCTTTCCTTATTCTACCCCTCTCTTGCTCCGAGCCGGGCACTGCCCGCACCGCTGTGCAGTTTTTTGCACATATGGATGTTAAAACAAAATCATTTCTCGGAAAGTTGTACGCAAACGTGCAACTTTTTTTGTTTTCTGCACCCCTTTCAGGGAGCGTGTGTCATCCGCACCGGCGATGCGGCTTGCCGCGGAGGGGGCAGCCGGTGCAGCAATCCGAAAGGAGGCTTTTATGGAACTGACAGTCACCGTGCGGAACCGCCGCGCATCCGCAGACCTGCCCGCGCTTGTCTGCGGCAACGGCGACTATTCGGCACATTTTGATCTTGACGGCGAATGGGATGCTTTTCCGCGCAGAATCGCGCAGTTTGTATTCTCTCAGAACGGGCGGGAGATCCGCAGAGAGGTTTACTTCACCGGCGACCGCTGCACAGTGCCGGTGCTCAGCGGGACAGATCTTGTTTCGGTCGGGCTGTATGCGGGCAGCATCCGGACAACTGTCCCCGCAAGGATTCCGTGCATCGCATCCATTACGGATCTGTGCGGAACATCGTATGACGGGCAGCCCGACGTCTATCACAGCATGATGCAGCAGCTCGCGGAAATTGAGGGCGGCTATACGGACTGCTTTCTGCTGCTCGCAGACCGTGACGGCGATTTTGTCGCCGCGGCGGACGGCAGCTGTATTTTATGCAGGGAGGTTTGATATGGACGGGAAATTCTATACGCCCTATTCCAGGGAGGAGATTCTGACCGCGTTCCGGCGTGCGCTCGGGGATCTGACCGACACGCAGGTCTTTGCGCTGGTCGCGGATGAGGCAGCGCAGCGTGCGGAGGAGGACGATGTGCTCTCCAATGCGATTGCCGCGATCAATGCGGATCTTGCCGCAAATTATGTGCGCAGTACCGCGCTGGACGCCGAAACGGACGCACGCACCGCCGCGGATCAGCAGCAGTGCGCCGCGCTGACCGGGCTGATCGACAGCGGCGCGAAAAATGTGCTGGATCTGACAAATGCGCAGTCCGTGACCGTGAACGGCGTCACCTTTACCGTCAACAGTGACTGCTCCGTCACCTGCACCGGGCAGGCGACCGCAACGGCGTTTTTCAGCACGGCGGTCACGGTTCCGGCCGGGCAGTTTGTCTTTTCCGGTATGCCCGAGGACGGCAGCGCTGCGACCTACCGGCAGGAGCTCCGCGTCACGCCGACCGGCAACGTCTTTACGACGAATGAATCTGCGGCGGGCAGTGCCCTGACGGTTGCAAATGCGTGGTCGGGCTATTTCAATATCCGTGTTGCGGCGGGGTACGACTTCGGGAGCGGCAAAACGCTGCACCCGATGATCTGCACCGCGGCGGCGATGAACATTTCCGGCGAATATGTGCCGTACCGGCCGTCGTGGGATGAAATGTGGGCGGCCATTCAGGCGTTGCAGCAAACGGTCGGCGGTTCGCTGCGGGCTGCGCCGGAAACGGAGGCGAACCATGCCTGAGATTCGTCTGATTGTCAGAAACAAGCGGATTTATGCGGTAGATCAGCCTGTGATCGTATGCGGAAACAGCGATTTTACGCTGTATTTCGATCCGGATGCGGAATGGGCGCCGTTCCGCGAAAAGACAGCGCGGTTCTTCTGGTACGATAACCGCCGCAGAACGTATCTGCATACCGATGTGCTGTTTGCGGGCAATGCCGTGACCGTGCCGGTGCTCCGCGATACGAATGAGGTCGCGGTCGGGCTGTATGCCGGGGCGCTTCATGCGACGGCGCCGATCCGGATTCCCTGTGCGGAGGCGGTCACAGACGGCTCGGATATTCCGGAAGTGCTGCCGCCGCCGCTTTATACGCAGCTGCTCTCGTATCTGCGGGAGCTGGCAGAGGAAACAGCCGTCAGGCAGGCGGAGCGCGTGCAGCACGGCATCACGGTGCGTGTGCCGGTGAACGGCACGCTTGCGCCGATTGAGGAAACAGGAGGTCAATATGTCAATCCGTAAAGTAATCACCGGAAACCGTGCGGCGGAAATCGCGCTGCTGCTGGAGGAAAGCGGGCTGTTCCATGCCGTCGAGCTGAACGCGGCGGGCAACACCGTCAGCTGCCGCGGCGCGGACGGAAAGCTGCGGTTTGTCCTGAAAACCAGTGCCTACGAGGGTTCGGCGCTGGCGGACTGCACGTTTTACGTCAGCGAGAACAGCAGCTTCCGGAACAATCTTTCCACGGCGACGCAGCACGCGCTTGCAGTGAACTGTGTGTATCTGTGCAGCAGCGGCGTGATTCTGGACTGCGAAAAGGGCGCGGTTCTGCTGACGAAAAATAATCTCGGAGAGCTGCTGTACGTCGTCAGCGACTGGTCGGCCGCGGCGAAGGCGGAGGCGCTTTGCAGCCTGCGGGTGTATTCCTTTGGCGATTATGTCCGGAGCAGCTATCCGGTCAATCTGCAAACGGCGTATAATCAGCGGGACGGCGCGGTCGTGTTTGTGCCGTTTGTATCTGCGCCTGCGGATGATGCGCAGCCGGTTTATGCGGCGCATGCGTATTTCACGCCGGTGTATCAGTATGCCGAAAGCGGCAGGCTCAGTGCTGAGGAACGGCAGTATCTTGCCTATGCGGGATGCTGGGCGATGGAAGATATCTAAAGCGGGCAGCGCCCGCTGGCAATTCCTTCCGGAGGCATTTTACCAAGCGCGCCCATTTTTCACAAGTACACGCCGCTGTTCGCGGCTTCTGAAAGGACAATTCTCCCAAGTATTCTGCTGAAGCGCAGAGCAAGAGAGGGGAGGAATAAGGAAAGAGAGTCTGAGAGGAAACCTTAAGGGAGGGGAGAGAATAAGCCGCTTGCGGCACATCTCTCCCCTCTTTTGTGGTTTCCTCTCAGGATTCGCGCCGCGGGCAGCGCCTGCTGGCAATTCCCTCCGGAGGAATTTTACCGAGCGCGCCCAATTTTATCATGTACACGCCGCTGTTCGCGGCTTCTGTAAAGCTGCTTCTCCCCGGCACTCTGCTGAAACGCAGAGAAAGAGAGTAGAGGAATAAGGAAAGACAGCAGACTGGGCGCAGTCACGCCAAAGAAGCCGCGTTCAGCGGCGTGTCTGGCAAAAGCTGGGAGTGCATCGGTCAATTCACCCGGAGGAATACGCCAGCGGGGGCTCCCCGCCCGGAGGAATACGCCAGCGGGCGCTGCCCGCCGCATTGACTTTTTTGCGGATTTGTGGTATGATATATCATAGGCTTTTTGTAAGCGGCAGGTCTGCCGTTTTCATTCTTACGATCGGAGAGTGCATCATGGCCGGTACCCAAAAAAACAGCGACCGCGTCGCCCTCGGCGGCATTGTTGCGGCGCTCTGCATCGTGATCATGTTCCTGACAGGCGTGGTGCCGGCGCTCTATATCGTTTCTCCTATGGCCGCCGGACTGCTCATGGTCATCCTCGTGGAGGAGGTTTCCGTCAGCTGGGCGTGGCTCACCTATCTCGCGGTCAGCCTGCTCTCTCTGATTGTAACCTTTGACAAGGACGCCGCGCTGATGTTCATTCTCTTTTTCGGCTATTATCCGATCCTGCGCCTCAGCGTTGAAAAGATCAGAGTCAGGCTGCTGAAACTGCTCTGCAAATACCTGATGTTCAACGTGTTCCTCGTGATCGACTGGTTCCTGACCGTGTATCTGCTCGGACTGCCGACCTTTGAGGATACCGGCCCGGTGATGTACGCCGTGCTGATCGCCGCGTTCAATATTATCTTTTACTTTTACGACCGCATCCTCTCCAGAATGGACTGGATCTATCATCAGGTGTTTGTGAAGAAGGTGCTCGGAAGGCACGGAAGGTGAGGACATCTTATGCTGTTTACGGAATATACCTGCCCGTTCTGCCGCGGTGTATGCAGAACACAGCCCGGAAAGGGCACGGTCTGCCCTTACTGCATGAATCAGCTCGCAAAGCCGGACCCCCATGCGGCAGCGTTTCTCGGAAGGCAGTATCAGGCGAAGCGCCGTGCATGGTACGGGCTCATGATCGGGACGCTGGTTGTGCAGACGCTGCTGGCATTCGGCATGGGCGGCGACTTCCATGATCCCGATTGGGCGCACTCCACTGCGGCGAAGGCAATTCTCATTATCTGGTTTCTTTCTGTGCTGATCTGTCCGGCGCTGATTGTGGATCTGCGGCAGGACGAATGGTGGGTCACGGATAAGCCGGTACACAGACTGCCGCTGCATATTGTATTGCAGCTTGCGATGATTCTGACGCTTGTCATCGGGATTCTGCTCTATCAGGTCGTTGAACCGCTCATCGGATGAAACGGTGCGCTGATTTCAGAATCCATATTCTTACTGACTGATTTGATAACCGGAGGATTTTTCTCATGGCTTTTGTGACAATTACCTGCCCGCAGTGCGGCGGACAGGCTCAGATTGAGGCCGGCAGGAGCGTGATGTGCCCCTACTGCGGACGCGAAATTTCCGCACCGGCCGCGGATATGAATTTTGCGTTTGCGCCCGCACCGGATATGCAGCAGCCGGTGGACGTGCAGTTCTCGCCGCCGCCTGTGCAGTATGCGCCGCAGCAGGTTGCGGATCCTGCACAGTTTACGGCAGCTGCACCGCAGCAGTATGCGGCGCCGGTTCCGCAGTATGATCCGCGCGTGCTCGCCGAGGCGCAGCAGAAGCGCAAAAACTGGTATACCATCGTCGGCGGGCTGATGGCCTTTCAGACGCTGCTGTTTGCGGTCGGTGTGCTGCTTGCGTCGCTTGACATCAATATCGGTGTGGCAATGATCCTGACATGGGTGCTGTCGCTGATGCTTTTCAGCCCGTTCTCTGCTGCCATGCGCCCGGACAATGCCTATATTGAAAAGAAACCGCTGTGCAAAAGCAAGGTCGGATGGAGCATTCTCCAGTTCCTGCTCAGTGCCTCCGCTACGTCCGCAATCGGCGCAATCATGTTTGCAATTCTGTACGCCCTGTTCGGGTGAGTCTTTTTTGGGGCGCTGCCCCAAACCCCGCTTAAGGGACATTGTCCCTTAAGAATCCCGCTTTACAATCAAATATGGGGAAGTTATTTATGGACACAAACACATTTTACTGCCCGAAATGCGGGCGGGAACTGATGGTTCCTGTTGATACGAATGCATTTTACTGCACATACTGTGCCGCGCCTCTGCAAATGGAAAACGGCACGCTTCTTGCCGGACTGACTGGTTCGGAGCCGCAGCGACGGGAACAGAATCCGTTCAGACTGGATGCGAAATGCATCAGATTTTATCTGCTTTCGCTCGCGGCTGCGGTCGTAATTCCAATTATCGTCAATGCTTTGTTCAGCTCGAAAACTGCAATCAGCGGGCATGTGCTCACATTACCGTCACTGATGATCACCATGCTGGTTACCGGAATTCTTCTGGCAAAAACCTTGCCGTTCCGGGAACGCAAGCGTCCTGACTTTCTCGGCAGGATCGCACTGGCGCTGATGATTTGGCTGCTTGAATTATTTCTCGCTGACTTCTTTTTCAGGCTTACCCTGTTCACAGCCTACTGCTGATTGATTATGATCCCGTCACGGGATTCCAAAGGGGCGCAGTCCCTTTGGCAGGTTTGGGCGGAGCCCATTACAAATACATCCGCTATGCGGATACATTTATACATTCACAAAGGAGTAATGAAAACAATGGACAACATGCAAGGTATGAAGCGCACCTGCTACTGCGGTGAGGTGCTCGAAGCGGGCAAGACCGTCACGGTCGGCGGCTTTGTCGATACCGTCCGCGACAAGGGCGGCATCCTGTTCATCGTCCTGCGCGACCGCACCGGCGTCGTGCAGCTGACCTTCGATGACACGACCGACAAGGCGCTCTTTGAAAAGGCTGCGTCCTGCAAGAGCGAGTACGTCATCATGGCAAAGGGTGAGGTGCGCGAGCGCGAGAGCAAGACCGATAAAATTGCAACCGGTCATGTTGAAATCTACGTCACCGAGCTGCGCATTCTGGCCAAAGCCAAGACGCCCCCGTTTGAGATCACCGCGCAGACCAAGGTCAACGAGGAGCTGCGCCTGAAATACCGCTATCTCGACCTCCGCAGAGCGCCGCTCCAGCAGAATCTGATTCTGCGCCACAAAATCGCGCAGTGCGCACGGCAGTATTTCTACGAGAACGGTTTCCTCGAAATCGAAACGCCGATGATGATGAAGTCCACGCCGGAGGGCGCAAGAGATTATCTCGTGCCGTCCAGAGTGCATCACGGGGAGTTCTACGCGCTGCCGCAGTCCCCGCAGATCTACAAGCAGCTGCTCATGGTCGCGGGCTACGACAGATACATCCAGCTTGCAAGATGCTTCCGCGACGAGGATCTCCGCGCAGACCGTCAGCCGGAATTCACGCAGATCGACCTTGAAATGAGCTTTGTCGATGTGGACGATATCCTCGATCTGACCGAGGGCTTCCTGATCCGGCTGTTCAAGGACGTCATGCACCGCGAGCTGAAAACCCCGCTGCCCAGACTGACCTATACCGAGGCTATGGAGCGCTTCGGCTCCGACAAGCCGGATCTCCGCTTCGGCATGGAGCTGACCGACCTTTCCGAAACCGTGAAGGACTGCGAGTTTGCCGTGTTCTCCGGCGCGCTGGCAGCAGGCGGCTCCGTGCGCTGCATCACCGCGAAGAATGCCGCCGCGACGCTGACGCGCAAGGAGATTGACAAGCTGACCGAAATGGTCAAAGGCATCGGTGCAAAGGGACTTGCGTATATCCGCTGGGTGGATGCGGAGCCGAACTGCTCCTTCGGCAAGTTCCTCAAAGACGGCGAGCTTGACGCGATCCTGAAAACCGCGGGCGCGGAGCAGGGCGACGTCGTGCTGATTGTTGCGGACAGAAATGCCGTGACGCTGCCGGTGCTCGGCGCACTGCGCAATCAGCTGGCAAGAAAGCTCGATCTCATTCCGGAAAACGAATTCAACTTCCTGTGGATCACCCAGTTCCCGTTCTTTGAGAAGGACGAGGAAACCGGCGAGTGGCTGGCGATGCATCATCCGTTCACGATGCCGATGGACGAGTGCCTGCAATATCTGGACACCGCGCCGGAGAAGGTCTTTGCTAAGGCCTATGACCTGGTGCTCAACGGCACCGAGCTCTGCTCCGGTTCGATCCGTATTACGGATTATGAATTGCAGCAGAAGATGTTTGAATCGCTCGGCCTGACCGATGAGGAGATTGAGGCCAAGTTCGGATTCCTTGTCGAAGCGTACAAGTACGGCGCACCGCCTCACGGCGGCCTCGGCATCGGTCTGGACAGACTGACCATGACGCTTGCACAGTGCGATTCCCTGCGTGACGTTGTCGCGTTCCCGAAGGTGCAGAATGCCCGCGAGCTGATGAGCGGCTGCCCGTCCCCGGTGGACAAGGAGAGCCTTGACATCCTCGGCATTGCGGCAATCAAAGAGGACTGAGAAATCAGTATAACAGGGGAACTATCCCCGGACAGAAGCAGCCGAACCGTATGAACCGGATTGAAGGAGGTATGTACCGTGATTTGCAAACGCTGCGGCTCTCAGATGTTCAACAATGCAACAAGCTGTCCGTTCTGCGGCGCCGTAATCGGCGCTGAGAATGAAACCGATACGAGCAGGAATCTGATCCCGGATCTGGAATCCCTTTCCAACCCGGCAGCACCGCCGGAGCAGTTTGCTGCACCGGAGGTGCCCCCGCAGCCGGATTCCGGTGCGCCGGTGCAGAACCCGGCTGCACAGAACCCGTTTGCGGATGATCCGATTCCGAAGAACCCGTTTGCGGACGATCCGATTCCGAAGAATCCGTTTGCAGACGATCCGATTCCGAAGAACCCGTTTGCAGACGATCCGATTCCGAAGAACCCGTTTGCAGACGATCCGATTCCGAAGAATCCGTTTGCACAGAATCCGTCCGCGCAGAATCCGCTGCCGCCGCTGGGCGGTGCGGGCGTACCGTCCGCAAGCGGCTTTTCGCCGCTGCCGCCGATCTCCGGCGTGCAGGGCAGCGGCGCAGGCGTATCCGGCAAGCTGCCGATGCGCCTGACCGCAAAGGTTCTGATCTGCATTGCGCTCCTGTGCTTCTTCCTGCCGTTTGTCACGGTGTCCTGCTCGATGGGCGACCTGGGCAGTGACAAGGTTATTGCGACCTACAACGGCTTTGAACTTATGAGCGGCAATCTGGAATATGAAGATCCGGCGGCAAAGATGAACGAATCCCTCAACGGGATGTTCGGCGAAGGATTCTTTGACGATTACGCGGATGCAAGTGCGGACGATGACGATGACGACAGCGGATTCGGCTTTGAGGACGTCGGCGCGGACGATGATATGCTCAGTCTGTTCGGCAATGTGCAGCAGGAGCAGAACGCGGCTGCGGATGCTGCGGAAGAGGCTGAGAACGGTGCGGAAGAACAGAAGAAAAACTACTATCTGATCGGCGCGTTCATCTGCGGCATTGCCGCATTCGGTCTGCTCTTTATCAAGGGCAAAAAGCTGGAGATTGTCAGTATGCTGTTCAGCGTGATTGCGGCCATGCTGACGCTGATCTCCTCACTGACCTTTACCTCATTCTATCATGTCACGGCGAGTGGGGAGATGGCACAGCTGATCAAGGTCAAAACAAGGTACGGCTTGTATATGGTCGCCGTGTTCTTTATTCTTGCTGCTGCTGCGGCGCTGATGGAACAGATCAACGTCAACAGCAGCACCGGCGATTACTGAGAAAAATAACCATTCGAGAGGGATTTCCAAATGAACGTAAACGAACTGATGGCGCTGATCCGCACGGAAATGACCGGCGATCCGGAAAAGGATATCAAGCATTTGCAGGATATGGCGCATGACCTCCGCAGAGAGGAAAACGCAACGGAGCTGCTTTCCGCAATCGCGGACTACGCTTTCAATATGATGCCCGAAAATGCAAAGGAAACCATGAAGGAAACGACCTTTGTCGAAGGCAAGCGCATGGACCGCGTATTCGGCGAGGTCAGAACGCTCGTCAATGCCGGAAACTGCGCAGAGGCGGAACCCAAGCTGCGCGCGATTTCCGATAAGATCAGGGAGCATTTTGAGGACAAGGAGCCGAAGTGGTTCAGCTTCCGCAACCCGTTTGAGTATCATATGTACCGCTTCCTCTATCCCGAGGACACGGTCTTTGAGCGCGCGCCGTTTGATTTTGCGCATTACCTTGCGCTGTACAGCTATGTGCTGGTCGAGCTGGGGCAGGTGCCTGCGGCGGAAACCGCAGTCCGCAGAGCAATCAAGTTCAACCCCGTTGCGGCGGATATCCGCTTTGAACTTGCGGAGATCTGCAAATTCGCGCACAATCAGGAGCAGCTCCTGCGCGTGAATCAGGAAACGCTGCCGCTGTGTACGGACGGTGCCTCCATCGCGCGCGTGCTTGCGAACATGGGCTTCTATTGCTATGTCGCGCAGGAATTTGCGGACGCTGCTGCCTTCTACTTCGAGAGCCTGCGCTTCCAGAAGAATCAGGCGGTTGATTTTGAATTGCAGGACGTGCTGAAGCGCATGAAGACCTTCGGCATCAAGTTTGCGCCGCCGACACGCGGGCAGACGCTCGATACCTATGACAAGTACGGGCTGCCGGTGCCGCCGAATGATGCGCTGGTCAATCTGGCGCTGACGCTCGCGGACAATGCGCGCAATTACGGGCGGCTGGATCTGGAAAGCCACTTCCTGCATACCGCATATACCATGACGAACAATGTTGAGATTCTGGAACGGCTGGAGCGCGTTGCCGCCGAGATGAAGGCCGAGCGCGATAATCAGTAATCAGAACAGCGGCGCTGTCCGCGCGGGCGGGTTCCCGCTGCCGATGACGCCGCTTTGCTTTGCGATACGGAAAAAAGGAGGCTGCTATGATACGGATTCTGCCGTCTGACGGACGCTTGCAGTATATGGGACGCATTGATATGCGGGAGCCGGATGCGCCGGATTTTTACTGGGCGGGTTCGCTCGTACAGTTTGCATTTACCGGGAATCAGCTGGTGCTGATCCTCGAAAACCACGCGAATTTTGCAGGCTTGCAGCTTGGCTGCATCCTGGACGGGAACGAAATGCAGATCGCGCTCGGGGATGCGGACAACCGCTATGATATTCCGGTATCCGGCGCGGGAAAGCACACCTGCACCGTGTTCAAGCGGCAGGATTCCACGCACCATTTTATCCTGCGGGAGATTCTGCTCAGCGACGGCGGCGGGCTGCTGACGCTTCCGCCGCTGCCGGAACTGAAGCTCGAATGCTACGGCGACAGTGTGACCGCGGGCTCTGTTGTGGAGCGGTATGATCTGGCCGGGCAGCCTGATCCGCCGGACTACGATGCGCGGTATGACAACGCGTGGCACAGCTATGCGATGCAGACCGCCCGGCTGCTCGGCGCGCAGATCAATCTGGTTGCGCAGGGCGGCATTGCGCTCCATGACGGCACGGGCTGGTATGCATTCGGAAAATACGGCATGGAAACCTGCTTTGACAAGCTCTGCTATTTCTCTGATATGCCGATGACGGACTGGGATTTTTCGCGCTATACGCCGGATTTTGTCACGTTCGCAATCGGGCAGAATGACGCGCATATCGGGGAGGAAGACCGTCTGCTGACCGTTGAGGAGCGGGCGCGCTGGCTCGATACCTACTGCCGGATCATCGAAGAACTGATGCGGAAATATCCGAACGCGTTGTTTATCCTGTTCCTCACTGTGATGATGCATGACGCATACTGGGAAACGCTGCTCGATGACGCCTGCGAACGGCTGAGCAGCCCGCGTGTGAAGCGGTTCCGGTTTACCAGAAGCGGCACCGGCGTGCCCGGGCATCCGCGGATTCCGGAGCAGTGCGAAATGGCCTGCGAGCTGACCGAATACATCCGCGGGCTGATGCATCCGCCGGTCTAATGCGCCGGGTGATACTGCCGGTTCAGCCTTCTGCACAGCAGGGAGCCAGGGATACAGAGCAGCACCCAGAGCAACGAAAACAGCGGGCAGATCAGCCCGCGGAAATTGAATGCGCGGTCGGTGTAATCCCAGACCGCCCAGCCCATGATCACATTGTCAATCACGCCCGCGGTGAACTCCGCGGACGTCACAAACAGTCCGCCGAGCAGCGCCCGCATCCACAACGGATCATTCAGGCGCTGCTCCATGCTGTACAGGTACATGAGCGCCGCGCCGCCCAGAATCCCCATTGTCCAGTGCGTATAGCCGCGCCCCGCGATTTCCAGCATCGCATACAGGAAAAAGCCGAATAGGAAAACCGCTGTGTATTCTCCGGCCTGTCTTTGCATGGCACTGCTCCTTTCTTTGCCTTTGTCCGGTTTAGTATCGGCAGCTTTGCGGGGGATTATGCAGGCCTGCGATGTGTTCGCGGTATTGCTCCATTGTTTGCGCGGCCATTCGTGCACCTCTTATCGGGACGGATGCCGTCTGCAAGCATGAGAAAACCGCCTTGATTACTCAGGGCGGTTTAATCGACATTATCTGGTAACGGTTCAAGTTCACCGTCACGAATCATTCCAAGTTCGGCAGACAGCAAAATAATGTCTGAAATTGTAATATCCGGATGTGAAAGAATGTACTGATACATATACTCTCTATCATCGCTATGTGGTGCGTTATCGAGAATGCCGGATATATATTCCTGATTGTTGGTAATCTTATTCAGCAATTCTTTCAAACGTGATTCGGTATCAGCCATTTCTAATTCTCCTTTTCGCAATGATTCTGTAATCACCAAATCCGTGATTTTCTACTGTGTACTGATAATTACCAATACGCTTTACAAAAACAGGACTTGTTTTATCATCATCTGTCAAGTGTGAAGCGATTTCGCTCATAACATGAGCATATTCTTGCTTAGGTAACCGAATCGTCGGCATGTCTTCGCTGTTTCGATGCGCGAAGAATTGCATACTAATTCGTAAACTCGGTCCCTGTTGTATTGTACCATTTTCGGGGAGCTTTGTCAAGCCATGTTTCGCCTGCAAAGCCTTCGCCTGCTCCTTCGTGAACACAACCGGATCCCCGGCACCGGCACCCGGCTCAGGCGCTTCCCAGGTGCGTTTGCTTCACACATCCTGCCGTACGTTTCGCAAGCGAAACTGCGCAGTTTGCCAAAGGCAAACGTGCGCTGCCGTCCGTTCTCGTAAGTAACAGAGCACGCAGTTGTCGTGGCGGCGGTAAACGTCCTTCGGCTCGCTGCCCGCGTGCGGGTTGTACAGTTTATTTGACATTGTGCGCGATTTGTGGTATAATACGGATAAAGCGTATGCAGAATACGAGCATCATGCAGATTCAGAACACAAACCTGCGAAGCAGGGGAGGGCCTACATATGAAACGCACACTTGACTGGAACGAATATCTGGCGCGCGCCGCGGAGGCCGTTGCAGAGGGCATCGTCATGCTCAGAAATGACAATGCTGCACTGCCGCTCCCGGCAGATGAGGAAATTGCCGTGTTCGGGCGCATTCAGCTGCATTATTACAAAAGCGGCACCGGCTCCGGCGGCATGGTCAATGTTTCCAAAGTCACCGGCATCACGGACGGTCTGCTCGAAGCGGGCGTGAAGCTCAACGAAAAGCTGCTCGATACCTACCGCAAATGGGACGCCGCGAACCCCTATGACCTCGGCGCGGGCTGGGGCGGGGAACCGTGGTCGCAGGCCGAAATGCCGCTCGATGAAGCGCTTGTTGCGGAAACTGCCGCGGTCTGTCAGCGGGCGGTCGTCATCATCGGGCGTACCGCGGGTGAGGAGCAGGATAACCGCATGGAGCCCGGCTCCTATCTGCTGACCGACGACGAAAAGGAAATGCTCCGCCTTTGCAGAAAGTATTTTGCAAAGGTCATTGTGCTGCTGAACACCGGCAACATCATTGACATGCACTTTGTGGATGACTACGCGCCGGACGCCGTGCTCTATGTCTGGCAGGGCGGCATGACCGGCGGCACCGGCACTGCGGCTGTCCTGACCGGAACGGTTTCGCCCTCGGGCAAGCTGCCGGATACAGTTGCATATGAGATCACCGATTACCCGTCCGATGCGAATTTCCACGGCGAGAACGAGGATATTTACGCGGAGGATATCTACGTCGGCTACCGCTATTTTGAAACCTTTGCCAAAGACCGCGTGCGGTATCCGTTCGGCTTCGGCCTTTCGTATACGACGTTTGACATTGCCTGCGGCATCCGCTTCAAAAACCGCGATATGTGGTTCCTGCCCGTAACCGTGACGAATACCGGCAGGGTGCCGGGCAAGGAGGTCGTGCAGCTGTATGTCGAGTGCTCGCAGGGAAAGCTCGGACAGCCTGCGCGGCAGCTGCTGATTTTCTACAAGACCGGACTGCTTGCGCCGGGCGAATCCGAAACGGTGCATCTGGAGCTGGTGATTCCGGAATCCTACGATGACAGCGGTGTCACCGGGCATCCGGACTGCTGGCTCCGCGAGGCCGGTACGTACAGATACTATGTCGGCTCGGATGTGCGGAGTGCGCAGTATGCGGCATCCAGAGAGCTGGATGAAACCATTGTCCTGAAACAGTGCAGGCAGGCGCTGGCGCCGGTCAAGGCGTTCCGGCGCATGAAGCCCGCGCCGGACGGAAACGGCGGCTATACCGTGACAGAGGAGGACACGCCGCTGCTGGCGTTCGACGAGGCAAAGCGCAGAGCCGATGCGCTCCCGGATGAGATGCAGCCCGAAGGCAGCGGATATCAGCTGGCGGATGTGCTGCACGGCAGGGTTTCCATGGAAGCGTTCATCGCGCAGCTCAGCAATGAGGAGCTTGCGCAGATTGTCCGCGGCGAGGGCATGGGCAGCCCGCGTGTGACCGCGGGTACGGCGTCGGCGTTCGGCGGTGTTTCCGATGCGCTGACGGCATACGGCATTCCGGCGGCATGCTGCTCAGACGGCCCCTCCGGGATGCGGCTTGACTGCGGCACCAAGGCATTCAGTCTGCCGAACGGCACGCTGCTTGCATCGACATTCAACATGAAGCTGGTGCGCGAGCTGTTTGCCTGCGTCGGTCTGGAAATGACCGCAAACCGCGTGGATTGCCTGCTCGGGCCGGGCATGAATATTCACCGGCATCCGCTCAACGGCAGAAACTTTGAGTATTTTTCCGAGGATCCGAAGCTGACCGGCCTGATGGCCTGCGCGGAGCTCGCAGGACTGCGCTCGGCAGGCGTGACCGGAACGGTCAAGCACTGCTGCGCGAACAATCAGGAAACGAACCGGCATTTCATGGACTCGGTTGTATCCGAACGCGCGCTCCGTGAGATCTATCTGCGCGGTTTTGCACTGGCGGTCAGCGAAGGCGGCGCACAGTCAATCATGACGACCTACGGCTCCGTCAACGGTGTCTGGACGGCGGGCAATTATGACCTCTGCACCGAGATCATCCGGAAGGAGTGGTGCTATACCGGCTTCCTGATGACCGACTGGTGGGCGAATATCAATGAGCGCGGTATGGAACCCGATAAGCGCGATCTGGCGGCGATGGTGCGCGCGCAGAATGACGTGTACATGGTCTGTGCGGACTGCGCCGAGCATGATGACAATATCATGGAGGCACTTGCCGGCGGCACGCTGACACGCGCAGAGCTCCAGCGCTCGGCTGCGAATATCTGCCGGTTCCTGATGCATACCAATGCTATGAAGCGGCTGCTCGGAGAGGAAACCGAGGCCGAGATCCGGAACCGTCCGGCGGACGAAACCGATGACGGGCAGCCGGTGGTGTTCTACGAGCTCGACAGCGAGCTGACGATTCCGCTGACGGAGATCTGCACGGACAAGGGCACGAATTACGCCTTTGCGCTGACGGTCAATCAGCCGGGCTGGTACCGCGTGACGGTCACCGGCGCTTCGGATCAGGGTGAGCTTGCACAGATCCCCGTGACGCTGTTCAGCATGGGGACGGCCTGCGGGACATTCACCTGGAACGGGACGGGCGGAAAGCCGGTTTCGTTCACCAAGCGGATTCCGCTGTTCTCCCGCTTTACCGCGAACCGGCTGTTCTTTGCGCAGAGCGGCATGCACATGGAGAGCATCCGCTTTGAACTGCTGACGACGGATTTCAATTTTGCTGCAATGGGTGACACCGATCCCGGTGCGCCCGCTGCGGAGGATTCTGCCGGTGCATAAACTGGAAGGAGGTGTTTTGCATGGCATCTGCAAGAAATATTGTGATTGCCGGGGATTATACCGGCTGCCGTGTCTTCTGCATGACCGGCAAGCTGGCGTATATCTCCGGGACGATGAAAAAGATGGATGATATTTTCCTGACGCCGGAATTTGTCACGCGCTATGAGCTGATGACGGAGGACATTATCCGCTCGGGAAATTCGCTGATGCTGACCGGCGTGCTGGATCCGGGCTGCCTGATGAAGATCCGGCTTCATGCGACGCCTGCGATGCAGAAAAAAGGCATTTATACCGTTGCGATCAAGTTTGAGGACGACAAGCGCTCTCTGCTTGAGGTGGACGAGAAAACCTTCCGTGCCATCGAACGCCGCATGGCGACAGCGGAATAACAGTTCTCTGAAAGGGGACGCCCTCTGCTGCAGGGCGTCCCCTCATACTTTCGATAAAGGTATCGCTGCGCGATGATTTGTAACGGGGCTCTGCAATCTTTTATTCCGGGGAGCAGCTGTTTGACCGGCAGACTGAAAGATATCATCTTTTCTTCTCTTATCCCATTGAAATTTGCTGAATTATGTGTTATAATGTGTCATGGTAAACTGCAATGCCGTTTCATACGGGATTGCGTCAGCATATGTCTTGATACGGCGTTTTTTCTCAGGGTGGTCTGCTCCGGTCACGGAATTTGCTGCTCTGTGCTTTGCCGTTGATTCCCGGAAAGGAAACCCATGAAATATATCTGCATTTTTACTGTACTCTTTTCCGCCTTCCTGCTTTCCGGATGTGCGGATCAGCCGTCGGACAGCAGCAATTCCGGCTCCGAAGCAGTCACGACGACGGCGGCGGAAACTGCGGTGACGACAACCTGCATCACGACAACGGCACCGGTCACGACGACCGTTGTCACGACAACCAGAAAGGTGGATCCGCCGACTGATCTTCTGATGCGCTGCCTTGATACCGTCGAGGCCGGTGCGGATATCACGCTGGACGAGTTCATCACCGAACGGAATGTCGAGCTGAAAGACGGCACTGCCCTGCTCGATACTTCCAATCTCGGCTATATTGACGTGGAGGTTCCGTATCTTTACGACGGCGCGGAATTCACGCAGAAGCTGCAATACCGTGTGCTTGATACGACGGAACCGTATATCATCAACCCGGGGCTGAATTCCTATCACAAGGCCGGAACGGAATTTGATCTGAATCAGTATATCGGGTACGCGGACAATTTCGACCGGCATCCTGCGCTCACCTATGAAGGTGAGATTGATCCGGAAACCGTCGGCTCCTATCCGCTGGCCGTGACCGTCACGGACAGCTCCGGCAATTACAGCGCGTGGGAGGTCACGATTCAGGTTGTCGAGGAAGTGCCGAAAGCCGTGGATACGAACCCGCGTGTGAATTACAGCGATTTTATCAGCCGGTACGACGGCGATAACGTGCGGTTCGGCATTGACGTTTCTGCATGGCAGGAGGATGTGGACTACAAAGCGGTGCGCGATGCCGGATGCAGCTTTGTGATTATTCGCGTCGGCTATTATTACAGCAAGATTGTTCCGGACGAGTATTTCCAGAAGAACCTGAAAAATGCCGCTGCTGCCGGTCTGGATGTCGGCGTATATTTCTACACGACAGACCGCACAATAGACGGCGTCCGGGAGCATGTGCGCTGGATTGCCGATCAGCTGAAGGGGCAGAAATCCGGCATGACAATCGCCTTTGACTGGGAGGAGTTCTCCCACTTCCAGCAATACGGCATGAGCATCCGGGATCTGAACGATGTCTATGCCGCGTTTGCGGACGAGGTCACGAAGCTGGGGCACAAGCCGATGCTTTACAGCAGCAAGATCTTCCTGAATACGATCTGGAGCGAAAAATCGAAAAACACTGCGCCCGTCTGGCTGGCGCACTACGTTGACGAAACCAACTACGCGGGCGAATACGAAATCTGGCAGGCCAGCGCCTACGGCCGGATTCCGGGCGTGGACGGCGATGTGGATATGGATATTCAGTATCTGAATCAGCAGACAGAATGACCGTCGGTCTGCGCCTGTCATATTTGCAGGAAGCATACAATACAGATGCCGGTTCCGGACGAAACAGGCGCAGCGACCGCCTGCATTTCCGGAACCGGCATTTTGCGGACGCACCGGATTTCCGATGCGGGATTGTATCACCGTTTGTTACCGTTTCCCCCCGTGGTGTATGCACTGTGCAATACTGTCTTTACAGAAGCGGAAATATCCTGTTACAGTCTTACGAAATATCATTACAGTTTCGTAATAGCTCTTCCATTTTCCGGAAAAATGTGCTATCATGATGCTCGTCAACAGGAGTTGAACAAACAATGTGAAGGAGAAATAACCATGAAAAAGAATACGATGATTTTTGCTGCGGCTCTGCTGAGCCTTTGCCTGACTGCATGCGGAACCGAACCGTCCACCGGTACGGAGGACAGCGCGGTGACGACTGCTGTGACAGAAGCGCTCACGACCGCTGATGCCGACGAAACCACTGCAGAGGATACGGAAACGACTGCTGCGGAGGCGGAAACCGCCGATTCCGCGGAGGAGGAAGCCGCTGAAACCACGACCGCAGCCGCTGAGGACAGCAAGGATGCGGCCGATACCAAGGCGCTGGAAGAGGCTGCCGTCGAGGCAATGAAGAATCTGAACACGCTCCAGGGCTGGATGGCCGGCGGTGCAGGTCTTGAGATTGACAGCGCGGACGCGCCGATCAGGGACGAGCAGTCCGGTGAGGTCAAGTACGCCAAGATTACCGCTGCCGATGCGCCGCAGACCGTCGCAGAGGTCGAGGAGCTGATCGGAAAGACCGTCACCGGCGAACTGAAGGACGATCTGCTTGCAAGCTGCGCCAACGCGTTCAAGGAGCAGGACGGTGCGCTCTATGTGGAAATCCTCAGCGCACACGGCTTCCACAAGTTTGAGGTTGAGGACGGTGTCACGCTCTCCGAGGTGACCGACAAGGGCTTTACCGCTACCGCAAAGGGCGAGAACAACCTCGACGGCCGCGGCAAGGCGACCTTCGTCAAGGACGGCGGCAACTGGGTCATCGACAGCTATGAGTTCGGTGAGTTCTAAATCGGTATCTCCGATGGAATTGTAATGAGGGCTCTTGCCATCAAACTCCCGGCAGAGGGATATCCCTTTGGAATCTTATAATAAGAAAAACGAAGGCGCTGACCGTTTGGAGTCAGCGCCTTCGTTTGTTGATATATTTGTTGATACAGAGGTATTTCCGACAGAAAGGGAATGGAGCTTTGCCCTCTTGCTTAAGGTTAAGAATCCCATTGCGGTGAAAATGATGTATTTACATCTGTTTTCTTATTGCAGGATTCCAAAGGGACAGTGCCCCTTTGGCAGGAGTTTGAGGGCGGAGCCCTCATTTCTAATCCAACGGAGATACCTCATTCCCCGCTGTCCTGGTCGGGGACGGCGCTGTCGTTGATGACAAGGCCGCCTGCCCTCGCTTTCAGCGCAAGATGCAGTCTGCTCCGGAAGCCGGTCTTTTCCAGCATCTCCGTAATATGCTTCTGCACACTGCGCTTCGTGATGCCGAGCTTCTCCGCAATCTCCGAATTGGACGCGCCGCCGACCAGCTCCCGCAGAACCTCCAGCTCCTTTTCCGTCAGGTTCGTGCTCGCCGTATTCCCGAACCAGACCTCCGGTGTCTGTGACGGATACACCGATTCGCCTGCCATCGTTCTGTTCATGATATTCAGCAGCGGCACCTCCTGAATCTCCTTCTGCCAGAAGCTGTCCACGCCGATTTCCTTTGCGCGGCGGATGTACGAAACCTCCGGCATCGACGTCACCATGAGGATTTTGATTTCCGGGTGTTTCTGCTTGATTGTCTGCGCGGCCTCAAAGCCGTCCGACACAATCCCCATCACCACATCCATCAGCACGAGATCGACCGCATTCCGGTCGCAGAACGTGACTGCGTCCTCCGGTGTCGATACACTGCCGATATGCTCATACTGCGGCGCGGTTTCGATCACATTCTCAAACATCTGACGAACGATGCGCTGATCGTCCGCAATCAATACCTTATATGCCATGCGGCGTACCTCTTTTCTCTTTATCCGGTGCTGCGTTGCAGTCCGGTTCGTTCCGGATAATCGTCAGATACGGCGGGGAATACGGATGCGCTTTCAGCTTCGGCAGGGTCAGGCGCATTTCAAAGACAGGATCGGCAGAAATCTCCATGCTGCCGCCGATCTCCGCGGCGGCGCGTGCGACATTGCGCAGACCGCCCGCAGGCTGCATATCCTTTGCAGGGGGCTTGCCGTTGTTCGTGAAGCGGAGCTCATATGCACTGCCCGTATCCACAGTGCGTATGGTTGCGCAGTCGCCGTCTGCGTGACGGCGGACGTTCATGGTGTGGACTGCGATTGCGGTATCTATCACAGGAATCAGCGGATCCTCCGTCGGGAGCGTGCCTTCGGTCACCAGCCTGATGCCGAGGAGCTTTGCGCGCTGACAGTTGACGAAGTACGGCGTCTGCCATTCCTCGCGGTCCTCCTGCTCCAGCAGACGGATGTTGTCCTTCCACATGCGGAACATTTCCTCGCGGTTCACACAGGACGGGTCGGAGAGCCAGCGCCGCGCAAGCAGCAGCGCCTGCCCGAGATTGTCGTGGATGCGCACCTTGATCTGGAGCACTTCCTTTTCCATGATGACATATTTCAGTTCGGAATGCAGCGCTTTCAGGCGCGTATTGATCGCCTTGACGCGTGCCTGCTTTTCCTCCAGCTCCTCGGTCAGACGGTATTCTTCCGTGATGTCTGACGCGATCAGCTCGTAGATCGGTGCGCCGTCCAGTGCCGCCTCATAGCGGGCAAAGCCGTATGCACGGCCGTCCGGCAGACGGATAATCGGCTTTTCGCCGCCGCTGATGCTGCACGGCAGCGTGCTCTCTGTCAGCTGCTGCCAGAACATTGCGGCATTGGAGAGCGCCGCGCCGGTTGCGTCCCGGCAGATGCGGCTCATGCTCGGGTTGACGATCTTGGACAGTCCCTCCGGGAAATAGACGCAGAGCCCGGCAGGCAGCGTATCAAAGCATTCCTTGATCGACACGACGGAGAGCTTGCTGCGCCGTATGATGCGGATGCGCCGGAAAACGGCTGCCGCAAGCAAGGTCAGCAGAATAAGCGGAATGCAGAGCAGCGGCGAAGGCCGTCTGTCCGTGCGCATCAGCAGCTGTACGATCAGGAATGCGCCGAAGCCTGCCAGCGCGGTCAGCATGGGGTACAGGCGCCTCACGGACATCCGTGCCAGCAGCACCAGCGCATAGAAGTACAGGAAAATCAGCGCGGTTGCCCAGAGCGCTGCAAGCCCTGCCTGAAATTCATGCATATGTCGCACCTCCTCCCGCACAGATCCGGTATGCGCCGTCCTCCTCCGTGACGGTCAGCCGCAGTGCCGAATCCTGCAAATACGGCGCCAGCGCGGCGGCATCCGGTTCGGCATCCATCCGGATATCCAGCAGCAGCTCCGGCGATGCGGAAATGACCACGCTGCAAATCGTGAAGCGGGCGACGGTCTGTTCCATCAGCGCTTCAAACAGGTCATAGGTCTGGATGATTTCCGCCGCATTGCAGTCCCGCGGGGACGGGCTTTCCAGCACGCACTCCTTGCCGAGCAGATGCAGGCATTCGAGGCTCTCGCGGACGGAATACAGCAGCTCGTCCGTCGGAATGACCGGACTGCGGTTTGCCAGCAGCATCAGATTTGCGCAGCGCTTGACATAGGTGCCCAGCAGCAGACTGTGCGGCAGATGCTCCGCGGCCGTTTCGCTGTCCCGGAGCGTTTCGGCGATTTCGGCAAGCTGACTGTGCGTATGCAGGGCGATGGCGTCGTACAGGCGGTTCTGCGTTTCGTAGCGCGTGCGCTCCGCGGTGACGGCGTTTTCCTCCTCAATCAGCTCGTTTTCCTCCTCGATGCGCTCGTTCATGTCCTCGAGCCGCAGATTCAGCCGCCGGATCGCGGAAACATCCTCCGTCCACGTCATGCTGCCGCCGAGGATCGGTTTGCCGCGGACGAGCAGATAGGCATTGGATGCGCGGTCGAAGCTGGCCTCGGACGCGTAGCGCACGGCGCCGGTGCTGTCCTTCAGCTCCGCATTGATATGCGAGAGCCGGAACAGCTCGCGGTAGCCGGTGTTTGTCTGGAGCAGCCCGATGATCGAGCAGCCGTGCCAGCATCCGATAAAGATCAGTGAAAAGGCAGACTGCACATTGAACAGCCGGACACCGTGAAACGACGGCGTTCCGCCGCTGATGACGTACCACGCAAGCAGCAGTGCGCCGATGCCGGAGAGCAGAACCGGGATATACCATTTTGCGCGGCATTTGGACAGGCGGCAGCGGTAGAGCATGACCGCAAATGCGCCGTAGCCGAGCACCAGCGACCAGATGACGAGCAGCACGTAGCACCATCCGTGGCGGTAGCTGCCGTCCGGCGCAATGATGAGCAGCGCGCGGTGCTTGTCATTCAGCATGAAGAAGATGCTGAGCAGCAGCGCACAGACGCGGAGGATATGGACATGCTTCGGCAGATGCTCGTGCTCCTCCGTGCCGATGCAGAGTGCCGTCTGATAGGTCATCAGCGGGACGATGCAGAACGGGATATAGTAAAGGTACCAGAAATAGCGCACGGCCGTCCCGGAATACGCGAAGAACATGTATTTGCACATGCGTGCGACGAACAGTGCGGTCAGCGCGTAGCTGATGCCCAGCAGATTGCGCCGGATGCGCGGGTGAATGATCTGCCCGCGGATATACTGCCCCCATGTGAAGCAGAGCAGACCGGAAATGAACAGCTCCGTATAGCGGAAATGCGAGAACGTGTGCAGCAGGCTGAGGAAAAAGGAGCCCGCAAGATATAGGATGACGACAAAAACATAAGTCAGGGCGTGCTTCCGGATTCCGGGCATCGGAACACCTCCTTTTTGCAATTTGTGAATACTGCACAGAACTGATGCGGAATTTATGCTGAGAATTCACGCGCCAGGTTCACTTTTGACCACTGACAAAATCTCAGAACTATGCTATAATAGCATCAGCGGGAAACATCCGGGGGAAAAAGCGGCCGGATCCGCAAAAGTGCAAAATATCCTAACTTACAGTATAACATGGCGCCGTTTGCTTTGTCAAGCGGACGCAATATGATTATGAAAAACAATATTTTACGGTGATGATCTCCTGCGCAGAGAACGCGGATTCATCGCGCAGAGATCCTTTTGCCGGACATGCTGAGCGCACCCTGAGGGGTGTGCTTTTTTTGTCTGCCGCCTGCTTTTTTTATGCGAAAGGAAATGCCGTTAAATTCTTGACATTTTCGCACAGCTGTGTTATAATGAAAAAAATGCTGCTGCGGCGTGTTCAGCAGAAACCAGTAATGCGCACCGCTCCGGCCAGACGTCGGGGCGGTTTGCGATTTTGACGGAATTTTACTGCGATTACCCCGGTTTTCGGCGGATTACTGCGTATTCTTTAAGTAATATGGGGGTGATGGGGTGAAAAGCGATTCGCATCAGATCATAACCCGCGTCTATCAGGCCAAAACTGACAGCCGTGCTGCGGATGCGCTGATTGCATCCTATATGCCGTTCATAAAATCAGAGACTGCCAAATTTCTGAAGCGACCGCCCGATCCCAGCGATGACGAACTGAGCATCGCAATGTTTGCGTTCTACGAAGCAATCAGAAGCTATGTGAAATCCCGCGGCGCGTTTCTCAATTATGCCGCATTGCAGATCCGAAGCCGTCTGATTGACAATTACCGCCGTGAGGCACGGAATAAAGGTCAGATTTCGCTGGACAGCAGCGACGAGGAGCAGGCTGATCTGCTTGAAACCATTCCGGACGGTCACGATGAATACGAGGCGCATGAAATGCGCGAGGCGACCAGACAGGAGATCGAGGAGCTATCCGCTCAGATGACGGAGTTCGGCGTGTCCATGACCGATGTCGCGGACAATTCCCCGCGGCAGGGCAGAACCGTCGAAAGCTGCCGGAGAGCAATCGCCTATGCGCGGAGCCATCCGGATCTGCTGGAGGAGTTCCTCCGCACAAAGCGTGTTCCGATTGCAAGGCTTGCTGAGGGCGCGGCCGTAGACCGGAAATCGCTCGAGCGGCACAGACGCTATCTTGTGGCGGTGCTGCTCATCTGTACAAATGGGTATGAGATCCTGCGCGGACATATTATGCAGGTTCTGAAAGGGGGGTGCTGAGATGAAATATCTGGTGACGGAATGCCACGAGGGCTTTGCCGTGCTCATGGATGAGCAGGCGGGCTTTGTCCACGCGGCGAATCTGCATTATCAGGTCGGGCAGACTGTGACGAATCCGATCCTGATGCAGGAGGCAGAGCCGGAGCAGAAGCATATTACGGTGAAAAAGCTGATGCCGTTCATGGCGGCAGCCGCCTGCATCGCTGTCGTTTCGGCGGCCGGGTTCCGGTATTATACACGGAATGTCAAGACGTATTCCGTTGTGCTCATGTCATCTGACGCCAATATTAAAATGTATCTGAATCAGCAGGGTGAGGTCGTCAGCCTGAAAAGCGACGACGATTACGGCGCCGCGCTGATCAAGCATTACAGTGCAAAGCACAAGAGCAAGACCGATGTTGCCAATGATCTGCTTCAGAAGCAGATTGACGAGGGGCATCTGACCAGCAGCGACACGGTGGATATTTATATTTCCGCCTTCAACGATGCGGAGTTTGATACCTATAAAACAGAGTTTGAAACGGAGATTCAGCAGGTCAGGGTGAGCGTGCAGGAAATGGCTGCTGCACCGGAGCCGCCGAAGCCCGTCAAGCCGGATCCCAAGGCAGAGGCCAAGAAGGATCCCAGGGCGGAAGCCAAAAAGGATCCGAAGGAGGAACCGAAGGCCGGCCCCAAGGCTGACCTGAATGCAGAACAGGCGCTGCCCGATCCGCCCGATCCGGCCAATGCGCAGGCAGCACAGCCTGCCGCACCGAAGGCTGATCCGCCTGCGGCAGTCAAGCCCGGCGCTCAGCCGAAGAATGACGTCAAGCCGATTGGCCCGATGATGCCGCCGACACCGCCCGCTGCGGAGGTGAAGCCTGCGGAGGAGGGCAAGACACCGGTCGCTCCGGAGCCTGCTGCACCGGAGGAAAAGCCCGATCCCGAAAAGGATCCCGGCAAGAAGCCGGATGAAATCGAAAAGCCCGATCCGGAGGCCAAGCCGGACGATGATATTCCTGCGCCGGACAATAAACCGGAAAAAACGGAAACGCCGGAGGAGCAGGATAGGGGGAACCCGGTGCTGCCCGCACCTGAGAGCGGACAGCCCGGTGCAGAAATCGGCCCGGAGGAACAGGAGCCTGAAGAGATCCAGCCTCTGCCGATGAAACCGGAACCGGCAAGCGGGCTGCTCCCGAAGGCCGATCCGTTGGTGAAACCGGCGCCTCTGGAAGCATTTGCATAAGCCTGTATTCTTTTTCGGACTGCTGCACAACCTGCGGCGGTCCTATTTTTTTCAGGAAATACGTTCAAAATATTGCGAACTGTATTTTTTTCAAAAAATTTTTTCAGGATACCCCGTTTTTTGCGATCCCGATCCGTAACCTGATAACAGAAAGCAAAACATGCTTTTCGCTCCCGATCATAACGACGGAGCAACATGAAAAAAGGAAAAGGAGTCCTGATCATGAAACTGAAGACCAGAAAGCAGATCCTGTCCGCAATCGCAGCGCTCGCAGTTCTGTCCGCAGCGACCGGCGCAACCGCATTTGCAGCGAACCTCGCTGAAAAAGAGAACACTGCTCCGGCTATCACCGATGAGGTGAAGGAAGAGGCTGAGGCTGAGGTCGAGGCACCGGCACCGGCAGCAGAAGCTCCGGCAGCTGAGGCACCGGCTGAAGAGGCTGAGGCCGAGGAACCGGCAGCTGAAGCTCCGGCAGCTGAAACGCCCGCAGCTGAAACGCCCGCAGCAGAGGCTGAGGATGTTGAGGCACCGGCAGAAGAAGCTGAGAAGCCTGCAAAGCCGGTCGGCAAGCATGAGATCATTGCGATGATCAACAAGACCTTCGATCTCGAAACCTTCGAGTTCAAGGATGACGATGCAAAGGCTGAGTGGATTGACTTCTGCCAGACCACGCTGAAGCCGGAGCTCGAGAAGGAAGCAAACAAGCCGGTTCCGTCTGAGGACGAGAAGCCGGAGCCGCCGAAGCCTGCTGAGGAAGGCGAGAAGCCGGAACCGCCGAAGCCTGCTGAGGAAGGCGAGAAGCCGGAGCCCCCGAAGCCTGCTGAGGAAGGCGAGAAGCCGGAGCCCCCGAAGCCTGCTGAAGAAGGCGAGAAGCCGGAGCCTCCGAAGCCGGCCGAGAACGGCGAGAAGCCGGAGCCCCCGAAGCCGCCTGTCCCGGGTGAAGGCCCTGCGGGTCCGCATCATGAGGCACCGAAGGCTGCTGAGGAAGCAGCTGAGGAGACCGCTGAAGCTGTTGAAGAAACAACTGCTGAAACCGAAGCAGCTGAGTAATTCTTCGATTCGTATTGATCGTTTGGTTTTCCCCCCGAACGTTCATATACTTCCCTAATTTTCCCCAATTCCCTTCCCAAAACGTAAGCTTTTTGCTCCACAAAAAAACCGTCCTCATCAGCCGTGGCAAGATGAGGGCGGTTTTTCTCTGATGCAAAAAAATGCAGCGGCACGGACGGTTTGTCGGTGCCGCTTTTTCGTTGTAACTGTAATAAATCCGGTCAGACTGTTTCAGAAGCCTGACCGGAATATGCTGCGGATCATCTGCGGCGGGAAAATTGCGCTGTCTTGACAAAAACCATGTAAAATGCTATAATACTTGCAGATGATGCTGTGAAACCGTCATCGCATAGCAGCGCACCTGACTTGCACAGGCGCGCATTATTTTTCCTTTTTTGCATCTGCAACGCGGCGGATGACATTGCCGTCCTTGTCCACAATGACCGTGTGCTCCAGCGTGCCGACCAGATTGCGGCGGAACAGTTCTCGGTACTGATTCCGGAGCACCTCACGCTCCGCAATTTCGGCGTCGTCCAGCCCGACGGTCTTTGCCTTGTGTGCAAGCTCGTTGATGCGGTCAAGCAGTCCCTGATCCAAAAGGGATCACATCCTTTCCGTTTTGATTAAGCCTATTATACCACAGATCCGCGCGGTTTGCAAGACCGTCCGCGGAGATTACGGAGAATTCCATGATTGCACTTGTTACCGGCGCGTCGCGGGGCATCGGCGCGGCTGCTGCGAGAAGGCTCGCGGCGGACGGCTATACCGTGATCGTTCACTGCAATACGAATCTGAATCAGGCGCAGGCGGTTGCGGATGAAATCGGCGGCACTGTCATGCAGGCCGATCTTGCGGATTTTTCGCAGATTGACCGTATGACCGATGAAATTATCCGGCAGTTCGGTCGGATTGATCTGCTCGTCAATAACGCGGGCATCGCGCTGAACGGCCTGTTTCAGGATATTTCCGATGCGGATGCCATGCGGCTGTTTCTGGTCGATGTCGGCGGCACAATGCATACCGCCAAGCGCGTGCTGCCGCATATGCTGCGCGCACATCAGGGCTGCATCATCAATGTCGCGTCTGTCTGGGGCGAAACCGGCGCCGCCTGTGAGGTGCATTACTCCGCGGCAAAGGCGGCTGTGATTGGCTTTACAAAGGCGCTGGCGAAGGAGGCCGGGCCGTCCGGCATCCGCGTGAACTGTGTTTCGCCGGGCGTCATCGACACCGACATGAACCGGATGCACGGCGCGGAAACCATGCAGGCGCTCGCGGAGGAAACCGCGCTCTGCCGGATCGGAACACCGGAGGAGGTCGCGGCGGCCATTGCATTTCTCGCCTCGGAGCAGGCGGGCTTTATCACCGGACAGGTGATTCCGGTCAACGGAGGATTTCTGATATGAATGATGCAGAAAAAAAGCGGTTCGCCGACCAGATTGCGTTTCTGGTTGAGATGGACAAAATGAAGAATATCTACCGGCAGACGCGTGTGCTGCATGAGGATCGCGCGGAGAATGACGCCGAGCACGCATGGCATCTTGCGATGCTGGCGCTTGTGCTGAGCGAATATTCCAATGAGCCGGTCGATCTGAAAAAGGTGCTTGCGACCGTGCTGATTCATGACGTTGTGGAAATCGACGCGGGCGATACCTATGCCTATGATGCGGCGGGCAATGCGACCAAGGCGGAACGCGAGCAGAAGGCCGCTGACAGGCTGTTCGGGTTGCTGCCGGAGGATCAGGCGGCATATATGCGGCAGCTCTGGGACGAGTTTGAGGCGAACGAAACGCCGGAAGCGAAGTTTGCAAATGCGCTTGACCGCGTGCAGCCGCTGATGCTTAATTACTGCAAGCATGGCGAATCGTGGAAAACGCACGGCACAAGGCGGGAGCAGGTCGAGCAGCGCAATCAGATTGTCCGGGAGGGCTCTGCGGTGCTCAGCGATTTTGTATTCGCATTGATTCAGAGTGCTTCTGAGGAGGGGCTGCTGAAATAAGCAGGTAGAAAGATTATTTCAGTATGATTGATAGGAGCAAATTATGAAAAAATGCTGCAGGATCCTCTTTAAGATCGTGAAATGGGTATGCATCGTAATAATATCTGTGATCGTTTTATTCTTCATCGTCCGATTCGCCGGTCAAAGGATCAACAACCGAACGCCCGAAGGCGGCATCAATGAAACGATGTATGTCGATATAAACGGCACAAAGCAGTGGATCAACATTTACGGGCAGGAGAAGGATAATCCCGTGCTGCTGTATCTGCACGGCGGGCCGGGACAGCCTACAAGCTACGAAGACTATCCTGTTCTGAGAAAGCTGAGCGATATTTATACCGTTGTTAATTGGGATCAGCGTGCCTGCGGCCACAGCTGGACGAAAGACCAGATGGGCACGCAGATCACTTACGAACAGCTTTTCAGCGACGGCGAGGAAATGACAAAGTTTCTGCTGGATTATACGGGCAGGGATAAAATCAGTATCATGGGGATTTCCTGGGGAGCAGCCTTCGGTGCAAGACTTGTTCTCGATCACCCTGAAAACTATGACAGATTCTTTGCACTGAGCCTTCCCGTCGATAGCATCGAGCAGATGAAAGCACTGAAAAACGAGGCGCTGGAGTGGACGAAGGACGATCCCGAATATCACGCGATTGCCGAAAGCATCATTACCGATCAGGCTGAATTCGATAAAATGACAATCGAGGAACAGCGGCAGCTCGGTGTCAAATGGGATAAGATCTATGCAAAATATACCGAGCCCGATTCCGAGTTCGCAGGAGATGTGAATGTCGTTTCTGCCATGATTTTTTGCCCGTACTGGTCGGTCAGGGACTACTATAATTTCTTCTTTGCGTCTGTTCCTGCAAGGGTAGAGGACTATCCGCAGTATCCATATCTTGACTGCTGTCAGTGGGGGATGATGCGTGTGATTTCAATTCTGGACAGAACGGATTACAAGGTGCCTGTTTATATTATTATGGGCGATAAGGACTACACTGTGATGACATCCGTCACGAAGGAATACTATGATAAGATTACAGCTTCCGATAAGGGCTACTATGAGGTCGAAGGCGGGCATTATATGCCGATGCTGCTTTCCGGGAAACTGTCTGAAACAGTGCATGAAATAACAGAACAGGCTTCATAAATCAGATTGATTGCAGATGTTTTTCGGAAACGGGCGTTATCAGAAGCTCCTATGATACTTACAAAGTGCAGACTGCGGAGCGCACCGGTCAGTTCAGCCGAAAGAAACTGACCGGCTCCGCGCATACGGGAGAACAGAAAAGGAGAAACCATGCTGGATGTTGCACTGCTCGGCACGGGCGGTACCATGCCGATGAAAAACCGCTGGCTGACCAGCTGCCTGATCCGCAATGAGGGACAGGGCGTGCTGATCGACTGCGGAGAGGGTACGCAGATTGCGCTGAAATGCGCCGGGCGCTCGGTGCAGAAGCTCGATCTGCTCTGCTTTACGCATTATCACGCGGATCATATCAGCGGATTGCCGGGGCTGCTGCTCTCCATGGGACTGGAGGGGCGCACCGAGCCGCTGATGCTTGCGGGGCCGCGCGGGCTCCGCAGAACGGTCGAGGGACTGCGCGTTATCGCGCCGGAGCTGCCGTTCCCGCTGGAATTTACAGAGTTTGAGGGCGATGCGTTCACGATGCACGCTGCCGGACTGGAAATCACGGCATTTGCGGTGCAGCATACCATGCCGTGCTACGGGTTCCGGCTGCATCTGCCGCGCATCGGAAAATTTGATCCGGCGCGCGCCAGAGCTGCGGGGATTCCGCTCCGTGTCTGGGGACTGCTCCAGAAGCAGGAAACCGTCGAAGCAGACGGCGTGACCTATCACCAGTCGCAGGTGCTCGGTGCGCCGCGGCGCGGTCTGACCGTGACCTACTGCACGGATACGCGGCCGGTTCCGGCGATTCTGAAATATGCCGACAGTGCGGATCTGCTGATTCTGGAGGGCATGTACGGCGAGGCGGAGAAGCGCGGAAAGGCGATTGAAACCAAGCACATGATGTTTTCCGAGGCTGCGGAAATCGCGCGGGACAGCAATGCGCAAAGGCTCTGGCTGACGCATTTTTCACCCTCGCTGCCGAATCCGAAGGAGTATCTCCCGGATGTGCAGCGCATCTTCCCGCAGACCGTCATTCCCGAGGACGGCAGACAGATCGACCTGATGTTCACTGACGAGGCGTGAGTTCACATGAAGAAAAAGATAATCCGCCTGCTGATCGTCCTGCTCTGCACCGGGCTGTTGATGGCGGGAACGGCAGGCTGTGCCGTGCTCCGTGCCGAGCACGAATTCCAGACCGGGGTGCAGATCACCGCGGAAAATGTGCCGGAGGGGACATATTATGCCGATCTTCTGGTAAAGCTGCCGGAGAGAGATCCGCTCCGGGTTCCGGATACGGGCGTGCGGTTTTCCGGTGCAGACATCACGGAGAACAGTGAGATTTTCCGGTATCACAAGGACAATTACGTCAGCGCGTCGCTGCATTACGGCTATGCGCAAAGCATTTCTGTGCCGGATGTGCCGGATCAGCGGAGGCTTACAACGGTGCTGACAATCAGCGGAAACACAAAGAACGGCAGATTCAGCAAAGGCAAGGATTTTTTGCGGATTCCGTCCTTTCGCATTGCGTATGTCAGTCAGGACGGCAGCGTGCTCGGTGTGACCGGCCCCGCGGAAGCCGTTTCTCATTTTACGCCGTTGAGCCCGCAGATTCCGTTTTCTGCGGACGGAACGAATGCGCATTATGACATAACAGTGGGCGACGACTGGAATCCGGCAGCGGAGATGCTGGCTGCCGAGGTGATTCTGCTGATTCTGCTCCTGCTCATTGCAGCGCCGGTTTATGCGGTTGTCCGGGCGATCCGCCGGCGCCGTGAACAGGCGGCTGTCATCGCGCGGATTCAGCAGAATGCTGCCGGTGCGAACGGCGAAAAATGCGGTCAGACGAATAAGGATGATTGATATGACACAGTTTCACATTACCCCGCCTGCGCCGGTGCAGACCGCGCTGGACAGGCTGAATGCGGCGGGCTTTGAGGCCTTTGTCGTCGGCGGCTGCGTGCGCGATGCGCTGCGGGGCGCCGAACCCCATGACTGGGACTGCACGACGAATGCAAAGCCGCAGCAGATCTGCGGCTGCTTCCGCGATTTTCATGTGATTGAAACCGGATTGCAGCACGGGACGGTCACGGTCGTGATTGACCGTATGCCGATTGAGATAACGACCTACCGCATTGACGGTGTCTATGCCGACCACCGGCGGCCGGATTCGGTCACGTTCACCGATTCGCTGACCGACGACCTCGCGCGGCGGGATTTCACGGTCAATGCAATGGCATATCACCCGGCGCGCGGGCTGATTGATCCGTTTCACGGCGCGGACGATCTGCAATGCAGCATGATCCGCTGCGTCGGGAATCCGCAGGATCGCTTTGAGGAGGACGGCCTGCGCATTCTGCGGGCGATGCGGTTTGCGTCCGTGCTGGATTTTGCGGTGGATCCGCAGACTGCGGCGGCAGTCCGGAGGCAGAAGGCGCTGCTGCATCATATCTCCGCGGAGCGCATTGACACGGAGCTGACAAAGCTGCTCTGCGGCAAGGCAGCCGAGCGCGTGCTCACCGAATTTGCAGAGGTGCTCTTTGCGGTGCTGCCGGAGCTGGAACCGATGTACGGCTTTGACCAGAGAAATCCGCACCATGACTACGATGTGTATACGCACACGCTCAAGACGGTCGCGGCCTGTCCGCCGGAGCCGGTGCTGCGCTGGGCGGCGCTGCTCCATGACACCGGCAAGCCGCATGTCTTTACGGAGGACGAACGCGGCGGACATTTTTACCGGCATGCAGCAGTTTCCGTTGAGATTGCGGAGCGGGCGCTCAAAGCGATGAAATGTGACCGCAAACGATATGACCGCGTGCTGCTGCTCGTGGAAAAGCATGATCTTGTCATGAACGGCACGGAAAAGCAGATCAAGCGGATTGTGTCGCAGATCGGCATGGATGCGGCGGAGCAGCTCCTGCTTCTGCATAAGGCGGATGTGACCGCGCAGGCGGCCTGTCACCGCGCGGAGCGGATCGCAGAATCCGACCGGCTGCTTACGGTACTCGCGGCACTCCGGGAGGCGGACGCCTGCATGAGCCTGAAACAGCTTGCAGTTTCCGGCAGCGATTTGCTTGCAGCGGGCGTTCCGGAGGGCAGAGCCGTCGGGACGATGCTGCACCGGCTGCTGGATGCGGTGATAGAGGGCAGTATGCCGAATGAACGGGATGCGCTGCTTGCATATGTGCAGGAACAGGGAGATCAGACGGGGAATGCCTGATCTCCCTTTTTTCCGAAAGTGACAGAATTGTAATTTGCATGTCACGGAATAGAGAGATTATTGTGCTATCATAAAGACATCAATCATAGGGGAGGGATCCGCAATGGAATTTCTGACAATCGAACATCTCAGCAAAATCTACGGCAAAGGCGAAACCGAAGTGCGCGCTCTGGATGACGTCAGCTTCACGGTGCCGAAGGGACAGATGACGGCCGTGATCGGCCCGTCCGGCTCCGGAAAATCGACGCTGCTGCATATTCTCGGCGGTGTGGATCAGCCGACCTCCGGCAAGGTGTATCTGGACGGACAGGACGTCTATGCGCAGTCTGAAAAAAAGCTGGCGATCTTCCGGCGGCGGCAGGTCGGGCTGATTTATCAGTTTTACAACCTGATTCCCGTGCTGACCGCGGAGGAAAACATCACGCTGCCGTTGATTATGGACGGCAGAAAGCCCGACCGCGAGGCGATTCTGAAGCTGCTTGACAAGCTGGAGCTGACCGACCGGCGGCGGCATCTGCCCTCGCAGCTTTCCGGCGGACAGCAGCAGCGCGTGTCCATCGGCAGGGCGCTGTTTACATCGCCTGCGGTGATCCTCGCGGACGAGCCGACCGGAAACCTCGACAGCAAAAACTCCGCGGAGATCATTCAGCTGCTCAGAAACTCAAATCTGGAGCTAAAACAGACCATGCTGATTATCACGCATGATGAGAATATCGCGCTGCAATGTGACCGCATCCTGACGCTTGCGGACGGCAGAATCGTTTCAGACACCCTGACGGAGGGAGGGCGGCGCCATGAAGTTTGAACTGCTGCTCGCAAGGCGGTATCTGTCCGCACAGCGGCGGCATTCCGTGCTGACGGTTTGCAGCATCGTGATCGCCGTGGCGCTGCTGACCGCGCTCAGCACATGCTTTTCCACATTGCGCGGGATTTTTCGGGATGCCGCCTTTGACGAGGCACCGTATCATGTGCTGCTGTATGACGTCACGGAGGCACAGTGCAGACAGGTCGAAAAGATGAACCATATCGGCAGCTGTACGTTTGTTCCTGCTGATGACGGGAAGAGCGGGGATGGCTTGATTCTGTTTGACAGCTATATCGGCTCGCTGGCGAAATACATCTCCGAAATGAACCGTTCGCTGAACCGGAAGGGCAGCCGCAGCTATTCAATGAACAGTGAGCTGATTTCACTGGATCTGATCGACGAAAGCAGCAGAGTGGATGCAGTCATGACATATACCGTGTTCGTCATCTTCCTGATGTTCTTCGCACTGGGGATGCGTATGCTGATTGACACGGCGTTTGAGGTGTCCTCCAAAGAACGGGAGCGGCAGTTCGGCGTGCTGCGCTCGATCGGTGCAACGCCGCGGCAGGTGCTGAAAATCCAGAGCTTTGAGGGGATTCTGCTGTCGCTGATTGCAGTGCCGCTCGGCTGTCTGACCGGCATCGGAACGGCATATCTCATCTTCCGCGCCGTGCTCTCGACCGGCATTGCATCGTATTATCTGGAGACGGAAAAAATCCCGCAGATTGTGCGTCTGCATCTGAGCCCGCTGCTGATTGCGTGCTCCGCCGTCATCGGCATCATGTGGGTGTTCTTCTCTGCATACGGTACCGGTATGCGCAATGCGAAGCGTTCGCCGGTGCTGATGATTACATCGCGGGCAGGCGGTGTGAAGCGCGTCCGGAATCACCGGCTTTCGGGGCTGCTGTTCGGCTGGACGGGCAGGCTCGCCGCACGCAATGCAAGGCGTGAGAAAAAGCGGTTTGTCATCACGGTGCTGGCGCTGACCGTTTCGCTGACAATGTTTGCCGGCGTTTCCTCTGTTATGGATGCGGTCATGAACAAGATTTCGGAAGAGGAGAACGCCGGGCTCGGGAGAAGAACGGATCTGGATTTTTCGGTTCACGAGAATCCGCTTGCGAAAACGGAAGCGGCATGGGAAAAACAGATGTTTGAACGTCAGGATCGGAGTATAAGGTATTCAGAGGTTAGGACATCGAAAGCGCCGGAACATCCGACCGCTTATTACAAGGGCGTTCAGGCGCTGGAACAGAGCGGGTATTTCAAGGATCTGCTTTGGACAGTTTCACCCGGCTGGGGAGCCGGAGGATGCGATTGCGGGGACGGACATTTCAACAGTGTGTTCGTTTATTACTTGAACGAAACGGCATATGACCGTTTTTTCGGAGAACATGCGCCGATGTCCTATGCGGAACTGGAAAAAGCAGGCGGGGGACTGCTCGTCGGGGATGAACCGGAAATCATACCGGTAAAGGACGGCGCGGTCACGCTGTTGTTTGAATGCAAGCGGCAGCTGAATGACATGACAGAGGAGGAGTATGATGCGCTGATCAAGGATGTGCCGGAGTCAGAACGCTGGCGGTCGGAATATCCGAATCAGGAGGTGCTGCACGGCGCAGACGGAGAACCGGAAGAATACTTCTACTGGACAACAGAGGAAACAACCGTGACATTTCCGGTTGCACAGGTCGTGACAATGCCGTTTGATCCGAAGAATTATATATCGCCGGGGCAGGCACATCTGATTCTGCCGGAATCGCTGTTCCGGGAACGGGACTGGCAGAAGTTCGATGATTTCAATTTCGGCGTATATATCAGCTGCAATCTGAAGAATCCGGAGCAGTATCAGGAGGCACTCAGTTTCCTGGAAAACAGCACAGATATCACATATCAAAACATTTCGGATAATTTTACCTATATCCAGCGTTTGAAAAAGACAACCAGTTCATGGTCGGTCGGGCTGAACGCGGTCACGGTCATGCTTGCGCTCATTGCGATTGTCAACCTGATCAACATTGTATCCACGGGCGTTCTGAACCGGAAGCGGGAATTTGCCGCAATGCAGTGCAGCGGCATGACCCGCGGGCAGATGTACCGGCTTGTTGTGATCGAATGCCTGCAATTTACGCTGTTTGCAGCAATCGCGTCCACGATTCTCTGCCTGCTGATTATCCGCGGAACGACGTGGTTCCTGGTGGGCATGACGATTGAGGCTTCCCCAGGGGACGTCGATCTGGGCGTGTCGTATCTGACGCCGGTTATCCGGATCTGGACTGCGGCCGTCGCCGCCTTTGCAGTGACGCTGCTGGCCTCGGTGATTCCGCTTCACCGGATGCGAAAAGAACCTCTTGCTGAGCAGATCCGGGCAGCGGAATAGCATTTCACGTTCATTTGAGATACTGCTGTGCCGAAAGGTACACGGGCGCTTCTGAATCAGGGAGCGCCCGCTTCTTTTTGCCCGAAGCTCCGCAATCATTCCATTGACAAAGCGGCAAAAATCTGGTATCATATAAGACAGCAGTTTCAACTGTTTTGTCGCAGACGGAAAGGGGGAGCAGCCTGATGGCGGACAGTATTCATGCGGGACACCGCAAGCGGATGCGCGAGCGCTTTTTGAAAACGGAGCTCAACGGCTATCAGCCGCATGAGCTGCTGGAAATGCTGCTTTTTTACGGAATCCCGCGTGTGGATACCAACCCGATTGCACATGCGCTGCTGGAACGCTTCGGCAGCTTGCAGGGCGTGCTTTCCGCTTCTCCTGATCAGCTCAGTCAGATTCCCGGGATGACCGAGTCTGCGGCCTGCCTGATTGCGCTGCTGCGGGCGGTGTATACCTATGATGCAGAGGATCATTCCCGCGGAATGCCGGTGGAATCCTTTGACGGAGTCTGCGATTATTTTACGCGGCTTTACCGCTTTGAACAGCGGGAGATAGCCCGCGCGGCGTTTCTGGATCCGCAGCTGCGACTGATAAGCTGCGAGGTTATTGCACAGGGGCATCCGACTGCGGCGGCCGTTACCGTGCGGCAGCTGACTGAGCGTGCCTGTGCGGCGGGCTGCAATGTCATCGTGCTGGCGCACAATCATCCGAACGGCAGCACGTCGCCGTCCGATACCGATATTGCCGTGACGCGGCAGCTGGCGGAGCTGCTCGCGGCAGACGGGCTTTCGCTGGCCGATCATGTGATTGTCAGCGGCGATGCGGCGCTCTCTCTGCGGGAGGCCGGCGTTTTTATGGGAATTGAGCTCTGAGAGCGGGAGGATACATGGAACAGCGCAGTTTTCAGCTCCATGCGCCGTATGAACCGGCAGGCGACCAGCCGAAGGCGATCCGGCAGCTGGTCGAGGGCTTTGAAGCCGGAAAGGAAAAACAGATTCTGCTCGGTGTGACAGGCTCCGGCAAGACCTTTACCATGGCGAATGTCATTGCGGCGCGGAACAAGCCGACGCTTGTGCTTGCGCATAACAAGATTCTGGCAGCGCAGCTCTGTTCGGAGTTCCGGGAGTTCTTTCCGGAAAATGCGGTTGAATATTTTGTGTCGTATTACGATTACTATCAGCCGGAGGCCTATATTCCGAGCACGGACAGCTATATTGAAAAGGATTCGTCGATCAACGATGAAATCGACCGTCTGCGGCACAGCGCGACCATGGCGCTGGCAGAGCGCTCGGACGTCATTATCGTGGCGTCGGTGTCGTGCATTTATTCGCTCGGTTCGCCGGATGAATACCGCGGCATGTCTGTTTCGATGCGTCCGGGCATGGAGATGTCCCGCGAAACGCTGCTCGAAGAGCTGGTGCGGATCCAGTATCAGCGCAATGACCTTGCGCTTGACCGCGGCAAATTCCGCGTTCACGGCGACGTGGTGGACATCTGTCCGGTGAATACATTTGAAAACGTGATCCGCGTGGAGTTTTTCGGGGACGAGATCGACCGCATCACGGAGATTGCCCTGATGACCGGCGAGCCGATTGCACAGCTCAAGCACGCGGTCATCTTTCCGGCCAGCCATTACGTCGTATCCGGCGAGCAGCTTGAGGATGCCATCGGGGATCTGGAGCAGGAGCTTGAAGAACGTGTCACCTTCTTTGAGGCGAATCACCGTCCGCTGGAGGCAGAGCGCATCGCGCAGCGGACGCATTACGATATTGAGATGCTGCGTGAAATCGGCTTTTGCAGCGGCATCGAGAACTATTCCCGCGTGCTGGCGCGGCGTGCGCCGGGCTCGCGGCCGTGTACGCTGCTGGATCACTTCCCGGAGGATTTCCTGCTGATTGTGGATGAATCGCATGTCACGCTGCCGCAGGTCGGGAGCATGTACGCAGGCGACCGCGCCCGCAAGGAAACGCTCGTGGAATACGGGTTCCGGCTGCCGAGCGCCTTTGATAACCGTCCGCTGAATTTTCAGGAGTTCACCGCGAAGATTCACGAGGCGATGTTTGTTTCTGCGACGCCGGGCAAACTGGAAAAGGAATTCGCATCGCAGACCGTGGAGCAGGTCATCCGCCCGACGGGGCTGGTCGATCCGGTGGTCAAGGTCAAGCCGGTCATCGGGCAGATCGAGGATCTGCTGTCAGAGATTCACATGCGTGTCGATAAAAACGAGCGCGTGCTGATCACGACGCTGACCAAGAAGATGGCGGAGGATCTGACCGCCTATCTTGCCAATATGGAAGTCCGCGTGCGCTATATGCACCACGATATTGACACGGTGGAGCGCATGGAGATCATCCGCGACCTGCGGCTCGGGGAATTTGACGTGCTGGTGGGCATCAACCTGCTGCGCGAGGGCCTTGATCTGCCGGAGGTATCGCTGGTGGCGATTCTCGATGCGGACAAGGAGGGCTTCCTCCGCTCGGAAACCTCGCTGATTCAGACGATCGGCCGTGCGGCGCGGAATGCGCACGGCGAGGTCATCATGTACGCCGATGAAATCACGGGCAGCATGGAGCGTGCGCTGCGGGAAACGGAGCGCCGCCGGAGTTTGCAGCTCGCATACAACGAAGCGCACGGCATCGTGCCGCAGACGATTGTCAAGGATGTGCGCGAGGTGCTGGAAATCTCAACAAAGGAAAAGACCGAGAAGAAGGTCACGAAGAAGATGAATAAGCAGGAGCGCGAAAACCTGATTGCAGAGCTGACTGCGCAGATGAAGGAGGCAGCAAGGCTGCTGGAATTTGAGCACGCCGCATTCCTGCGCGACAAGATCAAAGAACTGCAAAAGGGGTGACGGCTTGTGAGTTTGTCAGATGCATGCGGCGTGACCGGGTTGATCGGAATGGTGCTGCTGGCGGCGGCGTTTATCCTTTCCGGCGCACGGAAGGACGCAGAGCGCACAGGCGACGGGAAGCGTGCCTTTGTTCTGAAGCGAATTGTTACGCTGTGCCTGATTTTCGGGACAGCCTGCTGGTGCATCGCCGGGCTTCTGGTGATGGCGCAGATGGCGCAGTCCGTTCACTGAAAAAACGGAGGAGCAGTCACTGAATATGCCGCATTTCTGCGGCGGGAAACCGTACTGAAAGGAGTATTCATATGGAACAGAAAACGGAGAAGAAAAAGGGAAATGCGGGTATCATTGTTTTGATTCTGATTCTGCTGATTCCGATTGCAGCAGCATTGATTCTGGATAAAACAGATGCGGGCTATTTCCTGAAATGTCACATCAGCAAGGATCCGCGCATGCAGTGTGAGGTTGTGATGCAGCTGGACGGCGCGCCTTGTCCGCTGACTGCGGCGCAGGTGACCGGTCTGCCGATGGACAACGGAGCGGAGAATAAGGTTTCGGATGTGGAATCCGATGCATCCGGCTGTTCCTTCCTGTGCAAGGGCGGCGAGTACGGCGCGCAGCCGTTTCAGATCACCTTCTCCTACGGCGACGGGCAGACTGCCGTGATTCCTGTCAAGCCGGTGATCGGCGCGAACTGGGAAATGACCGACCTCGTGCTGACAATTCAGGCGGATTCCGCTGCGGAAACCTATACCTATTCCGCGACGCTCTATGTCAACGGGCGGGCGTATAAGAGTACCGGAGAGGCTGCGTTTGATTCGGAGGACGGCATCCGGGTCAGCGACATATAAGGAGTACAAATGCATACCTGGACAAAAATGCGGCAGAAGCTGGAGCAGGAATATCTGGCAGAATCTCTGCGCGGACGGCTCAGTTATTTCGTCACGACCTATCATGCGATGCATGACGGGGACGAGGGCAGAGTTGCGGTGCGTCTGGACGGTGCGGAGATCCTGAAAAGCAACTTCTTCGAGCGCTTTGACGCGATGTGGAAAAAGTATGAGATTCTGGAGCAGGATCCGGCGGTTCCCGATCCGTGGCGGCAGTCCGCCGTGGAGGCCATCCGTGAGGGCAGCTTTTACCAGATGGATTTTTACCGCGCATTCCGTGAATTTGACAGCCGAAGCATCACGGAGAGCCTTGCCTCTGAAAATGCGCTCGTGCGGATGCTTGCGCTGCTCGACCGCCGCACCGGAAAGCGCACGCTGGAAAAGCTGCGCGTACCGATGCAGAAAGCGCCGCAGTGGCTGCAAATGATCTATTTTATCAGGCTGGAGGCGGAGCATATGCCGCTTCTGCAAGAAAGGAAACCGATGAAAAAAGGCATACTATTTGATCTGGACGGCACGCTCTGGGATTCGTCCGCGGAGTGTACGGAGGCATGGAACACCGTGATCCGGGAGCAGACCGGCCGGACAGAGCAGTTTACCGTGGATGACATGCATAACTTTATGGGCAGAACGATGGAGGCCATTGCGGCACTGATGTTCCCGTCGCTGCCCGAAGCAGAGCGTCTGCATATTCTGGAGCTCTGCACGGCGCATGAGCATGATTTCCTGCGGTCGCATCCGGCGCGGCTGTATGACGGCGAGCGGGAGATTATCGAGGCGCTTGCAAAGGACTATGCACTCGGCGTAGTGAGCAACTGTCAGGACGGCTATATTGAGATTTATCTTGACCAGTGCGGCTTTTCCGAACTGTTCTGCGACTGCGAATGCGCAGGCAGGACGGGAAAGTCGAAGGGGCAGAATATCCGGCTCGTGATGGAGCGTCAGGGGATTACCGACTGCATCTATGTCGGCGACACACAGGGCGATGCGGATGCCGCCGAAGAGGCAGGCATTCCGTTTATCCATGCGGCATACGGCTTCGGCAGGCCTGACGCCTGCGCGGCTGCGGTCCGCAATATCAAAGAGCTGCCGGAAGCGGCGGCAAATATTTTTTCCGAAAAAAGGAGTAATTGAAAATGGCTGATCACAAGGTTACATTTATGCAGAATGAGTACACGAATGACACGACCGGCGAAAAGGCACCGGGCGTCACCGTGATCCTGAACGGCAAGTTCGGCGAGGTCATCTCGCAGCTGCTGGAGGCAAATCCGAACTTCACCAGCAATATTCAGGTGATTCAGGAGGCGCTGTTCCGCGGCCTGAATTCGATGCTCAAGGAGAAGAACATCGGCGCGGATCCGGATGCGCCCGGGGATGAGGCGCCGGAAACGGAAGAAGCATAAGGAAAACACAGCACATCAGAAGGAGGTGCGGAAATGGAATCGTTTGTGCATCTGCATGTGCATACCGAGTATTCGCTGCTGGACGGTGCCTGCCGCATCGACCGGCTGATGCAGAAGGTGCGCGAAAACGGACAGATGGCTGTTGCGATGACCGACCACGGCGTCCTGTACGGCGCGGTGCAGTTCTATCAGGCAGCCATGGAGGCGGGAATTCACCCGGTGATCGGCTGTGAGGTTTATATCGTCCGGAGCATTTCGCTGAACAAGGTATGGATGCGGGAACCGGAGCCGTTCAGACTGGTGCTGCTCTGCAAGAACAATATCGGCTACCGGAATCTGGTGCAGCTGGTTTCTGCGTCCAATACGCAGGAGATGCACGGCCCGCCGCTCATTGACCGTGCAATGCTCACCGCCCACAGCGACGGTCTGATCTGCCTTTCCGGCGGCCGGCACAGTGAGATCACAAAGCTGCTGCTGCGCGGGCAGAGCATTCAGGCACAGGAAGCTGCAATGGAATATGCATCTGTGTTCGGCGAGGGTGATTTCTTTCTGGAGATCCAGAACCACGGCAGCCCGGATGAGGAACTGGTTCTGCACGGCATGTCGGAGATTTCCCGGAGCACGGGCATCCCGATGGCCGTGACGAATGACGCGCATTATCTGACGCGGGAAGACGCAGACACACATAAGCTGCTCTCCTGCATCCGGACGGGCGCCGTGCTGTCGGAGCCGGGCAGGGGAACGCTCCCGAACGATCAGTATGATCTGAAATCAACCGTGGAGATGAACGAGCTGTTCCGGGATTATCCCGAGGCGCTCCGCAATACCGAGGAAATCGCAAAGCGCTGCAATGTGCAGTTCACGTTCGGCGTGCTGCGGCTCCCGAAGTACCGCATCTCCGGGATTTCCGATACGGAGCTGTACTTCCGGTCGCTCTGCGAAAGCGGACTGCGCGGGCGTTACGGCACGGAGCCCCCGCAGGAGGCGGCTGAACGGCTGGAATACGAATACGATGTCATCCGGCGGATGGGCTATATCGACTATTTCCTGATTGTCTGGGATTTCGTGATGTACGCGAAGAACAACGGTATTCCGGTCGGCCCGGGGCGCGGCTCCGGCGCGGGCAGCCTCTGTGCTTACTGCATCGGCATCACGGATATCGACCCGCTGAAAAACGGCCTGCTGTTTGAACGCTTCCTGAATCCGGAGCGCGTCAGTATGCCGGATTTTGACATTGACTTCTGCATTGAGGGCAGACAGCAGGTCATTGACTATGTCACGAAAAAATACGGCGCGGATCATGTTGCGCAGATCATTGCCTTTGATACGATGAAGGCGCGGGCCGCCGTGCGCGATACCGCAAGATGCATGGAACTGCCGTATGCGCTCCGCGACAGTGTCTGCGCGGCGATCCCCGAGGATCCGAATATGACCATTGAAAAGGCGCTGGAGCAGTCGGCGGAGCTGCGGACACTGCGCGACAGTGACCGGCAGGTGCGTTCGCTGCTGGAGCTTGCACAGCAGATTGAGGGAATGCCGCGGCATACCACGATTCATGCGGCGGGCGTTGTCATTTCGGCAGAGCCTGTCATGCAGCTGGTGCCGCTTCAGCGGACGGAATCCGCGATTGTCACGCAGTATACGATGGGTGTGCTGGAGCAGCTCGGTCTGCTCAAAATGGACTTTCTCGGGCTGCGCAACCTGACGGTGATCCGCGATACCGAGCGGCAGATCCGCAGGCGGCAGCCGGGCTTTTCTGTACAGCGGATCCCGGAGGACGATCCCGGAGTATTCACGATGCTGTCCAACGGCGACAGCGCCGGTGTCTTTCAGCTGGAATCGGACGGCATCAGGCGCGTGCTGATGCAGATGCGCCCGAAGAATATCTCCGACCTGATTGCGGTGATTTCGCTTTACCGCCCCGGGCCGATGGAGTCGATTCCGCAGTATCTGGCCGCGCGCGCCGATCCGGAAAAGGTGCATTACGATCACCCGCTGCTGGAGCCGATTCTGAAAGAAACCTTCGGCTGCATCGTCTATCAGGAGCAGGTCATGGAGATCTGCCGGACGCTGGCGGGATACTCCTACGGCAGAGCCGATCTGGTGCGCCGTGCCATGGCCAAGAAAAAGCATGACGTTATGGAAAAGGAGCGCGAGGTCTTTCTGCACGGCAATGATTCCTGCTGCGGCGCGGTTGCAAACGGCGTCCCCGAGGAAACGGCCGATGCCATCTTTGACCGCATGGCGGCCTTTGCGAGCTATGCATTCAACAAATCCCATGCGGCAGCCTATGCGCGGCTCGCGTATGAAACTGCCTATCTGAAATGCCGCTGGCCATATGAATACTTCGCGGCGCTGCTGACCTCGGTGATTCCGACGACCGGCAAGCTGAAGGAGTATATCGGCGCCTGCGCATCGTCGGGGATCCGGCTTCTGCCGCCGCATATCAACCGGAGCGAGGCGGGCTTTTCCGCGGCGGGTGAGGGCATCCGCTTCGGCCTGCTCGGTATCCGCGGCGTCGGCAAAAGCATGGCGGAAAGCTGGCTTGCGGTACGCAGAGATCACGGGCCGTTCAGTGATTTGCAGGATTTCCTGGAAAGCTGTCCGGAAAACAGCATCAACAAGCGCGCCGTGGAAAGCCTGATCCGTGCGGGCGCATTTGACGGCCTCGGCTGGAACCGCAGACAGATGGTGGAGCAGTACGAGGGCATGATCACGGCGATTTCCGCGCGGAAGCGTTCGGTTGTCAGCGGGCAGCTCTCGCTGTTCGCGGATTTGTATCCGGTGTCAGAGCAGGCGACGCAAATAAAGGCACTTCCGGTGCCGGAGTATCCGGAGCGGATTCTGCTGGAAATGGAAAAGGATTACACCGGTGTATACCTGAGCGGGCATCCGCTGGACCGGATCAAAGACGGGCTGAATCTGCTGCATCTGCCGGAGATTGCTGACGCCGTCCGGATGAAGGACGGGCAAAAGCTGCGGCTGTTCGGGTTTGTCACGGATATCCGGACGCTCACAACGAGAAAGGGCGAAAAGATGTGTACCCTGACGGTCGAGGACTTCACGGGCACAGTGGACTGCGTGGTGTTTCCGAAGCTGTATCAGGAGCAGCAGACGCTGCTGAGAATGATGTCGGTGCTCTGCATCAGTGCGACGGTTTCCAAAAAGGAAAACGAAACCAGACTGCTCTGTGACAGCTTGCTCAGCGAGGAGCAGATGCGCGCGTATGTTCAGAAGCGCTGCGTGCTCTGCGTCAAGCTGGACGATGCCGATACCAAGCTGCTGGAGCAGATCTATAACATGTTTCTGCGGTTCAGCGGGACGCAGCCCTGCTGCTTCTGGCTGAACACGAGCCGCAGATATCTGTATCCGAAGCTGCCCGGCGGCGGCGTTTTGCTGAGCAAAGAGTTTGTGCAGCAGCTGCAAAAGCTGATTCCGCTGTCCCGGTGCGGGCTGATTGAGAAAAAGAGGTGAGCCGATGCGGTATTATGAATCCCTTTCTCCGGAACTGGAGCAGGAAATCGCGGAAAAGCAGCGGGCGGGCTGGGTTTCGCCCTTTGCCTGCAAAAACAGCGATGTGATCCGCCGCTATGACCGTCCGGGCGATGCGCCGAAGGTCTACCGGCAGCCGTTTTCCAAGGACGCGGACAAGATCCTGAACAGCCTGTTCTATAACCGCTATGCGGACAAGACGCAGGTATTCTCGTTTTACCGCAATGATGATCTGTCGCGGCGTGCGCTGCATGTGCAGCTCGTTTCGCGGATCGCGCGGAATATCGGCGCGGTGCTCGGGCTGAATGCGGATCTGATTGAGGCCATTGCAATCGGGCATGACATGGGGCATACGCCGTTCGGCCATGCAGGAGAGCACGCGCTGCATGCGCTGTATCACGAAAAGACGGGCAGGTGCTTCCGGCACAATCTGCACAGCGTCCGCGTGCTGGACAGTATGATCCCCTATAACATTTCCCTGCAGACGCTGGACGGCATCGTCTGCCACAACGGGGAGCTTCCGCTGGCGGAATACACCCCGCAGCCAATCGGGGACTTTGCCGCATTTGATGCGCGCATGGCGGCCTGCATCCTGGATGAGGACGGCGACCGCGGGCTGATTCCCGGGACGCTGGAGGGCTGTCTGGTGCGCATCTGCGATATGCTTGCGTATCTTGGAAAGGACAGGCAGGATGCGGTGCGCGCGCATCTGATTCCCGCGGAATCTGTTTTCCCGGAAACGCCGGTCGGCAAAACAAATGCGGAGCTGATCAACAATCTGGAGGTCAACCTGATCGAGCAGAGCTTCGGCATGCCGTATCTCAAATTTGACGAAACCCATTTTCTTGCGCTGAAGCAGCTGAAAAAGGACAACTACGAGCGCATTTATTTCCAGGAGGCCGTGCAGAAGCAGGTCAGGGACAGCGTTGTGCCGATGATGGAGCAGATGTATGCGCACATCTATCAGGATGCGGTGTCCCGGAACCGGGAATCCTGCCTGTACCAGCATCACATTGCGGCGGTGCTGGAAAAGCAGCGCTGGTATCCGGCGGAGCAGCCCTATACGGAAACCGATCCGCATGATCTGACCGTGGATTTCATCGCCGCGATGACCGATGATTATTTTGTGGATTATTACCGCGAGCTGTTCCCGAAAAGCCCGTATCATATCGAGTATGTCGGCTATTTTGACGGGACGCAGGATACGCTGATTCTGCCGTAGCAATTTATGACCGCAAACTCCGCAATCGTTAAGAAAAACTTATGGATTTCCTGCTTGCATTTTCCTGCTTGCCGTGCTATAATAAAAGATACGGGTGCCGGCAGCCGCATTCTGCCGGAGATGTTCAAATCAATCGGAGGTCGCACAAGCATGGCGAACTATCAAAACATATTGGTCGTAATCCCCTCACTGGATCCGGACGAGCGGCTGCTGAATGTCATTCGCGGCGTACAGGCCAAGGGCTTTACGGATATCCTGCTGGTGGATGACGGCTCTGCGCCGGAAAATCAGCATTATTTTGAGGAGGGCGCGGCACTCGGCTGTGCGGTGCTGCATCATGAGGTCAACAAGGGCAAGGGCAGAGCGCTGAAAACCGCGTTTGAGTGGTTTATGAAGAACCGTCCGGATTCTGCAGGCGCCGTGACCATCGACGGCGACGACCAGCACAAGCCGGATGATATCGCCGCCTGTGTCGATCTGCTCAGTCAGCAGAAGCAGGATTCCCTGATTCTCGGCGTCCGGAATTTTGACCTTGACCATGTGCCGCCGAAAAGCCGCTTCGGCAACAAGCTGACCTCGTCGGTATTCCGGCTGTTCTGCGGCCTGAAGGTCAGCGATACGCAGACAGGTCTGCGCGTGTTCCCGCGGGGCATCATCCCGAAGATGCTGGAGGTTTCCGGTGAGCGCTTTGAGTACGAAACGAATATGCTGCTGGTGTGCAAGCAGGCGGATATTCCGCTTGTGGAGCAGACAATCGAAACCGTGTACATCAACTCCAACGAAACAACGCACTTCCACCCGATCAAGGATTCCCTGCGGATTTACGGCATTATCATTAAGTTTTTCCTGAGCTCGCTGCTGTCCTTCCTGTTGGATTACGGCCTGTTCAATGTCTTTTATGCGGCGTTCCGGAATCTGGCGCACAGACTGTTCCTGGCAACGGCGCTGGCGCGTATCCTGAGTTCTGTTTTCAATTTCACGCTCAACCGCAAGGCGGTGTTCCGGAGCGACGCGCCGCTTTCCAAGACCATCGCACGGTATTATATTCTCTGGGGCTTCCAGCTGCTGGCGTCCTTCGGGCTCGTCCGGCTGCTCTCCGGCATCTTCGGAGAGGGCGGCTTCGTGGTCGCGATCTTAAAGCTGATTGTGGATATGTTCCTGTATTTTGTCAGCTTCCGCGTGCAGCAGGCCTGGGTTTTCAAGCCCGACAATACCGAAATCAAATCAGAATAACGGATGAAATAATATGATGAAAAAAACAACACCGATCTCAGCATCAGACGATAGCAGGATACCGGCATTTTCGCCGGAAACAGCATTTGAACGCATGATCTGCACGGCGGATGATGCATTGGCATGGGCACTCCGGGAGCCGGTTGCGGTATTCCGGGATGTCCGCTGCGTGTCCGGACAGGCCGTCTGGGACGCGTTTTACAGCGCAGTCAGCGCAAAGCAGCCCGCTTCGGTTCTGTGCGCGTATTTCTACGAGCTGGACAGGGCACATGTGTCCCCGGAATTGTACGAGGCGGAAAAGGATCTGTATCCGCAGATGTTCTTTTCGCTTGTTGCGTATGACGGGGAAACCTTCCGGCTCAGATCCCGGATCAGCACGGATACCGTTCTGGACAGAGATGAGCCCTTTCTGTATCTCGTGCATCTGATCGGAGAAAACCCGCCCGGTGCGCTGTACCGGTATACGGAGGAGTACGATCTGGTCAATGACGCGTCCGTCACCTGGGAGCGTTTGCAAAGGTCGATGTTCAGTTCACAGTACGGCGACTTTATCCGGCACGCGTCTGTGTATATGGATATGCATGACTGATAACCGAAAAAAATGCGCCTCGCTGCTGTCCGCGGCGGGGCGCTACATCAAATCAGTAGGGTGTTAGGAGAACACAATGTCGATCTGACAGTATCATCATAGCACAGATCCTGCGAAAAAAATGTCAAAAGAGAGAAGCATTCCGGGCGTTCTGGAATGTTTTTTTTGTGCGTATATTTTTTGCAGGAGGTGAGGGCGGTGCATTGGCTGACGGCTTGGAACAGTCTGCTCTGGCAGTGGATTCTGCCGGTACTGCTGACAGTCACGGCGATTGTCTGCGGGATCCGGCAGCGCGGCAAACCTGTGTACGGGCTCGGCGGCGTGCTGCGCAGGACATATGGAAGTCTGCTGTCCCGGAACGCAGACCGGCAGCAGCGGCGGGTGTTTGCGTCTGCGCTGGCAGCGACGATGGGCACGGGCAATCTGGTCGGGACGGCGCTGGCGGTCATGACAGGCGGCGCGGGTGCAGTGTTCTGGATGTGGATGTCCGCGCTGCTCGGAATGCTGCTCGTTTATGCGGAAAACCGGCTCGCGGCGCGGTACCGCAGGGACGGGCTCGCCGGAACGGCGGCGTATCTGCGGTTCGGGCTGAACAGCCGGTTTCTGCCGGTATTTTTTTCGGTTTGCTGTATGCTGGCGGCGCTCGGCATGGGCGATCTGGCGCAGAGCAGCACGGTCGCGCAGACCGCGCACAGCTTCGGGATGCCGCTGCCTGCCGCCGGATGTGTGACGGCTGCGCTGCTGCTTCTGATTCTCAGCGGCGGCGGAAAGCGAATCGGCGGGGTTGCTGCATGGTTGATGCCGCTGCTCTGCGGCGGGTATCTGCTTGGCTGCTTCTGGCTCATTGCGCTGCATTTCCGTGCGCTGCCGGGTGCGTTCATGCAGATTCTGCGCGGGGCATTCGGAATGCGTGCAGCCGGTGCGGGCATCAGCGCGGCGGCGTTTCTCGGCAGTATGCGCACGGGCATCTGCCGCGGGATGTTCTCGCATGAGGCCGGACTCGGCAGTTCCGCCATGCTGCATATGGATGCGGACAACGCAGCGGCACAGTGCGAATGGGCAGCTGCGGAGGTCTTTGCGGATACGCTGGTCAGCTGCACCGCGACCGCGCTTGTCATCCTGACGGCGCCGGCGTCCGGTGCGCAGGATGCTGCAGAACTGCTGCTCGATGCGTTTTCATCAGGGCTCGGGCAGTATGCGCGTGTGTTTCTCGGTATCTGCATGATGCTGCTGGCCTTTGCGACGATGCTCGGGTGGTATCGTTGCGGGGAGGGCTGTGCCTGCGCGCTGTTCGGGATGCGCGCCGCGCCGGTGTTCCGCGCGGCATATCTGCTGGCGGCATTTGCAGGCGCACTCGGGGAGCCTGTGTGGATCTGGACGTTCTGTGACTGCATGAACGGTATGACCGCCCTGCCGAATCTGTACACGCTGCTGCGGCTGCATTCCGTTCAGGCAGAAACACAGCCGCACAGTGAATCAGACCAATTATAGTCCGAAATCACTGTGCGGCCGGAAATCTGTCGTATGACGCGGAATGCGCTGAATGTGCGAAGGGAGGCGTGGATGTGTTAGTCCGCTTTGCCTTGCTTTGTAATATTTCCTTGCTCATCCGCCTCAATACGTTTGTCATGAATACGATCAATATACTTTTTGATCATTCCGTTTTCGTACCACTCATAAAATTTCCCCGTAATTTTTCCTTTACGATAGAAACTATAGTAGTGAATCTTACCCGATGGATAAAAAGATACTTCTATTCCATCCTTTAATCCATCTTCATAAAAGGTATAAGACATAAGGTTACCGTTATCATTTTTTTTATATATCAGTCCGGTAAAATATCCTTCCAAATCGCAAACAAAGTAGAAATTTGCTTCATCAAACCCGATTTCTTCATCTTCAAAATCAATTCCATGTTCAATCACATATTCCACGGATAATATTTTCAGCTTTTTTTGTATCATCACATGATCCCTGGATAATTTATTCAGCATATCATGTATCATCAAATGATTCCTGGATAATTGATTCTGCCTGTCAGAACTCTCAGGTATGGCTGGCTTAGGAACTGATGCCTTATGTTTTGGTTTTATAAACATCTCATCGCACCTCCCGACTTCTGATAAATCACAGTACGCATTGCCTTGTGATTTTTCCTTGTTTATCAAACTCGATGCGCTTGTTTCGCGTATAATCCACGACCTTTTTGATCATTCCGTTTTCGTACCATTCATAGGATTTCCCTACCGCTTTTCCTTTATCATAGACACGATAACTCTGCACCGCACCGGAGGGATAGAAATCAACTTCTACTCCATCCTGTAAACCATTTACATAATATGCATAATCCATCAGGGTTCCATCCTGAAAATCCGTGTTGAAAAAATGATAATACTTCATATCTTTATGATCGTAAACCTCATATGCCAGTCCGGTAAAACGAACTCCGTTACGATCAACCGTATAGTATCCGCATTCGTCCCAGTTGAGTTCTGCGTCGTCCCAGAATACGCCGTGTTCAATCACATCATCCCGTGATAAGATTGTCAGCTTTTGATGTTCGATCACATAATCTCTGGACAATCGTTTCCGTTCATCCGGCGTCAAAATTTCATTCTGTTTCCTGGATGTCATATATATCAGCCCTCCGGAAGAAGAAATATGTTAGTACAATTTGCCTTGATATGTTATTTCCCCGTTCTCATCAAACTCAATGCACGTTTTTTGGTCCCAATCAGTAATGTATTCAATTTTTCCATTTTCGTACCATCCAAAAATTTTTCCTACTAACCTACTATTTTTCCAAAACCTATAGTTTTCGACCTTGCCCGAATCATAGAAGTGAACTTCTGCTCCGTCTCTCAAACCATCTTTATAATGCCTATAATAATCAATGTTCAGATTGCTCCATGCTTCATATAACACGCCGCTGAACACGCCGCTGTAATCACGCATGTCATCAGGATAGTCCATATCATCACGATAGCACATATAATCTTTGTTGCACCTGGTGATCTCTTCAAGTTCAACCTCATCCCAATTTATTCCGTGTTCGATCACATAATCCCTGGATAAGATTGTTATCACTTTATTTTCAAGCAAATAGTCAAGGGAAAACTTACCCGGATCAATCGGATTCATATTATCTCAGCCCTCCTCCAAAGGGTTATGAACGGCACTGCATGATGATGCGGCAGCGTCCGTTTCTTTCATTTCCGCACGCGGAAGAATGCCTCGCGGTAGCGTTTGGGCGTCAGACCGGTCTGCTTGCGGAACACCTGAATGAAGTGACTCTCCGAGCTGAAACAGAGATAATCCGAGATTGCAAGGCAGGAGAATTCGGAATACCGCAGCATGTTTTCTGCCGCTTCCACGCGCTTTTTCGTGATGTATTCCGAAACGGACATGCCGACCTCCCTGCGGAACAGCCGGGAGAGATAGGTCGGGCTTAATCCCGCCGCTTTCGCCAAGTCCGGCAGCGTCAGCTTGGTGTGCAGATTGTCGTAGATATAATCAATGCAGATCGTGACCGCGCGCGGATAGCGGTTCTGCTTTTTGAGCAGGTGCATCCGCTGGGCATAGTCCTCCACAACCTCACGGTGCAGCATCCGTACCTCCTCGGCCTCCTTGCAGCGGTCGATGCTGTGGATATAGATGTCGCTTAAATTATAGGCCTCCTCCATCTCCATGCCGCCCTCAATGCAGGCTCTGGTGATCAGCGCGACCGTGATAATCAGATGATACTGGAGATTGCGCAGCGGCTCTGTGCTGAGCTTGCCCATTTCGCTGATTTCAAACGGCTGATACAGCCGCCGCATTTCCTGCACATCGCCGTCCTGAATTGCCTTGAAAAACGCGTTTTCACGTTCGTATGCAAGGTGTGATATACTCTGCTCGCGGTTCAGGAATGCCTGATGCGTCAGTTTCTTTTCGATGTCCATAAGATGACCCCTTTCTTATTATAATATATTTCGGGGAATAATGCAACAGAAATCTGATAAAAAAGGTTTCTGTTTGATATTTTCGCACAAAAATTTGTGCTATACTGACAATAGAAATCCATGGGGGATTTTCAAAAGGAGGGTTATGATATGAGGAAGCATTTTCGTACCATGTCGGCTGTTTCCGCACTTCTGATCACGGCAGGGGTGCTGATGAGTGCAGTCAGTGCAGCAGTTGACCTTCAGGGTGATGTAAACAATGACGGCGTTCTGAACAGAGATGACGCGCTTGCGCTTCGTTCCGTTCTGGCCGGTGTTTCCACGGACCTGAAGGAGAAGATGGACTTCAACGGCGACAGAAAGATCGACGCAAAGGATCTTTCCGTGATGAAGTACAGCATTATGAATCCGCAGCCGCAGCAGCAGGATCCGCCGCAGCAGCAGGATCCGCCGCAGCAGCAGAGCGGGCCGCAGGATACCCCGAGCGGTATCAAGGACTACGGCACACCGATGAACGCGAATGCAACGATGGTTTCCGACTTCCGCAAGGGCGCGGGCGACTTCTTTGCATCCGAGGGCTGGACGAACGGCAAGCCGTTTGACTGCTGGTGGTATAAGCAGAACGCACAGATCGTGAACAGTGCGCTGGAGCTGAAGATCGACCAGAAGTGGACGAATGACCGCAACAATGACTGGGATCCGCAGTATTCCGGCGGTGAGTTCCGTACCAACAATTTCTATCACTACGGTTATTATGAGTGCTCGATGCAGGCGATCAAGAATGACGGCGTTGTGTCCTCGTTCTTCACCTACACCGGTCCGTCCGATGTTATCAACGGACAGGAGAACCCGTGGGACGAGGTCGATATTGAGATCCTCGGCAAGGATACCACGAAGATGCAGCTCAACTATTACAGAAACGGCGTCGGCAAGCACGAGTATATGTATGACCTCGGCTTTGACGCTTCTGAGGGCTATCACACCTACGGCTTTGACTGGCAGTCCGACCATATCACATGGTATGTGGACGGCAAGGAAGCCTACACGATGCGCGGCGACTGCCCGAAGACGGCCAGCAAGATCATGATGAACGCATGGCCGGGCAGAACTGTCGATGACTGGCTCAAGCCGTACAACGGCAACAAGCCGCTGACCGCACATTATCAGTGGGTCACCTACGACAAGAACGGCAAATCCGGCAGCGGCCAGCAGCAGAACCCGGGTCAGCAGCAGAATCCGTGGGAAAACCCCGGTCAGCAGCAGAATCCGTGGGAAAACCCCGGCCAGCAGCAGAACCCGTGGGAGAACCCCGGCCAGCAGCAGAATCCGGGCGAGAATCCGGGTCAGCAGCAGAATCCGGGCGAAAACCCCGGTCAGCAGCAGAGCAGCTCCGGTATGAACGCCAATGCGACCATGGTTTCCAACTTCACGACCGGCAATGCGGGCGACTTCTTCGCTTCCGACGGCTGGACGAACGGCAAGCCGTTTGACTGCTGGTGGTACAAGCAGAACGCACAGATCGTAAACGGTCTGCTGGAGCTCAAGATCGACCAGAAGTGGAATCCGGGCGATGCAAATTCCGACTGGAATCCGCAGTATTCCGGCGGTGAGTTCCGCACCAACAACTTCTATCACTACGGCTACTATGAAACCTCGATGAAGGCAATCAAGAATGACGGCGTTGTGTCCTCGTTCTTCACCTACACCGGCCCGTCTGATGTCGTCAACGGACAGAAGAATCCATGGGACGAAATCGACATTGAGATCCTCGGCAAGGATACCACCCAGGTTCAGCTGAACTATTACAGAAACGGACAGGGCAATCATGAGAAGATGATCAGCCTCGGGTTCGATGCTTCGCAGGATTTCCACAGATACGGCTTCAACTGGCAGCCCGGAAAGATCACATGGTATATCGACGGCAAGGAAGTCTGGTCGATGTCCGGTGATGTTCCGGTCACCCCGAGCAAGATCATGATGAATGCTTGGCCGGGCAAGACGGTTGATGACTGGCTCAAGGCCTACAACGGCAACAAGCCGCTGACCGCTTACTATCAGTGGGTCACCTACAACCAGCAGTAATATAGATTTCCTCCCCACTCCCGCAGCCGTTTCGCATTTTCCGGCTGCGGGAGGATATATATCCTTTTTTCAGCAGACTAAATTCGTGTCTGCTGATTTTTTTTGCATTGTATTATGCGTAAGCCGGAGGCGGTCTGCCCCCGGCTTTATTTGTTATTCAGCGTACTGGGTGCTGCCGTTGTCCTCGCAGACGGCGTAGAGGTTCGTTTCCCAAGCGGGAATATAGGGGAGATGCCGGATAAACAGCCGGTACCGCGGATTGATCCGCTTGACCAGCAGCGGCAGCTCAAAGATGTCCTCATTGCGGTGGTAGAGCGAGATCATCAGCTTCGGGGCAAAGCGCGCGATTGAGCGGCTTGCGCCCCAGAGCGCCTCACGTTCTGCACCCTCGACGTCCATTTTCAGGAGCGTCAGCGGATTGCCTGCCAGTAGGTTATCCACAGAGCGCGCCGGCGTCATGATGCCGTCTGCGGCGACTGCGGACTGTCTGCCCGCCTTTGCACCGAACGGCAGCTCGGTATCCACGCACCAGGCCGTACACTGATAGCACTGCACAGAGGGCGTATCGCCGACGAATTTGACCAGCTTCTTATAGTTCTTCTTGTCCGGCTCCACGGCGACAATGCGGTGATATTTGCCGCGGGTGTATTCCAGCATCTCACGGATCGTGTCGCCGTTGTAGGCGCCCAGATCGACGTAGATTTCATGGTTCGTTGGCTGGAGCACGCGGTTCCAGATCTCGTCCTTCGTATCGACCTGATCCATCAGGTACGCCGGATTGCCGCTGATCTTGAAATTGATGATGTTCGCGTAGATCTGGCGGGAGCGCTCGTCTGCAAGCGACTGATACACCTGCTGGATTTCATCCTCATGCTCCGTGCAGTATTCGGGTGTGAACAGTCCGCCGCCGACAACCGGGACATCCGGCACATAGAGCTGATAACGCTCGCCGAGCGTGCGGATGCGGTCGATCATCTGCGGAGAGCAGACCGCGAATGCCAGTACAACAACAAAATCATCGTACTGCTGCTCGAGCTCCGAGAGCTTTTTCACGGGATATCCGGCAAAATCATGACCGCGGACAAACTCGTCACTGGCGAAGATGCCTGCGACCGGGATCTCGTAATTTCGCATCGCGGCAAGAATCCGGACAGCGCCGTCACCCATTCCGTAGAGGAAAATCGGGCGTGTTTCCGCTTTCAGACGTTCCCATACAGATATTTTTTCCGTAACAAATTGCAGCATGATCAGTTATCCCTTCGTTAATCGTTATGGTCGTGGCAGTCGCAGTCACAGTCATCAGCCGGATGATCCATCATATCATCATGGTGATGCGGCATATGGCCGCCTGCCATTCCGCCGGTGATCGCGTAGAGATCACGGCCTCTGGTGTTGTAGCGGTCGCGCTCGGCATTGATCTGCTTGTCGAGCATCTTGAGCACCTCGCGCGGGCGCTTGACGCAGCGGACTTCCTTCTCCGGCGTGTCGGTGTCGCGGACGAAAATGATGATTGTGCCGCAGCCGACGATCCGCTGCCAGAACGGCAGCTTGAGCTTTTTGTCTGTGACCTTGTAGAGATCGAGCTCGTCCTCGTCCAGGCTCAGCCAGCCCGTCCGCGTGATGAACTTGGTTTCCGTGAGAAAATAGCGGGTAAAGGTCCACGGCAGGCCGAGGAATGTCCGCTTCCGGTCGGACCAGATGTATTCGATTTCATTTTTCTTGCTCATAGCAAAGCTCCTTTCGCCGGTGATCCGGTTGATTGGGATATTCAGCGGGTGTGTTTCCCGCAATGTTTACAGGTCAATGACTGTGATGCCGTTTTCCGCGGCAGGCATGCGCTTCCCGGTGCCGGGAACGGCGACGGTATACGGGATACCGGCAGCCGTGCAGCGCAGCGTGATGCGGTTCCCTGCGCGTTCTGCGGTCAGTGTGCAGAACAGGCTGCCGTCTGCATGGCGCAGCGCCGCAGCCGCCGTATGGCCGTCTGCAAGCCCGCAGATCAGAACCTCGGCATGATGCAGGCTGTCGCCGCAGGGGCGGTCACATTCCGCGCTCCGCACCAGCACGGTATCCGGCCGGATATAGAGCGGCATTTCCAGATAGCTGCATGTTTTTTTCAGCCAGCGGCCGCCTGTGACGGTTTCTCCGCTGAGCAGGTCGTACCATTCGCCGTGCGGAAGATAGAATTCCGCTTCGCCGGATTCGTCCGTGACGGGTGCGCAGAGCAGACTGTCACCGAGCATATACTGCCGGTCGAGCGTCAGGCAGGCGGGATCGTCCCCGAAGTCCAGGAACATTGCACGCATCATCGGGATGCCGGTTTCATGTGTTTTGTTCGCCTGCGCCCAGAGATACGGCATCAGCCGCAATTTCAGACGTGTGAAGAACCGCAGCACGGCACATGCGTTTTCGGGATCGGCAGGATCGTCCTCCTCATAGAGCCACGGCACGCGGTACGAATGCGAACCGTGCAGACGGCTGTGCGTGCTCATCAGGCCGAACGCAACCCAGCGCTTGTAGACATCCGGGGATGCGGTCTGCTCAAAGCCGCCGATGTCGTGCGAGAAGAATCCGAAGCCCGAGGATGTCAGCGAAAGCCCGCCGCGGAGCGTTTCAGCCATTGCGGAATAGGTCGCTTCACAGTCGCCGCCCCAGTGTACCGGGAACTGCTGACAGCCCGCGGCTGCGCTTCTTGCAAAGAGCACGGCATTTCCCTTGCCCTTGCAGTCCTCCAGCGCTTCAAATACCGTTTTATTATAAAGATACGCGTAATAATTATGCATACCCGCCGGGTCGGAGCCGTCATGCCAGACGACGTCCCTTGCCGGGATGCGTTCGCCGAAATCGGTCTTGACCGCATCAACGCCGTCTGCACAGAGCCCGCGGATTTTGTCCGCGAACCACGCCCGGGCGGCCGGGTTTGTGAAATCCACAATGCCCATGCCGGACTGCCAGAAATCCGTCTGGAAAATGCTGCCGTCTGTTCTCCGGAGCAGGTATCCGTTTGCGGCGGCCTCGTCAAACAGCGGGGACGCCTGCGCAATATACGGATTGATCCAGACGCAGATGCCGACACCGTACTGCGCTTTCAGACGCTTCAGCATGGCTTTCGGTTCTGGGAACATGTCAGTGTCCCAGACAAAGCTCGTCCACGTCTGCGGCTTCATCCAGAAGCAGTCGAAATGGAACATGGAGAGCGGAATCTGCCTTTTCTGCATCCCGCTGAGCATTTCACAGACGGTCTGCTCGTCGTAATCCGTCGTGAACGAGGTCGAGAGCCAGAGCCCCAGCGAAGAAAGCGGCGGCAGCGCAGGCTTTCCGGTCAGATCGGTATAATGCCGCAGCACATCGGCGCAGGTTTCGCCGCCGATGACGCAGTAGGTGAGGGATTCGCCCGCGGCGGTCATGCTGATTTTGGATACGGTATCCGATGCCGCCTCAAAGCTGATATGCTCTGTGTGCTGCACGAATACGCCGTAGCCGCGGGAGCTGAGATAAAACGGCACGGATTTGTAGCTCTGATCCGTGCAGGTGCCGCCGTCGGCATTCCAGATGTCAACGGTCTGCCCGTTTTTGATAAATGGCGTGAAGCGCTCGCCGAAGCCGTAGAGATACTCTCCGGCGCTCAGGTCAAGCTGCTCGCGGATCCACCTGCCGCTTGTATTCGGCGGGATGCTCCAGAACGGCGCGTCCGCTGCATCGCGGCGTTCGGCTTCGATGCGGGCGGCATCCGCGCTGATATAGGATGCGCCGCGGCTTCCGCTGCCTGTGAGCCGCTTTCCGGCATAGGTGAAGCGGATATTCCAGTCGCCGGTTCTGGCGACCGTTACGGCGGTTTTCCCGGACGTCAGCGTGACGGTATCTTCTGTTTCGGTGATCACCGGCTGAAAATCCGGATCCTCCGACAGTGCAAATTCCGGCATACGGCCGGCTGCACCCTTGTGGTGATACAGATGAACGCGAATGATATTTTCCCGCGGGGAAGAGAACACGGCTGTCAGCATCACACCGCCGAGCGTCATGCTGCGGTGCAGGATTCTGTGCGCCGACGCGCTGACTGTGACGCTCCCGCCGCTGATCCGGACATTGCACGGCGCTGCGGCATAGCTGACCGAAAATCCTTGCTTTGTAAGCCAGAAGCCGTCTGCAAATTTCATACGCGCCGCTGCACCTCCCGTTGCCGAATATAATTATACACATATATCATACCATAAATCCGCCCGAAAGTCAATCTGTCATGCGCTGATCGTGCAAAAAAATCCCGCTGCGTCTTTTGCAGCGGGATTTTTTATGTATGTTGGAACCATGCTATCGTAACTTAATAAGCGGTCCGGAAGTAATTGCGGTATCCGTCACCATTGAAGTAGAGATACCCGTGACTGAACTGCGACGGATCCGAGAGGTACAGGTCAACAGCAGCTTTGACACTGTCCGTCACATAGCCCGACATTTCTTCCATTCTGACCAGACGCTCCAGACCGGCGAACTGATTTCGCTGTATCAGGACCTCGTAGATCGTGTTCGGGAAGGCGGGCGAGTTGACGCGGTTCATAATCACTTCCACAACAAGTGCTTTTTCAGATTCCGGCACCCAGCTTGCGCCGTACTCATGCCCGACGACATTGCAGAGCATGGTGTACTCGCGGTCTGTGACCGTGATTGCGGTCGGTGCGGCATCCGCAGTGACTTCAGCTTCACATTCCGGTGCGGCGGTCGTTTCGGCCTGGGTTGACGGTGCAGCCTCGGCTGCGTCAGGCGCTGCGGTGACCTCCGTGACGGAAGCGGCTGTGAGGAACTGCGCGGGATCCTCCTGAGATGTGCTTGTTGTGACCGTTTCCGCAGTGGCCTCGGTGACAGGAACTGTCGTGCTCTGAACGGTTGTCGTCGTCAGGGCAGAGGCTGCGGACGTGCATGTTGTGCCCTTTGCCGTCGTTCTGGCGGGCACAGTGGTTTTTGCTGTGGTAAGGGTTGTTACGATAGAGGTCGTTTCGATCGAAGCTGCGGTGGTAACAGATTCTGCCGTGTTCTCATTCATATATGCAACACTTGCTTCGGTTTTCGCAACGGAAACTTCCGCGTTGATGATGCCGCCGTGGAGCATACCGTAAGAGAGGAGGCACAGGGAAGCTGCTGCGACCTTCACTTTTCTCATCGACTCATCCTTTCGTAAAAAAATGGGTGCGTCTGTACGACGCTTTCCATATCATACCATATTTTCGCAGATATTACAACGAGATTACAGAATTTTCCATTTTGTAATCAAAATTCCTTCGCATGCATGGTTCTCTTTCTGTTTATCCTGCACAATGATTTTGCATATTTTTGTGGTGCAGACGGCTCCGAAAATCGGAGCTGTCTTGTGAAATGACAGATTTTCCGCGTGTTTATGTGCATTTCGTTTCACACTTCTGTCACAATTTATTCATAATAATCTGCACAGCCGCATTGACATTTCTGCGGATTCATATTATAATAATAGGAGAAGATTTCTGACAGAAAGGAAAGGTGCAGTATGGCACATAAACTGGAAGAACAGATTCACAGGCTTGCGGATACGCTGATGGCGGATTACTGCGGCGGGCGCATCATTGATGCGGAGGTTACGCTCGATCATCCGAACAAGGACATTGTCATTGACATTGTATTCAAGCTGCGGCAGATCATTTTCCCGGGATACTTCCGCAATCAGGCATACCGCGTTTATACAGTGCGGAATCATGTTTCGATGCTGCTGGAAGACGTGATATTCAATCTGATCAAACAAATTTCGATTGTTCTGGTCTATGCACCGGAATACTGCGATGCTTCGCCGGAGGTGATCCGGGCGCGCGCGGAGGAGATCACGCTTGCGTTCATCGGCAAGATTCCGGAAATCCGTGCGTATATTGAAATGGACGTGGATGCGGCCTATGACGGCGACCCCGCGGCCTATAACAAGGATGAGATCATCTATTCGTATCCGGGACTGTTTGCGATTCTCGTCAGCCGGATTGCGCACCAGCTGCATCTGCTGGGCGTGCCGCTGATTCCGCGTATCATGACCGAATACGCGCACAGCCAGACCGGTATTGATATTCACCCCGGCGCGTCGCTCGGGCGGTACTTCTTCATTGACCACGGCACGGGCATCGTCATCGGTGAAACGACTGAAATCGGCGACAACGTCAAGGTCTATCAGGGCGTGACGCTCGGTGCGCTTTCGACGCGCGGCGGGCAGTCGCTGAAATCGAAGAAGCGTCACCCGACAATCTGCGACAATGTGACGATCTATTCCGGCGCGTCGATTCTGGGCGGCGAAACGGTGATCGGCAGAGGCGCGGTCATCGGCGCGAACGCGTTTATCACGCGGTCGATTCCCGAGGGCGCAAAGGTCAGCATCAAGAATCAGGAGCTGCATTACCGCTACGATCCGCAGGCCAAACCGGAAACCGAAACGGTCGATCCGGACGACACATGGTTTTATATCATCTGAAAGCAGAACCCCGCACGGCGCGTAACCGTGCGGGGTTTTTGTCTGATTGTCAGGCGTTGTTATGCGACCTTGAAATTGCGCATTTCAAAGGAGTGATTCACCCAGTCGAAGCCGACAACGTCAAGCGTTCTGGTTGCTGCATTCGTGATCTGATCGTTTCTGACGGTAAACTTGTTCAGCGGCAGATCAATGTGCTTCCAGCCGTTGCTGAGGGTTGTGACGGTTGCACCGGGCAGCGTGCATTCGCCGGTCACCACGTTGACTTTGATGCTGTCTGCGATGCCTTTCCAGCTGCCGGTTTCGGTAATGGTCTGAAGGTAAACCGTAAACTTGTCATTGCCGTAGTTATGTGCATTCGTCGGCTTGAAATCGAATGAAATCTTCTTGTTGCTGTATTTCCACATCGCAACCGAATCATCACCGCAATGATGGTGCGGATCATTCGGAATAATATCATTCTTGTTTATCATGCTCAGGTTCAGCTGATTTACATGGAAACGGCTGGGATTCCGGTCCGGATCGACGGTTTCCGTAATTTCGATGTCCTTATAATAGAAATTTCTGTTTTCAAGATAGTACAGAGTCTGACGGCCGGACTGGCTGGAAGACAGATATTCCGCCGAATTCTGCGGATAGGGGAAGGTGTTGAGATTCTTGACCGGAATGATAACCTCATACCAGCCGCCGCTGTACAGAATCGGAGCCATCGTTCCGCCGGTGCAAATTGACGCAACGCCGGAGCCGAGGAATGTGTAGCTTATGAAATTGGTTCTGTAATTTCCGAACTGATCCATCAGGCGCATTGCGGCACCGACAGTGCCGGAGCCGCCGTTCGGTCTTTTCACCTTGAATCTCAGCACTTTGTTGCTGTTCTTCCAGTTGTAGATCGGTGCAGGCAGCGGGATGATCTCATCCTGCGGCGTGTAATCTGCGGTGTTGACTGCGCTTGCGGTCGGTGCTGCTGCAAGCATCATGGTGACGGATGCAACGGCTGCCATGGAGATTGCCATGAGTTTTTTGCCGATACGGCGAATGCTGATGTGTTTCATGAAAATATCCTCCCTTATTCAGTGTAAGAAATGTTTGGTTCTGTCAGTGCCTTTGATGTCCAGCATGCTGTTTGGCTGCGGAGTGTCCCCTGACCTCCACAACATCATCATAGCATAAATGAAAAGAAAAAGCAATATTTTGCGACAGAATGCACAATATTGCGACGAAATGCCGTATACGGCGACGAAATCCCGTTTTTTGCGCCTGAGTTGCCAGTCCGCGACGAAATCAGTTTTTGGAATTTTGTCGCCGAAAAACGGGATTTCGTCGCGGATGATTTGGCCGTCAGCGACGAAAATTTGTGCCGATTTCAGCTTTTTGTTCTAATCAAAAGCAAGAAAATTCGATATTTTACCGTATCGTCCATTTTGGCATTTCGTCCGCGACGAACTGCCGGAACAGCAAATGACTGCGGGATACCTGCGTTCAGTGCCTTGCAGATGCGTTTTTCAGCGCCGAAGCCTCCTGTTCGGGGAGTGCGAGCAGGGCATCCGCATGGTAATACGCGACGCCGCAGAGCGAGGGCTCGGTCAGCACATCCTCGGTCTGCACGGCGGGCAGATTCTCCCCGGTCAGCCATTCGTCCGCGCCGCTGCCCGCATTCGGATCGGTCTGCCCGTACTTGTAGATGCCCAGCCCGACTGCCATCTGCACCGCATCCGACCGCGGCAGCATCACCCATGCCCGGAGCATCTCCGCAAAGGGACAGCGCCCGTGCCGGTAGCCGTAATACAGCTGCGGAATCACCAGATCACAGCAGCCGCCGGTTTCGCACCACGCGGCCACATCCGCATAGAGCGCATCGCGGTTCTTTTGCAGATCGCCCTGCGGACTGACCGAGAATACAGCGTTTTCATCCGCTGCATGCACGGCTTTGTACATCTGCTGCATCAGCGCGGTGATATGTTCGCGCCGCCAGTCGCCGAGGTCTGCTGCGCCCGATGCCGCAAAGGTATCCGCGTCGAATTCCGGCGCGGTTGTCGGATAGAAATAATCGTCTGCATGGATTCCCGCCGGATGATACCGGAGCATCAGCTCGGTGACGGCGCCGGTCAGGAATTTGCCGGTCGTTTCCGCTGCGGGGTCGAGATAATACCGCCCGTCCCAGATGTTCAGGTTCGCCGTCCGGAACGCGCTGCTCCGGAACCAAAGGCAAAGCGCGGCATCGCCGGTCTGCTGCTCCATGACCGCCTCCGTCTGGAGCCGGAGCGGGTTGAGCCAAGCATGGAGCGCGATGCCGTTTTCCGTGCAGGCATCGCTGAACAGTTGGAGGCCGTCCTGTCCGTGCAGCGCGGGCAGCTGCGGGTAGTATAAGGACGGGTAAATGCTCTCCCCGAAGGCGGTCACATGGACAAACACCGCGTTGATTCCGAAACCGCGCAGCTGCTGCAAATAATCGCTGACAGCCGCCTGCGGATCCGCGGCGGTCAGCAGGCGCTCCGCGGTGAAATAGGGGATCCACGCAGCGGAGAGCCGGTCTGCGGGGACATGCACCTGCGCAGGAATCTCCGCATCCTCCTGCGGCGGGGGCGCGGTGCAGGCGGTCAGCGGCAGCAAAAGCAGAATCAGCAGCAAAAGACGGATATGCGGCATGTTCCGGGCTCCTTTCCGTTTGGATAGCTCCATTATACCGGAAAGGCTGTGCGAAATCTGTCGGTCTGATGTGCCTCCGGCGGATTCTTAATGGGGACTCCGTCCCCAAGCCCCTGCTTAAGGGACATTGTCCCTTAAGAATCCCATTGTGATGAAAATGATGTAATTACATAGATTTTATTATTGCGGGATTCCAAAGGGTTACGACCCTTTGGCGGGGTTTGGGCGGAGCCCATTATAAATCATCGCGCAGCGATACCTATATCGACAAACTGAGCCCTGTGATTCTCTCACCGGGCTGCCTGTCAAAAAGGTATCCGCTGCGCGGATGCTATTACGGAATGGGGGCCTCTATCGCAGGCCCCCAAGCCCTTCTGGCTCTTTGCACGCGGGGGAATTTCGCACTCTGCGGAGTGCGACGAGGGCTCTGCCCTCGACCCGCGAGCTTTTTGAAAAAAGCTCGACCAAAAACTTTTATTTTGGTTCACAGAAAGTTTATCGACAAACTGAGCCCGGTGATTCTCTCACCGGGCTCATGAAATATGATGCTTACTGCACGCGGATTTCGCCGCCGACCAGTTTCAGATTGATCGGCTCGGATTCGGAATTGATCATGCGCTCCACGCCGGTTTCCAGCTTATAGACCGTGCCGGATGCGGCGTCCGCGGGAATGTCGAAATATGCCGTGAACAGGATGCCGTCTTCGGTGCAGTCCTTCTGGCTGAGCACGCCGAATGCGACGATCCGGTTTTCCGGAGAAACTGCGCAGTCGGTCATCGCTTTGCCTGCTGCGGGGCCGACGTCATAGACCGGAATGGGCGGTTCCTCGTCGGAATCGAGCTTCGGAGAGAGCTTCTTGTCATACAGCAGACGGATGCCGCCGAAGGAATAGCCGGGATTGTTCGAGATTTTCACGCTGACAGGCACGCTCTTCTGCCCCGGCTGTGCCGTAATGACGCCGATGCTCAGCGTCGGCTCGCTGCCGACTTTGTAATCGTCACCGGAGCCGGCCTGCTCCTCCGGATCCAGCTGCGCGGGGGTATCCTCTCCGCCCTGCTGGGACGGTGTGCCGGGATTATCCGCATTCTGCGCGGGCGAACCGCCGCCGTTGTTATCGGCGGGCTTGGTGTCGCCGGAGGGCGTCTGCTGGGCATCTGCGTTCCCGGCGTCGCTGTCCTGCACGGCAACATCCGGTTCTGAGGACGCACTGATGATCGGCTCAGAGGTCAGCGGCTGATCGCTGACAGTGCAACCTGCGGCCGTGCCTGCAAGCAGCAGCGCACAGAGGATTCCGGTAAATCTGATACATTTCATGATGAAATCATCCTTTCCTGAATGAGATTGATATGACGGATATTCGGCCGGATCTCCCGGTCGCGGAGCGGCTTCAGGGAGATGACCGTCAGTGCAGGATCGCGGTCAGCCAGCTGTATGAGGGCTTCGGTCGGCTGCACAGTGATGACAATGATTGCGGCATTGCTGTTCTGCTGCCGCACAGCTTTGATCATGGATTCACAGCGGCCTGATACGGTCGCGGGGAGTGCTGCAAGCATCCGCAGCACGGGATACAGCGCATCATTGCCGGAACGGAACGGCGTTTCCGCAGCGGCACCGTTCACAGTGGTGTTGGCGCAGAAACGCACAGGAATGCGCATTTGCGCTGCTACGTTGATGCAGGCGGCACAGAGCCGGATGCAGTTTTCCAGCGCGGGACGGTCGGAAGCGGTATCGCGGTCGGTTTCGCGCGTCTGCATATTCAGCAGGATTGCTGCTGTCGGAGATGCGGTTTCCTGAAACTGCCGCACCATGGGCTGCTCGGTTCGCGCAGAGGCGCTCCAGCAGATGTCACGCACCGGATCGCCGTCGGCATACGGGCGGATTCCGCTGACCGCAATGCGGTCGGGAATCAGCATTCTCCGGCGGATCACATCGCCCATGAGCTGCTGCGGGAAGGCCTCGGGAACGGACGCGTGCCGTCTTGCGGGCAGGACGGTCAGCTCCGCATGTGCCTCCGGCATCGGGCGGGAAAGCTCCGGCGCGCCGAACAGATCACTGAGCACGATCACCGCATGGGACACCGTATACATGCCGCGCTGCGTACAGGTGACGTTCCAGTGCCGCTCAATCCGGCGGTAGGGGAGCAGCGTGAAATAGCTTGAAACGAACCGCGTGTCCTCCGAAACAGTGGACTGCTTTGAAGCGAACAGCAGCGCAGACTGTGTCGTCAGCTCCGCTTTTACCCACGGCAGCGGGAGCGGCTTTCTGCTGCAAATGGTTTCCGTCAGCGTGACGGTGTCGCCCTCAAAGACCTCCTTCTCGGAGAAGGAGAGCTCGTAGGTGAGATTTTTGTAGCCGTATCGCTGAATCAGCGCCTGCGACAGCATCAGGACGCCGAGAATACAGAGCAGCAGAATGACGAGAATCATGACTTCGGGACAGGCACGCTGTTCAGAATCTCATCGACGAGCTTGAGCGCGGCCTGACGGTCAGTGAGCAGTCCCTCCGCCGCGTGGATGCGGTGGGCGCAGACTGCGGGAAATACCTTTTTAATATCGTCCGGGAGCAGATAATCGCGTCCCTCCATGGCAGCGGCAGCCTGTGCCGCGTGCCGGACGGCCAGTGCGCCGCGCGTGCTCAGACCGAAGCGGATCTGCTTGTGCCGCCGTGTCGCATCTGCAAGATCCAGCAGATAATTGAGCGTGTCATCTGACGCGGAAACGCTGCGGACAGCCTTCTGCGCATCCAGCAGCGTATCCGGATCTGTCACGGGTTTGAGCGCGTCCAGCGGATCTGCGGTCTGACGGTCCTTCAATACCTCGCGTTCATGTTCGCGGTCTGGCGTGCCGAGCGATAGGCACATGAAAAAGCGGTCGAGCTGTGCTTCCGGGAGCGGAAATGTCCCTTGCAGCTCAATCGGGTTCTGTGTCGCAATGACGAAGAACGGCTTCGGCAGCGGATAGCTGGTGCCGCCCGCCGTGACCTGCTGCTCGGCCATGCACTCCAGCAGACCGGCCTGCGAACGCGGTGCCATGCGGTTGATTTCGTCCGCGAGCAGCAGATTCGTAAAGACCGGCCCCTTGCGGAACTGCATCGAACGGCTGCCGTCCGGCTGCTGCACGAGCAGCTCAAAGCCGGTGAGGTCAGCCGGCATAAGATCCGGCGTACACTGAATCCGGCGGGAATTGCAGCCGGTCAGCACGGCAAATGCTTTGACGAGCGTCGTTTTTCCGGTTCCGGGCAGATCCTCCAGCAGAACATGTCCGCCGCAGAGCAGCGCTGCTGTCAGCATATATATAGTATCCTCCGCACCGCGGACAATGCTGCCTGCTGCTGCGGAAACAGATTGTGCCAGCTGCGGAATGTCGGTTATCTTCATAAACCGCTCCTTTCCGGTCTGTGCCGATAAGATAACCATAGTATAGCATGATACGGCGGATTTGTCAAATCCTGCGGCGAAAAATCTCCGGAAAGGCGGCGGGAACATACAGAAAAATGCAGACAACACGCTGTTTTTAACAAATTCACGTGTATACGGATTGTAATATGTTATAGAAGGTTTACACGCTGTCTGCGCAATAATTGAGGTTATTCACGAAAAATCGCAAAAAATGATAGCGTTTCAGTATACTTTCCGGCGCGCGATGATTGCTTTGTTTTCCGCGAAACCGCAGGAATTTCCAAGGTTTGCGGAGATAAATTGGGACAAAACAGCGAATTGTTTGGCGAATATTCACTGAATGTTCACAAATTGTCCATATAATACAGCCTGTTTTCGGCTATAATGTAAGTGTCGGATTTCCGGCCCAAAAATAAGAGGGATTTTTGGAATGTAAAAACTAATTTTTGAGAGGGGTTTTTTCATGAGCAAACATTTGATGAAGCGCGTCGGTGCAGTCTGCACCAGCGCCGTGATGTCCCTGAGCGCTCTGATTGCGACCGGTACAACATCGGCACCGCTCGCCGCAACAGCTGCCGGCAATGACAACTACGCAAGACTGCTTCAGTACAGCCTGTATCTGTACGATGCAAACATGTGCGGTGATATTTCCGGCTGTTCGATTGAATGGCGCGGCAACTGCCATATGGACGACGAGGTCAAGGGCGGCTATCACGACGCGGGCGACCATGTCATGTTCGGTCTGCCGCAGGGCTATGCAGCAAGCACGATCGGCTGGAGCTTCTACGAGTTCAAGGAATCGTACAACAAGCTCGGCCTGACCGATCACTTCAAGACCATTTCCAAGCGCTTTACCGATTTCTTCAAGGCGTCCACAAAGATGAGCGGCGGCAATGTTTCCAATTTCCTGTATCAGAAGGGCGAGGGTCAGCCGGATCATATGTACTGGGGCGCACCGGAGAATCAGAGCGGCAGCCGCAAGATGTACTGGACCAGCAACGGCGCCAGCGATATCGCAGCAGAATATGCAGCGGCACTGGCTCTGGATTACCTCAACTTCGGCGATAAGGAATCTCTGGATTACGCAAAGGCACTGTATAACTTCTCCTGCGCAAACAATCAGGTTGCAAGAGACGGCGTGCAGGGCTTCTACCTGAGCAACGATGCAAAGTGCAGCGATGACCAGGCATGGGCAGCTGCATGGCTTTACAGAGCGACCAATGAAGACAAGTATCTGAACGATGCGAAGTCCAAGGTCACGCAGTATCTCGGCTGGGCGCATGCATGGGGCAATACCGACCTCGGTGCTGCGACCGTCCTTGCGGAGATTACCAATGACTGGAGCAAGGTCAACGGCTATATCGGAACTGTCTGCAATTCCAGCAACTACCTCTGCATGGATGACTGGGGCAGTGCAAGATATAACTGCGGCATGCAGTTCATTTCGCTGCTCGCAACAAAGTACGGCGGGCAGAATTACGCTGGCTGGGCACAGGGTCAGATGAACCTGATCCTCGGCGGCAACGGCGGCAAGAACTATGTTGTCGGCTGGGATAACAATTCCCCGACACACTGCCACCACAGAGCGGCATCCGGCATGAACGATTCCAAGAGCGATGATCCGAACAAGTACGTGCTCGTCGGCGCACTCGTCGGCGGCCCGAACAAGAACGGCATGTATGTTGACCAGCGCTACGATGAAATCGGCTACATGGTCAACGAGGTCGCACTGGACTATCAGGCATGCCTTGTCTGTGCGGCAGCTGCCCTGTATGACAAGTTCGGCACCGGCTCCTGCGATACTTCGATTGTCGGCGTCAAGAACTTGAGCCTCACGCCGGGTACCGACCCGCAGCCGACGACCACGGAGCCGCCGCAGCCGGGTACCGATCCGCAGCCGAGCACCACACCGGCTCCGTCCACCGGCACGACCGTTTCGGGCAATGCAACCGTGACCAAGGGCGATGAGGACGGCAAGTATCAGATTGCTGTCACAGGCCCGTGCAAGCTGGAAGTCAAGCTCAAGACCAACTCCAATGACTGGGAGTCCAACGGCGGCTATGGCTACACGCAGGGCGACTGGGTCCAGAAGGAATGGAAGGCAGATTCTTCGAGTGGTTCCTTCACTGTTGAGATCGACGTTCCGTCCGGTGTCAGCAATGTTCAGTTCCAGATTTACTGGCCGAAGTCTGCGACGATTGAGAGTGCAACGCAGACCGGTACGCAGGTTCCCGGCACGGTTGTTGATCCGCCGCAGACCACGCCTGCACCTGTAACAACTACGACCACGACCACAACTACAACGACCACGACTACCACGACGACACCGGCTCCGGTACCGGATACCACCACCACGACCACGACGACGACGCCTGCGCCGAAGAAAATGGTCACCCGCGGTGATGCAAACTGCGACGGTCTGTGCGACGTTGCGGACGCGGTTCTGATCGCACGCCTCTCTGTTGAGGACAGAAACGCAAAGATTACCGATCAGGGCTATGCAAATGCCGATGCCAACAAGGACGGCACGGTTGATGCGAATGACGTTGTTGAGATTCTCCAGTGGATCGCATTCCTGAAGGATTGGTAAGATAACCAAACAAAACCAAGTGCATACATCGGACACGGGTACGGTCATTTTGGCCGTATCCGCGTTCGCGTATATACAGAAACGCAAAAGCAGCCGCCCGGGAGCGATCCGGGGCAGCTGCACTTGTGTCTTATTCTCAAAACAATACCCGGAGGATTCAGACGGATGAAGAAACAGACTGACCTGAAAAAGCTCGAACATCGCAGAAAAAGAGTACGCAGCATCGGAATCCGTCTGCTGCTCCTGCTGCTGTTCTTCGCCATGGCATACGGTGCAAACAACCGTCTTGACGTGACGGAATATACCTATGAAACCGATGCGCTGTCCTTTTCCTTTGACGGATTCCGCATCGTGCAGCTCAGTGATCTGCACAACAAGGTGTTCCTGCGTGAAAATGAACAGCTGCTGCGCGAGATCCGGCGGCTTCAGCCGGATATCATCGTGATGACCGGCGATATGATCGACGGCGGCACGCATACGGACATCCCGGCGGCCGAGCTGCTCATGAAGCAGGCTGCGGAAATCGCGCCGTGCTACTATGTCTACGGCAATCATGAGCATTTGCTGACACAGGAGCAGCTGACACCGTTTTTGGAACATATTGCGGAATACGGTATTCACTATCTGGATAATGAAAATGCCAAGGTGGAGTCCAAAACCGGTCAGACGCTGACCGTGATCGGCATTGATGACCTCTCACTCCAGGCAAATATCCTGCAAACGAGAGCCGACGAGGCCGGTGACGATTTTAAGATTCTGCTTGCGCATGAGCCGCAGCTTCTGCACGCAAGCTATGCGCCTGCTGGCGTGGATCTCGTGTTCTCAGGCCATGTACATGGCGGTCAGTTCCGGATTCCGTTCACCGGAAAGGGCATCTGGGCGCCCGATCAGGGCTTTCTTCCGCGGATGACGGAGGGCAGCTTCAAGGTCAAGGATACGACCATGTACATCAGCCGCGGACTCGGAAACAGCGGATTCCCGCTGCGGATCTGCAATCATCCGGAGATCGTCAGTGTGACGCTGCGCGTCGTGAAATGAGAGGATATTGCTTATGCAGATCGCGTTGATTCTGACCGGCGGAACCATATGCAGCAGAACCGGCGACGACGGCGCGCGCCGCAGTGACGCAGAATCGGCACTGTCCGTGCTGGAGCAGCATTACCGCCGCGCGAACCCGTATTCCTCGGTGCAGTTTCTCACGCGGATTCCGCTCAACCGGCTCAGCGAGGATCTGACGCCGGACGACTGGTGTACGCTGCTGCGCGCGGTCGCAACGCTGGATCCGGAACGGCTGGACGGCATCATCATTGCGCACGGAACCGATACGCTGGAGCAGACGGCCGCGATGCTTTCCGCAGCGCTGTGCGGCATTCAGATTCCGGTGATTCTGGTTTCTGCGATTGCACCGCTGTCCGACCCGATGACGAACGGACATGCCAACTTTGAGGCAGCAGTCAAACTGATTTGCAGGCGGCTGTCCGGCGGGGTGTGGGTTGTCTACCGTAATCTCGACGGTGAAATGTATCTGCACCGCGGGTTTGATCTGCTGCCTTGTATGCACGAATCTATGGACTTTTTCAGCAGTACAATGAAGCCGGTTGATACGCTCCCGGTTTCAGAGCCGATCCCGAAAAAAAGCACCCGCATACCGATGCGGGCGCTTGCGGTTCAGGCGCTTCATGCGAAGGATGTGCTGCTCGTGCGGCCGTACAACGGATTGCGGTACGACAGGCTCATCCCGGATGGGGCTTCGGCGGTCGTCCACGGCACATATCATTCCGAAACCGCCAATTCGACGCGCTATTCGCCTTACGGGATGCAGAATCTGCTGCGGCGCTGCAGGCAGCAGGGGATTCCGTGTTATCTTGCGCCGTGTCATCTGCATGACGGGAGCTACGGTTCCAGCTGTGACCTCGTGGATGAGGGGGCAATCCCGTTGGAGGGAATGACGCTGCATTTCGCCTACGGGGCAGTGTGGCTCGGGTGCCTGCTCGGCCACGAGGGAGATGCTCTGACTGTTTTTGTGCGGCAGACGCGTCAGCTTCTCGAAAGCCAGAGCTTTCGCTGCTGCATGTAAATATCACGTACCTTCGATAAAAACACATGCACCTGCGGCAGCTGGAAGTCCATATATGTCCACGGAAACGGATGCCATGCATGACGCGCATAAAAGAGCGTCAGCTCGGCGTAAATGCCGTCAGCCAGCGGAATGCGGTGCCCTGCGTTTTTGGTTGTCGCCAGTGAAAGCCGTCCCGGACTGACAAAGCCCGGATCGAGATTGACGCGGCGGTTTCCGGCATCGGCGTTGTCCTGCTCGATGCGGTTTGTCAGCGTTTTGATGGCAGCGAGCTCCGCGGGGTTGCGGCACTCCGAAAATGAAAGAATTTTGCGGTAGACCTTGCCGCCCATTTCTTCATCATAATACGGCGAAATATCCGAAAAACAGTACGGCTCCGATTCGAGATCGGTTTCTCCGAAGGCTTCTTTCATCTTTGAAACAGCAATCTCTGCAGTGCGTTCATCCGTATACAGCACTGCGCAGATCAGCTTTTCCGGTTCAAATCCGGATGCGTGTCCCATAGCAATTCTCCTTTCATTTGCTCTGTTTATCATAACACGGATAAGAAGAAATGTCAAGATGACCCGGAAAGGAAACGATTATGAAAACCTACAAGATCATTGAAATTAAACGCAAATTCATCAAAAAAGATTACAGCTACGCAGAGGGAGTTATGGAGTCGGAGGCGAATGACGGCTGGGAGGTCGTCAGTGTCGCCTTTGATACGAGCAAGGATATATGCGGCGACATGGTCATTGTGTTTTCCCGTGAAAGGAACGAAATATGACAAAATTGCAGGAAAAGGCGGTTCAGATTTGCAATATTCTCGATACGGTTTATCCGGATGCGGTTTGCTCGCTGCAATTTGAAAAGCCCTATGAGTTGATGATTGCAACGCGGCTTTCCGCGCAGTGTACGGATGCGCGTGTCAATATAGTTACAAAAGAACTGTTTCAAAAATACCCTACGCTGGACGCATTTGCGGACGCCGACCTCAGTGAGCTGGAACAGGATGTCCACCCCTGCGGGTTCTATAAAGCGAAGGCGAAAAGCATCAAGGAGATGTGTCAGCGCGTGCGCGAGGTATACGGCGGGGCGGTTCCGGACAACATGGATGACCTGCTGACGCTCCCCGGGATCGGGCGAAAAACCGCGAATCTGCTGCTCGGAGATGTATTCGGAAAGCCTGCGGTCGTGACGGATACGCACTGCATCCGGATCAGCGGGCGGCTCGGTCTGACGAAGCGGCATGCCCCGGAGCAGGTCGAGGAGGATCTCAGAAAGGTGCTCCCGCCGGAGCGTTCCAACCGGTTCTGTCACCAGCTTGTGCTGTTCGGGCGGGATACCTGTACCGCAAGAAACCCCAGATGCGGCGTCTGTCCGCTCAAGGGGTTCTGCAAGGATCCCGGTTTCAAGAAATAGACAATGATCGCGGGGCTCTTGCCTTGTTTCATATCATTATAAAACGATACCGAACTACCGACAGGAGGGCGAAGTGGAATTTGAGGAACTGAAAGCGGGGATTTACGTCTGCCGCAGCGAAACGCACGGGTTCGGGACGGACGCCTTTCTGTTGACTGGATTTTCTTGCTATCGCGGGAGTGACCGTGTCTGTGACCTGGGAACAGGCTGCGGGATCATTCCGCTGCTGATGCAGAGGGGGCGTCCGCCGAAGGAGATCTTTGCGCTGGACATTCAGCCGGATGCGATTGCACAGCTTCGTATGGGCTTGGAGAAGTGTGAGGGCAGTCCCGCGATTACACCGATTTGCGCGGATCTGCGCGATTTATGGGACGGTGCGCCGCTGCATCAGCTGGATCTGGTTACATGCAATCCGCCTTATAAGGCGACGAATGCGGGCATTCTTTCGGATGATCCGCAGAAGCAGATTGCGCGGCATGAAGTCGCGGGTGATATCGGGGATATCTGCTGCGCAGCAGCGCGGCTGCTGAAATATCATGGACGATTTTGCGTTTGCTGCCGCCCGGAACGGCTGGCGGACGTCATGTGCGCGATGCGGGCAAACGACATCGAACCAAAGCGGCTGCGGCTGGTCTGCAAGACGCCGGAAAGTCCACCCTGGCTCTTTTTGCTTGAGGGCAAGAAATTTTCAAAACCGTTTTTGCAGATTGAGCCGACGCTGTTTGTACGCTCCGGCGCCGGGTTGACGGATGAAGCGGCGCAGCTCTGTCATTTTGGGGAGGGATATTTGTGAGCGGAACACTTTATCTGGTCGGCACGCCGATCGGGAACCTGCGGGATATTACAGAACGGCAGCTTGAAATTCTCGATTCTGTGTCGTTTATCGCTGCCGAGGATACCCGCGTGACGCGCAAGCTGCTCGCGCATTTTGACCTGCATACCACGCTGGTCAGTTATCACGAGCACAGTCCGGAATCGGTCATTTCGCAGATTACAGCGCGTCTGCTGGCAGGGGAGAGCTGTGCCTGCGTGACGGATGCGGGGATGCCCTGTATTTCGGATCCCGGCGCGCTGCTTGTTCAGCGCTGCATTGAGGAGAATATTGCGATTCAGGTGGTGCCGGGGCCGAGCGCTGTCGTGTCGGCGCTGGCGATTTCCGGGCAGGATACAACGCGGTTTTGCTTTGAGGGATTCCTTTCCGTCACAAAAAAACAGCGATTTGCACACCTGGAAATGCTGAAAAAGGAGCGCCGCACCATGGTGTTTTATGAGGCGCCGCACAAGCTGCTGAACACGCTGCGGGATATGCTGGAGGCATTCGGCGATCGTTCTGTATCGCTGTGCAGAGAGCTGACCAAGATACACGAAGAAGTGCGTAAAACCACGCTTTCTGAGGCCGTCGCATACTATACAGAGCATGTGCCGCGCGGCGAATTTGTGCTTGTCGTTGCTGGCGCTGGCGTGGAAGCGGAGGACGAAAAGCCGTCACTGGAATCGGTGATTGCGATGGCAAAGGAGCGCATTGCGGACGGCGAACGCGCCGCGGATGTCTGCCGGTCGCTGGCGGCTGAAACAGGCTACGCCAAGCGGGAAATTTATCAGGCGGTGACGTCTGACGCGTGATCTGCGGAAACGTCCGGACGAAGTTGCCGCAGGAAATCCATAAAAGCCAAAAAGCTCCGAATCAGGATTGATACCCATATAAACATTTCGCCCCGAAGCAAAGTGCTCCGGGGCATTGTGTTTTTACGGCTGTTCGTCAGCACGGCTCATTCGATTGCAAAGCATAACAAATCCCAGTATGCGTGCGGAATGACCGGGACAAGGATACTCCGGCTCTTTACAAATGTCCGGCTGAAAATCAGGCTCGGCACGATCAGCAGGATAAATGCCGGACTGGTCATATACGCCGTCCATACGCCCTCCCGGAGCCAGATCGGGAAATGAATCAGGAGAAACATGGAATCGCTTTGCCGCAGGATCAGAAAAACGGACAGAAGAACCCAGAACAATATTTTACATCCGATCTCCTTGATCAAATCAACGGAAAAGGGCAGTGTCTGTGTTTCCAGCTTCGGGACGATGATGCACTCTAAACACGCTCAGAAGGCATACAGCAAAAGATAATCGGTGATGGCTGTTATCCGCATGTTTTTTGCTGTGTTTCATTTGTTGCTCCTCTGATTATCGACGGACAGCAGTATGACCGCACAGCGCGGCACCGTTATCAGCAAATACGCCATAGTACCTCTGACTGAATATCAGAAATACTATGGCGTAAATCTTATATATGCGTACTGCCCTTAAATGCGGAAAGTAATGTAAATACATGGTTTCCTTCATTATGGGATTCTTAAGGGACAGTGTCCCTTAAGCGGGAGTTTGGGGGCAGCGCCCTCATTTCTGATCCGCCGGAGGCACTTCTGTTTACTTCGGCTTGTTTGCCGCGTATTTCTTCTGATCCATTTCGCGGATCGCGGCACGGCGGATCTTTCCGCTGCCGGTCGTCTTGGGCAGCTCCGGCACAAATTCCACGACACGCGGATACTTGTACGGCGCAGTGCCCTTCTTCACATATTCCTGAATATCCTTGACGAGCTGATCGGACGGCACGGTGCCGCTTGTCAGCACGATTGTCGCCTTGACGACCTGTCCGCGGACTTCATCCGGTACACCGGTGACCGCGCATTCCAGCACGTAGGGGAGCTCCATGAGCACGCTTTCGATCTCGAACGGTCCGATGCGGTAGCCGGAGGACTTGATCACGTCGTCCACGCGGCCGACATACCAGAAATAGCCGTCCTCATCGACCCACGCGGTATCGCCCGTGTGATAGAAGCCGTCGCGCCAGGTTTCGGCGGTGGTTGCCTCGTCGCCGTAGTAGCAGAGCGCGAGTCCGGGGACGCCCTCCTCTTTCAGCTTGATGCAGATTTCGCCGGTTTCACCGACGCCTGCGCGCGTTCCGTCCGGCAGAAGCACCTGCACGTCATACTGCGGATTCGGCTTGCCCATGCTGCCCGGCTTTGGCTCCATGCCGACCACATTTGCAATGGACAGCGTCGTTTCAGTCTGGCCGAAGCCCTCCATGAGCTTGATGCCGGTTGCGCGGTAGAACTGGTGGAAGACCTCCGGGTTCAGAGCCTCACCCGCGATGCAGGCGTATTTCAGCGAGGACAGATCGTATCTTCCGAGATCCTCCTTAATGAAGAAACGGTACATGGTCGGCGGTGCGCAGAAGCTCGTGACGTGATACTTCTTGAACATCGGAAGGATATCGTCTGCGTGGAAGCGGTCGAAATCATACACAAATACGGCGGATTCGCACATCCACTGGCCGTACAGCTTACCCCAGAGCGCCTTGCCCCAGCCGGTATCGGAGATTGTGAAGTGCAGGCCGTTCGGGTCTGCATTCTGCCAGTAACGCGCGGTGACATAGTGGCCGAGCGGATACTGATAGCTGTGCAGCACGAGCTTCGGGTTGCCCGATGTGCCGGAGCTGAAGAAAATCAGCATCGGATCCTTGCCGCAGGGTGTATCCGCGGTGCGCTCAAAATGCGTGCTGTATGCGGAAAGCTCTGCGTTGAAATCGTGCCAGCCCTCGCGCTGACCGTTCACGATCACTTTGGTTCTGAGCGTCGGGCAGTTTGCTGCGGCGAGATCGACCTCATTTGCGACATCGCCGTCCGACGTGCAGACAATCGCGGAAACCTCCGCAGACTTGAAGCGGTACTCAAAATCATGCTGTTTCAGCATATTCGAGGCCGGGATTACCAGTGCGCCGATTCTGTGGAGCGCGACGATCGAGAACCAGAACTGATAGTGACGCTTGAGCACCAGCATCACGCGGTCGCCTTTTTTGATGCCGAGCGACTTGAAATAGTTTGCAGTCTGGCAGGAATAGCGCTTGATGTCCTTGAATGTGAAGCGGCGCTCATTGTGATTCACATCGACATAGATCATTGCCGTTTTATCGGGACATTTTGCGGCCATGGCATCGACAATGTCATATGCAAAGTTGAATTCGTCCTGATGCTGGAAATGCACGGCACTTAGGACGCCCTCCTCATTCGTTTCACAGGTGACGAACTTTTCTGCAACCGGATGCATCAGGCCGGCCTTGTCCACGTTGGTCGCATGGTATTCGGCAACATGCTCGTGATACTCCGAAAGACCGGTTGTGCCGTGCGGTGCCATGACGAATGCATAGATCTCGCAGTCCTCACCGCCCAGCGCAACCTCATCATGCGGCATGGAGCTGTCGTAGTAGATGCAGTCGCCCTCGTGCAGAATCTCGGTATGCGAACCGACGGTCATGCGGACGGTACCCTTAAGGACAATGTCCATTTCCTGACCGGCGTGGCTTGCCAGGTGCAGCGGCTTGGAAAGCGCCTCCTCGGAATAGGGGATGACGACATGGAACGGCTCCACGGTCTTGTTCTTGAACTTTGCCGCCAGCCGGTTATATACAAAGCCCTCTCTGCGGACAATCGGAACGCCTTCGCCCTTTCTGGTGACGGTGTAGCCGCTCAGCTCCGGGCTGCTGCCTTCCATGAGCTCTGCGATTTCCACATGGAACGCATTTGCGCATTTATAGATAAACGTGAAGCTGAAATCCTTTTCTCCTGCTTCAAACTGCTTGTACTCCTCCACGGAATAGTCCGTCTTTTCAGCCATTTCCTCGACTGTCATTCCGAGATCCTCACGCAGCCGCATAATGCGCTCCGCGACCTCCTTGATCCTGTTCTCGGCATTCAGCTGCTTGGCCTGTTCGTCCATTGTGATCTCTCCTTTACAAAAAAATGAAAATAAAAAAGCCCGCCTCAAAGATGATTTCTTTGAGACGAGCATCTGATCAGATTGCCCGCGGTACCACTCAAATTGTGCCGCTATTGCGTTACACCGCTTTATGAGCTCCAGCAAGCCCTTTACCTTGACGCAGCATCACGGGAACAACTACCGTCAGCATCCGCTGATTTCACCGTTCCGGCTCAGAAGGGATACACAGTATTGTTTGACATCGGCTCACACCAACCGCCGACTCTCTGATGACATGGACAATCCTGCGCGTGTCTTCCTCATCGCCTTTGTTCGCATTATAGCACAGAACGGATTGTTTGTCAACCCTTTTTTGAAAAAATTTTTCTGTGGTACGCGTTTGGAACAGAAAACAGACGCTGACTGTTTCCGTCTGCGCCTGTTTATCCGCTGATCGGTTTTCCGAGCGGTCTGGCTTTGCGGAAGAAGCCCGCATTACACTTCCCCACGCAGCTCCTTGGAGGCCACGGCATTGAGGGATTCATCCGCAGTGATCCCTGCAAGATAGTTATAGTATCCCTGCGCCGCGATCATGGCGGCATTGTCCCCGCAGAGCGCGAGCGGCGGCATACAGAGCGTGAAGCCGTGCTGTCTGCACGCGTTCTCCAGCATGTTCCGTACACCGGAATTTGCCGACACGCCGCCGGACAGTGCGATCGTCGTATATCCGAGCTCCATCGCCGCTGCAATCGTTTTTTCGGTGACGGTCTGCGCAATGTCCTGTTGGAGTGCGGCTGCAAGATCGTCATGATTCAGCGCTTCCCCGACCTGTTCTGCATGATGCTGCAGGTTCACGATGTACGTCTTTAATCCGGAGAAGCTGAAGTCGTAAGGGTTGCCCTCCATCTTGATTTTCGGCAGCTTAAATGCGCCGGGATTGCCGCGCTGTGCCGCCTTGTCGATATGGACGCCGCCCGGATAGGGGAAGCCCATTGCGCGCGCGCACTTGTCAAAGCATTCTCCGGCAGCGTCGTCGCGTGTTTTGCCGACCGTGCGGAACGTCGTATAATCGAGGATTTCCGCAATCCTCGTATGTCCGCCGCTGACAATGATGCCGAGATACGGCGGTTTCAGATCCGGATGCACAAGGTAATTCGCCGCGGCATGTCCCTCCGTATGATGTACGGGAATCAGCGGCTTTCCGCTCATCATGGCGAGTCCTTTTGCGAAGCTGACGCCGACCAGCAGCGCGCCGATCAGTCCCGGCGCGTAGGTCACGGCAATGCCGTCCACGTCATCCAGCGTCATATCTGCGTCCGCAAGCGCCTGCCTGACGACGGGCAATATATTTTCACAATGACGCCGGGAGGCGAGCTCCGGCACGACGCCGCCGTACTGCTTATGCTCGTCCGCCTGCGACGCGATCACATTGGAGAGTACGGTTCTGCCGTCCTTGACGATTGCGGCAGCGGTTTCGTCGCAGGAGCTTTCAATCCCCAAGATCCGCATACTGTCCCTCCTTCAGACGCCGTGCAATTTCCTGTTCCAGCATATGAAAGCGCTCGGCCTTGCCGTTTGTTTCGGGGTTGTCCATCGCAAGATCACGCACATAGGTCTTTCCGCCCCAGCCGTCCACATTGGCGCGGCGCATCGCCCCGAATACTCTGGTCTTAAAGCCGGGATTCTGCTTTTCCTGCTCCCGGATAAAGGTTTTCATGGTTTCGCGCATGGTATGGCCGTCTACGGGACAGCGTGATTTGACAATCTCCGGCACTGTCATTTTTGCCGCGTGGACGATGTCCCGTTCCGGTGCAAAGCTCAGCGGCCGGATCAGCGTCAGATCCTTGCGCGAGAGGTACGATTTCGGCGCGTAGCAGCCGATCCGCCCCTCGATAAACAGATTCATGAGAAAGGTTTCGATTGCGTCGTCGTTGTGATGCCCGAGCGCCAGCTTGTTGCAGCCGAATGCCTTTGCCTGATCGTGGAGCGCGCCGCGGCGCATCTTCGCACAGAGGCTGCACGGGCTGGATTCCTTGCGCATATCAATGACGATATGCCCGATCTGCGTCGGAATCAGGTGATATTCCACGCCGAGCTGTTCACAGAACGCAGCCGCCGCGGAATAATCCGTCGGGATGCCGCCGAACTGCGGGTCCAGTGTGATCCCCACGAGCGAATAATCCAGCAGGCCGAAGCGCTGGAAATCATGCAGGGCGGCGAGCAGCACGAGGCTGTCCTTTCCGCCGGAGATTCCGACCGCAATCCGGTCGCCGTTCTGGATCAGATCAAATTCCTGCACCGCACGGCGCAGGTATCCAAGAATTTTCTGCATCCTGCAAAACCAACCTTTTCAGATATGCGGTTGCCCGCAAAAAATCGTATATACATAGAAAAACGGGATGACCGGACGCCATCCCGTTTCTGTCAATTCAGCATTACTTGTCGAACAGATCATCTGCTGCGTCCTTGATATCGTCCGCGATATCCTCGGCCTTGTCCTTGATGTCATCCACAGCATCCTCGACAGCATCTGCCACATCGTCTGCGAGATCCTCAGCAGCTTCCGCAGCATCCTCGACAGCGTCCTTCACTTCGTCCGCTGCGTCGATCTCATCGCCGCAGACGCCGCAGTCTTCGCAGAAGCAGTCGTCGTCATCATCAAATTCATCAGCATCATAGCGGCAGCACGCCTCATCCTGACGGCGCTTTGCGATCATAACCGCAACAGCGGCACCGGCGGCGGCAGCGGCAAACAGTGCAAGAGCAGTCATCTTTTTCATAGTCATTCCTCTTTCTCCGCAAGGTGCATTCAATTTGAGCGGCATTGCCGAACGACCGCTGCCCATGCGGATGCAGCGATCCTCTCACTTGGTATTATACCACAGTTTCGCAAAGATTTCAAGCATTTTTTTTGATTTTCACAAAAACTTAATCGACAGTAATGAAATGCTCGTGTCTGCGATGTTTTGTGCAGTCCAGCAGGTAAGTGCCCGCACCGGTTTTTTCCATGCCGATCTCCGTGTAGAAATTGGCGACCATTTTATTTTTCGCGGTCGGGAGATACTCCGCTGCGAGGTAACGGAACCCGTTGTCGAGCGCCATCTGCACGATTGCATCAAACAGGCATCCCTCCACGCCGCGGCGCAGAACACGGCAGCTCATCAGCCATGTGTCGATGAACAGCGTCTGCGCGTCCTGTTTTCTGCAAATGACAACAGAAATCAGTCCGTGCTCGCCGTAGCGGTCGGAGAGCGTCATATAGCGTGTCAGGTAATCGGGATCCGATGCAATCGCGGCAATATCCGCTTCGGAATAGCGCACCGTGCGCAGATTGAACTGATTGGAGCGCTGCGTCAGCTGTGCGATCCGCGGGAAGTGGAACGAATCAAACGGCAGAATCTGCCCGTGCATATCGAGCGCCTGCAAGTATTCGTCATAGCTTGCAAATTTCGCCTGCGCGGCGGTTCTGCTCGCCTCTGCCTGATACTGCGCGGTTCGCGCGGCGTCCTCCTCAGAGAAGCTGACGGCCTCGAAAAGGTTGAGGTCGCGCAGGAATGCCGGTACTGCTGCGGGATCCTCCGGCAGCTCCGGCACGGTGACCTCCGGGATCATTTCCCGGACGAGATTGCGTTCAAACGGGTTATCATCGAGGAACACAAAGCTGTCCATGCCGATATTCAGCGTCTGCTGAATCTGACGAATATTCTCCGCCTTGTTTTCCCAGTTGGCAACGAACGCTGCAAAATCCTCAAGCCGGAGCACGGTTTCGGGATGCTTTTCAAACGGCTCTCTGGCCGTATCGTCATTGTTTTTGCTGCATACTGCGAGGAGCAGACCGCGCTGCTTTAATTCTAAGAGCCAGCGCTGGAGTGCCGCGAAAGCCGGGCCGTCGCCCAGTTCGCCGAGCTGAATGCCGTCCATGCCGTCGTCACCGATGACGCCGCCCCACAGGGTGTTGTCGAGGTCGGTTACGATGCACTTTTTGACCTTGCCCGCCAGCGCCGTGACCGTATCCATGATTCTTGCGGCGACGGCCGGGAGCGCGTCGGTTTTCACGGCCATTTTGGCGAGATACCAGGAGCGGTCCTCAAAGAACGCTTCCCGCCCGAGCATGGTCTGCACCGCGCCGAGTGCGAGCGGATACACGGCAGGGTAGTCTGCCGCCATGACCTCGCTCATGCGGAGATTCAGCTTTCTGACCTGAAATGCAAAGGAGGCCGGTGTTCGCAGCGCATAGCTGCCGAAGACAGCGTCCGGCTCCTCCGGAAAATCAAACATCAGGATTTTTGCCTTGCAGTGCGACAGAATCGCGTTCCAGAGCCCGCAGAAGCGTTCCAGCTCCCGCTCCGCAAACATGACCCGCTCCGCCGGAACGGTGTCATAAAAGCGCTTTTTGAGCTTTTCCGCAGATGCGAACAGCAGGATATAATCCGGCGAGAACGCATAGACCTCAGAGCCCGGATCCAGCAGCTGCGCCTCCATCTGATCGTAGTCTGCATCGAGTACATCAAGCGGGAATCCGCGCCGGACGGATTCGCCGCGGATTGCGGTCGCAAGCTGCTGCGTGGCGCAGTCGCCGAGCAGCGCAAGTCTTTGCTTTGCATCGCATTCCTGCTTTGCAAGGCGTTTCAAATCGGTATAACGAACTGTTTCCATTGTATGTTTATCCTTTTCTGGTTGTTGTACTCCAGCTTGCAGGAACGCCGTGCTGTTCTGTGTAAATGCCCTTGTCCGTGACCAGCTCCATGACGGCGCCTGCAATCGCATCGGCATATTCATTGAGCTTGGTATCGAAATTGCTGTTGTCGAGCTCGGAGGTCATGAAGCCCATCTCGACCAGGCAGCTCGGCATGTTGGTGAAGCGGTTGACGTAATAGTTCTCAGATTCGGCCTCGACACTGGTATTGCGCAGACCTTTTTTGATGCCGCGGTTGTTGGAGATGCCGACCTGCTCCAGCCACTCCATGATGTACTCTGCCATCAGCTTGTCCATTGCGACGTCACCGGCAGAGTCATTGTTGATCCAGATCTCAACGCCGTTGCCGGCAGATGCGGAATTGCGGTGCAGCGAAAGAAAGAAATCCGCATTTGCATTGTTTGCGATGTCGCAGCGCTCCTGAAGATCGACATACACATCCGTTTCCCGCGTCATGATGATCTGCACATGGGGATACCGGTTGAGCGCATCCTCCACAGCCAGGGAGAGCCGCAGGTTGTCGTCCTTTTCAAAGCGTGTTTCGGCCTGATTGTTCGTGCCGGTATCGTTGCCGCCGTGTCCTGCATCCACAACGAGCACAAGGTCGCGGTATTCGCTCTGTGCAGGCTGTGCAGCGGAGTCCTGGGCGGATTCGCTGACCGTCATGGATTCGACTGTTCCGGGATCCGCGTTACCGGGATCCTCATCATCGCCGTGGTGACATTTCACGCAGAGCAGGATGATGAGCAGCAGGATCGGGCCGAATACGATCAGCACGCGGTCCCACCGGATCCGTCTTCTTCTTCCCATAAATTCACTCCTGTATTTGAATCGCTTTTTGCATTTGATTCCGTGCTTATACAGGGACTATTATAGCATATTTCCGCGAAAAATGCAAGTATTGCGCTCTGTTTTCCGTTTCTTGCCGGATTTTTGCAAAAATCGGGCGAAGCACTTGCAAAAACTGGCAGAATATGCTATACTAGATACAGTGTCTATTTTCAGCCGCAAAGGAGTGTGAAAGCGATGCTGGAGTCAGCCCTGCCGTCCCCGTGTTACCTGATTGATCAGACAAAATTAAAGCAGAATCTGCAAATACTGGATTCTTTGCGTCAGCGCTCCGGCTGCCGGATCCTGTTTGCACAGAAGGCTTTTTCCTCGTTTCCGTTTTATTCGATGATTGCCCGGCATCTGGACGGTGCCGCCGCAACATCTGCATATGAAGCACAGCTTGCCCATCTGTATTTTCACGGTGAGAACCATGTCTGCCAGACGGCCTATCTGCCGGAGGAAATGGACGAGCTGCTGAAGATCTGCGACCATATCACATTCAATTCGCCGTCCCAGCTGGAGCGCTATGCGGGCATGGCACATGAGCGCGGCATTTCGGTCGGCCTGCGCGTCAATCCGGAATACCTCTCCCAGCAGATCGACGAGTTTGATCCCTGTGCGCCGTATTCGCGCCTCGGCACGACGGTCGCGCAGTTCCCGATGAAGCTGCGGCGGCAGATCAACGGTCTGCATGTCCATGCGCTCTATGAGCAGAATTCCGATGCGCTCTATCATCTGGTGAATGCGCTGCTGGCGAAGTTCGGCGCGCTCCTGCCGGAGATGGAATGGCTCAATCTCGGCGGCGGTCATCATATCACCAGAGAGGGCTATCAGATGGAGCGGCTGGAGGAGATCATCTCGATTCTGCAAAGCCGGTTCGGCCTGAAAATCTATCTGGAGCCGGGCGAGGCGATTGTCTGGGAGGCCGGATATTTCATCACGACGGTTGTCGATATCACAGAAAACGGCATGCCCATTGCGATTCTGGATGCGTCCGCGGTGTGTCATGCGTCTGACATTACCGAGGTGCGGTATCACCCGCCGCTGATCGGCGCGGACAAGCCCTCTGTGCTGCCGTACACATACCGCCTGGGGGGACGGAGCTGCCTGCCTGAGGATGTGTTCGGGGATTATTCCTTCGATCACAAGCTGGAAATCGGCGAACGTCTGGTGTTCAAGGACATGGCGATCAATACGCTGACCAAGGCGCGGATGTATACCGGTATGCCGATGCCCGCGGTTGCGCTGCGGGAAACGGACGGCAACTGCAAGATCATGCGCACATTCAATTTCAGCGACTACAAAAACCGCTTCTGAGCGGAACCGAATCCGTCACTCCTTCATATGCTGATACAAATGCATATGAAGGGGTGTTTTTTTTGGAGATTCATACGCTGGCAGAGCTGCCCGAGGGGGGCGGCGCTGTCATTGCGCAGGTCGGAACCTCGCCGGAGGAGCGGGAACAGCTGGCCGAGCGCGGCATCACGGCGGGCGCTGCCGTCACCTGCAAGCTGCGCGGTGCGGGCGGTTCCCCGGTAGCGGTTTCCGTACACGGCGTCACGGTCGCGCTGCGTGCGGAAACCTGTGAGAAGATCACGCTGCGTGCGGTGAAGCTGCCGAAGGTCTGGCTGCTGGCGGGGAATCCGAATGCAGGCAAGAGCACGCTGTTCAACGCGCTGACCGGTCTGCGGCAGCATACGGGCAACTGGTGCGGCAAGACGGTTTCCGGAGCGGAAGGGTATCTGCGATATGCCGGGGTGCGGATCCGGCTGATTGACACGCCCGGTACATATTCCGTGAAATCGGAAACTGCGGAGGAGGGCGCCGCCGCGGAGATGCTGCGGGATACGCCGCATTCCTGCATTCTCTGCGTAATCGACGCGACCGCGCCGCTGCGGGGACTGGTGCTGCTGCTGGAGCTTCTGGAGCTGGACAGCCGCATTGTACTTATCTGCAATCTGTCAGATGAGGCACAGCGCGCAGGAATCCGCACGGATCTGCAAGCACTGGAAGCCCGCCTCGGCATCCCGGTGCTCGGCGTCACCGCGCGTGACCGCAGATCCTTGCGTCAGATTCCGGCGGCTGCGGAACGTGCGGTAGCGCTCCGGAATCCGTGCCGCGAACCGAAGCCGCGGGAGCAGCTCTATGCAGAGGCGCGTGAGATTATGGCGGAGGCCTTTGCGATGCCGCCCGAGCCGCATCCCCGGACGGATGCCGCTGACCGTCTGCTGACGGGGAAATACCTGCGCATTCCGCTGATGGCAGCGCTCCTGCTGCTGACCTTCTGGCTGACGCTGACCGGCGCGGCGTATCCCTCCGAATGGCTGGAGCGGGGGCTCTGCGCGCTCTGTGACGGGCTCTCGCGCATGTGTGCTGCCCGTGCGGTACCATCATGGCTTTCCGGTGCGCTGATCGACGGCATGCTCCGCGGAACCTGCCGCGTGGTCGCGGTGATGCTGCCGCCCATGGCAATCTTTTTCCCGCTGTTTACGCTACTGGAGGACATCGGTATTCTCCCGCGGATTGCGTTCGGCTGTGACCGCTGCTGCGCGAAATGCGGCGCCTGCGGCAAGCAGGCGCTGACGATGACAATGGGCTTCGGGTGCAACGCAGTCGGCGTGACGGGCTGCCGGATCATCGGGAGCAGGCGGGAACGGCTCATTGCGATTCTGACCAATGCGCTGGTGCCCTGCAACGGACGGTTCCCGTCACTGATTGCGGTGGTGACGGTGTTTTTCGCGGGGCAGGGGGCGGCGGGTTCGCTGAAAGCCGCCTGCATCATGACCGCGCTGATTCTGCTCAGTGCTGCGGTGACGGCGCTCTGGTCATGGCTCCTCAGCCGGACGTTCCTGCGCGGGGCGCCCTCGTCCTTTGTGCTCGAAATGCCCCCGTACCGCCGCCCGCAGACCGGTGCGGTATTGCTGCGTGCGCTCTGCGACAGAACGGTTTTTGTGCTCGGGCGTGCCGCTGTGATTGCGGCACCGGTCAGCCTGCTGATCTGGGTGCTGGCGAATGTCCGCATCGGAGATCAGACGGCGCTGCTGCGAACGGCTGCATGGCTGGAGCCGTTCGGACGGCTGCTTGGGCTGGACGGCGTGCTGCTGCTCGCGTTTCTCCTCGGATTTCCGGCGAATGAAATTGTGCTGCCTGCCGCGCTGACCGCCTATCTCGGCAGGACAGTGCTGGCAGAGCAGGGGAGCCTTTCCACGCTGCACATGATCCTGACCGCAAACGGCTGGACAACGGCCACGGCTGTCTGTTTTCTCGTATTTACGCTGTTTCACTCGCCCTGTGCCGCGACGCTGCTGACCGTTTATAAGGAAACGCAAAGCCGGAAATGGACGTTCGCGGCATGGCTTCTGCCGACGCTGACCGGTGTGATCCTCTGCGCGGCGGCGGCATGTTTTTTGCGGCTGTAAATAAAGAAGCATCCGCTGACGGCAAGGTCTGCGGATGCTTTTTTTTGATGCTTCACGGATTCTCTGTGTCTGTGTCCTGATTGACCAGGTGCGGTTCTGAACCGGGCGCTGTGGTCTGCACACGGAAAGAGCATGTGCTGTTGTTGGCGTAGCTGTCAAACGGATTCATACCGATGGCATGAATCACGATTTTTGCACCTTCCGGATCGTCTGTGGGGTGCGGCGTGATCGTGATTTTTTTCGTATTCTCGTCCATGTTCTCAGTCAGTGAAAATGTGTAGGATTTGAGTGTTTTTCCGGTTTCCGGATCGGTGATGTCGAGCAGCTCTCCGTCCTGGTAGATGCAGATTCTGTATTTGCAGTCAAGCTCGGTTTGTGTAATTACTGCAGGGACTACATTTGCTTCAAATTCTGCGTATGCTTTCCGGACCTGTTCTTGATCACCGGATTCCAGTGCGTCCTGTATGGCTTGATTGATCTGTTCATCGCTTGTGCAGCGGAACACCGGTGTCAGCGTCAGCTCCACAGGCGTCTGATCCGGCTGAAACAGAATCGGCAGGCAGTCCTCGGGATCTGTGTTGCGCGGGGTATCGCCGCCGCAGCTTACCTGGATGAACGGTACATTGACAAAATCGATTGAATGCGCGGTGTATTCATCGCATATGATCAGCTGGGGAATATCGCTGCCTTTTGCTGTGATAGTCTGTCCGTCCACCTTGAAATGATAGATGGTATTGCCGTCGCTGTCTACCTCTGATTCGCATGTGACGCCTTCTGCATTGTATAGTTCCCCGTTGACTTTCAGAATATAATTTGATTCGCTGCCGGACTGATCCTGTGCGGTTCCGTTTTGTACCGCAACCTCCGGTTCGGATTCTGCTGCGGGCTGCGCTGCCGGTATTGTGCTGATGCCGCTGCTCCGCGACGTGATGACGGACAGTGCAAATGCGCCGATGCTGAAAATTGCGACGGCAGCTGCGCTGCCGCCGATCCTGCGGAAGATTGTGCCTGTGCTAATGCGTTCCTTCGGCTGTGCGATGTTCCGGCGAACCGGGAGCGTTTCCGCAGAACCGGTCAGATCTGCGAAAAGATCTGTTTTTGCTGCGGTTTCACGTTCTTCCAGATGATATGCCGGCGCTTTTGCCCTGCTGGCGGAAGCCTGTGCAAAGATCTGCTGAATCTCGTTCTCGGGCTGTGTATCCGCTGCGCCGGAAGCCTGTTCCGCAGCACGGTCGGCCAGCTGATCTGCCTCAGCGAGAAAAGCCGGATCCGTATCCCGGAATGCGTCAAACAGTTCCTGTGCGTTCATATCCATTCCTCCTGTTCCAGATGCGTTTTCAGCTGTTTGCGGGCGCGGAGCAGCGTCATTTTGACCTTGCTCTCTGAAAAGCCGTAAAGCTCCGCAATTTCCCTGACAGACAACGCCCGGACGTATCGCTGCACCGTGATCGCGCGTGCGTCCGGCTCCATTTGCCGGAGATACCGGTTCAGTGCTTCGACCAGTGCCCTGTGTTCGATATGCTGCTCCACATTCTGAGCGGACGGGAGGCACTCCTCCAGTTCATCCAGAACTGCGCCGGCCGGCAGGCTGCCGCCGCGTTTTTCCGCGTGCTCCCTGCGCACTCTGCTGATGGAGAGCCGCTTGGTAACGGCAGCAAGGAATGAGAACAGGTTTTCCGGATGCAGCGGGGGAACTGCATTCCAGGTGTGCAGCATCGTATCGTTAACGATCTCCTCTGCGTCCATGCGGTTTCCGAGGATGTTGTATGCGATGGTCTGGCAGCCCTTGCTGTATTTGCGCCGCATTTCACAGATTGCGCGTTCGTCGCGCAGTTCAAGCAGTTCGATGATCTGACGGTCGTCTGTCATAAACAGCCTCCTCTCTGAAAGGTCCTTTCATCTGATAAGACGCAAAACGGATCGGATCGGTCACACAGAAAATAAAAAATGAAAACGCCTGAGCTTTTTTCACTCAGGCGTTTTACGGTTGCGGTTATTCTCTTGCGACAGCCACGACAAAGCCGTTGATGTTGTCGCCGGAAACCATCGGCATTGCACCGTTCTCATTGACCGGATACTGAATCTCAGTCGTTGCGGTGGTTTCGGATGCCGGTACATAGTACATCTCGTAGGTGATGCCTGCGACTGTTGCGGTCAGATGCTGGCTGTTCCACGGATGCGCTGCCACAGTATCGAGGTACTCCTCAAGGCAGAGGTCGTTATCATACATATACTTTGCATGCGGTGCGCCGACATAGCGGAAGTGCCATGTGAGTGCATCCATACCGGTCTTTTCAGACTTGTTGGTGGGATAACGCACGATGAAGCCGTAGTCGCATGCGTGCTCGGTCAGCCATGCGTAGTTGCCGTCCGGCGTATACGGAGCGTGGCTCTTGGCTGCCTCATTGAGGATTGCGAAGTCCAGTGTCAGACCGGTGCTGCGCTCCGGCAGGGACACGGAATACGGCGGATAAGCCGGGGTATCGGTGGTGTTGTAAACCAGCACATTGCCGATGCCGGTCGCATTGAAGAAGTCGTTGAACATGTTCTTGAGCGGTGCTGCAAGCTGTGCATCGACCTTCTGGTTGACCGGGGATACCATACGCAGATGCTCAATCGGGAACTGGTTGAACGCGAGCAGATTCGGCGTAAAGACCTGCTGGTGATCGCTGTCGATCAGCGCGAGGCATCCGCTGCGCTTGCTCTCGTTCGGAACCGCGAGCGTTTCGGTCGGACGCTTGTCAAGGAACGTAGTGCCGAGTGTGGTCACGCCGCTGACATCGGTGCCGACGGTCGCGGTTGTGGTTTCCACGGTAATCTCAATGGTGTATCTGGTGGTTTCCAGCTGGAGGCCGGTCGTGACGGCCGGGAGATCGGTTTCAGCGGCGTTCATGGATTCGACCTGGGAGGAATCGTGGCTCTGAACGGTCAGATTGCCCTCCTCGCTGCGCCAGTCATGAATCAGTCTGCGCGCAAAGTCGATTGCGAAGATACCGAGAATGACAAAGGTCAGAATCAGTGCAATCTTGCCGAGATCGACATGACGCTCCTCATCCTCGTACTCATCGTCATAGTCGTCATCGTAGTCCTCATCATCCATATCGTCGTAGTCCTGATCGTCCTCGTCATACTCGTCATCGTAATCCTCATCCTTTTTGCGGAAAGGATTCTTGAGAGAGATACCGCCGAACAGGCTGCCCTTTTCTGCTGCGCCTTCGTCATCGAAGTCTGCATCTGCATCCGCAGGCGCATCGTTCTGATCGTCCTCGGGCAGATCGCCGCGCAGCTTCTTCTTGAACGGATTGCGGATCTTGAACGGAAGGGAAGCGCCTGCCGCATCCTCCATCATCGCCTGACGGATCTCCTCATCCACGTCATAATCCTCATCAGCCGCATCGCTGACGCTGTCCGCGAGCTCCTCGGCTGCATCGGAGAGATCCTCCGCGGTATCTTCGACCGCATCGGAGAACTTCTCCTTCTTGTCACGGAGCTTTCCGGATGCCTTTTCCGTATCCTTTTCCACGCCGCTGATAATATCCTCCAGCTCGCTGGTTACGGACGGAACCTTATCGCCGGTGTTTTTGACAGTATCCTTTTCCGCCTCATTTTCAGCGGGATTCTCATTCAGATGCTTGCTCATTTTCTGATCTCTCTCCTCTGCTTTTCTGTTGATCCTGTTCTCATGTTCCTGCGCTTCCTCCGGCTTTCTGCGTGCCGGATGTTCCTGTGCTGCTTCCTCAGCGCTCGGCGGCTTTGCGGGCGCCGCGGGCTTCTGTTTATTCCGCGGACGTTCCTCACCGCTTTCGGCGGCAGCCTTTACGCGGTGCGCCGGTGCATCTTCTGGAACGGGCTCCGGCTCTCCGAAGTCCGGGAGCGCAAGCCCTGCGCGCTCGGCCTCCATAGCCTTCTCATTGAGCTCCAGCAGGGCGGATACATGCTTTGACATATCCTGCCGCACCTGCTTCAGCACAGCGGGCTCGGGGTCGCTCACCGTTGTTTTCGGAATATCAAACGGTGCGCCGTACCGGATATAGATCTTGCTGCGGAAATGCAGCTCATCGTCAAACGAAATGGCGACCGGCACAACCGGGACGCCGGTCTGGGAGGCGATCAGTGCGGCGCCGGTCTTGAAGTGACCGAGCTTGCCGTCCTTGGATCTGGTACCCTCCGGGAAAATCAGTGCGTTCTGACCGTTTTGCAGGCGGAATTCGATTTCCTCCAGCGCGGTCACATCACCTGCGCCGCGGTCAACGGCGACAGCGCCGAGCTTTTTCAGCAGCCAGCCGATCAGTCCGTCTGAAAACAGCTCCTGCTTTGCGAGAAAGCAGAACTGCGTTTCGGGGTTCTGCACCCCGATCAGGATCGGATCGGCATTGCTGCGGTGATTGCTGACAAACAGATACCCGCTGCCCTCCGGGACATTTTCCAGTCCCTCGGTTTCCAGCTTGTACCACAGCGGCATGACGAAGCGCAGCACACTGATCGCAAACTTATAAAACCCGTTCATATCCTGAGCTTCTCCTTACATACATCGAGCAGCATCTGCTCTGACTCCGCAAGATCGGCGTTCGTGGTATCCACGAGCACGGCATCCTCCGCCTGTTTCAGCGGGGCGATCGCGCGGTTCATATCCTGCTCGTCCCTGCGGATCACATCCGCAAGCACTTCTTCATAGGACTGCGTGCCGGGCTTTTTCTCCTCCAGCTCCAGAAATCTGCGCATAGCGCGTTTTTCCGGGGACGCAGTCAGAAAAATCTTGACATCTGCATCCGGCAGGACGACCGTACCGATGTCGCGTCCGTCCATGACGACCGAATGCTCTCTTGCGAGGCGCTGCTGCAAATCAAACAGAAACTGCCGCACAGCCGGGATGGCAGAAACACGGGAGGCTCCCATGGAAACCTCCGGTGTCCGGATCAGTCCGGAAACATCCTCGCTGTTGACCAGAACGTGCTGTTCGCCGTCCTGATACTCGATTTCGATATCCAGCTCGGACAATCTCTCTGTAATATCCTGTTCGGATTCGGCATGGTGCTGCAGCATATCGTATGCGATCGCACGGTAGAGTGCGCCGGTATCAACATAAATATAGCCGAGTCGGGCTGCGAGCCGGCGGGCCAGTGTACTTTTACCCGCACCGGACGGCCCGTCAACGGCAATGCTGACGTTCTTCATTGCGAACCTCCAAGATGATGGCATTGATATTCCTTTACAGTATAGCATATTTCGACTTATTTTGCAAGTGCTTTCCGGGCAAAAACGAAAAATCTTTTCAAAAAAGGACAAAACGCGAAAAAATCCTGCCGAACAGTGCAGAGTTCCGTGCAATATCATGATATTCCCGGAAAGAAAAGGCAGCAGGGAGCTGTTTTTTGCATCCCTGCCGCCTGTAAGCTGACAGTATGTTCTTTGTTTTACGTCTTTGCAGCGAGCGCCAGCAGCGCGCTGAGATCGGCCATGGTGATCATGCCGTCGCCGTTGAGATCGGCGGCCTCCGCGGCCTTTCCGGGGAGCATCATGCCGCTGCCCTCCGTCATCCAGCGGAGCAGCGTCAGATAGTCGTCCTCATTGACTGTGTAATCGCCGGTCAGGTCGCCGGGGATTTTGCAGTCCGGATCGAGTGAGCAGAAGCAGTAATCGTCCGTTGAGCAGAAATGCTCCGCCCGGCCGCCGGGAATGCCGTAGAAGGTGACGGTGCCGTCAAACGTATCGCCGGTTCTGCCGTGGGCAGCCAGCGCGGCGAACACCTCGCGGAAATCCGCCGTGATGCCGGTTTCCGGATCCGTGACTGTTTCCGGCAGTGTGTAGCCGTACTGCGTTTTCAGCATTCTGGTGATGACGCAGGTGCCCTCCCGTTCGGTTTCGTATTCGTAATTTTGGTCCCGGAACTGGACAAAGGGCATTTCCTTCTGGATGGTAATTGTGGCGGTGTTCATGGGGTCTGTGCCGGATTCCGGCCATTTGGTGACCGATTCCAGCCAGAGCGTTTCGTCCTTTTTCAGTTTGAAGCAGAGCTGTGTGCTGCCGAGTGGCTCCTTTTTATCATTATAAAGCAGCATCGTGCAGCAGTTGTTGTCGTAATTGTTCAGGTTGAGATAGTATGTGCCGTCCTCCGGCGCGATGAACCGCAGGCGTTCCGCATGGCCGGGCGGGAGAAGCCTGTCCTGCTCGGCGCGGTGAACCGGATATGCCTCGCCGACGGTCAGCAGGCTTGTGGTGCCGTCAAACGGCAGTGCGTCGAACGGCGGGATGCAGCAGTAGGTAAACGTCGTTTCGCCCGTGTAGATTCCGGCGCCGCGGACATAAATGAGATTGCTTCCGGGCTGCATCGGGGTTTCGCTGATGAGCAGCATATAATCCGTGCCTTCTTTAAGCAGGGTATCGCCGTCATAGATTCTGAGCGCGGGCGGTTCGGTGCAGTCCGGAATCCGGAGCTGACTCTCTCCCTCAATTCTGCATGAAACAATGGATTTCAGCGTATCGCTGAGGCTGACACGCACGGTGCAGGCCGGTGCGTTTTTCGGCAGTGTGACGTTCAGATAATAGGTTTTGCCGCGTTCCACGGAAAAGACCTTGCTGATCCGGCCGGTGCCCGAGGCGGAAGCTGTCGGCCTGCCGTCCGGGGTGTTCAGAGAAACGGTCGCATCTGTCAGGGAGATTTTTTCCAGGCAGCACTGATCCGTCTGCGGAATCCAGCGGAACAGCGCAGTCTGATTCTTTTCGTCCAGCGGGATATCCGCTTCGCCGTTGTCCAGCAGGAGCAGTTCCTTCTTCTCCGGCATGGCGACCGTGAAGACACCGCTGGCATCGCCGTAGAATCTGCCGGTGCCGTGGAGCGTGACGGTGAATGTGCCGCAGATCTGCTGGACTGCATTCGTGTCAAGCTCGTAATCCTCGTGCTCCTTCAGCTCGGTGCCCTGATAGGTCACGCGGAACGCAGGTCTGATCGGCAGACCGGTGAACACTGCGGATGCGGGCTCGATTTCCGCATCAGCGAGCAGCTGATACTGCTTCTTGGCCTGCAAGGTCAGCGAATGGCTTTTGCCGTCCTGCATCCGGACGGCGAGGATGCCGCCGCTTTCCTGCCGGAACGGGACGCCCGGTGCAATGCGGATGCCGTTTGCCGTCCGGAACCCGCCGGGATAGAATACAGCATCAAACGGCGTGCCGTCTGACGAAACCAGCGCAGGATCCTGCATGATGCGGCTGGACGCGAAGCTGAAAAACTGTGTGCCTGCTCCGCTGGCAAACGGCTCGTTGAATGTGATCTCCGTGCCCTTGGTACCGTACGGATTCTGGAGCCGGTATTCCAGCAGCGCATGGCCGCGGTAACTGCCCTGACCGGTCAGGAGCAGCCGCACTTTTCCGGGCATCAAAGGATCCAGCGGGGTACACTGATAATCCGTGCCTGCACTGAGCTTCACCGCCGCCGAATCCGAATCTGCGGGCAGACAGAAAATATCCGGCAGATCCTTTTCCGGATCGCCTGTGAACGGCAGCTCCTGCTGTTTCAGTACGGCGAGCAGCTGCGTCCTGTTCCCGAGCGGGGAGATTTCCAGCTCCAGCGCACTGATGTTCTCTGATACCGCTGTCGCTGCAATGTAAACCGGGGTATCCGCTGTCAGCGTGCAGACGCTTTCAAACAGCGGAGAGATTGTGTTTTTGAGCTCTGCCTCGCTGAGATCCGCGCGGTACAGTCTGACGGAGGCGAAGAGCGCATCCTTGTCGTCCGCCTCCGGCAGCAGCGCGTAATCCGAAGCTGACGGCATCAGCCGGAGCAGATAGGTTCCGTCTGACGGCGGCACAAAGCGGTAGCAGTGCGTCTTGCCGTCCGTGCAGCTGACGGAAACCGCCTTGTCCGGTTCGATTGTTTCGGTCGTGACGATGCGTCTGGAGAGCATCCCGCCGTACCGGCCGATGCCGACCGCACAGACCTCGGTGATGCCGGGGCCGTTTTCATTGTGATAGCGAAGCACATAATCCGTACCCTCGCGGAGCGTCGTGACCGGGTTGGTGCTGCTGACGGTGACAGTCGGCAGCATCTGCGGCTGAATGACGTCACGCTCGGTAAAGGTCAGCTGCATATTCGTGTCCGTCAGCGATTTCTGCGGGATCGCTTCCGTGACGGTGACGGCGGCGCTGCGGCCGGTCTGTCTGCTGCTGACCGTGAGTGTGACGGTTTCACCGGCTTTCAGCGTGACATACGAAATGCCGGAGGGACGTTCTCCGCTGCCGGACTGTGTGATTTCGGCCTTGTCATTCTGCCGGATCCGCAGCTCGGCGGCGGCGGAGTCCGTAAAGCAGGCGTACTGCCCGTCATGGGGTGCGGTAAAGGTGCATTTTGCCTGCCGCAGACTGCCTGCGGAGGCGGCAAGCTCCTGCGGGGAGAGCACGTCCTCCCAGCAGAGCAGCAGGGGCTGATCGGTATCTGTGATTTCGCCGAAGCTGCGGCTGCGGAAGACATTGACGGTGACGCCCTGCGGGGTGCCGACGGCCTTTCCGTCCTGCCGTAGCACCGCATACCGCGTGAATGTGCCGAGCCGGTCGGTCGGAACGTCGAGATCCGAAAGCAGCATATCTCCGCCCGTCAGCGGCGGATCGGAAACCGTGTCGCTGTCCTGCCATGTGACATTCAGCCCGATTCCGAGTGGAATTGCGGTCAGCCGCGCAGAGGTATTCTGCTCACAGTTCAGTTCCTTTTGTTCAAGGTACATTTCCGCACGGCTTTCCGGCATGGGATAGCCGTATTTGAGGCAGTAGGCCGCCGCCTTTGATCCGGGCGGTGCGGCGATTTTGCAGAAGCGCTCCTGCTTGCCGAAGGCCTGGCTGCCGATTGTGGTCAGCGCATCGCTGAAAATGACGCAGCAGGGGAGTGCTTCATTCGGGTTGATTGCATTTTTCCGGACGGCCTCAGCCGCTTCAAAGCGCAGAACCTCTGTTTTGATGCTGTCGAATGCGTCCTGCGGGATGACCTTCAGCATCGGAAATGCCATGCCGCGGCAGGCGACGGAGCTGAATGCGCCGCGCCCGACGGTGGTCAGCGAGGAGAATACGATACGTCCGTTTGTGACCGGGTTCAGATTGACATGCGCAAGCCCCCTTGCACCGATCTCAGTGACGGAGTCCCACGGAATGTGCAGCTCTGTGACCGCGTTCTGACTGGTTTCCTGTTCCAGTGCCATTGCGCCGATCTTTGTGACGCCCTCGGCGGTCAGCTTCAGCGATCCGGTATGTCTGCAAAGTCCCCGCGGCAGCGCGGTGAAGGTATCCGGCAGAATCAGCTCCAGATTGCCGGTTTCGGTAAACGCGAATTCTCCGAGCGAGCGCAGCGCCGGAAGCTCAAAGCGGGCGTTCAGGCCGGTTTCCGCAAAGGCGTAATCCCCGATGGATTTCAGCTGCGTGTAATCGTCCCAGCCGGAAACAATTTCCAGCTGCTTGCAGCCGCGGAAGCTCTCCGCACCGACGGATGCCAGCGCGCCGAACGCATAGCTTTTCAGCTTGGTGCAGTCCTTGAAGGCGGCAGCCCCGACCGATATGACGCCGGTGGCTGTGATGCCCTCAAGCGCGTGGCAGTGCGCAAATGCGGACGCGCCGATTGCCGTGACCGATTTGGGCAGCCGGATATGCCGGATGATATCATTGTTTTCAAAGGCATTCGGTGCAATTTCCGTGATGACGCGGTCGCCCGCCAGCTTTTCCAGATCGAGCTCCTTGTCATTGGCATAGCAGTGCTCCAGCACCGTGCCGCTGAGCATCAGCAGACCGCCGCGGTCTGTGTTGTTGATTTCGTATACGGCGCGGTAGATCATGCTTTGTGCCTTGCCGATGACGGCAATCGCGGAAAGCACGGTTGTATCCGAAATGTTGATTTGTTCGCCCTGATAGCGGATTGACGTTTCGGGATCCGGATCGGTTCCGTCCAGCGTATAATACACCGTGCTGTTCTGCGGGCCGGTCAGCTCCAGCTTAAACGGATGGTAGTACAGGCCGGGCGTCGCATTGACCGCGGACGGCATCGAGATGCTGAACCGGTATTTTTTTTCGGTGACGGCGCTGCTGCGGTCACCGTACAGGCAGACGGCTTTCAGATCCATGTCATGCGTGATCTGCACAGGCGTTCCGTCATAGCGGATGCCGTTTGTCCGCGTCGGGATGCTGCCGTTTACGGTATAGATAATCTCCGCCTTCTGGGAGGCCGCCTGCATCGTCACCGTGAACAGATTTGTGACGGGAACCATCGGGTTATAGCTTTCATCCGGGATGATCTCCGGGCGCGGGCAGTCTGAATCCGTGATAATCAGATCGTGCAGATTGACCATGCCCCAGCCGAATTCCTGATCAAAGCCCGGCTCTCCGAGGTCATACGCATTCGCTTGCAGAATCTTATAGATCTGCTGCGGCGTCAGGCTTCTGTCGTAATCCATCAGGTTTGCATAGCAGGCGGTGACAAAGGGCGTGGCCATGCTTGTGCCGCTGTCCGTGTGCAGCGCATCGGTTTCGTAGAGATATGCGCTGGTGATTTCCGCACCCGGCGCTGAAAAGTCGATGCCGCTGCCGCTGTTGGAAAAATCGGCCTTCTGATACCGCTTTTCCGGAATATCCTGCATGAGCGAGAGCAGCATTTCGCTGAATGCGCCGTCTGATTGCAGCTGATAGGTATCGGTTGCTGCGGAAACCGCAATCACGCTGCTGATGTTCGCGGGGTTTTCATATTTGACGTCCCGCTTGTTGTTGCCCGCTGCGGCAATGCAGGGGATGCCCTGCTCTTTCAGCTTCTGTGCGGCCTCCTGGAGCAGCAGGGACAGGCCGTTTCCGCCGAGGCTCATGCTGACAAGATCCGCGCCCTGCTCGGCGGCGTACAGCATGGCGTTGTAAATCTGGAGGGAGGTGCCGCAGCCGTTTTCGTCGAGTACCTTGATCGGCAGAATGCGGACATTCTCTCTGGTACACCGCGCGAGAATACCGGCGCAGTGCGTGCCGTGCCAGTTGTCGTCATCGGTGTCGGTATCGGGAACAAAGGAGCAGCCGCCCTCTGCGATGCGCCCGCGGAACCAGTCATGCTCCGCGAAAATGCCGGTATCGAGCACAGCCACACAGATCGGGTCGGGTTCATTATCATCCGCGTCGAGGCGGTGTTTGAATGTATCGCAGCCGACTGCGTCATAGCCCCACATGCCGTTAGAGAGCATCCGTTCATTGTCCTCGGGATTGCCCTCCGCACAGATATGATAGACGAGCTCGGGCTCGGCCAGCGATACGCTGCTGTCTGCGGAAAAAGCATTGTATGCGGCGTAGGCGTCTGCGGGAGTGGGGTATTGCAGCACGCGGAGGCCGTCGGGGGTGCATTCTACCTCGGTGCCGCCGTGTGCGTCAAGGGCACCGTCTGCGCGGACAATCAGCGTGCCGGACTGGAACGGCGAGCACAGCTCGGTGCCCTGTCCGGTTTCGGTCACGACGCAGCCGATCCGTTCGGCGGCTTCCGCGGCGGAAACTGTGCCGGTACTGTCGGCGCCGCTTTCGGCTTCGGCCTGCGTCAGGACGGCTGAACGCTGAACGCGCAGCTCGCCGTTTTCTGCGGAAAAGCCTGCGAATTCCGTGCCGGTATCGGCGCCGTCACGGAGCAGCCTGCCGGTCTGCGCATCCAGGCAGAGCGTGGAAAAAAGTTGATCGGTGCGGTGTTCGGTATGCTGCTGCACGGGGTCGGCCTTCCGCACGGACTGTGCGGGAACAGTCTGCGGGAACGGGCATGCAGCAGCGGAGATCAGCAGCGCGGCGGCTGTCAGCAGTGCAGGCAGCCTCTGCGGGATCGTCATAACAGTTCACCTCCGGGTAAAAGTCGGAAACTCGTATTATAGCATTATAGCATATATTTCCGAAAAAAGCAAACGAATTATTGCGCAATTTTGACATGGAACACAATACAGGTTTCAGCGCCTGCCTTGACGAACGGGGGAGAATGCGGTAAAATAAAAAAAGCATGTAACCTTTCCGCATTTTTTGCGACTCAGTGTACAGAGGAGGTGAAGCAATGTACAGCGACAGCGAAATCATTGCGCAGCTGGAACAGCGGGACGAGCAGGCGCTGACAGAGATCCGCACGGTCTACGGCAGACTCTGCTTTCAGATCGCGCAGCAGATGCTCGGCAGCGCAGAGGACGCAGAGGAATGCGTCAGCGATATGCTGCTTGCGGTGTGGAATACCGTTCCGCCGCATCAGCCGGAGCATCTGGAGGCTTATCTTGTCACATTGCTCCGCCGTTCCGCAATGGACAGACTGCGGCGTATGTACAGTCAGAAGCGCGGCGGCAGACAGTTCGTGCAGGCACTCGATGAGCTCTCAGAGATCCTGCCCGCGGCTGAAACCGTGGAATCCGAATACAGCCGGCGCGGCCTGACAGCCGTGCTCCGGAAATGCCTTGATACGCTTCCGGCGCGCACGCGGCGGATCTTTTTGCAGCGGTATTTGCTGGCGATGCCGGTGCGGGACATTGCGGCGGACAACGCCATGACGGTCAGTGCCGTCAAGGTGCTCCTCCACAGAACAAGAAAACAGATGCGTGAAATGCTCAGAGAGGAGGGCTACAATGGATCGCTTTGAGATGATGGAGGCGCTCGGGGATCTGCCTGAGCAGTATTTTGCAGAGAGCCTGCCGCAGCCCGGTGCTTCCGGGAAACGGGAAACGCCTTTTCGTTTGCCGCGCCTTGTGACGGCGGGCGCACTCGCAGCGTGTACGGTATTTGCTGTCGGCGTCAGCGCGGTGCTGCTGCACGGACGGCTCGCGGAACGGGCGCTGAGCTCCGCGGCGGATTCCGAAGAAAACGCGCAGGATTCTGCATATGATTCGGAGGCGGAATATGCCGTGCAGACAAGTGTATCAGAGGAAATGACAATGAGCGGGAATACCCCGTATTCCACGGATACCGAGCCGGATACGGCGCCCCCGGCGCTTTATGCGCTGCCGGAATATGAAAATCTGTCTGACTGGAAAACATGGGAAACAACGGCGCTGGAGGAGCCCGGCATCTATTACAACGGTGCGGAGATTCCCGCCAAAATGTCTGTGATTGCACGGACAGATCCGGCGGGACAGCCTGCTCCGGCAGGAAACCCCGGCCCGCAGCTGCGGATCGGAAATCCCCATACGGAAATGTACGCGGTCGGTTTTGATTTTTACGTGCCGGAGGGCGGGCAGATCTGCTTTGTACCGTATGACGAATCCAACACCGTATATGCAGATGACCGGCTCGGAGATGAGCAGTTCTGGTTCCGGATCACGCCGACCGGCATGCTTGAACGGCAATCGACTTTCGGAAAGCACTATGAGAAGCTGCGCGACCGCGACGGCGTTATTTTGCAGGTGCCGGATTATCAGTGCGGTGTCTGGCATCACTGCTATCTGAAAGCCGCGCGGGCAAGCAGAAATGCGGAGGGTGAGATTATCAGCAATGCTGAGTGCGGTCTGCTAATCAACGACATGAAATTGGCGATGCTTGATCTGCTCGGCACGGAGCTTTCGGGTTATCTGGCGCTGGACGGCACGCCGGGCGTGATGTTCGCAAACTTTGCGTTCTATGACAGCACGGAAACCGCACCGGTCACGCTGATTCCCCAAACACCGCCCCCGGAAACCGCGCCGGATCAGACCAGAAAGACGGAAAAGACCGTTACGCCTGCATCGGATCCGACGATCAGCGGCGGGGAAACCGTGACGACCGCCAATCCGGCTGCGCTGGCCTATGAGGCGCAGCGGAAAGCGGAATATGACGCAGTTCTGGAGCGCATCACCGACCGGCCGTATGACGAGGTGATCCGGGTTCAGACACCGGCTTCTGCGGTGACCGGATTCCATAACTTCCGGGAGGGTTACTTCCGGAATTATTCGTGTACGATCGTATCCTTTGATCAGACTGCGGGCATTGAACTGCTGCGAAAGCCGGACGATCATCATATGTATGCGATCAACCGAATCAGCAGGGAAAACAACTGCCCGGGCGGCCTGTTCTACTCGTTCTTTGAGAACGACATCCTGATGAATACCGCATGGATGTCCAAGGCACTGGAAAAAAGCGATTTCGATGACATTCACATCGGTGACTCGATTGAAAAGGTCATCGCGCTGGAACCCGTGACAAAAGAATTTGAAGGCATTATGGAGCTTTCAAGCTCGCGTGAACCGCATACCGAGGGACACGATCAGACGCTGCTGCTGAAGGACGGCGTACTTGTGATTCATTACTGTATCCCCGCGGACACAGAGCGGCTTGACTGGCGCATCACGGATATGCAGTTCTATCCGGATTTCAAGGTTCCGGTATCGGAGGAGTATCAGGGCAAAGAATATACGATCGTGTATGATTACAGCATTCTGCCGGAGGATTATCCGGAATAACAAAAAACACTTTTGCGGCCTGTGCATATGCATGGGCTGCTTTTTTCTGTGCGGGAAGTGTCCGGCGCGCCTGCTTGATTTTTTGCGGTGATTGTGCTATAATATTCCCGAACAGGAGGGGATCGTTTGGACAGACAGAACTGCTTTCTGATCGGCCTGACCGGGCAGACCGGCGCGGGCAAGACCACCGTCAGTGCGGGCTTTGCGGAGCTTGGCGCCGCTGTCATCAACGCGGATACTGTCGCCAGAGAGGTTGTGCAGCCGGGGCATCCCTGCCTTGCAGCGCTCACCAGAGTTTGCGGCAGCGGAATTCTGAACCCGGACGGCTCGCTGAACCGCAAGGCGACCGCTGCCCTCATCTTCGGGAATCCGGAGGTGCGGCAGCGTTATCAGGCGGTTATTTATCCGCATATCACCGCCGCCCTGCGCGCGCAGATTCATACACTGACCGCGGACGGATATCATGAGATCATACTCGATGCGCCGACACTCTTTGAAAGCGGGCTGAATCATCTCTGCGATGCGGTCGTTTCCGTGGTCGCGGGATCTGACGTCCGCAAAGCGCGCATCATGGCACGCGATCAGCTGACCGGCGAACAGGCGCAGCAGCGCATGGACGCGCAGCATACCGAGGATTTTTTCCGTGCGCATTCCGATGCCGTGATCGAAAACAACGGCGAGCCGTCGGCACTGCGGGCGGTCATCCGGGAAACGCTGGATTCCCTGCGATGTCAGCATTCCGCTGATACGCAGAAACACGATATTTCAAAGGAGGAACCTGTTATGGAACAGAAGGACACGCTGAAGCAGCTGAAAGAATCGCTGCTGATGCAGAAGAAGAACGCAGCACTGCTGCTGGATGACGCAAAAATCGCGGAGGCAGACGCTTTCTGTGAGGACTACAAGACCTTCCTCGATCACGGCAAGACCGAGCGCGAGGCCTGCGCCTATGCAAGGGAGCTGCTGGAGGCAAACGGCTTCCGTGCATGGAAACGCGGCGACGCGGTGCAGTCCGGCGATAGGATCTTCATGATCAACCGGAACAAGGCCGTCATTGCGGCGGTGATCGGCACGGATCCGCTGGAATCGGGCATCCGGCTCTCTGCAGCGCATATTGATTCCCCGCGCCTGGATCTGAAACAGGCACCGCTTTACGAGGACAACGAGCTGGCGCTGTGCAAAACGCATTATTACGGCGGCATCAAGAAATATCAGTGGACGGTCATTCCGATGGCGCTGCACGGCGTCATTGTGAAAAAGGACGGCACCGCCGTGACGGTGAACATCGGTGAGGATCCGGCAGATCCGGTGTTCTGTGTGACCGATCTGCTGCCGCATCTGGCGAGCGAGCAGGTCAAGCGGCCGCTGGCACAGGGCATCAAGGGCGAGGAACTGAACCTGCTGGTCGGTTCCAGACCGTTCCGCAGCGACGAGGGCAGCGACCTTGTCAAGCTGCGCATTTTGCAGATTCTGAACGAAAAATACGGCATCACAGAGGCGGATTTCCTCTCTGCGGAGCTGGAGGCGGTTCCGGCGGGGCAGGCGCGTGACCTCGGATTTGACCGCAGCATGATCGGCGCATACGGCCACGATGACCGCGTCTGCGCCTATCCGGCGCTGGCGGCGATTCTGAACACGGAGCATCCGCAGCATACGGCTGTCTGCATCCTGACGGACAAGGAGGAGATCGGCAGCGAGGGCAACACGGGACTTTGCTCGGCATATTTCCATGATTTCATGAAGGATCTGGCAGCGGCATTCGGCACGGAGGCGCATACGGTGTTTGCGCAGTCGCAGTGCCTGTCCGCGGATGTGACCGCAGCATTTGATCCGACCTTTGCGGATGTGAACGACCGCAAAAACTGCGCGTTCGTGAATTACGGCGTCTGCATGATGAAGTATACGGGCGCGCGCGGCAAGAGCGGCTCCTCGGATGCATCGGCGGAATTCATCGGGAAGATGCGCGCGCTGTTTGACGGCGCAGGCGTGATCTGGCAGACCGGCGAGCTCGGCAAGGTGGACATCGGCGGCGGCGGCACGGTCGCGGCATATCTGGCGAACCTGAATATTGATACGGTCGATGTCGGCGTGCCGGTGCTGTCCATGCACGCGCCGATGGAGGTTGTCAGCAAGATTGACGTGTATATGTGCTATGAGGCAATCAGGACATTCAACCGTTCCTGAGCGTTCAGAGGGTGTATGCCTGCCCGCTCTGAAGCGCGGTACGGCGCATCCGACTGCATGATTTCCGTTCTTTTGCAGGAAGCTGTAATGCGGAAAGCGCAGGCTGCATATTGAACAGATAACAGAACACTGTCCGGTTTAAAGACGGTACGCATATAGAAGCATTAAGCCATAGTATTTCTGATTGAAAGTCAGAAGTACTATGGCATTTCTATTGACAGTGCAGCAATGTCATGGTATAATTGTTACTAACATAAATCGGAATTTGACGGGGAGAAAGTGCTATGAACAACATTGTTTCAGAGTGGTATGAAGAAAAAAAGAATGTGGATGAAATGCGGAACTGGAATCCTGCACTGAAAGAATGGGAACGGTCGGTTGTCAGTTTTTTTCCTCCGGGCGTCAGAATACTGGATATTGGCTGTGGCTTGGGACGGGAAGCATTTGCATTATCCGATTTGGGATATGATGTAGTAGGAATTGACATTTCACAAGAAGTCATTTCACAGGTAAAGCAGTTGTCCGCCGATCAGGGATATCGTATTTCATTTCAGGAATATGACGGGGAACATCTGGATTTCCATGCGGAATCATTCGATGTCGTCATTATCTGGGCGCAGACATTTGGATTGTTGTATGGAAACAAATTCAGGAAGGACTATTTGTCAGAATGTAAAAGAGTTCTTAAAAAAGGCGGATTATGCAGCTTTTCAGCACATGATTACAGGTTTCTGACGGAGCACTATCCAAACTGTCTGGATGGTCACAGGTTCTATCCTTATGCCGGTTCCGGAATATACTGGGAGGCATTTGAAGCGGCTGATCTGAAACAGTTTGCAGAGCTGGCGGGCTTTGATGTGATCCTTTGTGAGAAAGGAAACATTTATAAGCCGGAAGACGGAACGATTCTGCATTGTTTATGCAGAAAA